>Ga0335077_10000956_pt1 | contig 33360 bp, 32 predicted proteins | sample Lox_Sample_31_FD_207151 | JGI IMG/M metagenome (GOLD analysis project Ga0335077, IMG submission 207151) | Soil microbial communities from Loxahatchee National Wildlife Refuge, Florida, United States - Lox_Sample_3.1 | ecosystem: Environmental > Terrestrial > Soil > Wetlands | place: USA... | reverse complement strand
TGCAATCTTCGGGCGCTGGGTATCTCGTGCGTTTTGAAAATCCTTAATTATCTCCTCAAGTTTCTTGAGGCCTACGGCTAGCGTGTGTCCGAAGCGATTCTCCTCCGCCAGCACAATGTCGGGCACTCGCGCCGCCCCTGCTTCTCGCAACTCCGGATACGCGTCGCCCATCAGGTCTCGTACGGTTTGTACCATCTCGAATAGGAACGGCTTATTGGCCCCAAGCAGGCGGCCGTGACGGATGGCGCGACGCATGATCTTGCGCAGCACGTAGCCGCGTCCTTCATTCGAAGGCAGTACACCATCGGTGATCAGAAACGTAGTGGCTCGTGCATGATCAGCAATGACGCGTAGTGAGGCAGCCGACTTGGTCTTGTCCTCCGCTTCTAACTCCTTTTTCTCATTGATGCCGGTCAATAGCGCCGCGCGATCGATCAGCGGCACGAACAAATCGGTGTCGTAGTTGGAAATCACGCCCTGCAGGACCGCTGCTACGCGCTCCAGTCCCATGCCCGTGTCAACGCAAGGCTTCGGCAACGGAGTCAGAACTCCCCTCGCGTCGCGATTGAACTGCATGAACACGAGATTCCAGATTTCCACGTAGCGTCCGCAATCGCACGGAAACTTGCAATCGGTGTGACCCATGTCGGAAGCGGCTGGCCCCATATCGAAATGCAACTCACTGCAGGGACCGCACGGCCCGGTATCTCCCATGGCCCAGAAGTTATCTTTCAACCCCGGAATTGCAAAAATCCGGCTCTCCGCCACGTGCTGCTCCAGCCAGAATTGTTTTGCTTCCTCGTCGATGCCTAGTTCAGTGCCTGGTGCGACTTCCGCACCTCCAAAAATTGTCGCGTACAGTTTTTCTTTCGGTATGCCATACCATTTCGGCGAGGTTACCAGTTCCCACGCAAACGCTACAGCATCCTTCTTGAAGTAGTCGCCGAACGAAAAATTGCCTAACATCTCGAAAAACGTGTGATGCCGCTTGGTAAAACCCACATTCTCCAGGTCGTTATGCTTCCCCCCCGCTCGGACACACTTCTGTGCCGTTGTCGCACGCAAATAATCCCGTTTTTCCAGTCCCAGGAAAACATCTTTGAACTGATTCATCCCCGCGTTGGTGAAGAGCAAGGTGGGGTCGCCATGGGGCAATAGGGAAGACGATCGCACGCGCCGGTGGCCCTTGCTTTCGAAAAACTCCAGGAACCTCTCGCGGACTTCATTGCCACTCAATTTGCGCGCATTATCCGTCACTTCGTCCTCAATCCATGCTGGTGTGGGAACACTTGATTATCGCAAAGCCGTCGGGCAGCGGCAATTCAGCTTCGTCGCACTATTCGATCTCGGTGTCAACTTCCGGAACTTCCTCGTGAGTCATTCGGTGCAGTTCTTTGCGCACCAGGTCTGCAGGGAAGCCTGCAGCGATTAAAGACCTGTATAACGACGCCAACTTCCGCTGGTCGATCTCCCCGCGATACTGACGAAGCTTGCGCTCGATGCGCTGGCGAATCAGCGCCGCCGGGTTGGAATCCTCGGCCGCATCCTTCAATGCTGATTCGATGTGCCGATCCGGAACGCCGCGGGCCCGAAGATCCCTCGCAATTCGAAATTGCCCCTGCTTACGAGAGTCCATTCGGTATCGTGTGAATTGCCGGGCATAACGCGCGTCGTCCACCAGTTTCTGCTGTTTCAACCGGCTCAGGACCGATTGCACCGTCTTTTCGTCGTCGCACCGGCGTGCCAGGGCCTTCTTCATTTCCGACACGGAATGGGCCCGCCGCATGAGGATTTTGATGGCGGCTTCATACAGTTCACTTTCCGATTCGATCTGGCGAGGTTTGCCGAACATAACTGAAGCATAGAAGAAGAGTTAGCCGGAGGCCAGAGGAACGGTCGGGGCAAGAGCAGCAAGGTGGGGGTTAAACATGGAAGCGTGCGCCAGATCACGCACCCTAAAAAGGTCCGATTTCATAATAGCTTACAGGAGCGATTGAAAACTCAGCACTTCGCTACGCCGAGGAGTGGCAGTTTGATTGCCCACTCGCCTAATGGGGAGATTTGAACAATGGCTTACGTAATCACCGACACTTGCACCAAAGATGAGCACTGCATCGAGACCTGCCCGGTAAATTGTATTCACCCGACCAAGGACGAGCCGAATTTCGAGACGGTTCCTCAGTTGTATGTGAACCCGGTGGAATGCATCGATTGTGGTGCTTGCGTCCCTGTTTGTCCGACGCAGTCGATCTTTGTCGTCGAAGAACTACCGGAAGACCAGAAGAGCTTCATCGACAAGAACGCCGCGTATTACAACTGAGCCGCGTTCGGCACTCCGTCCAAAAGCTCACCCGCCCAGCCGTGAGCTTTTGCATGCGGAAGTGTCGGACATCCACCCCGGCCCTCACTCCTGTTACCAGCGCACCCCTCGCCGCTTGGAACATGCCACTTCCTTTATTTGATCTTGTAGCGGAACGTACAGCTCCGCCTATTTGTGCGAGAAGCGCTCGAAGTCTGCCATCTGCGAGGCCATTTCCTCGCGCGCGGCGTCGGCGGCGGAACGAATACCCTGGATTCGCAGCTTGAACTCGTCGGGGTTGGATGCGCGAATCAGCGCTTCGTCCAGCGTAATCAATTCCTTCGAGTACAAATCAAATAGAGACTGATCGAACGTCTGCATACCGTACTGCGATGTACCGGCAGCGATGGCGTCGTGGATCAAGCGTGTCTTGTCCGGGTTGATGACGCAGTCTTTGATATAAGCCGTGGCGATCATGACTTCGACCGCGGGCACGCGGCCTTTGTCGTCTGAGCGGCGCACCAGGCGCTGCGAGACTACCGCTTTCAGCGTTGCGGCCATCTGCAAGCGAATCTGCTTCTGCTCTGGTGGCGGGAACACCGCAATAATACGCTGAATCGTTTCCGTCGCGTCCAAGGTGTGCAACGTGGAAAAGACCAGGTGGCCGGTTTCGGCGGCCAGCAGCGCGGTCGAAATCGTTTCGAGGTCGCGCATTTCGCCTACCAGGATCACGTCTGGGTCTTGGCGCAGGGCAGCGCGCAGGGCCGTCGAGAAGTTTGCGGTGTCGACTTCCACTTCGCGCTGGTTAATGAAGCTACGCTTGTCGCGGTGCAGAAACTCGATCGGATCCTCAATCGTGATGATGTGATCGGAGCGGTTCGCATTGATCCGGTCGATCATGGCCGCCAGGGTGGTGGACTTTCCGGAACCGGTGGTTCCCGTGACCAGCACCAGCCCGCGCTGCTCTTCGCAAATCTTGGCAATCACCGGGGGCAGGTTCAGCTCTTCGACAGTCCGAATTTTCGTAGGAATGACGCGCAACACCATCCCGACGTTGCCGCGTTGCTGAAACACGTTCACACGGAAGCGGCCCAGGCCGGCCACACCATACGCCATATCCAACTCCGCCGTTTCCTTGAACTTCTGTTTCTGGCGGTTGGTCATCATGCTGAACGCCATCGAGAGCATCTCTTCCGGCGTGATGCGCGGCACATCCGTGATGGGGGTCAGGAGCCCGTCGACGCGCAGATACGGGTGATTGCCGACCTTCAGGTGCAAGTCGGACGATTTGTTTTCAACAGCGCGCCGGAGCAAGTCATCAATGCTTAGAGCCATGGGCAGCCACCCCGCAGGTATACATTCCTTCCTGAAACTAGCATCCCCGGATGGCGCCAACAACAAAGGCGGGAAGCCGGGTTGCCGTGTAGTTACCTACCCGACAGGACAGGCTCGTTGGTGCTCCCATTATTCTTCCGCATGTCTCAAGAACAAAGAATCGTAAAGCAGGCCCGCAATGAACCCGCCGGCCAGTGGTCCCACCCAATAGATTCCCCAGTTCATCCAGTGGCCCGATGCCAGTGCCGGCCCAAATGCGCGAGCCGGATTGAGTGCTGCGCCGGTAAATGGCCCCGCGACCATCATGCCCAGCGAAATCGTTAAGCCGATGCCGAAGCCGGCGATGGCGCGAAACGTGCCCCGTGAATCCACGGCCGTGGCGAAGAACACAAATACCAGGAAAAAGGTCGTAACAGCCTCGAGGGCCATGCCAGACCACCGCGGAAAATCACGCATTAGTTCCGGTGTGCCCAGGAAAACATTCGTGGCGATATCGTCAGGAATCACTCCCTTCAACAGGAAGCCGGCTGCGGCGGCGCCAGCAAGCTGTGCGCCCCAATAAGAAAGCGAATCGAGGGTCGACAGCCGCTTTGTCACCCAGAACCCAATCGTTACTGCCGGGTTAAAGTGTCCTCCGGAAATGTGCCCGAGCGCTGAAACCATGATGGCAAACGCCAAGCCGTGCGCCAGAGCGATGGCCGGCAGCCCCAGCCCGCCGGAACTGCGCAACTGAAAATCTACGCAAACTGCTCCCGCGCCAAAGAAAATCAAGGCGAATGTGCCAATAAACTCGGCAACCAGCTTCTGGGTGAGGTTGTACATCCGTAGGCCTCCCGATACAGCCACATCATGTACAACGTGATGGCACTGATTCTAGCCGGAAAGCGCAACGCGCGCTAGGAATCAGACGTACAGGTAATTAAGCATTAACCAAGAAAAGGGGTGCGACGGTGCCGCACCCCATTCGCCAATTCAAATGTTCCCCTCTACTGTTCTCTCAGCGTGAAGCCGCCACCGGCGCATTTACGGGCGTGAGCCAGTTGTGCGTATCCGGCTTACGGCCGCTGGTCACAGCGAAGAATTCTTCCTGGATCTTACGCGTCACGGGGCCGGCCACGCCTTTGCCGATCACGATCTTGTCAATCGAGCGAATCGGAGTGACTTCCACGGCCGTACCCACGAAGAACACTTCATCCGCCAGATAGAGCATCTCGCGCGGGATCACCGATTCCTTGACCGGAATGTTCAGATCGCCGGCCAATTTCACGATCGAATCGCGTGTAATGCCGGGCAGAATGCTGGCGGCCAGCGGCGGCGTGATCAGCGCCCCTTCGTGCACGATGAACAGGTTCATGCCAGAGCCTTCGCTCACGTGCCCGTCGGAATCCAGTGCGATACCTTCTGCGAACCCATTCAGTGCGGCTTCCATGCGGATGAGCTGCGAGTTCATGTAGTTGGCCGTTGCCTTCGACATCGCCGGCAGGGTATTGGGTGCGATGCGTGTCCAAGAACTGACACACACGTCCACTCCCTTCGAGAGGGCGTCCGGTCCCAGGTACGCACCCCATTGCCAGCAGGCCATATAGATTTCTATCGGCGAACTCAGCGGGTTCACGCCGACCTCGCCGTAGCCGCGAAGCGCGATGGGCTTCACGTAGCACGCGCCCATTTTATTCAGGCGCACCAGTTCGCACGCTGCGTGGCAAAAATCGTCCAGCGTATACGCGAACTCCATCCTGTAAATCTTCCCGGAGTTGATCAGCCGTTGCATATGCTCACGCAGCCGGAAAATTGCCGGGCCCTGCGGAGTCTCGTAACACCGGATCCCTTCAAAGACCGCGGAGCCGTAGCCGACGGCGTGGGTAAGAACGTGAAGCTTGGCGTCGTCCCAGAGAATCCATTTTCCGTTGTGCCAGATTTTTTCCGTCTTCTGTACGGGCATTGTCGTTTCTCCCTTGGTGGGTCGGAATCAACCAGCTCACAAGTTGAGAATAAGGCAGGGGCAGGGGAGCGTCAATGAAATCAACGAATCTTCATGATTCGGTTTTTGGCCATATTGGCGGGGTATTTTTCAGTCAGCAGGCCAATATGGAGCGCTGTTTTGCGCCTTAACTCTTGCGGCCGCTCTGCTCAGGCGCACGGTACGATTGCTCCAGAGCCTTGTGCGCTTCCTGGCCCTCTCGAAGCATTTGACCGTTTCCATGTTCCCAAATGCCGAGCAGTATAAACGGGATGATGGTCGCGGCAGCCCATAGCTTGGCGTTACGCGGGATTTTCGTCTCCGGCTCCCACCGGAACAATTGTGCTGCCACGAAAAAGGAGAGCACCGACCAGAACGCAAGTGCGAGAAAATAGACAAGTAGCTCGCGGAAGCCTTTCGAAAATAGGGTCGCTTGCTGAAGGCCGGTCACCAGATACGTAGCCGGCAAGAATACCGAGAATCCTTGGACAACCTTCGGCAGATATCCCATCGGGAACGTGGCCCCCGATAGAAAGATCAAAGGCAGCCAAAGCAACTGGTTCAGAACTTGAGTCTCTTGCATGGTGTTGGTAATGCTTGCCACCACCAGTCCCAACGAACCGAACGAGATCGTGCCGGCGCAAACAAACAGGAGTGCAGCAAACAGGTTTCCCAAATCACCAACGTGAAAGATGAAACGGGCGAACACCAGGATGACGGTCACCGTGGGTAGCGTCAGAACGAAATTCGCGAGAACGCTCGAGGCCAGCATGTCGCTCGCGCTGACCGGCGCCACATGGAACCGCCGCAAGATCCCTTGCTCGCGGAACATCACCAGCGTGGCGCTCAATCCCCAGAAGCTTCCCATCACATTCAGCGCCAGCACCGGGCCTAGAAAGAAGCGCACACGGTTAGGATCGCCCTTCGCGAAAATGCCCGCGTACAGGAAAAAGAACACCAGGGGCATAACCACGCTGAAAAAGAAGAACATCTTATTGCGGAGGGCCAGCACCATCCGGATGCGAGTCAAGGTTATCAGGTTCGTCAATCTCGTAACCTCCTGCCCGTCAGTTCGATGAACACGTCCTCCAGCGACGGCGTGGCGATTTCCAGGCTGACCAACTCATTGTTCTGCGATTCCAGATGTTTCACGAGGGACACGATGGCCGGGGCCGTCCGCTGGCAGTGCAGCACGTATCCCCCATCCAGCTCGCGCGCATCCATGACCCCGTCCAGACCACGCAAGGCGCCGTCCGCGGCAGGTTTGCTGAGCCGAACTTCGATTCGTGTCGTATTGGCGGAACGCGCCTTTAATTCCCGTGGCGTGCCCTCCGCGATCACCTTACCGTGATCCACAATGGCCACGCGGTCGCAAAGCCGTTCCGCTTCTTCGATGTAATGTGTCGTCAGCACGATCGTTTTTTTCTCGCGCTTCAGTTCCTCGATGATGTCATAAATCTCCCGGCGTACTTGCGGATCAAGGCCCGCGGTCGGTTCATCGAGAAACAACACCTTCGGATCGTTCAGTAGCGCAATCGCCAGGGCTAGCCGCTGTTTCTGTCCGCCGGAGAGCTGGTTGTAAAAGGCGCTTCGTTTTTCTTCCAGTCCGAACCGCTTCAGCAGTTCTTCGGGCCCTCGCTTCCTGCGATAGAAGCTGGCAAACAGGCGAAGCGCCTCGAAGACGCGAATCTTGTCGGGCAGGGAAGTCGACTGTAGCGCTGCACCAATCTCCTGCTTCAACTCGTTAGGGTTCCGCTGCGGGTCCAGTCCGCAGACCGAGACACGCCCGCCATCCGGAACACGCAAACCTTCCAGCACTTCGATGGTACTGGTCTTGCCGGCGCCGTTCGGTCCCAGCAGCCCGAAGACCTCGCCTTCGTCGACACTGAAGCTCACGCCACGTACCGCATGCACATCTTCGTAGCGTTTCTCCAGGTTTTCCACTTGCAGGATTGGATTGGCCATGATTTCGCGAACTTCCAGTCTAGCGCACTGCGGCCCATTCTCTCATTGGCAGCTTCACTAGGTATTACGTCGGGACCGGGACTTCTCTTTCCCCTGTTTCCTGGATTTTTGAGCAGGACTCCAGCCGTGGCGCTTCAAATCGGCGCGCAATTCCATGATCTGGACGCCTTCACTTTCGAGGAGCTTGCGTTGCAGGGAAGCGTATGGCTCGCGAATCAGCAGTTTGCCGCGATCGCCAACGACGCGGTGCCAGGGGATACCTTTTCCTGAGGGCGTTGCCGCCATGGCCCGGCCCGCGGTTCTCGCCCCGCCGCGTAATTGCAGAGCCTTAGCCAACGCCCCGTAGGTAGTAACCCGGCCGCGTGGAATTTGTTTCACCAATTGATAGACGGGATCCCAACTCATACAAGGCTCCTTGCCGCAAAGACTTTCATGCTATCGACGCCTCACCGAGGCGGCAAGAGATTCTTCCCGGACCCTGGTGTTTGATCCTGTAGGCGCCCTCGCTGCTGGCGAAGCGGCTCGGCGAAAGGGAAGTGGCAGCGGCGCTGAAAAACCGATGAGAAGCAGCGAAAAAATGATGCCCCAAATCGTTACGGATTCGATACCTGCCGTCTTGACCTTCGTAGTGGAAGCGTCTTACACTACAGGCAGGTTGCCTCTCTCTGAGAGCTCCCCGCGGGTTCGCCAAGGAATGACCATGGCTTTTGTTCGCCGCAAAGGGAATGCCTACTACCTGGTGCACAACGTGCGCCGAGGTGGAAAAGTGCGGCAACTCCACCTGGCGAAGCTCGGTGAACACGCGCGCATTACGGATGACATCGTCCGTGAAGTCTCCCGGAAACACCCCTTCGTTGAACTCAATTGGCGCGCTCTCCGCGAACAACTGAACAGCCAGATCGATTTGGCGGATCCCGAATCCCCGGCAGTCCAAAAACTAGTCCAATCTCTCCGAACGCTGCACATGGACCTGGCGGACCTGTTTCCGCAGGCCCTCAATTTTTCTGAAACGCCTGCTGTCGCGAATGAATTGCTCGTTCAGTTGCGACTGCTGAATTCCACGATCCAGGTGAAGCTTGATCAGTTCCGGGAACGGAACGATCTGAAAAAGCTAGCTCGGACGGGAGGCCGCTTCGGAAATGCGCATCCCGCTCTGCGGGGGCGCTAGGAGGGAGTCATGGGCACAGACGATCTTTCGCTGAATCCGAACATTCGCAGCGCAGAGACGGTTGAGTTTCAGAAGGCTCTGCGCGCGAAGATCGTTGGACAAGATGAAGCAGTGCAAGCCCTCGTTGAATTGTTTCAGGTGTTCACCGCGGGACTGAATTCTCCGGGTCGGCCCGTGGGCAACCTCCTGTTCCTGGGGCCAACCGGGTCCGGGAAGACGCGCATCGTCGAGGCCGCCGCTGAAATTCTGTTTGGTAGTTCCCGTGCCGTGATCAAGATCGACTGCGCTGAGTTTCAGCACTCCCACGAAATCGCCAAACTGATCGGCTCACCCCCGGGATATCTAGGCCATCGCGAAACCCACCCCTTGATCACCCAGGAGGCTTTGGCGGCGAACCACACTGAGAAGTTGAAACTGTCCTTCCTGCTCTTTGACGAAATCGAAAAGGCCAGCGACGCCCTCTGGCAGTTGCTCCTGGGTATCTTGGACAAAGCCACCCTGACCCTGGGCGACAACCGCCGCGTTGATTTGTCGCAAACCGTGATTTTCATGACCTCGAACCTCGGTGGCTCCGATATTTCCGAGATGTTTGAGGGCGGATACGGGTTCATCAAGGCTGAAGATGCCCCTGCTTCCAATCTGAATGCCAAAGTCGAACGCACCGCTGTCGAGGCGGCGCGACGCAAGTTCTCTCCAGAGTTCATGAACCGCATCGACAAGATGGTCGTTTTCCACCCCTTGCAGCGAGACCAGTTGCAGGCAGTGCTGGATATCGAGTTGGGTATGGTCCAGAAGCGCGTACTTGATACCGCCACTGGCAAGTTCCTCTTCCGGGTAACCGACGCGGGGCGCGATTTCCTCCTTCAGGAAGGCACCGACCAGCGCTATGGCGCACGCCACTTGAAGCGAGCCATTGAACGCTTCCTGGTTTATCCACTGGCCAATCTCCTGGCCACTCAGCAAGTGCGCATGGGAGACCTTGTTCGCGTCGACTGGGATGGGGTCCACAAAGAGCTGACCTTTGTTCGCGAAAAGGAAGGAGCACTGATCACGCCCGAGAATCCTGTGGAAGAGACGGCCTCGGCTGCGACGGAGTGCGACGGCCTCGGGAAGGAAACCCCAGCGGAGGCTGTGTCCGAGGAATCTGCTCGGCCTGCTGCTTTGCCAGCCGCGAGCCCCGCGGCGGCACGGCAGTCCTTGCAAGGGCGCAAAAAAGAGAAAAGCTGATTTTCGGCTCGATTCAGAGGAATTCGGGCCTGGGGCGTCATTTTTACATGGCGCCCCTTTTTGTCATCAAGCGCCGAGCGAGGGTGACGCTTTGTGTTTCTGGGCTCTCACTTTTGACCAGACGTGGAACACAATCTCACTAGGTGAGACAGAACCGACTTTGGCGCCAATCCTATGTGATTGATCGCATAGGTGGTTGCCAGATCTGCCGAAAGCTTCCGAATTGGCACGCTTCATGCATCTTCTCACCTGCACGCGTCCTTGAGACGCTCGAAAGCGTGCCTAACCCGACGACGGGCCGGGAACTAAAGCCAAGGGGCGGCGCGGCCGAGGATAGAGTTATGAGAGCAGCCGTCAGGCAACAGCTGGACCCAACCATCCGCAGCAACGACACTCGTGACTTTCATCAGTCTCTGCGTGCAAAGATTGTCGGACAGGAAGAAGGCGTTCAGGCACTCGTCGATCTCTATCAGGTTTTCTGTGCCGGCCTGAATTCTCCCGGCCGCCCCGTGGGCAACCTCCTGTTTCTGGGGCCGACGGGTTCGGGCAAAACCCGTATCGTGGAAGCGGCGGCCGAGATTCTTTTTGGCGACGCCCGCGCGGTCATTAAGGTGGATTGCGCGGAATTTCAACACTCTCACGAAATCGCCAAACTGATTGGTTCGCCCCCGGGATATCTTGGCCATCGCGAAACCCATCCGCTCATTACCCAGGAAGCACTGTCGGCGTCGCACACCGACAAACTTAAGTTGTCCTTCCTGCTCTTCGACGAAATCGAAAAGGCCAGCGATGCCCTGTGGCAACTTCTTCTCGGCATGCTGGACAAGGCTACGTTGACGCTTGGCGACAATCGCCGCGTGGACCTCTCGCAGACTGTGATCTTCATGACTTCCAACCTCGGGGGTGGCGAGATCACCGACCTAATGGCTGGTGGCTACGGCTTCATCAAGTCTGATGATAAGCCCAAAGCCAACCTCGATGAAAAGGTCGAGCGCACCGCCACCGAAGCGGCTCGCCGCAAATTCTCACCGGAGTTCATGAATCGGCTCGATAAAGTCGTTGTTTTCCATCCGCTCCAGCGCACCCAACTCGAGCAGGTGCTGGATATCGAGCTGTCCATGGTGCAGCAGCGCGTGCTGGAAACCGCCAAGGGGCAATTCCTTTTCCGCGTTACCGAATCCGGCCGCGACTTCCTGCTTCAGGAAGGTACGGACCAGCGCTACGGTGCGCGCCACCTTAAGCGCGCCATCGAGCGGCACGTTGTCTATCCCATGGCGAATCTCCTGGCTACCGATCAAGTCCACAGCGGTGACCTGGTTTGCATCGATTGGTCCCGCTCCGACGACAAACTGAGTTTTGTGCGGGAAGGCGAAAACATGGCTCTGCCGGTTCGCCGGCCTGAGCCTGCCATTGGCGGTAAGCCATCGCAAGCGCGTGGTGGCCGCCCTGTTGAGGCGCCGGGAGCGCAAGTGCCTCCCGAGCCGGCTCCCAGACTCGCGCGTTGATCTTCCATCACTCCTCCACCCCCGGAAAGCCCGGACGACTTTTGTCCGGGCTTTCTCTTTACCATCTTGTCCGTATAATTAAACGAGCCGTCGCGGCCCTCGGCATGGCCCCCAGCTTTTTGGAGAATTGATGATTTCCCGGACGCAGCTTCGGTCCGCTGCTTTTATTTTGGCCGTCTTTGCCCTTTGTATACCCGGCGCGCGAGCCGATCGCACAAAACTAAAGCTGGGCATGAATTCCTTTTCTCCCCAGCTGGACGATCAACTTGGCCAGAAAATTTCCGGCGGAGGCCGATCGACCGCGTCGACGAAGAGATTCAGAAAATGGGGGCATGCCGGAAGATGCTCTGCGCGATTCGCCCGAGTTCCGCGCGATCGGGGTTGACGACGATTAACCATCCGCCTGGGGCGACGAAAGGATCAACCTCTCGTGCTGGATCTCGGCAGCACGCTTCAACGCATCGTTGATATTCAGGCAGATATTCTCCGTGCCGATGTGGCGGTCGAATCCGGCCTCCCGCATGAGCGCTTCGGGCTGTGGTCTTGCGCCACACACGATCATCGAGCGTCCGCTCTTCCGCAGGACGTCGGCAACTTCTTCCAGCGCGGCGATCCCTGTGGCATCGATTGCCGTCATGTTTCGTAGTCGCAGGACAACCACAGGGGGCAGGGAATTAAGGTCCGCGGTCACCGCGGCGATTTTGTCGGTCACGCCAAACAGAAAGGGCCCGTGAATCCTGAAGACCGCGATGTACTCCGGAATATCCTTATCCTGCAGAATGTGCGCACGGCCATCCTCAATGTATTCGTCGGTGACCTTGGAAACCGTGGTGGTAAGCGAAATCTTGCGGATAAAGGTGAACGCCGCGAGGATCATCCCGACTTCCACGGCCAGCGTCAAATCCGCAAACACGGTCAGACCCGCCGTCAGCAGCCAAACGGCTATATCCGCCTTGCTCAGTTTCAGGATTTCGGGGATTTCCGCCCAGTCGCCCATGTTGTAGGCGACCATGAATAGAATGCTCGCCAGTGCCGCGAGCGGCACATTTTTCACCAGAGGCGCCGCAAACAGAATCACAGCCAACAGCGTCAGCGCGTGAATGATTCCCGCAACCGGTGTTCTTGCACCTGACCGCACGTTCGTAGCTGTCCGCGCAATGGCCCCCGTCGCCGGCAAACCTCCGAACATTGGGGAGAAGATGTTCGCCACGCCCTGTGCCACTAATTCCACGTTGGGATTATGCTTGTCGCCGCTCATTTTGTCGGAGACAACCGCCGAAAACAGCGATTCGATGGCGCCCAACATTGCCACCGTTACCGCCGGCGACAACAAGTGCAGCAGCAAACTGGGCTGGAGTTCGGGAATCACTACGTGGGGCAAGCCGCTCGGTATGCCTCCGAATCTTGATCCAATCGTCTCCACAGGCAGGTGAAAAATACCAACCGCAGCCGTCGCGCCAAAGCAGACGACAATCGCTCCCGGAATCCGTTTAAAGAAACGCAGGCAAATGAGCATTACCGTCAGCGACGCGAGCCCCAGCACCGTTGCCGCCCAATTCACGGTATGAAAATTCTGCGCAATGGCTTGCATGCGGTGGAAAAAATCGCCGGGGACGTGATCCATCTGCAAGCCAAAAAAGTCTCGAATCTGCGTGCTGGCGATCAGAATGGCAATTCCGTTTGTGAAACCGACCACCACGGGTCGCGGAAAATATTTCACCATCGCGCCGAGGCCTGTGATCCCCATCAAAACAAGCAGCACGCCCGCCAGCATCGTGCAGGTAAACAGGCCGTCCAGTCCGTAGCGCGAGATGATACCCAGCACCACTACCACGAACGCTCCGGTTGGGCCACCGATCTGAGTTTTGGAGCCGCCCAGCGCTGAAATCAGGAACCCCGTCACAATCGCACAATAAATACCCGCTTGCGGGCTTACCCCGGACGCAATAGCGAACGCCATCGCCAGCGGCAAAGCCACCAGACCCACCGTCACGCCCGCAATCAAATCATGTACGAATTTCTCGACTGAATAATCACGAAGAAGGATTACTGATTTAGGTAGCCAAGCATCCGCCGACACGTTCATTTCAGATTGACCTGTTTTTCCCGAGCTCTTTCTAGTTTAACAGGTGCAGACTGGAGCAGGGCCGGCTTCTGCTCGCGTTTGCTGAAAGAGAGAAGAGAATCGATACTGGGGGCCAAACCTGCCAGTCTATCGGGCCGCGCCGCTTTTCCTTTGCTCCGGCTTCCAGCGCAGTACTGGCTTTCTTGCGGCCGCTACTTCGTCCAGCCTTCGTATTCGCGTCGTGTGCGGTGCCGTCTTCACGATTTCCGGCGTCTGTTCCGCTTCTTCCGCAATCGCTTTCATGGCAGCGACAAAAAAATCGCACTCTTCCTTGCTCTCAGACTCGGTAGGCTCAATCATCAGTGCGCCCGGCACGATCAGCGGAAAGGCCGTTGTGTAAGGGTGGAATCCATAGTCAATCAGCCGCTTCGCAATATCCATCGTGTTTACGCCGCGCTTTTTCTGAATTGCGTCGCTGAACACCACTTCATGCATCGACGGCCGCGTATAGGGCAGATCGAAGATGCCCTCGAGCTGTTTCCGTATGTAATTCGCGTTGGTCACCGCATCTTCGGTGGCCTGTCGCACCCCGGGGCCGTACGCCAGAATGTAGGCGAGCGCGCGGACCAGCACTCCGAAATTCCCGCCGAAGGCCTTTACCTTCCCAATGCTCTCCTTGCGATGGAAATCGAGCGCGTACTTGCCAGCGGCTTTTTCCACTAGTACCGGCACTGGCAAAAATGGCTCAAGAATCTTCTTCATCGCCACCGGCCCGGCGCCCGGTCCCCCTCCTCCGTGTGGCGTCGAAAAAGTCTTGTGCAGGTTCAAATGCATCACATCCACTCCGAGGTCGCCTGGACGCGTAATTCCAGCGAGCGCGTTCATGTTCGCGCCGTCCATATACAGCAGCGCGCCCTTCGCGTGGAGAATTTCCGCAATCTCCGGAATCTGCTGCTCGAAAATGCCAAGGGTCGAGGGATTCGTCAGCATCAGCGCTGCCACGTCTTCGTTCACCTTTTCCCGCAACACTGCGATATCGACCTGGCCGTCGGCGTTAGATCTGATGTTTTCCACTTCGTAGCCCGCGATCACCGCCGTCGCCGGATTCGTGCCGTGGGCCGAGTCCGGAATCAGCACCTTCCTGCGCGGATTGCCGTTCTTCTGGTGATACGCACGGATCAGCAACAGGCCCGTCAATTCGCCTTGCGCACCTGCCGCAGGCTGAAGGGTGATCGCATCCATTCCTGTAATTTCGAGCAGGCACTTTTCCAGCAGCGACAGGACTTTCAGGCAGCCTTGCGACAATTCCTGCGGCTGGCACGGATGTTCCGTCGCAATGCCGGCCAGTCGCGCCACATGCTCATTCACGCGCGGGTTGTACTTCATCGTACAGGAACCCAGAGGGTACATCCCCAGATCAATCGCGTAATTCCACGTTGAAAGCCGGGTGAAATGACGAATTACTTCTATTTCGCTGACTTCCGGGAAATCTTCCACGCCATTCCTGCGATGCGACTCCCCGAGCTCCTTGGCCATATTCGCTACAGGCACGTCCAGGGGAGCGAGATCGAACGCTCGCTTCCCCGGCGACGATTTCTCGAAAATCAATCCTTCGTTCTGGTTGGTATGTCTTGTAGCCTTCTTGATCCGATCGTTCTTCATTAAAGTGGTTGTTCCAGCGCGGCGCGTACTCCCTCCACGAATTGTTCGATTTGAGGCCGCGTCGTGGTCTCAGTGACGCAAACCAGCGCGTGTTTCGTGAGTTCCGGGTAAGCCGAGCCCAGTACGTAGGGTCCAACGATCTTGACCTTCAGTAATTCGGCGTTAACGATTTTTACCGACCGTGGAAGCTCAATGGCGAATTCGTTGAAGAACGGTGCCGAAAACGTCCGTTTCACTCCTGGAATTGTTTCCAACTTGCTCAGCGCGAATCGGGCTTTGGCCACATTCTGTTCCGCCATCTCTCGGATGCCTTCCTTTCCAAGTAAGGACAGATGCATCGTGGCGGCGAGTGCACAGAGCGCCTGATTTGTGCAGATATTCGAAGTGGCCTTCTCGCGGCGGATGTGTTGTTCGCGCGTGGCGAGCGTCAACACGAAACCCCGCCGGCCCTCCTGGTCCGTGGTCTGGCCGGCCAGCCTTCCTGGCATTTGGCGCACGAATTTTTCTCGCGATGCAATTACGCCCGCGAACGGTCCCCCATAACTGGGCGGCAATCCAAAACTCTGTCCTTCGAGTGCCACGATGTCCGCTTCGGCAGGCGGCTTCACCACCGCCAATGACAGCGCTTCCGTTACCGCGGTGACCAGCAACGCTCCGGCGCCGTGTGCGGCTTCCCCCAGCGGGCCCAGATTTTCGATGGCGCCAAAGAAGTTCGGCGACTGCACCACCACGGCGCACACATCGTCCCTCAGTGATGCCTTCAGTGCCGCTCCGTCAAGCGTGCCGGACGGCGTAAACGGAACCTCTTCCACCGTCAACCCTGAGTTCTTCGCATAAGTCCGCAACACATCGCGGTATTCCGGATGCAGCGAACGAGCCACCAGCACACGGCTTTTTCCCGTGATTCGCTCGGCCATCAGCACGGCTTCCGTCGTGGCCGTCGAACCATCGTACATCGATGCATTCGCCACTTCTTGCCCGGTCAGCTGGCACATCAGTGTTTGAAATTCAAAGATGGCTTGCAGCGTGCCCTGTGTAATTTCAGCCTGGTACGGCGTGTAGGAAGTGAGAAACTCACCGCGCTGCAGCAGGGCATCTGTCACAACCGATCGAAGATGAGTATAAACACCCGCTCCCAGGAAACTCGTATAACCCAACGAATTCTCGGCCGCGCGGTCCTGGAAGTATCCGATGACTTCCGCTTCCGACATCGGTCCGGGTAGATCCAGGGGCTTTTTCAGCCGATACTGCTCGGGAATCGATGCGAACAACTCTTCGACGGACTTCGTGCCGATCGCGGCCAGCATTTCCTGCCGTTCGGCCGGGCTCTTGGGGAGATAGCGCATCAGGCCGACGCTTCCTTTTTCTTTTCCTCGATGTACGCTTCGTACGCCGCCGCATCCATCAGCCCGTTCAGTTCCGAAGGATCGGCGAGCTTCACTTTTACCAGCCAGCCCGCGCCATGCGGATCGGAATTGATCGATTCGGGTTTGATCTGCAGCGTGGCGTTCGCTTCCATCACTCGGCCACTCGCCGGTGCGTAAATCTCGCTCACCGCTTTCACCGATTCCACTGAGCTGAACGTCTTGCCGGTAGTTAGGGAAGATCCTGCGGCCGGCAATTCCACGAAGACCACGTCGCCCAACTCATGCTGCGCGTAATCCGTAATTCCAATCGTGGCGATGTCGCCTTTAGCCTCGATCCATTCGTGATCTTTCGTGTAGCGAAACTGTGCTGGATAGCTCATGCGCCGCTCCTGAGAGTGAATGTCAGAATCTGCTCAACTCGCAATCGCTTTACGAATCCGCTTGTAAAACGGGGTTGCCACCACTTGCGCCTTGCACTTCTGTGATCGAATCTCGATGTACATGGGCGTTCCAATGGCCGACATCGCTGGGGGTACATAGGCGAGGGCGATGTTCTTGCCCAGGGTGGGCGATGGCGACCCGCTTGTCACGTAGCCTATCGCATCTCCATTCTCGTTCAAGCAGCGATAGCCATCCCGGGCAATTCCGCGATCGACCATTTCCAGGCCGATGAGCGTGCGCGAGTTGCCCCGAGCGCGAGCCTTCTCCAGTTCCGCGCGCCCGATAAACTCTCCTTTTTCTATCTTGCAGTACCGGTCGAGCCCGGCTTCCCACACGTTAATGTTGTCGCTGATCTCGTGCTCATACAGGGCCATTTTGGATTCGAGCCGCAGCGTATTCCGCGCGCCCAACCCGCAGGGCGCAATGCCAAATTCCTTGCCCGCATCCACCACCTCGTTCCAAACCGATTCGCTGGTCGCCACGTCCGATCGAACGTAAATCTCGAATCCGTCTTCGCCCGTATATCCCGTCCGGGCGATAAGTGTATTCTTCAACCCGCAAACCGTGCCATGCGTAAACCAGTAGGTCTTCACGGCGTCAAGGTTTGCATCGGTGAGCTTTTTCAGAAGTTCAACGGCGCGCGGTCCCTGGATCGCTAATTGAGTATAGGAGTCGCTCAAGTCCTCGACCGCGCAATCGAATGATCCTGTGTTCTTTCGCACCCAGTCGATATCTTTCTCCCGCGTCCCGGCATTAATCACCAGAAGGTAATCGTCTTGGCCCAGACGGTGAACGATGACGTCATCCACAAACGTGCCTTTGGGATAGAGCATCGCGGAGTATTGCGCCTGGCCAATCGCCAACTTCGACGCATCATTCATGGTGATGTGTTGAACGGCTTCCAGCGCCCCGCCCAGCCGTTGCGCTGTATGCATCCGGATGTCGCCCATGTGGCTGACATCGAACAACCCGACGCCCTTTCGAACCGCCCTATGTTCGGCCATCAGTCCGCCGCTTGAGGGATATTCCACGGGCATGTCCCATCCGCCAAAGTTGACCATTTTCGCGCCAAGTCTGCGATGCAACGCGTTCAACGGCGTCTTGCGGAGCGTTGAATTTTGGGGAGAAGCTACGGATTCCATTCCCTTTGCCCGGGCAAATTGCGATGTTAGCATGTGCGGCAGGTGCCGTCAAAAGAGCGGGCGCGCGCCGGCGAAATTTTGCACTCGCTTGCCCTTGCTGGACCTCCGGCGCTCAGGTAAAGTCTCCTCTCGAGGAGAGAATGGCAGCCCGTCAACAAGTCGTTTGCTCGCAGTGCGACAAGACCGAGGAATATTGCACCTGCGAAAAGTATTGCACGATTTGCAAGGGACAGCACAATGTCAGGCTTTGCGTCGACGGTCTGTATTATTGCCCGGACTGCCGCGAGGCGTGCGACGTTGCGCTCGCCAGTGACCGTTAATCGTGTCGACCCTTCCCCATCAGATTCAGGTCCATATGGACCCCGACGATCGGCTCGTGGCCGCCGTCGGCGGCGCAGCTCGTTATCTGGCCGACGCCGCGGGCCTTAGCAACGAAATGATCCTGCAATTTCAGGATTCGGTGGTTTCTGCGTGCCGCCACTGCTTTCATTGCCACTCCTCGGCCACACAGTGCGGAATTACGCTACGCCGTTCTCTGGACCGGTTGGACGTGGAAGTCGCATTGCCTGGTACGGAGCCGCCTGAGGGAGAAAAACCGTCTTGGCTTGGCATCGATGAGGTCCACTGCGAGTTGCGCGATCAAGCCGCGATACTGCGCTTAACGAAGTTCGTGTCACCGAACCCGCCTGCCGATTGATCCAGTCCCGCGGGTTGTCGAGGGCTTGGCCCAACGCCTACATCTTGACTGCGAACGTGTTTTTGCGGATCAGCGAAGACATCTGGTCATCGCTCACGGACATGCGGATTTCGATCCGATCACCCGAGGGCGAAATCTGGGCTTGATCCAGCAGTTGCCCCAGGTCCGGATTGTCCTTAGCTTGGTATTTCTTATAAAGCAGGCCCGCAGTCATCAATTGGCTGAGCGTGTTTGCGTCCTGCGTATTGCCGCATACCGCCTGCACTTTCGCATCAACACCGCTGCCAGCCGTGGCGCTAAGGATCATCGATTTCATGTTCTGGAGCAGTTTGGCCGCCTCGGGGAACTGCTGTACTTCCGGCGCAAGTTGACTCATGGCCAGCCGCGTATAGCCGGGATCCAGCACCGCCCAAACAAGCCCCGTCCCATTCGCTTCATTGATCAGGTTGTACATGTCGGTGTTCCGCAGCAGCCCGTCTTCACGCCCCTGGCGGATATCGATCAGCTTTTCCAGCAGAGCTTTGTGGCCGAACACCGCTTTCCCGGAGTCCAGGAAGAAGAAATACAGATCGCCGGAGCCGGCGCCGCTGCCAAACGCAAACAGCGTGAACGTATCCAGCTTGGTAGTCGGCAGCTTCTGCTGCTTGAAGTAAGCCTCGGTGGAATCCGGATTGTAATTTCCCATGGCTATGCCGACCGTCAGCTCACTTGACGGCACACCGCTGGCCACACCCTTGTCGCTTTTCGCAATGACGTCCGGAACCAACCCCCACACCAATTCGTCCACCTGATTGGGGTCGACCCCTGCCGATGCCAGGAATTTCTCAAACTGCCGGAAGCGTTCCGGTATGATCTGCTGCTCGAGAGCGGGGAACCACTTCATGGTCCGCGCTTTCTTCATATCCACGTAGCCGAATTCGCCCGTGTTCTTCGGGAACAGCGCGATGGTGTCCGCGCCAATTCCCCCGGCCTTCGCAGGTTTCGCCAATGCTGCCGCCAGCACCAGCAACGTGCCCATGCTCAGGGCTCGCCTCAGACTTACCCGCATCTTCATTGATTGCTCCTTAAAAGCGGCTGGGGAATCGAATCTCTATTTTACGATATTCGCTTTGTTCTATCCCAACAGTTTGCGCAGATCGCCAACCTTCGCCCGCATTTTCTCGGTGTACGCCGCGTCCTTCAGGCCTTCCAGGTTGATCTCCACATTGGCCAGGGCTCCATGGGCGCCCGCTACTGCCATTAGACGTGCCACCTGCAGATCTGACTTCATAGATGCCGAAGAGATCGCCTCCAGTTGTAACAACCGGCTTTTCAGTTGGATTGCCTTGTCCGCCACCTGAAGGGGAACCTCCGCGGCGGTTTTGGTCGCCGCCTGGATCGCCGCTTCGCGCTGGCCGATTTCTTCGCTGTTGCCTTGGGGCAGCCTGAACGCGGCCATCACTACATCATAAGACGCTGCGTCCTGGTCGATCGCCTGCGCGAGTTCATCCGCGATGAGCCGAAGTTGCTCTAGTTGCTCCGAGAGTTTTTCCACCTGCAGGATCTGTGACTTCTTCTTGCGAGATAACCCCGCGACCATCTGCCCGAGCGCCGCCGCAAGCGCCGCTGCAAACGCGGACACGCTCCCTCCTCCCGGGGTAGCCGTTGGCTCGGCCACGGCACTGAGGAAGGGCCGCGCGAGATTCGCGAGTTTGCCTCCGGGCGCTTCCATTGGCGCTCCGCTTAACACCGATCCCAGCTTGTTCTCAAGAATTTGCGAAGGTGAGAAGTCCTCTAATTGCAGAAAGTAGTCGGCGGCCAGCTCGATCGCCTTTTTCGGCACGAGCCCCACGATCTCGCTTCCCACCGGCGCCACGCCGTAGCGCTGTGCTTCGCGCTTCACCATTTCATACACGCGATGCATGGGCGTTTGTTCAAAGTCCGTGAGATTGATGGAAACCTGCGCCAGATTCCGCGCCTTCAACTCCACGCCCATGGACTTCACATACCGAAGGCCGCCGCTGGAGAATCGGATGGCCTTCGCGATCTTGTTCGCAATCGCCACGTCGGGTGTGTTCAGGTTCACGTTGTAGGCGATCAGGAACTTCCGGGCGCCCACCACCGTTACCCCCGCGGTTGGATGCAATTTGGGCTCGCCGACGTCCGGTTGCCGGTCGTGATTTTTCTTCAGTTCCTCGCGAAGGCCTTCGAACTGTCCTTTGCGCACATTCTCCAGGTTGACGCGGTCCGGTCGCGTCGCCGCGGCTTCATAAAAGAAAATCGGTATGCGATAACGCTTCCAGATTTCGTTGCCAACACGGCGCGCCAGCGCCACACAGTCTTCGATAGTCACGCCTTCGATAGGGATGAACGGAACCACGTCCGTGGCGCCAACCCGTGGATGCGCGCCCTTGTGCTCGGTCATGTCAATCAATTCCATGGCCTTGCCCGCGCCGAGAATGGCAGCTTCGCCCACTGCATCCGGGTCACCCGCCAGCGTGATGACGCACCGGTTATGATCCGCGTCCATTTCGCGGTCCAGAACATACACTCCAGGAACGCCGCTCATGGCATTTACGATGGCGTCCACTTTCGCCGGATCGCGGCCTTCAGAGAAATTCGGCACGCACTCGATCAATCGTTTCATAGCACCTGTTCCACTCTGAAGCCTTTCCGCGGCACAACGCCCACGGCCTACGCTTCCTCTCGCATGTAAATGATCTCGCCCCTCTTCACCGTCATCCAGCAGCGATGCATCCCGAAATAATAGGGAATTTCACGATAATCCTCCACTTCGAACACCGCGAAGTCCGCCTGCTTGCCCATTTCCAATGAACCCAAGCGGTCGGAGCGTTTCAACGCATAGGCTGCATTGATCGTCGCCGCCGCGATGGCTTCCGAAGGGGTCATTCGCAATTGTGTGCAGGCCAGCGATAGGATCATCGGCATGCTGACGGTTGGACTTGTTCCGGGATTGTAGTCCGTCGCCAACGCCACAATCGCACCGGCTTCAATCAGCTTCCGCGCAGGTGCGTATTGCTTCCACCCAAGGTGGAAATCGCACCCTGGAAGCAAAGTCGCAACGGTTCCGGATCTTGCCAATGCCCGCACGTCCGCCTCGCTGATCTGTTCCAGGTGATCGCAACTCACTGCCCCCAGCGCCACGCCCAGCTGCGTCGCCCCGGTGTGCGAGAGTTGCTCCGCGTGGATCCGCGGCAGCAACCCGTGCAACCTCGCTTGGCTCAAAATACGCTGCGATTGGGCGCGTGTGAAAGCTCCGCGGTCACAGAACACATCGCAAAATTCCGCCAGGTTCTCGTTCACGACTTCGAGCAACATCTGCCCGAGCAACAGTTGGATATACCGGTCCGCTCCGCCCGGTTTGCCGCGAAACTCAGCCGGCACGACATGCGCCCCCAAAAAGGTCGACACAATTTCAAGCGGTTGCTCGGCGCTTAATTCGCGCTGTAAGCCCAAGATTCTCAGCTCACTCGCAATGTTTAAACCATAGCCACTCTTCGCTTCCACCGTGGTGGTTCCGTAACTTGCATACTCTTCCAGCGCCGATCGCGCACGCCGCTTCAACTGTTCCGCCGTTGCCGCCCTCAGCTTCTTCACGGAGTTCAGAATCCCTCCGCCCCGCTTGGCGATCTCTTCGTAGCTCGCGCCCTGAATCTTCAACTCATATTCTTCGGCGCGGTTGGCCGCGTGGATCAGATGGGTATGCGAGTCCACGAAGCCGGGCAGCACGACCCTGCCGCCTACATCGATCTTCTCTGCCTCCCTGGCGTCCCGGTGTTTCTCAATTTGTGCGGCTGGTCCGGCAGAAATAATGATTCCGTCGCGCACGAGGAGCGCGCCATTTCGGACGATACCCAGATCGGATAGGGAACTACCTCGCCGCGGTGACACACCCCGCAGCGTCAGTATCTGCGAAGCACCTGTAATGAGTAAACTCGAACTCAAAGTCGGATGATCACGTGACCTGTGCCCGCGGCTTAAGCCCCGACGGCTCGGCCAAGAAAGGCTGGCAGGAAAACGTCTCTTGCGAAAACTTCAAAGGACGTGCCCGTCGTGTTCGCAGCCGAGCGCGGCTCCCTCCCCATCACGATACCATCATTAATTCCCTGGAGCATTTCGATCAGGGACCCCGCCGTCTTAACGGGCGTACCCATCTGCAGGAAAACCTGCTGCACCTGGTCATACGGAAATTGCGCGTAGCGCAAGTCCGACTTGTTCAACGCTCGGCCCAGGATCGCCGTGACTTCGTTCATGCTTAGGTCCCGCTCGCCGAGCAGTTCTTGGGTCTGCTTCCCGTTGAAGTCCAGCTTCAACAGTCTTTCCGCGGCGTAGCCGCCGATGTCTTTCGTCGCAATCATCGGGATTTTCAAGTCGGGCTTTAGCGCCCCCCCAAACAACCCCATCATCTGAATCATGCTGATGCCCGCCAGATGATTCTCAAAGAAATAAGCTGCGCGCAGATGCAGGACGTTAAGTTTGTCGATTGTGTTCAGCTTCTGCTCAGACGAGCGCGCTCCCAGGATTGGCCCGGTTCCTGCCGGGGCTTGCGCGCCAATGCTGCTCAAGTTCACTGCATACTGCAGACCCGATGCCCGAACGGCCGCGGATAGCGCATCGCTGTTTTTCTCCTGCTCCGCTCGATAATCCGGCGATGTCATCGACGGCGGGATCATCAAGAATGCGGCGCGCGCTCCTTCCAATGCCCGCGCGACCGCCTCGCTGTCATTCACATCCGCGACCATAGACTCGGCGCCCTTCAACACAAACGGTTGAAGTTTGCCGCCATGTCTACCGACCACCCGGACCTTCTCGCCTTTTTCCAGCAATGCTTTTGTGATCACCGTACCCACATGACCTGTCGCACCGAATACTGTGTACATCGCGCTCTCCTCGACGGCTTCTCTCCCCGATTACCCGTCCCTCGATATCGAAATTGCGTCGTTCGCGGCGATCAATCCTTCCGCATTGGCACCTTAACGCCAGTCTTCTTGGCAAACTCCATAGCCTCAGCGTAACCCGCATCGACATGGCGTACGACTCCCATTCCGGGGTCGTTCGTCAGCACTCGTTCGATGCGCTTGGCCATCTCCTTCGTGCCATCGGCGCAGGTCACCTGGCCGGCATGTTGCGAATAACCTATCCCCACGCCGCCACCGTTGTGAATCGATACCCACGATGCGCCACTGGCTGTATTCACAAGCGCGTTCAATAAAGCCCAATCTGCCACCGCGTCAGAACCGTCTTTCATCGCTTCTGTTTCGCGGTACGGCGAAGCGACCGAGCCGCAATCCAGATGGTCGCGCCCGATGACGATCGGCGCTTTCAGCTCGCCCTCGGCGACGAGATCATTCAAAGCCAGCCCGAATTTGTCTCGCTCCCCGTAGCCCAGCCAGCAAATTCGCGACGGCAGTCCCTGAAACTTCACTCGTTTCTGCGCCATTGTGATCCAGCGTTTCAGATGCTCATTCTGCGGGAACATCTCCAATACGAGCTGATCCGTCCGCGCAATGTCGGAAGCTTCCCCGGAAAGCGCCGCCCAACGGAACGGGCCCTTTCCTTCGCAGAACAATGGCCGAATATAGGCTGGTACAAATCCCGGAAAGTCATAAGCATTCTTCACGCCGGCCTCGTAGGCAAACGTTCGGATATTGTTCCCATAATCGAACGTCACGGCTCCCAGCTTCTGCAGATCGAGCATACCTTGGACGTGCTCGCCCATGGCAGCTACCGAACGCTTCCGGTACTCTTGCGGATTTGATTTTCGCAGCTCCAGCGCCGCCTCAAGCGTCATGCCGTTCGGCACGTACCCGCCGATGGGATCATGCGCGCTGGTCTGATCCGTCAAAATATCAGGCACCACTCCGCGCTTTGCCATTTCAGGGATTAGGTCCGCGCAGTTCCCCACCAACCCCACGGAAGTGGCTTCCCGGGTACGCACTGCGTTCTTCAAAATTCGCAGTGCCTCATCCAGGGATGTGACCATCACGTCGCAATAGCCAGACTTCACGCGCCGCTTAATTCTCTCCGGGTCGATATCAATCCCCAGGAATGCCGCGCCATTCATGGTTGCTGCCAGCGGTTGCGCCCCGCCCATTCCTCCCATGCCACCACTGGCTACTAGTTTTCCGCTCAAGTCTGCGCCGAAGTGCTGCCGAGCGGCAGCCGCAAAGGTTTCAAAGGTGCCTTGTAGGATCCCTTGCGTTCCGATGTAGATCCAACTCCCCGCCGTCATCTGGCCAAACATCATCAAACCAGCGCGGTCCAACTCATTGAATCGATCCCAATTATTCCAGTGTCCCACCAGGTTTGAATTACAGAGCAGCACCCGCGGTGCGTATTCATGGGTTCGAAAAACGGCTACGGGCTTCCCAGACTGAACCAGCAGGGTTTCGTCGGCCTCAAGCGCTCGCAGCGACTTTACGATGCCGTGAAAACAATCCCAATTTCGCGCCGCTTTGCCGGTTCCGCCATAGACCACCAGATCTTCGGGTCTTTCCGCGACCTCGGGATCCAAGTTGTTCAAGAGCATGCGCAGAGCAGCTTCCTGCTGCCAACCCTTGCAGCTCAACGGAGTCCCTCGCGGGGCTCGGAACGGACCGCGGCTTGTTTCCGGGTCGTTGATCACAGGTATGGTTGCGCTCATTTGGGTCGACTCCTGCCATCCCATCTTAACGCAGCTCGATTCCAGGGCGATAACACCATGCGGTTGCCATATACCTGCGTCGCGCGCTCGTTTGGCCCAATCTGGATTGCGAGTCGACATTCTTGGGCGTCCGGCGCTGCATGCTTTAGCTTTTGTGTTTCTTTCCCGACGCGCGAGCTTCTCTCTGACCTGAGCCGGTGCGAGCTGTCGGCCTGTCAGGTGGCGTCGATACTCTGCTCGGCCGAGCCTGCCGCGTCGTTGCGTCACGGCAAACTTGTGGGACGACGGTCCACGTCTGCGCCTGGCTGTGTTTAGGTTCCCGAAAGAGACGTTACCTCCGGATTGCGTCCCAAATGCCAGTTAGGGTAAATTCTCAATTCGCATGACTTACGTCACCCTACCCGCTTGCCTTCTCCATGCCGTTGATACGCTGCCTTCTCCCCGGGCTCAGATGGTCCGCCGTTCTGAACAATGGGACGCGATTTCGTCACAGGAGTTTCTTCGCCGGGTTGCTGGGCTGGCTGATAGCTTCGTCGAATTGGGAGTTAAGCCGGGCGACCGCGTGGGCTTGTTCGCTCCTAACTGCCCGGAATGGCATACCGCGGATTTTGCCATCAGCGGGTCTGGCGCAATTACGGTTCCCGTATATTTTAATGAGTCGCCAGACCGCATGGCCTACATCTTGAGCCACTCGGGTGCTCAAGTCATGTTCATCGCCGGCGTGGCGCAACTGGAAAAGTTCCTGCAGATTCGCGGCCAGCTAGCGCAAGTTCAACAGGTTGTCGTCGCGGGCGCTGGCGACGCCCTTCCAGCCGACCTTCTCCGCTACGAGACCCTGATCGCCACCGCTGGTCCCAGCGAAATTGCCGCCTACCGTAAGCGCGCTGCGCTCGTTCAGCCGGAGCAACTCGCATCCATCATTTACACTTCGGGCACCACGGGCGAACCCAAGGGTGTCATGTTGACGCACACGAATTTCAGCTCCAACGTCAAGGATTCCTGCCAGGGATTCGACATCGCCCCCGAGACCGACCTTGCGGTTTCCTTCCTGCCCCTGGCTCACGTCTATGGCCGCATGCTGGATTACTTCTATATTTTTCAGGGCTGCCCAGTGGCGTATGTCGAAGTCGTCGAAAACGTCGCGCAGGCTCTGCTTGAAGTTCACCCCACCATACTGGCTGCCGTCCCGCGGTTCTTCGAAAAGATTTATGCACGGCTGATGGAACAGGGAAGCAGGACTTCCGGAATAAAGCGCAAGCTCTTCGATTTCGCGATTAAAACTGCCCGGGAAGCCGCCCCGTGGCGTTGCGGGCATGGCAGCGCGAGCTTGAGCTTGAAGATGAAGTGGGCGATCGCCGATCGCCTGGTCTATGCCAAGATCCGCCACGGTACAGGAGGCCGCCTCCGCGCCGTATTGTCCGGCGGCGCGCCCCTCTCGAAATCGTTGGGTGAGTTTTTCTGGAGCGTCGGCATCCCGATTTTCCAAGGGTACGGTCTCACCGAGACTTCTCCCGTGCTCACCTCGAACTTCCCCGAGAATCGCGTTGGCAGTTCTGGCCGGCCGATCCCTAACGTGCAAATCCGAATTGCCGACGACGGCGAAATCCTCGCCAAAGGGCCTTGCGTCATGCAGGGCTATTTCAAATCGCCGGAAGCGACTCGCGACGTATTTACGGAAGAGGGCTGGTTCAAAACGGGCGACATCGGCTATCTCGACAAAGACAACTACCTCTTCATCACCGATCGCAAGAAGGACCTGCTCAAGACCGCCGCCGGGAAGTTTGTTGCTCCCCAGCCGATTGAGAACACTCTCAAGACGAGCCCGTACGTTCTGAACGCGATGGTGGTGGGGGATCAGCGCAAGTTCGTCGTCGCTCTAATTGTCATCAACGCCGTAACCGTCGGCAATAAGCTTGCCGAGGAAGGCCTCGAATTTGGTTCTCCGCCGGAAATGGCGGCCCACCCGCGCACCTACGCCCTGATTCAGGGAGAGGTCGACCGCCTTACGACTCATCTGGCGCAATACGAAACCATCAAACGCTTCGTGCTGTTGCCCAACGATTTCACCTTCGACAGCGGCGCATTAACCTTCACCATGAAGCTCAAGCGCCGCGTGGTTGAGCATCAATATCACGATCTCATCGACAAGCTTTACGCCGACGCTTTCGAGCCCCGCCATCTTGTTCGCGAGTAATTCGCGTTGCATCCTCGACCATTTGTCCTCGCGCGCCCGCGGGACTACAATTTGCTTTCAGTATCTGGAGCCTCTATGTCAGATCAACTCGTCATTGCCGGCCGCGCCTTTCGTTCCCGCCTCATCGTGGGTACCGGAAAGTACAGAAGCTTCCAGGAAATGGCTCGCGCTCACGCTGCTTCCGGAGCGGACATGGTCACGGTTGCTGTCCGTCGTGTGAATTTGACTGATAAATCGAAGGAATCGTTGCTTGACTACATCGATCGCGAAAAGATCTTCATCCTTCCGAACACAGCGGCGTGTTATACCGCCGATGAAGCGATTCGCACGGCACGGCTTGCCAGGGAAGTTGGTTTGTCGAACTGGATCAAACTGGAAGTCATCGGCGACCAGCAGACATTATTTCCGGATACCGGGCAATTGATCGAGGCGACAAAAGTTCTGGTGAAGGAAGGTTTTGTCGTGCTGCCGTACACCAATGACGACCTGATCGCCGCCCGCAAACTGATCGATGCCGGAGCGGCTGCCGTGATGCCGTTGGCTGCGCCGATCGGTTCCGGGCTGGGCATTCAGAATCCCGCAAATCTTCGCATCCTCCGCGAGCGGATCACGGAAGTTCCCATGATTGTTGACGCTGGCGTGGGAACCGCCTCCGATGCCGCGGTAGCGATGGAGCTGGGCGCCGACGGCGTCCTGATGAACACCGCGATTGCAGAAGCGGCGCAGGCCGAACTCATGGCGGAAGCGATGCGCGACGCTGTCATCGCCGGGCGCAAGGCATATCTCGCTGGCCGGATGCCCAAGCGGCTCTACGCCTCCGCATCGTCCCCGTTAACTGGTGTCGTTCGCTGACTCGGGTCGCCCGATTCCCCGCAAACTTCAGATGGTTTTGCCGTGGTGTCGGCCTGCCTCTTCAAATAACGAGAGCAGGTTGGTCATGCTGAACAGTTGCCGGATCTGCTCGCTGGCGTTCGCGATTTCTAATCTGCATCCTCGTGTTCGTGCCGAGACGTACAAACCCACTACCGTGCCCAGACCCGAACTGTCGACCTGCGGCACTTCCTTCAAATCGATCACGATCCGTTTATGACCGGGAATCTTGTTTCGCACTTCGTCTTTCAAGACTTGCGTGTTCTCAAAGGTCAGCTTGCCGTGACACTCGGCTATCAGCGCGTCTTCTTTCTCGTAACACTGAACGCGAAATCCCCGGGAGGAACTGCCAGGACGGTCTCCGGTCATTGTGTCTCCCCTCACTCGTTCTGGTTCCCTGTTCTACCGCAATTAGACGGGATTTGCTATATATTCGCTGGCCGCTGTGGCATTGGAGTTACACTCTCTCCATGCAAAAGAAGATATTCTGGATGAGCTTCGCGGGACTGGGTCTGATGGCCGACTTGGTGCTGCCGTTCTGGTGGGCGATTGTCGCCACGATTCCCATCTTCATTTTCAGCTGGTGGTTCGCCTTCCGCAGCAACTGGTTCGATTGAGCTGCATCAGATGGTCCTGAACAGGAAGTGCCAGGCCGCATCGATGGCCGCATGAACGAGGGCAGATGCGAAGATCGAGCCGGTCTTTCGCCAAGTCCACCCATAGAACAGGCCTGCGATCGTCGCGAGCACCACGTAACGCCAGTTCGGGAAACCCAGATTCGTGATATGCGAGAAACCGAACAGTACGGAAGCCGTCCACCATCCGGCCAGGTCACTCTTCGACGCTCGCGAAAGAAAATTCTGCAGCAGGCCGCGAAACAACAGTTCTTCCGGCCAGGCCGTGAAGATCAGGATCGCTATCGATAAGCCGACGAACGAGCTCCATTTGTCCCATTGCGGTGCGAACCGGATAAAGTGCAAGGCGATTCCCAGGGGTATAGCGACGCACGCGAACGCCGCAAAGCTTCCCGCGATATAAAATCCCCAACCTCTTCCCCAGCCCAGGACGTAGCCGACTCCTTTCGCCCGGCGCACTAACAGAAAACAAGCGAGTGCTGTGTTCACGGCCACGAGCACTGTCATGATGTAGGCCACCCTGCCCGCGGGGTACGGCCACAGCCAATGCGCAGGGCTGAACTTCACAAAAGCCCACACCCCGATGATCGTCAGGAAGTCCTGCCAGGCGCCTGCCGCGGCTTTGTCGGCGGTGATGGAGAGCCCAAGCGGGAGAAAAATCAAGGCGGCAATGGCTGCGGCACGCCGGATATCGAAGGCGCCTGTTCCGACAAGATAGACAACGTCGAATAGAAAGGTTAGCGCGCACACCAGAACCCCTGCGGCTGCCCCGAACTTCGCCACGAGTCCCTCGGCGAGGCCACGCGCAGTGAGCATCAGCGTAATCAGCAGAAGAAACGCCAGCGTACTCAATGTGGCAGCAAAGGCCCGGCCGCCATACCCCTGCCAAGCGCCGTAAACTACGCCGGCGAGGCACAATACAGCCCAAATACCGAATGCCGACCATGGACCGATTTGCTTCATCGAGAGGACTGCCCCGTATGAATTTTCACCGTAACAATCTTTGCACATTCCGTGCGAGCCGGTAGTGAAGATGGCGGCGGAAGAGCCTACACTGACGGAAGAGTCTCGCCTTGAAACGCCTTGCTTACATCGACTGGATGCGCGGGCTGGCCTGCCTGCTCATGTTCCAGACGCACTGCTACGATTCCTGGCTGCGGCCCGACCTGCACCGTAGCCGGCTCTACGGATTGTCGCAGCTTGGCGGAACGCTGCCGGCACCGCTGTTCATCTTTCTGGCAGGAGTCTCCTTTGCGCTGGTAACCGAAAAACTGAGAGAGAAGGGAATTGCGGCAAACGCGATTGCCAAGCACACCGTATTACGGGGCGCCGAGATTTTTGGACTGGGCATCCTGTTTCGAATTCAGGAATACGCACTCGGCTATAAATGGGTTCCGTGGACCGATCTGCTTCGCGTGGATGTGCTGAATATTCTGGGGCTGTCGATGATGCTGATGGGAGTTCTGTGCTGGCTGACTTCGGCGACGAAGCTGGACTCGGCGCGCACCAGAAGTATGGTTGCGGCGCTCGGGACAGCGGTCGCGGTGGCGATGTTGACGCCGCCCATCTGGACCACGTGGAGACCGAAGTCCGCACCCTGGCCGCTGGAGTCGTATCTCAACGGAGTGCACACATCAGGTGAACCGCAGCACTGGTTATTTCCGTTATTTCCGTGGAGCGGGTTCGCCTTCGCTGGTTTGGCGGTGGGATTCGTGATCTTCACCGGGTTTGCACGGCGTAATGAGGCCAGGCTGTTTGCCCTGTTCGGCGTTGCCGGAATCGCCGCGATCGCGCTTTCGGTGGCGTTTGATGCCTCGCCGGTTCAGTTGTACACAGTTTACGATTACTGGCATTCGAATCCGAATTTCCTGTTGTTGCGCTGTGGAGTGTTGCTGATCATCTTGAGCCTGGTTTACGCGTGGTGTCGCTGGGGACTCGCACAAAAAGGATTCAGTCCAGCCATTCAGCTCGGGCAAACCTCGTTGCTGGTGTATTGGGTGCACATCGAATTTGTATACGGAGTATTTTCCATCCTGCCGAAGCATGGTTGCTCGATCGCCAAGGCGACATTGGGCCTGGTAGTTATTTTCGGGGCCATGCTGGCGCTTTCGATCGTGCGCACACGGTACAAGAAAAAAGCTAAGGCTTTGCGGCCGAGTTCTCCGGCTGCTGCGCCGGCAGTTTGATAATTATTTCGCCCGGTTGTGCCAGGCCCAACTCTTCCCGTGCGATCTTCCGAATCGTCTGGGGGTCCGTCTTGAGATCCTTGACCTGCTGTTCGAGGGCGGCGTTTTCCTTGTTCAACTTGTCGAGTTGCGCGTTGACCTTCCGAATTTCCTGCTGCTTGCGGCGCATCACCAGGTAGCCGTGCGGACCGAACACATCGTGGACAAGCAGAACGACGACAAAAATCACGAGTAGATGGCGTCCGTAGTGATTCAACAGTCTGCGAGCAGTGTCTTGCACGGAAATTCGTCAGCCTTTCGAAACCCACCCAACGTCAACCAGTTTAGCAGATACCGTTGCGTCTTCTGTTTCCACGTTCAAAACGGGCGATGGTTCGGCGCCGCTGAGAGGCACGAGAATCCAGGAACCGTCCTTAACTACGGATTTTGCCTCATCGATGCGACGGGCGGGAACAACTTTCGTGTTCTGAAGTGTCGAACCGTCCACGGCCGGAATTGAGTTGTGTTTGCCTTCTATTCGTCAATGACTGCCCCTGCCAAGCCATTCCACGATCCACGTCGGAGTGGCCGGCCATGCGGGAGACCGGCGTTCACTCTGGGGCGCCTCCAGAAGTCGGCAGTACCCGCGTCCCACGAGCGGCGAGGCCACTGCGCTTACGCGTGGCTGAATTGCTCAGTGCGAAACTTCTTCGCCGAGACATAACCGAGAACCAGGAAAACCAGGAGCGCGCCGAGTTGGGCGATCTTGAAGGGCGTCTCGGATTGCGTCGGGGCGAGGGCGTGCAATGCCGGAATTTTCGCGAAGAGCTGAGCGATCAGGACGAAGACGTTGAAATAGAGCGCGAGAACGACGCTGACCACATAAGTGCGGCGCCAGCCGCCCGCAAGACTACGGGTGTAGCGCGCGTAGATCGCGATTGCCAGTGCGATCAGCGATAACACGCCAAGGATGTGTGACGGCAAGACTTTGTGAAAGGGAAAGAAGTAGCCAGTGACACTCGTGAGGACGGTGGACCACAGAAAAATGGAAGTCCAACCGTTGAGGCGAAGCGAGTTGATCAATCCGTAGATGACAATAAACCCGGAAAAAATGCCGACCAGACTCAGAATCACATGGAATAGCGTAAACGCGGACAAAACCGTCATGCTTGCCTCCTGGAGCGAATTAGGGAAGCCGTCGCGTGGCGGATGGGCGATCCGGGCCGCGAGCGAGTATAGGAACGTATAACGACGAGCGATTTCCGGTCAATCACTAATCGCGTGGACAGCTGCGTGGGAACCGCCAGGCAGGTCGTATAGAATCAGTGGCGGAGAAACGGAGATGAGGGAAACGAAATATCGTGTGGCGTTGGTGACCTGCGGGACGTTGGAAGAGTCGCGCAAGATCGCACGCGCGATGGTCGAGAAGCATCTGGCGGCATGTGTGAACATCGTGACGCACGCGGTGGAGTCATTTTACATGTGGGACGGGAAACTCGAGAGCGCTAGCGAGTATTTGCTGGTGATAAAGACGACAGAGGAGCGCGTGGAGGAACTGAAGAAGGAAGCTCTGGAGATGCACTCCTATGACACCCCGGAATTTGTGGTGTTACCAATTGTGACGGGCTCGGAGGAATATCTGAAGTGGGTGGAGGAATCGGTCAGGAAGTAAGCAGAAACTCAAACTAGGCATCCGAAAATAGAAGAATAGTGGACCTCCCGTTGTCCTCAGTCGCCCGCGGCAAGTGAACGTAAGACTGCCTTGCCGCGCAAAAGCGGCCACCAGTCGGTGCACCCCCCAAGCTAGATGTACAGCAGGGCCTGATCGATGTCGGCGACGATATCTTCGACGTCTTCGATGCCTACGGACAGACGGACAAGGGAATCTGTGATGCCAACGCGGTCGCGTACTTCCTTGGGCATCGAGGCGTGGGTCATTTGGGCGGGCAGCGAGATCAGAGATTCGACCCCGCCGAGGCTTTCCGCGAGCGAGCAGACCTTCACCTGATTTAGAAAACGT
>Ga0335077_10000954_pt1 | contig 33371 bp, 24 predicted proteins | sample Lox_Sample_31_FD_207151 | JGI IMG/M metagenome (GOLD analysis project Ga0335077, IMG submission 207151) | Soil microbial communities from Loxahatchee National Wildlife Refuge, Florida, United States - Lox_Sample_3.1 | ecosystem: Environmental > Terrestrial > Soil > Wetlands | place: USA... | reverse complement strand
ATGTGCGCTGGCGGCTCGCTCTGACGGAGACGGAACCCACGATCAAACCTTACGAGGAAAGTGCCTGGGCGAATCTGGAGGACGCGGCCCATGCGCCGGTGGAAGTCTCGCTGCGATTGCTCGAACCGCTCCACGAACGCTGGGTGCGCCTGCTGCACTCGGTGAAATCGGAGGAATATGAGCGGACTTTCCGGCATCCCGAGCACGGTGTACGAACGCTGGATTGGATGCTGTTTCTGTACGCGTGGCACGGGAAGCATCATACCGCGCACATCACGGAGTTAAAGAAGCAGAAGAAGTGGTAGACCCGGATCAAAATCGTGCGGACAGGGGGTCCAGCATGCGGGAACCCCGCACGGGAGCGGCTGTGGTGCGGTGGATGAACTGCTGGCCGTCGTGTAGGATGGAACAGAGAGAAAAGGAGATTCCATGTCACGACCCGCTGGAACCTACGCCATCTTTGAAACTTCACTGGGAAATATCGTTTGCCGCTTGTTTGAAAAAGAGGCCCCGAAAACCGTGGAGAATTTCGTCGGCCTTGCCGAAGGTACGCGGGAATTCACGAACCCGGTGACCGGGAAAAAAGAAAAACGCAGTTACTATGACGGGCTGACGTTCCACCGCGTGATTCCGCAATTCATGATTCAGGGCGGATGCCCGCGCGGAGATGGGCGCGGCGGCCCGGGTTACTCCTTCCAGGATGAATTCCACGCCGCGCTTCGGCATTCCAAGCCGGGGCGGCTTTCCATGGCCAACGCCGGCCCGAACACCAATGGCAGCCAGTTTTTCATCACGGTTGCGCCGACGCCTCATCTCGACAATCGCCATACGATTTTCGGCGAAGTCGTCGAAGGCCAGGATGTAGCGGACAACATTTCGAATACGGCCCGGGACGGCATGGACAAACCCAGGGTCCCGGTGACCATGAAGGTCCGGATCGAGCGGATCCCATAAAGCGGAGACGCCCATGCTTTCGCCTGCGCGGTTGACCGAGTTGACGGTTGAGGTCATTTTCGTGTTTCTCGGCGTGCTTGTCGTGTGGCTCGGCGTGACAGAGCGCATTAATTTCGACCCTAGGGGCATTTACTGGCTGGCCATCAGCGTGGGGGCCGTGGCCTGGGGTTTGCTGGCCCTCGCAAAGCCTGGCCAGTGGTGGGCGCACTGGCAGAAGTGGAACCGCGGGGGTTCCCTGATTCTCCTGGGGCTGGTCATGCTCGGTATTTCGCGAGCGCCGTTCCTTTGGATCGGCAAGCTGTTGGCCGTGTGCGGCGTCGTGCTGCTTCTACGGGGCGTGTTGGGCTCGGTCCTGATTTTGAAGCAGCGGTGAGCTGCCTTCAGATATAATCCCACCAAATCTCAAGCCCCTGCCAGCCAGGGGTCCGCCCATGAACCATCCTTGAACTTCGGAAGAATCGTGTAAGGAGGAGACTCGTGCTGAAGGAATTCAAAGAATTTGCGATGCGGGGCAGCGTGCTGGATCTTGCCGTCGGCGTGATCATTGGCGCGGCATTCGGAAAAGTGGTGTCCTCTCTGGTGGATGACGTCATCATGCCGCCGATTGGGCGCGTTGTGGGACATGTCGATTTCTCCAACCTGTTTATCAGCCTGAGCGAAAAGCATGCTGAGACGCTCGCGGCAGCCAAGGCCGCCGGCATTCCAACGCTGAATTACGGGGCCTTTCTCAATACCATTATCAATTTCCTGATTGTGGCCTTTGCGGTGTTTCTGCTGGTTCGCTCGGTGAACAAGTGGCTGCCAAAACCCACGGTACCGGTCACCACCAAAGACTGCCCACAATGCGCCATGCCCATTCCCATCAGCGCAAAAAAGTGCGGACACTGCACCAGTGCTGTCTGAGGGGCTCAGGCGAGAGCGCCTGCGACGGAAATTCCGAACTTGCATTAGGTTCTGCCGGGCTTTTTCTTCAGGTTGGATTCCAAATGCTCGCGGAGGCGTGCGACTAGCGCCTCTTCCTGACCTTCATCGAGCTCCTTCTGTACTTCTTCCAGCGCGAAGTGCACCACGTCATGGTGATGAAGTTCGAGTGGACTCGTGCTCTCGCTAAAACGCAACCACAGGCGATGGATGAGATTCACTTCATTGGCGGTCAGGTTGGGCGCATGCGGCCCGAGCACCTTGTAGACCTTGTCGCCATTCTGCAGGTGAATTTCCAGGTTGAACTGCGGTTTGGGATCGCCCAGAGTCTCCCACGCATCGCCAATGTGGCGCGCCTGCTCTTCCGTGGTTTCCTTGGGGGAATGGCCCAGGACAATCGTGCTGGACTGCAACGAGGTGGCGGCGCGAAGGATGCCGTCCCACAGATTGCTCGCTGCAACGACGGCGAGGCGAATGCTCTTCCCGCGTTTTTCCGCAATGGCCAGCGCCTGGGAAAACAACTGCTGTTCGATACTGCCGAAAAGCTGCTCGGCTTCCAAATCGTATTCCCCCGATGCGGAACGCCGCAATAGGCGCACGTGAAGCACGATCACGTCTCTCCGGCCGGGTTTGACGCGATCCAGAACATTTCCGAGATGGTAAAGCGCGTGGATGTTGCTGACCGGCACGAGGATGTTGCCCGGGCGAGCACCCACTGCTTCTGGGGTCAGATCTCCCGACATCGCCAGGTGAAACTGGTCCATCTCCACATGCTGGGCAGCGGCTCGTCCGTGGTGAGTAATGCGCTCTGAGAGCGTAAACACGATAAACAGGAATACAGAGAAGATTCCACCGGCAATGGTGGCGTCTTTTTTCGTAAAGAGGTTGATGACCGCGATGCCCAGGAGCGTCAGCGTAATCAGGCTGAGGCCAAGCGGGATTTCGACGCCGAAGATTCGGAAGTTCAGCGGCACACGGTATTCGCGGTCGCCGGGGTGTGTATAACGTAGCACCAGCACCGCCATGCCCTTCATGGCGAAGCTCCAGATCACGCCGAAGGCATACAGGTTCGCGAGGAAAGTGACGTCGCCGCGGCTGATGATTATGGTGAGAATTTGAAGCGCCGCGATGATATTGATGATCCGGTAGGACGTGCCGAAGTGCCGGTGTGGCTGACGGAACCAGCTCGACAGCACGCCATCCTCGGAAACCCGGTTGAGCACTCCGTTCGAGCCGACAATTGCCGTGTTGACAGCCCCGGCCAGAATCAAAGTGCCAACGACAACGACAAAACCGTGGAAGATCAGGCGAAGGAGGAACGGGCCCTCGAGGTTCATGGCCAATCCGCCGATCAAATTCTCAAGGAAGTTCTGCCGCTGCTGATCGGGAATGATCATCACGGCGAAGAAGGAGACCAGCGAAGTGAATACCAGGCTGTAAATGAAAATGACCAGGCCGGTTTTCTTCAGGTTGGGCAGTTTCGGGTGTTCGATTTCGCGATAGACCTGGGCGAGGGATTCTTCCCCGCTCATGGCCAGCACGGAATGGCCGAGACCCACAAAGATGGCGAAGAGGCCGGCAAAATGCGCGAAGTGCATACCATAGAGCCACCCCATGGCGTTGGGCTCCAGCTTCAGATTGCGCGGGTGCGGAATGGGCGGCAGAGAGGGGTGGCGAAGAAGCACGGTGTAGATGCACCAACCAATCAGGATGACGACCATGACGGTGGTCACCTGCATAATGCGCATGGCCTTCTGGCTGGACTCGTGGACGCCTTTGACGTTGTACCACCAGAAGTAGCTTGTACAGAGAATTGCAAAGCAGGCGGCGCCGAAGTTTGGAAAAATATGAAGCCCTAAGTGGATGTAATCGGAGGTTTCGTTGATGAGGCCAACGATGTATTGTCCCGCAGATACGCCGCTGATGGGGCCCGTGAGAATGTAATCGAACATCAAAGCCGAAACGCTGAACTTGGCCAGCGTGCCACCCATGGCTTCCTTAACGACACGATAGACGCCGCCGCGCACGAACATGCTGCAGCTTTCCACGTAAATGGCGCGGACCGCGTAGGAGAACAGCATGATGCCCAGGATGAACCAGGGCGCTGCTTTGCCGATGTAGCCTTCCGCTTCGCCGCCGGCGTAGTAGGCCGAAGAGGCCAGGTCATTCAAGACGATCGCAGCCGCGCGCCAGAAGGAGATGAAGCTGAGGAGCGCGGTCGTCGCGACTAAAACGCGAGGAACGCCATTGCCCTGGCTGCTCTGGGCAGCCGGGCTTTGGGGAGTGCTGCTCATGGACGGGTAATCAGACTTGCAGCCACCAATGCTCGCACCTTTTGTGGGGCAAGTCCAGTGAGCGGAATTACAAAAACGATATTGTCTGCACTTTTTTGGCACAGCCTGCTTTGGCCGGCGGGTGGTTCGACGGATTGCGCTTGAGAGGTCGGAAACGGCCCGGTGAGAACCCGGCGTCCTGGAAAAACTGAAGACCCTGCAGCCACCCGCGAACTGACCGGGCCGCCGCCCAATCCGCCCTTCGCGGATCCTAAGGTCTTCGCGTGACTCATTGCTCGACAACTTTCGCCTTGCCCGCCTTCCGGGCGGCAATACATCATGCTCCAGCGATTGGCGTTGATTATAGCTTTGCTCACCTTAACGGCAGGAGTAACTCCGGCTGTAGGGGAGACGCTTGGCGAGGTTCTGCGTGCTTCGACGATTTTTCCCCCAAAAACGCGACGGCATCACGGTCGGATATGGCGCGTTCCTCGTTTGTCGGCAATTCGGAAGCGAGTTCACAGAGAAACCAAAGGGCCATCACACAAACGATTGCACTCCTGAGCTGATGGCACGAGTTCGACTTCGCTCCAAAGGAACCTACTCAGGAACAATCGGAGCCGGAGAATCGCGGAATGCTATGGCGCAGTCGGGGCAGGAGCAGATGGTGCGAAGGTAGTCGTAGCTGAAGATCCCCGTCGAGTGGCCATCGTTGAAGTTGATCTGGATAGCGTAATTGCCGACCTGCGTGGCGGATTGCGCACGAGCCCTTGGTTTATACATGGGCAGAAGGGCCGATGGCGCAATCTTGGAGCCGAGCGATTCCTTCTTGGCTCGTTCGTCGTTGCAGGTGGCGCAGGGGCAACGGTCGCGGAGATAGGGAAAATCGTAATGGCTGCGATGGCCGTCGGCCCAGGTGATGTCGACTCCGGAGCCGCTCTTCACGTGAATCTTGACGGCGGTAGGCTTCTTGCGTTGATCGAGTGGTGTGGGCATGGACAAGATTTCGTTCTAAGTTCTCAGCTCTTTTTCTCCGACTCGCAGCAATCGCCCGGGGGAATGGGGTTGCCGTGCGGGCAGGTCGTGGGATGGCCGAGGAAACTGCAGATGCGTTCGTCGAGTTCTGGGCTGATGATGTGCTCGAATTTGCAGGCCTGGCTGTGCGCCTCGTGGTCTTCGATGCGGAAGGTGTCCTTGAAGAGCCGCTCGGCCAGGCGATGGCGCCGCACGACGTCCCTCGCGCGGCTCTTGCCGCGGTCGGTCAGCATGATTTCGTGGTCGTCCTGCACGCTGACGAGGCGAAGATCGGCCATGCGAGCCAAAGTACGGACAGGATCGACGCCGCCGGGCGTGCGGATATGCTCGACGTCGGCGCGCGTGCCCTCTTCGCCGCAAACCCAGATTTGCTCCAGCAGGTGATCAAAGTGGATCCCGTCATCCATGGAGATACGCTGATCCACGGCGAGGTGACCGTGCACAAGTTCGATGCGGCGGTCCGCCTGCTGGGCGATGTCCGGGTCGTGCGTGACCATCAGGATCGTGTGCCCGGCGCTGTGCAGCTCGCGGAACAGGCCGATGACGATCTCCTCGTTCGCTTCGTCCAGGTTGCCGGTCGGCTCGTCGGCGAGGATTAACTTGGGTTGATTGATCAGCGCTCGCGCAATGGCTACGCGCTGCTGTTCACCGCCGGAAAGCTGCGGCGGCAGATGCGTAAGCCGGTGACTCAATCCCACGCGCTTCAGCGCTTCCTCGGCCTGTGATTCGTCCGTGACGCTGTGAAAATACTGCGCCAGCATCACGTTTTCCAGGGCGTTCAGGTAGGGTACGAGATGGAATTGCTGAAAGACGAAGCCGATCTTCTCCGCGCGGTAGCGCACTAGGTCGCTTTCGGCCAGATCGGCGAGGTCGACGCCATCGACCACCACGTGCCCGGACGTGAGCGTGTCCAGACCGCCGAGAATATTGATGAGCGTGGTCTTGCCGGAACCCGATGGCCCCATCAGCGCCACCCATTCGCCGGCCTGAATGTTGAAGGAAATGCCGTCGAGCGCGCGCAGCGTGCCGTACTCCTTGACCAGCGAGTCGATTTTGACCTGGGCGCTCACTCCTCACCTCGAAACACCGACGCCGGACGAATACTCGCCAGCCGGCGCAACGGAAAGGCGCTGGCGATGGAAGTAATCATGGTAAGGGCTACCGACACAGGATACACAATCAAGCGCGGCCGCGCAGCCACGCCAAACACCGCTCTCCCCAGCCAGATTGAAACACCGAGGCCGACCGCGGAGCCGATGAGGCCCCCGGCGAAGCCCAGGAGGATGGCTTCGGTCAGGAAAAGGTGCACGACCCGGCGAACGGAGCCGCCAATCGCTTTCATCAGGCCCACATCGTTCTTGCGTTCGACGGCCACGTTGCTCATGCCCGCCATCACGCAAAGAGACGTGAGAAGCAGAACGAGGAGGACCGTCGCGGAGAGCAGGCCGCTGATGCGGTCGTAGATGCGGCCCTCGGCTTCGGTGAGCTGCTTGATGCCATGAACGTCTGCGCCCGGCAGGCTGTTGCTCAAAGCGGAGATGAAGCCATTGACGGAGGCGGGCGTGCCGGTGACGCTGATTTGGATCAAGCTGAGGCGGCCGGGAAGATCAGCAAGCGCCTGCGTCGTTTTGAGCGAAGCGAAAATCTGTGCGTCTTCTGCGCCACCTGTGGCGACCACGGCGAAGATTTTACAAGCCTCTTCCCTGCCCTGATTGCGCAAAAGCAAGGAGTCTCCGGCATGCACTTTGAATTGCGCGGCGGCCTTGGCGCCGACTTCGCAAGCCGCGGGATCCCGTTCGAGACTGGCAAAGTATTCCGTGCGGCGGCCGGGGCGGATTTCGGTGAGGCCGTGTCCTTGCGTTCCCGCGATCACGGCGGGTTCGAAATGGGGCGCACCTTCTTTGGCGACTTCCCCGATCACATACAGGAAACCCACCGCAGGAACAGGTTTTGCCTCATGCACCGAGGGGAGTTGCGCCATCAGAGCTTCATCGAGTGTGGAACCGTTTGCGTTTTCAGAGCCGGTCTCGCGCTGCGCGACAATCACATTCGCGCCCAAGGAACGGAATTCCGTCGTGAGACGCTTCTTCGCATCGATCTGGAGATTCAGCAGCGCGCTCGTGACGGCTGCGCCCGCTCCGAGCGCCAGGAGAATCACGAACAGACGGCTGTAATTCGCGGTGAGTAGACGCCGAACGATGCGCCAGAACATGGGCGTGCCGCTCATCACTCGCCCCTCAGGATGGGCGCGGGGTCGTAACGCGAGGCTTTGCGCAAGGGGAAAGCGCTTCCCAGAAGAGTTATTACCGCAGCAAGACCGAGAATGACGAGCAGTACAAATAGCTTGGGCTCCGGCGCGAAGCCGAAGATGCGCTCCCCCAGGACGCGGGCGAGGAACACCCCGATGGCGTAGCCAAGGCCGCCGCCGACGATGGCGAGGAGCAATTGCTCCGCGGCGAGAAGCACGCCGACGAGCGCGGCATTGGCGCCCAGCGCCTTCATCAGTCCGATTTCCGTGCGGCGCTCGATCACCGAAGCGGCGGCAGAGGCGCCCACCGCCAGGCCCGCGGCCAGCAGCGCGGCGAACGTGACCAGCCACAGCAGCATGCGCACACGCGTCAAAACGTTGCCTTCGCCGTCGGCCACGCGGCGTATTACCCGCACGTCGGTGCCCTTCAGTTCCTCGCTGATTTGCAGGGCGATCGCGCTGATGTACGGCGTGCAGTACCACTTGTCGAACTCCGCGGGCGTCATGAACTTGGGATCTTTGCGGGCGAAGGAATCTTCGGGCTTGGTCAGGGCGCTGACGTAAAGGCGGCGGTACATCCCGGGTTGCTTGGCAAAAGCCTGCGCCAAGGAAAGAGGCGCAATCAAACTCTCATCCTCCGGCCCGCCCGTTGTCAGAATACCGACGACCGTGACCGGCTGAATGGAGGAAGAGCTGGCCTTTTCAAGAAGGTGGAGTTCGGATCCAACAGCTATTCCTGAGCTTCGGGCAAGCTTTTCGCCAACGAGAACTTCCGGCACTCGGCCAGAAGCCGTCTCGGTGAACCAGCGGCCCCCTTTCAGTTGCCACCAGGGGTTGGTCGTTTCGATCCCGGTCACGTACGTGGTGCCATCGGGAATTTTCACTTCATGATTCACCCAGGTTCCAATCAACTGGACCTGTGGCATGGGAATTTTCGCGTCATTCTTCGCGACGTCCGCCTGAACAGGGACATCCAGGATTGGCGCGAAGGCTATGATGTTGAAGCGCCAGAAAATTGTCTTGAGCTTGCCCAGGTCGGCTTCCGGCAAGTACGCTCCGGCGTTGGCGGGGCGATAGTCCACGCCGCCTATTTCGAGCGGAAGAGAATCGGCTTGCGGGGTAATCAGCAGGTTCGCGCCCAGGCTGCGGAATTCCTGGGCTAGACGGTCGCCGACGTCGAGAGACACGCTCAGCGCGGCCGTCGCCACCGCCATGCCCATGGCGAGGGCGGCCATGCTGAGTAATTTGCGCCGCGGACGGCGGGTGAAGGAATCGGCTACGAGTCGAAGGAACATTTCCCCTGGCTTGAAATGAAACTCTCTCCTATCGCGGAATTTCTTCCGCCGCTTTCGTCACTGCCGATACATCGATCACGATGTCATTGCCCTGCACTTGGGAAGGAAAGCCTATGGGATTGCATCCGCCCTTTTGCCCGATCGACGGGATGTAAATCGCCGAAGCGCAGTGGCGGCAGATGACGTTCTGCCCATCTTGGCGGTAGCCTTCCGCGCCACAGATCAGGCAGGCATCCAGCGCCGTGCCGTAGCCGTTGGGCTTCTTGATGATCATGAACCGGATGGACTGCCCATTTGTGAGAAGTGTGAACAAGTGCAGATTCCCATCCTGCACTTCCGCCACGGGGACACGCACAGTGTTGTTAACGGCTTCGACAGGCCGGGCCTGAGGCGGCGCGGCGTTCACCTTTGCGTATATGAAGTCTGCCGTCAGCGCAAGGATCACCGCGAGGCTGAGGGTCGCTGCTGCGATCATCCAGCGGCGTTGACGTCGGCTCTGCGCTTCCACCAGGCGACGTTCCGCATCATTTTGTGCCGCGGTGGCCGCACGCGAATGCGAAGCCGTCTGCAGCTCGCGAAAGATCATCAGCACGACCGCCCCGAAAATGAAAATGAAAAAGAAGAGGTCGTTGCGCACGATAGGACCCAGGATGGCCATCTCCGTTTTGCTGGAGGGGATCCAGCGGGCTTCACTCAGTTCGTGGAGCCCGGAGATGGCCAGCTGGATCGCGACGAGAATCAGAATCGCGCTGGTCACCGCAAAGAAGCGGTGCAGCGGCACCTTCAACGTGCCTTTGAAGAAAAACAGCCCGACCGCAACCGCAGCGCCGATACCGGCCACGGTCCCGATCCAAGTCTGAAGCCCTTCGGTGGAAAGCTCCACGGCGCGCAAAATCACCGCCAATTCGACGCCTTCGCGAAGGACCATTAGGAAGACAAACAAGCCGATGCCCCATCCGGCCGCGGACCCGCCGCGCTCGACGTATTTCTCCACCTTCTGCTCGATATCCTTGCGAAGGTGCCGGGCCACGCGATTCATCCAGATGATCATGGTGACGACAAAAAAGGCGGCCACCAGGTACATCAAGCCTTCGAAGCCATCGTCGCTGATGTTGAACCGCTCCAAAACAATTGCAACGGCGAGGCTTAAGGCAACAGCCGCGGCCACGCCACCCCAAACATAACGGGAAAGATGAGTGCGGCGGGTGCGCGCGAGGTAAACCAGGACGATGCCCACGACAAGGGCGGCTTCAACACCCTCACGGAGGGAAATGAGGAAGGCAGAGAGCACGGGGACTCCAGTTGAAAGTCATTTGCAAGAACATTTCAGTCTACGCCCCTCCCCTCTCGCCGTCAAGGACTCGGCGCACAACTTTCGCTCACCCCACTGTAGAATGAAGACTTGCGTCTAATGGCTGGTATGCACATTGGTCTTACCCGTCCGGCTCTGGCTCTGGGGCTTTCCGGCCTGCTGGCCTGCCCTCAGGTGCCTGCCCGGCCTGCTGCCCAGGACGTGGCAAAGTCCCTCGAATCACAGATGCGCGTCAAGCCGGATCCGAAGCGGGCCAAGAAACTTGTGGAGCTGGGTACGAAGGCGGAAGCGGGTGGAGCTTACGAAGAGGCGCTTGCCGCGTACGAAGAAGCCGCGCGCTATGCGCCGATGGATATCAATGTTGTGAGCAAAGGCGCCACTCTACGTTCCAAGTTGGTCCGCGGGTACGTCGACAGCGCGGAGCGGCTCGCGCTCGTCGGTGATTTTGCGGGAGCCACGGAACAACTGGGCGCAGCTCTTCACGTCGATCCGACCAATTCCACGGTTCTCGAGCGGCTGAAGCAGATGGAGGCCATGCACGCGGAGAGCAAGCCTCTCCCCGCCGAAGAGCCGCCGGAAGGATTGCCGAAGGTTGCGCCGGATAAGGTGATCCGGAGTTTTCGGTTGCAGGCCGACTCGCGGACGGCCTATGAGCAAGTGGCAGCGGCGTTTGGCATCAAGGCTTCTTTCGATCCGGACCTGCCCGCGCGAAACGTCAAGCTGCGTTTGGAAAATGTGGACTTCGACACGGCAATGAAGGTGCTCACGCTGGAAACCGGCACGTTCTGGCGCGCTCTCAACAACAAACTGATTTTCGTGGCAGCCGACACCACTGAAAAACGCCGGGCGTTCGAGCCGGAAATCGAACAGACCTTCGCGCTTCCGGCGTCCATCACCGGACCGGAGGTGACGGAGATCGTGCGCGCGGTGCGGGAGTTGACTGGCGTGCAGCGCGTTCAGCAGTCTCTCAACGCCCATAGCCTGACGATTCGTGATACCGTGCCTCGCGTGCAATTGGCCGGTGCCATCATCCGGGACCTGGAAAATGCCCGGGGTGAAGTAGTGATCGAGATGGATTTCCTGGAGGTGGATCGCAACAAAGCCGAGCAGCTCGGCATCACTCAGCCTTCCAGCATCTCTGTCTATTCTGTCCCTCCCAACTTGATCAGCGCGTTTCGTGCGGCGCCCAGCCTCACGGCGTTGTTGACCCTCCTGGCCTCCGTATTCGGAACGGTCGCTTCGGGCGGACTGACCAACCTTTCTTCCGCGATTCCCCCGATTATCGCTTTTGGCGGAGGCAAATCCACCTTTCTGCTGACTTTGCCCAGCGCAACGGCCAATTTTTCGCAATCCCTTTCCCTGGTGCAAAGCGGAAGGCAGGTTCTGCTGCGGGCGCAGGACGGCAAGCCGGCCACGTTTTTCGTCGGAGACCGCTACCCCATCACGTTGTCGCTATTGTCCGGGAGCTTGGGAGGCACAGCGCTTACGGCGAATCCCGGCGGCGTATCCTCCATTATTCAGAGCGAGCAGTTTACGGTGGGTAGGGGCCCGGTCTCCATGGTCACCACCGATTTTCGACAGATGGGGTCGCAAGACCTCGCGGTTTTGAACGAAATCGACAACACGCTGACGATTCTGTTGAATCAGGGCCAGGGTGCGGCCAGCCAGTTTGCCGCGGCAACCAATTCGCCTATTTCGCTGGGGACCGCCCGCACACAGGCGCCCAGCGTACCCGCCGCTTTGGCCGCGGGCAGCCTCAATTCCAGCACGGACTCCTTGCCCGACCTCCTGGTCACCGATCCTGTGGGCAACACCGTGACCGTGCTGCTGGAGAATTCGACTGCGGACGGCACGTTCACCCTACAGCCGAATCCCATCGCGGTGGGGAACGAACCGAGCGCGATTGCGGTTGGCATCTTCAATGCAAACGTAAACAGTAATGTGGGTTTCGTGGTGACAAATTTCTCGGACAACACTTATTCCGTCTTCGCGGGAAACGGGGACGGCACGTTCACGCAGGTGAAAGGATCGCCCTTCGCCTTGCCATCCGGCCAAACTGGCCCGATAGCGATTGCGGTGGACGATTTCAACGGGGATGGGAAGCCCGACTTGGCCATAGTCAACCTGTCGAGCAATAACGTGAGCGTCCTGCAAGGGAACGGCGATGGCACCTTCACGGAATTTGCGGGATCGCCGCTCGCGGTCGGCAACGTTCCGGTCGCGATCGCATCGGGCAGTCTTTCCGGAAGCACGGGCCCTGGGCTGGCAATAGTCAACCAGAAGGACAACACCGTCTCGGTCTACCTCGGGAATGGCGATGGCACATTCGTGGCTGCTCCGCAATCGCCGCTGGCCACCGACACGACGCCCAGCGGCGTGGTCATTGCGGATTTTGTGCAGCAATCGAACGGCGGCATCGCGGTGACCAATTCGGCGGCAGGCACAGTCACCGTGTTCGTCGATTTGGGGAGCGGGCTTTTCACGGCTGCTTTGGAACCCGGTGCGGGCACCAATCCGGGCGCAATCCTGGCCAACGATTTCACCAGCAGCACATTTCCGGATCTGGTCGTAGCGAATAACCTCTCCGGCGTGGTGGGCCAAGTCACCTTGCTGATCAGCCCGGCCAGCCTGATTTCGAATCCCGCCATCGCGCAACAGCCCTACCCAGGCTCGGAGTATGTGGACATCGGCCTCAAGGTCAAAGCGACCCCTTCCATACATGAGAATAAGGAAGTGACCCTGCAGATGGAGTACGAGATCAAGGCGCTCTCCGGCTCCAACATCAATGGAATTCCAGTGATTTCCAATCGCTCTCTTACGCAGACAATCCGGCTGAAAGAAGACGAGACTTCCCTCGTTACGGGGTTGCTCGACCTCGAAGAGTCACGGACGCTCAGCGGACTTCCCGGGCTGGCGCGATTGCCTGGGGCCGGTTACCTCTTCGGCTTGCACAATAATTCGCTCACGGACAATGAACTGTTGATCCTTCTTACACCCAGAAGAGTGCGATCCGCAATTCACGAAACTCGGACCATCTACGCGGGTCGAGGCGAGCTTACCGGACGAGGTCCCCTTGGCGTGGGCGCTCCCGGTGCGCCGCCCGTTTCGGAACAGGGGATTCCCCGGCCCACCGGTGAACAACCGGAGAACCAGCCGGTCCCACCACAGCCTCCGCCGCAACCCCCACAGCCGCCTCCGCTGGAACCAGCGCCCAACCCGAACGAGCCGCAGACGCAACCACCACAACCGCAGCCGACTCGGCCGGATCAGTGAGGAGGGAACCGTGGAGCAATTCACATTTGTGAAGCTGCATGCAAGAGAGGGCGAGGAGAAGGCCGTCGAGGAAGCGCTGCGAGAGGTTATGGGGCCCACGCGCGTGGAGCCTGGGTGCTTGAGCTTTCATCTGTTCCGGTCGATGCGGGACCCGCGGCTGTTCTATATCCATTCGCGCTGGACAGACGAAGCAGCATTTCAGAAGCATGCCGGCTTGGCGCACACGGAGCGCTTTTTGAAGAAAGTGGATGCACTGCTGGACCAGCCGCGCGAGGTGGCAAGAACAGAGATGATCGCGTGACGGGAGAAGTTCGCGGGCAATTTGCTCTAGATGGTCAGGGAGCGGCCAGCGAGCGCTTCCAGAATCGCGAGGGGAGAGCGCTGAGGTTCGGTCAGAGCGGATCGGGGCACAAGGAATGTCTGCTCCAGCGCATACTGACCGGAGAGCACGGCGTGGCTGACGCAATCGGTGAACACCATCCATGACGAATTGGGCGGAAACTCCCAACGCTGCTTCGGCGTCTTCTCCTGGTAACTCGAATCTTCTTTCATGGCGTTGTGGCAGCGGTGCATGAGCTCGTCGTAAAGCGGCCGGCCGGCGCCGGGCACATGCAAGGCACGGGCGATCGTGCGGAATCCGCGAAAGAGTGGATTGTTGAGCAATGACAGCAGATCCGTCGCCGAGGCAAAGCGCGGACCGAACGATTCGAAGGTCTGCGAGGTTATCCAGACGCGGTTCTGCGCGGGATTTAGATTGGTGAAGAAACGCAGAATTCGCGCGCCATTGGTCGGCCGGGTCGGGAAGGAATCGAAATGCAAAAGATCATTGCGCGCGTGCAACCGCGCCGGACGCCCGGCTTCCTCGACAGGGCGGAAGCTCGCGTAATCCAACTTCCATTTTCCTGCATAGGGCGCAAGCAATCGCGATAGAAATTCCACAGACTGGCGGGAATAGTCGCGCAGAATGCGCCGCAGCGTGGGGACTTCGCCTTGTTCGCTGGCGTCCAACCCGGTGACGCGGTCCTCCAATGGACGATACGCAATGTTTTTGTGGTAGGCAGAGCTGGATTGCCTGCGCCCGAGAAGCAGTTCGCGATCGTCGGCGGAAATGACGATGGGCGAACGCGGGAGGAACACGATGTGGCCGGCTTCGAGTTCCGCGCAAATCTGTTGACCACGGGCATCGTTGGATTCCGAAACTGCGGCTGGGTTGTCAATGGTAATCAGGTGGCTGAACCCGGTCTGGCCCGAATGTTGCGGTGCGAAGCCCACGCTCATGCCATCGACTCCTCGAAGCAGGGACCCAGTTTACCAGCAAAACGAGACTGTAACTCACTTCGGCGCCTGGCGAAATCAGGGCAAGGGATCGAACACCACGATGGGCTGAAAGGTGCGCGGCACGACAGCTTGCGCTATGGCGATCAACTTGTTTTGCTGGCTAAACACGCGGAGGCGCGGTACTTGCGGGCCTTCGCCGTTGAGCTGCAACGTGGCGCCGGGCGGTAATTCCACCCGTCCGGGTTGAATCTGGGAAGGCAAAATATTGAACTTACCGCCGTGGCGCACCTTATTCTCGAGGACAGGCAAGACGTTGGTGCGGGGAAAATCCGGCAGCAGGTTTTCCAGCGCGATCAGGCAATTCTGGAATTTGCCCTCGCGGGCGGACTTCGCCAATTCTTCCATTTCAATGGCTTGTTCGAGCGAAAACTCGCCGACCGCGGTGCGGCAAATCTCCGAGAGATGGGCGCCATAGCCAAGCTTCTGCCCCATGTCGTGGGCCAGGGAACGGATGTAGGTGCCCGAAGAACATTCGATCGAGAAGCGCGCGAGCGCGCCTTCGATTTCCAGCAGGCGGTATTCGAACAATTCCACGGACGCCGGTTTCAGCGCAACGGCCAGGTTCTTTCGCGCTAATTCATAGGCCGGACGACCGTGCACTTTTTTGGCGGAAAACACTGGGGGCATTTGTTCAAAGCGGCCTAGAGATTCGGCGGCGAGGTGATCGAGCTGTTCGCGGTCGAGAACCGGAGTTGCGTCCGGCCCCTGCGCGATGCCTTCCGAATCGTACGTATTGGTTGCGTAGCCGAAGCGGTATCCGGCCGTGTATCGTTTGCGCCGTCCTGCATAAAAGCGAACCAGGCGTGTTGCCTTTCCAAGCAACAAAACGAGAACGCCCGTGGCGAGCGGGTCCAGTGTGCCGAGATGCCCGATCTGGCGGAATCCCGCGAGGTGGCGGACGGCATCGACAATGTCGTGCGAGGTCTTGCCCTTCGGCTTGTTCATGACCAGGGCGCCGTCGAAGGGTGCGGGTTGGGGTTGGCGTGCCACGGGCAAATTTGCCGTTCTCAGTTTTCAGTCAAACGCCTCTTTGGGACGCACGGATCACCGATTCGGGTCGGGCTGGGAGGGCTTATCCGGCTTCATTTGTTTCAGCAGTTGCTCGATGCGCTCCATGTGTTCCTGGGAAAGGTCCAGCGCAAAATGCAAGTCCGGCAGGCGGCGCAACTGCAGGCGTTCAATCAATTCGTGGCGGATGAATCCGGCGGCGTGTTCCAGGGCCTTGATGGCGTCCGCTTGCTCCTTCGGGTTTTCCGTGCGCACGCTGACAAACACGCGTGCGTGCTTCATGTCCGGCTGCACGCGTACTTCGCTGACACAGACATTGCCTTCGAGCCGCGGGTCCTTAAGTTCGCCCGCAAGCATGGCGTTGATCTCGTGTGCGATCTCTTCGCCGACTCGTTCGTGCCGATGGTGATCAGGACTCATGGAGAAGTAATCAGTATTCAGCAATCAATTAGAGTTTCCATTTTGATTCACTGCGGGCCGTCAAGGTTCCTTCTTTTGCTGACCCTGGCCTGGAGAGCCCTAATCCGATATCTGATTTCAGGAACTAACCACGCGGATCATAGGAAATCGATCGCGTGAGAGGTCAATAGCGGGCCAAGAATGCGATCCGCTTCCGCCAGCACTTTCTGCAACGCCTCCTCCACGTGCTGCTCTTCGTTGGACAACGTGACCACGCCCACGACCGAGCGCTGCCAGGTGTCTTCGAAATCCAATTCCGCCACCGCCACGTTGAAATTTGCGCGCAGCCGGTCCTTCAGACTGCGCAGCACCTGCCGCTTGTCCTTCAGCGACTGGGCCTCCGGCAAATGCAATTCCAAGATTAGCAATCCGACTGGCATGGCAATGCAACGTCAGGCCGCAACACCTGAGCTTCCACGCGGCACTCTACTTTCGGGCGGGAACAGGCCCTTGGGCAGCGGCTTCCGCGGCGGAAAGTTTCACAACCTGGAAGCATTCCAAAACGTCTCCGACTTTCACGTCGTTGAAATTGGAGATCCCGAGGCCGCATTCGTAGCCGGCCCGGACTTCATGCGCGTCTTCTTTGAAACGCTTCAGCGAACTCAGTTTCGAAGTGTAGACCACCGTCCCATCGCGCACCACGCGAACCTGCGCGTCGCGCTTCATTACGCCATCCAGGACGTAGCAACCGGCCACCGTGCCTGCGCCCTTGATGCGGAACGTATTGCGCACTTCAGCGCGGCCCAGATAGGTTTCCTGGACGACGGGCTCGAGCAGGCCTTCCATGGCCTTCTTAATTTCGTCAGAGACTTCGTAAATGATGTTGTGAGTGCGGATGTCGACCTTTTCCTGCTGGGCAAGATCCGCGGCCTTGCGGTCCGGCCGCACCCCGAAAGCGATGATGATGGCCTGCGACGCGCTGGCGAGAAGCACATCGTTTTCGGTGACGGCGCCGACGCCCGTGCTGATGATCTTCAGCTTCACCTGATCGGTGGAAAGCTTGGGCAGCATTTCATCCAGAACTTCCGCGGAACCCTGCACGTCCGCCTTGATCACAATGGGTAGCTCCTTGATTTCGCCCGCCTTGAGTTGCTCGTGTAACTGGTCGAGCGTGATGCGCCCGCCGGCGCTCGCGCGCAATGCCGCGTCGCGCTGCTTGGACTGGCGGAATTCGACGACGTGGCGCGCCTTGGCTTCGTCGGTCACCTGGAAGTGATCGCCCGCCTCGGGCACGCCTTGCAAGCCCAGCACTTCAACTGGCGTAGAAGGCGGCGCGACCTTCACTGGACGTCCGCGGTCGTCAAACATGGCGCGAACCTTGCCGAAAACGGAGCCGACAATGAAGAAGTCGCTGGTGTTGAGCGTGCCATTCTGCACGAGGATGGTGGCCACCGGCCCGCGGCCTTTGTCGACGCGCGATTCCAGCACCGTGCCGCTCGCCGGCGCATCGGGATTGGCCTTCAATTCGCGCAGATCCGCGACAAGCAGAATAATTTCCAGTAATTTATCGAGGTTTTTCTTTTGCTTGGCGGAAACTTCTACGAATTCGTTATCGCCGCCCCATTCCGCGGGCATCAATCCCAAATCCGTCAGCTGGCGCTTCACGCGCTCCGGCTGCGCCTCCGGTTTGTCAATTTTGTTCACCGCAACGATGATGGGCACGTTCGCGGCTTTGGCGTGATCGATGGCTTCGCGGGTCTGCGGCATGACACCATCATCGGCCGCGACGACGAGCACGACGATATCGGTCACCTTCGCGCCGCGAGCGCGCATGCGCGTGAACGCTTCGTGGCCCGGCGTATCCACAAACACCACGCTGCGCTCGCCCACCGGAACTTTGTATGCCCCGATGTGTTGCGTGATCCCTCCCGCTTCTCCGCCCGCGACATCGGCGACGCGGATGGCATCGAGCAGGCTGGTCTTGCCGTGATCGACGTGGCCCATCACGGTGACTACCGGCGGCCGCGGTTTCAGGTTTTCCTTGGTCTCTTCCTTCGCGACCTCGAGAACCATTTCTTCTTCGAGGGAGACTACGTTGACAATTCCGTTGAACGATTGCGCCAGGTCGGTCGCCGTCTGCACGTCGAGCGCCTGGTTGATGCTGGCGAATACGCCGCGGTCCAGCAGCGTCTTCAGCAGATCTTTCGCGCGCACGTCCAGTTTTTCTGCCAGCTCACGAATGGTGATTCCTTCCGTGAGGGTGACTTCGCGCGGCGCACGCGGTTCCGGCGCAGCGATGGCCACGGCGGCAGCGCCGCGTCCACCAGCACCGGGACGCTGGCGAGTCGGATGCAGTTTGCGCTCGCCTTCCATCTCCCGCTTGTCGACCGTCGGCCGTTGGCGCTGCGGTGGTTTGCGCGCGTAGAGCGGCTTCCCCGGCTCTGCCTTGGGCGGCATTTTGTCTGGAAGGGGAGGCAACATGGCCGGCCTGCCCGGCATGCGCGGGCCCGGCCGGGAACCCGTTGGAACGGCTCCGGGTCTTTGACTCCAAGGACGGCCGGTCCCACCGGGTCCACCTTCGCTACGAGGCGCAAACGGGCGGACACCTTGGCCAGCCTGCTGCGGACGCATTGGCTGTCCAGGGCGAGGACCGCTTGGGCGGCCGCTGCCCGGAACCGTGCCCGGAACTGGACCACGATTGCCGCCCGTGGGCATGGGAGGACGAGATGGCACGGAAGGTCGTGGGGCGGGAGCTGTCCCAGGTTTCGCCGCAGCGGGCTGCGCGCCGGATTGCGCAGGCCGAGCCTGACTCGGCGCTCCTTGTGGAGGACGTGCGGCGAGCGGCTGGCCCGGCGTCGGCCCGGGACGCGGAGTCGGAGCAGGAGCAGGTTTTGGCGCGGCTGCGGGAGCAGCAGGCGAAGGCGTCACAGCAGCGGGAGGCTTTAGTGATGCTGCGGTAGCAGGCTTAGCCACTTGTGGCGCGGCAGGAGGCGCGCTCGGAGCGGCTGGGGCCGCAGGCTTCGGCGGCACGGGGGCGTGCGCGGGAGCGGCAGGATGAGCATGCGCTGGAACTGGTGCGGCTGGCCTCGGAGCAGCGGGCGCGTGGGCCGCGGGCGCGCGCTTCACCTCGGGCTTTGGCACAGCCTTGGCGGTTTCCGCAGCCGCTTCTGCTTCAGCAACGCCCTGCAAGATGTGGCGGACTTTTTCGGCGACTTCCAGCGGAACGGAGCTCGAGTGTGTTTTCTTCTCGGTCACACCCAGGCCCGGCAAAAGATCGATGATGGCTTTTGCCTTGACCTCCAGCTCGCGGGCCAGCTCGTTAATTCGGACTTGGGATGCGTCACTCATGCGTCGTTAAGAATTCTTCTCTTCCTGCTGACCCTCCGGAGAATCCTCCGTTAATTCAGCCGCCGCTGAGTGAGCCTCCGCGGTGGAATCCTCGTTTGTTCCTTCTGCAGCCGTTTCGGCGCTTTCTTCGCCCGCAGCCTCCGCTGATTCCGCGGCGCCCTCGGCAGATGCTTCTGTTTCTTCGGCCGTTTCGGCTGAGCCTTCAGCCGCTGCCGCGCCGGTTTCGCCGCTTTCGTAGAAGCGATTCACGGCCTGGTAGATTTTGTCGACCATTTTTTCGCCGATGCCAGGAATTTCCATCAGTTGTTCCGGCGTCATGCTGGCCAGTTTCTCGAGCGAGGTGATGCCGGCGGCTTCGATCTTCTCGATGGTCTTCGGACCCACTCCGGCGAGCACCGTCAACGGGGTGGCCGGCGCGGTCAGCGCGGTCATCTGCTCTTCAATTTCGCGGCGCTTTTCTTCTTCGCTCTTGATGTCGATGTCCCAGCCAATCAGTTTGCTGGCGAGGCGGACGTTCTGCCCTTTTTTGCCGATAGCCAGCGAGAGTTGGGAATCCTCCACAATCACTTCGAGTTTCTTGTTCTCCGGATCGGTGATTTGCACGCGCGTGACTTTGGCCGGGCTGAGCGCCTTTTGCGCAAAAGCCACGGTTTCTTCGCTGAAGGGGATAATATCGATCTTCTCGCCGCGCAATTCACGAATGATGGACTGCACGCGCATACCCTTCATTCCGACGCAAGCCCCCACGGGATCGACGTCCTTGTCCCGGCTGGCAACCGCGACCTTGGTTCGTTCCCCGGCTTCGCGTGCCGCCGCGCGGATCTGCACCGTGCCGTCGTAGATTTCCGGCACTTCCATCTCAAAGAGGCGTTGCACAAGGGACGCATCGGCGCGAGAAACAATGACTTGTGGACCTTTCGCTGCGCGGTCTACCGCCTTGATCACGACGCGCAGGCGCTCGCCGATGTTGTAGGTTTCCAGCCTCGATTGCTCGCGCTTCGGCAGCCGCGCCTCCGTGCGGCCCATGTCCACAATCAGATCGGGGCCTTCGGCGCGCTTCACGATGGCAGTCACCAGTTCGCCGGCGCGCGTGTGGTATTCGTTGTAGATAGTGTCGCGTTCGGCTTCGCGCACCTTCTGCAGGATCACCTGTTTGGCGGTTTGCGCGGCGATGCGCCCGAGCACATCGGTCGGCTTCGAGGTCTTGAACTCCGTGCCAATCTCCGCGTTGGGGTCTTTCTTCTTCGCATCCGCCAGGCCAATTTCCCGCTTGGGGTCGGTCACGGCCTCCACGACGGTCAAGACCGAGTACACGTCCACCTGGCCGGTCTCCGCGTTGAATTTCCCGCGGAGGTCTTCCTCGGACTTGTAGAACTTCCGGGCCGCCACAACCATGGCGTCTTCAATGGCGGAGATCACCACTTCCGGTTCAATGTGCTTCTCCCGGCTCAGCATTTCGATTTGTTGGTAGAGCAGATTCGCCATTTTCCAATCCTAAAATTCGACCGCTAGATTTGCTTTGCGGATCGTCTCCAGCGGAATCTCTACGATCCGCGCTTCTTTTCCCTTCAGCTCCATGCGGACCTTCCCGTCCGAAAATCCTTTCAGCCGGCCCTCGAAGAATTTGGCTTCACCAATGGGTTCGCCGGTGGAAATCTTCGCCAACCGTCCCGTGAACCTCAGAAAATCCCGCTCCGTCTTCAAAGCCCGGTCCAGTCCCGGAGAACTGATTTCCAGGACGTAGCCCGGCCCCGGCACCAATTCCTCGACGTCCAAGATCACGCTTAACTGTTGACTGACGCGCTCGCAGTCACCGTGGCTGACTTTCGGGTAAGGGCCCGCAACCTCTTCCCCCTCAATCGTTTCCAATGGCCTTGGCGGAGGCACCCGGTCGATGTACACCCGCAGGAAGCGTTGCTTGCCGATCTTCCATTCGACATCCACGACTTCCAAGCCCTCTGAACGCGCCACGCGTTCGGCGGCTTCGCGGATTTTTTCCAAATTCACCTAAAGACTCCCCGGCCTAGGCCGGTCTGAAGCTCAGTCCATCCGGCGGCAACAAAAAAGTGGGCTTGCGCCCACTCCATCGTGCGACCCGTAACAGAGCGAACAATAAGTATATTCCCGCCACCCCCCAAAAGCAAGATAGGCTTACCTCCCCTTCTGGTTAAGATGGTGGAAGCCGCAGGGCCGAGAAAAGAAGGAGGTCCCGGACTGAGTCGGGGCCTCCGCAGTTTCCGACGGCTTCCCGATCAGACCTTACGGTTTGGTCGCGGGAGGCGCGGTTTTCGGTGCGGCTGGCTTGGCAGCCGGCGCTGCGGCGCTCTTGAGCGGGTAGGCCTGGTCGTACAGCTTGATGATGTCCTGAGTGATGTCGATGTTGGTCGAAGCAAACAGGATCGGGGAATTCTGCGCCGAGGAATCGAACACGGCCACCAGGCCGTTCTCGCGCGAATAACGGTCCAGCACATCCATCATCTTCCGGCCGATGCGGTCCACGACGTCCTGCTGTGCCGCGTTCAAGTCTTCCTGATACTCGTTCTGCTTGCGGTCGAGTTGCTGGGTCAGCCGCTGGCCCTGCACCGTGGCCTTGGCTCTTTGCTCGTCGCTCCAGGTGGTCTGGTTGGCGGAGATCTGTTGGCGAAGGTCGTTGATTTGTTTGGTCAGGGCTTCTAGTTCGTTCTGCCGCGAAGCAAACTGGGACTGCAGCTCCGCAGAGGCCTGTTTCCCTTCCGCGGTGGTGATAATCGCCTGCCGCACATTGATCACGCCGATCTTGCCGGTGGAAGCAGAACCTGCCGCGGCTTGGGCCCAAACGGCTGCCGTCCCCAGCAGGCAAGCCAAGCCGAGAACCGACACACGAATGATGTTTCTGGAATTCACTGTATTCTCCTTGTTAATCTCCGTTGGTCTCCGGGCTCGCCTTCCAACTCCGACTTCCTGCGAACGGAATGGCAACCCTGAACTCTCTCGGAACTTTTTCGACCGTGCTCCAGTGGAATTATGCGGATGATCCCTGCTGAACGGAGGACAACCGGGTGGCCGCCTCTTCCTTCAGGATGCCCAAACTCCGGTCCGACGGCGCCCTCACAGACCCCACTGCGACGGGCTTACAAAGTTTTAAGTATAGCTGACTCACGGACGGGCTCGCAAATGCGTGCCTCACCGCCCTCCGGACGGAGAAGATTCTCACCATTTCCACAGGCCTATCTGGGCAGCGGGAGAATCAGAACGCGGTCATTGTTCTGATCTGCAATCACCGCCGTGTTCGTAAAATTGTCGATAACCGCCGCATACTGCGATTGGCTGCTGATCCCAAGGGTGTCGCGGGTCGCGAACGCCGCTGGGTTCACCGCGTCGATAACTGACGAAGTGTTAGACGTGGAATTAATGCTCAGGAGTGTCGCTGTCTGGTAATTATAGGCCAGCGAATACGGGTTGATCCCCACGCGAATCTGGGAGGTAAAGGTGGTCGTTGGATTAAAGGAGTAGATCGCATTCTGTTGGGTGGACGTAACGTAGAAAAGCGCGGTCGAAGGCGCGGGGTCGTACACAATTCCTGTCGGATTTGCGGTCAACGAACTGATCGACGCTGTCGTGTTCCTCGATGGTGGCGTCGTGGATAGGCTGACAACATCCAATCCACCGGAGACGCTGGACGTCGCCGTGTTTTGTGTATTGGTCACCACGGCTATGGCGCGGTTCGGGTCAATGGCGATGGCCGTCCCCGGCCCGCTTGTGGCGATCAGCTGCATCGGGGGAGTCCCGGGGGTCGCGAGCAACAACGGGGTCAGATCGATCGCGGAAAGGCTATTGCCGCCGGTGTTGGCAACCAGCGCCAGCGCCCGGTCCTGATCGATGGCTACGCCTGTCGGAGCAATTCCCACGCATATGTTGGTACTGGCCTCGGCACCCGAGGCCGTCGTGCAGTTCGCGGAAGCAAAGGAAAGTTGCTTCGGGCCCAGCGGGTTAGAGATGTCCACGATGGAGGCCGAACTGTCCGCGTTATTGGCGACGACTGCGAAGCCCAGGCGCGGAATTACCGCTACGCCAAGAGGATTCGTTCCCACGCTGACCGTGCTCATCACTGTCCCGTACGGCACGCCGTAGTTGTGAGCGTTGGTGGAATCCAGACTGATCAAGGAAACGCTGTTGCATCCGTAATTCGTCACCAGCGCGACGTTCCGGATGTCGTCGTAGGCGACGCCTTCCGGCATGTCTGCGGAACCGCAGTTGGCGCTCAGGTCGATGATGCCCACAACGTAAAGTTGATTCGTGTTGGAATTTATCCCTCCAGTGACCACGTCGACTGCGAAATCATGAGGTGTGGTCAGACGGGAAGCAGCAATGCCCACGTCAATTTCCGTATCCGTGGAGTTCGTTATAGTGACGCCCGTGGAATCGGCATCGAGGCGCACCACCGGCGTGCCTCCGGTCAGGAAACCCTGCCCCAGGATTCGCAACGCTGCCGTTTTCCCAGCGGTCACTCCGTGAGGGAAGCATGCCGCGTAGGGATTCGTCGGGTTGGTCGGATCACAAATCGCCTTCGGCAAAGGATTCGGGGCATTCGGCGCGGAGGCCAAAGGCGGCTGAGAACTTGGCACGCCGCCGCTGGTCACCTGGATGTCCCGGATGTGGACTCTCTTGAACGTGGAAGTCGGATCGAGGTCCATGTAGGTAAGCGTATTGCTGCCCGCGTTTGCCACCAGCACCAGATTCGTTTTTGGATCGTAGCCCATCGGCCCAAAGACCGTCGTGGCGGTGCTGGAACCGCTCGGAGTATAGGAGCCTTGCCCCTGTTGACCCGTCGGAATTGCCGCGATGATACGGTAGGGGCTCTGTGTCCCGAACGCGGTCGTCCCTCCTGGGTTGATCAAGGAGACATTGTTGGCGCTGTTTGTCGGATTGTAAGCAATCAACAAGTTTGTATAAGGATCCCATGCGACGTACCGCACACCGGTCTCTGGGGCCCCGGGGGGATTCGGTGTGCATCCGTTGCAGCTTCCCGCGGTCAGAAACAGGGAAGTCACCGTCTGATCCAGAGTGTGAATGAAGCTGATTTGCGGTGCCAGAGTTGAGGCATTTGGATCAGCAAAAGCGAATGTTCGCGTGATTGGATTGATCGATCCACCCACCGCTGTGGACGTGGTGCTGAAGGTGTAATAGGGGTTGCCAAAGGTAACGGTTCCCCCGCCGCCAGTTTCGTTTGGTCCGTTTTGAGAATAGGTAAAAGTGTACGTGGAGGCGCTGGTTACGTTGTAGGTCCCGTTGAAATCGGCGGGCGTCACTCCCTGGATGAGCACGGCACCGGGCGAAGATTGATTCAATCCGTTGGGAGCGAGCGTAGTGATGGTGACGATGTTATTGGTGCGCGACGCGCCGCTGTTTGTGGCCGGAGCGATGGCCACCGTGTTGTTCGTCAGGAGAAGGTTCACCACGGAGGTTACGCCCGTTCCTCCGGGTGTCACATACGCCAACGGACTATTTGGTTGCATCACAACTTGAGGAGTAGGGCCGGTGTTCAAGGATACCGCCGCCAGAGCACAAGGAGGCGTTTGCGTCGAGACGAAACACCCTGGCGGCGTCACTCCGGCTGGCACTGGGTTGGGATTCACGTCCACGATGAAACCGAGGGTGGCGTTGCTGAAGGCAACCACCGCGTAATGGGTTCCCGGGTCCACGCCCACTGCGAAAGGAAGCGGCGCTGTCGTGCCCGAAGGCTCCTGAATCAGCCCAGACAGGCTGATCGGAGACCCGATGATACTTCCGGACGGCAGCGCCAGGAGCGTCAACGTGCTGTCGCCGCTGTTCACCACGACTCCCAGGTCCTGCCCGGGATAGCCGGCATTGCTCAAGTCCAGTTGGTCGTCAATCGCGACGCTTGTCGGTGCCGTTCCCACGGCAATGGGGCCGCCGGACATCTGTGGCATATACCGGCCATTGCCCGCCGCGGCAAACGTGACAATCTGAATCGTATTGGTGGCTTGCTCGGTGATGACCGCGTAGCCCTTGGTGGAATTGACTGCGATGCTGCTGGGGGCCAGGTTGGCTCCGCCGGGAGCGGCGGGTAGCGAAATCGTCTGGGGCGTCGGCGCCGCAGAGAAAATCGGCTGAACAGCCACATTGGCGGTCACCGCGGGATACGGTGGCGGGGTAAAGGGTGGCTGTCCGCCCAAAGGCGCATTACTCACGATGGACACGGGATACAATCCGGGGCTTTGAATCTGACTGCCTTGGAGAGGACCGCTGAACTGGCGCGGTCCGAAAGCAGTCGCGATATTCAGTGTGCCATTGAAGAGCAGATTAACAATGGGGCTGCTTCCACCCCCGTAGTAGCCTCCGTCGGTTGAGACTTCCGTCGTGGTGCCCTGGGGATAGCTGTCCGGCACTGCCGCAACAATCGCGGGGCTCGCGTAGACGAGGGTTAACGGGCAAGAAATATCCGTGGTGTTGCCGCCGCTGGAAGTCGGTGTGGCAGTGCAGGGCGGCGAGGTGGTGGGATTCCCAGGAATTCGGTTGACCGTAATGGTCGCATCCCCCGCATTCGCCAACTGCGCGGAAGTCAATCGGATGCGCGTCAGGATCGAGGCGTCGCAGGTGACCACGGGGGTCACGCCGGAGGCACTGGGCGTGCAGTAGGCCTTGGTGATCGGGATCGTAAAGATATTGCTGGGATCGATGGTTTGCGGCGTCTGATTATTTCCCGGCGGTGTAAAAGAGATGGACGTGGTATTGAGAATGTTCTTCGCGTCCAACCAAATGTCCTGCAGGACTCCCCCCGCGGCAATGTTGGTCGGATGAATCCCGGTAAAGGTGATGGGATTGGTGGAGGCGTCCACCAGAGTAATCGTGGCCAAGGTGTAGTGAAAAATGTCGCTTGGTTTCCATGCCACCACGGTCACGGTCAGGGCTGCCGTTGCTGCGGACGAACCGCTCGTTTTCGGAAACGTGTCGGTTGGAATAGTAGCCGGAGCGGTGAATACACCGACGGCGGTGCCGGTGGTGATCGATCCACAATTGGGGCTGCACGTGGCTCCCAACGGGCTGGCCACTCCGCCCGCTCCCCCACTTACGAGAGGCGGAAAATCCGTAGTGTCCCCGACAACCGGCTGCATCACGGCCCAACTCACGTCGTTCGGGCTTCCGTTCGTCACCGAGGCCGTAAAGGCCACCTGCTGTGCCGGGCTCAGTCCAACCGGAGCCGTAGCAGTCAACGGTGTTACGCTGATGCGGATCCCGGTGTCCAGATTCACCAAGGCTGTACCAGTTTTCTTGGTGTCCGCGGCTGCCGCCGCTGTAAACGTAATCACGGGGATAGGGTTTGGGAAATCCGAGCCGGAGGGAGCCGTATAGCTGAGCGTATTGTTCGCCGTGGTCTGATTCGTCGTCCACGTACCGATCGTCCCTGTTCCTCCCTGCATCTTGTCGCCGGAATTGCAGCTGCTGACGGTCTGTTGCGTGGGATTGGGCGTAGAGGAGGTGGGATTCGGGGTATAGGTATAGCTGCAGCTCCACGTGGAATTAAGGTTGGTCGAACCCGTCACGGTTGAGGTGAAGACCTGGGTAGTGCCCGCGATGACGATTGTCGTCGCCGGCGTCACAGTATCGATGATCTGGTTCGGACTCGAGCTGCTGCAACCGCTCAGCCCCAGAATGGCGCTGGCAAGCATCAGCGCGGCGGCTGTTTTGATGGTACACAACTTCATGACGGACATCTCCCTTTTTAGATCTGCGCCGGCAATCACCTGCGCCTGGAACCCGGAAAATTTTTCCCGCCGGCACGCCCCGAAATTTCGTACACGATGCATCAGCTAGAACGTCCGGCTGACCGTAAACCGGAACGTGCTCTTCGGTTCAAAGTAGTTCAAGCGCCCGGGATTCTGCATCACCGGCTGAATCTGGTAGAGAATCGATGGATCGCATTGGTTCGGATGCAGCGGGTCGGTCAACCCCAGCGCCTGGCAAGTGCCGTACAGGGTCTGCAAGTTGATTTTGTCAAACGGGGCAATGATGGTCTCGTGAAAACGCAACGGGTTATAGGCCCAATAAATGCGGAAAGGGGCCTGAACAATGGGAAGATTGACATTGAACTCGATGCCCGTGGACGCGCGCGGCCGAAAATTCGTTCCCGGCGCGATTTGCAACTGTTCCGTTTGATGTGCCAGCGGGAATTGCTGGTTGATGTTCGCCACGCCCGTGGGGTCCAGCTTGAGTCCGCTCTTGTTCACGATACCCACCGACCCCACATCGGCGAAAAGGGTCATGGCCACAGGGCCGGCAATGGGGATGCGGTATTCCAGATTGCCCACACCCTGAAGGTCCCCGCCAGGGAAGGTAATCGTGTACGCCACCAACGGCACGCTGAACGATCCCAAAGTCGGTGTTCCGGACCCGGACAAGTGGTGGTTGTCGTAGAAGGTGACCAACTGATTGTAGACGCTCGGGATGTACGTTACCGGCGAAATCCCGCGGATGTCGAAGCCGCGCACGTCGTTCTCGCCTCCGATGTAGAATCGGCTGTACGGCGGTACTTCCTTCCCGCCGTATCCGGTCGTCCAAGCACCCAAAAAGCGGAACCCCAGGGCATTCCGCCTGTGATTGATGGGGTGAAAATACTTGAACTCGCCGGTAGTGGTGATGGTGTTGACGTTGCCGCCAATCGGCCCGCCGGTGAAGGCGGTGGAGAAGAAATAGCTCTTGCCGTGCGTGGCGTTGATCGGGTTGTCGATCGTGTTATACGTGATCGTCGAAGTGATTGTGCTCGCCAGAATCCCATTCAACGCACTGGGGCCCGCGACACTGAGATACTGCAACTGAGTGAACAGCAGCTCGGAAGCCTGGTTATAGGTTGTGATGCTGGTTTTCGTGAGGCCGTAGGTCAGGCCCAATCGCGTGAAGGCGTAACGCTTCAGGGGATAACTCGCGAAGGCCGTAAATCCCGTACTGTTCTGGTTGTAGTTCTGGACGTATTGCGGATTGATGCTGACCGACTCGCCGGTCAACACCGCCGCTTGTTGGGCCTGGTCGAATTTGTAGAGTGAGGAGAAGATGGTAAAGCCGGAGGAGATCGGCCGGTCAAACAGGTAGGGTTCCGTGAAACCAAACATGATGTTGCGCTGGTATTGGCCCACCTGCGCGGAGAGCGTCAGAGTTTCACCGAGTCCGAGGAAATTGTTGGTCTGATAGGTCAAGCCGATGAAACCGCCAGCCAGTCCGCTGACGCCGCCCTGCAAACCGATGGACTGCTTGCCTTTCTCTTTCAGCTTCAGAAGGATATCGACCGTGCCTTCCTTGGAATTGCGCTTGATTTCCGCAGCCTTGTCGGCGTCGAGTTTTTCGAAATAATCGAGTTGGTTCAGCCGGAGGATGCTGACCTCCCAGGCGTGTTTGTTGAAGAGCTGGCCTTCATCGATCAAGAGCTCGCGGCGGATGACCTTGTCGCGCGTCGTGGTGTTGCCGCTGAAGTCGATGCGCCGGACGTAGTATTGCTTGCCTTCATCGAATTTCAGGGTCACGTCGATGCGCTTGGTCTGGTCGTCGATGTCGAAGCCCGGCTCGGGAGTGAAATCGATGAAGCCGAACTGGCCGTAGATTTTCGTGTACTCTTCCATGGCTTTGCGGATCTTGGCCGCGGAGAAAACATCGCCCTGTTTCAGGGGAAACGCGCCCTTGAGTGCATCCACTTTCAGGGAGAGCGCCTTGTCGGGGTCGGAGCTCACGATTTTCAGAGTGCCCATGGCGTATTTTTCGCCTTCCTCCAAGGGAATCGTGATGTTCACGGCTTTGCCCGTCGTCCTGCCGGCAAAAGGAATTCCGTAGCGCCAGCCTTCGGTATCGACGTTTTCGAGGATGGGGTCTTTCACCAGCACGCGGAAATACCCGTTGTCCTGGTACAAGCCACGGATTCCGACTTCGATGTCTTCAATCAGCTTGTCGTGATCGAAGGTCTTGGACATCACGTTGATTTCCGTGATATAAAGCGGGATTTGATAGGGCCGGTCGTGGTGCATGGCACGGATCAGCTTGCGGTTGCTGAATGCGTGGTTGCCGGTGAAGGAGATTTTGCCGACCTTGACCTTGGGCCCTTCGTTGATCTTGAACACTAAAATGACGGCGTTGCTCGAAGCAATTTTTTCGTATTGCGGGGTCACCGTCGCAAACTGGCGCCCGTGTTCGCCAAGAAGTTCCTTTAGCACAACTTCGGCTTTCTTGATGCGTGTCGGGTCGAACTGGCTTTCCACCGTCAAGCCGACTTTTTTTTCCTTGAAACGGTCCAGAATGTCGGACTCGGAAATCGAGTGAATCCCGTCGTAGCGGATCCGGCGAATGACCGGGCGCTCCTTCACAATGAAGGTCACGACTTTCCCGTTGGGCTTGATGCCGTCTTCCACTTCCAGCTTCACATCTTCAAAGAATTGCGTGTTCCAAAGCGCCTGGAAATCCCGGCGCAGCGTGTCCTCGTTGTAGGGGTCGCCCTGGCGGCTGAAAATGCGCGCTTGCAAGGTGTCGCGGCGAATCCGACGGTTGCCCTCAAAGTTGATTCCCTCGATGAACGGCTGGCCTTCATTGCCGCTTTGCGTTTTGTCGGGAGGCAACCTCTCCTCGATTTTTTCTTCCAGCGTGGTCTTATCGAAGGAAGCATGAAAGAGAGTCCAGGCGTGAGCTTTGGTTCGGTCGCGAGGAGACGGAGTTTTTTCGGATGCGGAACTTCTGGCGCAGCAGAGAAACATCAGCAGGACAAGGAGAAAGACACACGCACCCGATGCACGCTGGGCGTCCATTTCTGGTGAAGAACAGACTATCCTTTGAGCGGCCATTGAACGGCTCAAGGCCGCGCCCCCAAACCCAAGTTGTTATTCTCCCGCCGGTCCCGGTATGGGCCGGCCGCGCGTACTTCGCTTTACGGCCCCGTAGGCATGCAGGCCGCTTCGCGGTCACACGTTGCGTCTGATTCGCTAGTGGACGACTGGGGTTGCCTCACCGACCGGCCGGAACGCGAGGCCGTCTCCCGCTACATAAATCTGCAATGTCGCGGGCCTCTGAATTCCACCCTGGATCAATGCCTCGGAGAGCGGGTCTTCCACATATTTCTGCAATGCCCGCCGCAACGGCCGCGCACCATAATTCCGGTCCGCGCACGTCTTCTCAAGGATCCACTGGCGTGCTTCTGGCGACAAAACGACTTGCACCTGCCGGTGAATCAGAGTGTCGTTCAACTGCCCGACAAGCAGATCGATAATCCGCAGCAGGTCCTCATCGCCCAACGGATTGAACAGGATGATCTCGTCCAGCCGGTTGAGAAACTCCGGGTTGAACGCGCGCTTCACTTCTCCGAGCACCAGATCTTCCATGCTCTTCAAGCTGGCCTCATCGATGCCGGCCTGGAAGCCGATTGAGGTGCGCTTCTGCAAATGCCGCGCCCCCAGATTGGAAGTCATGATGATGATGGTGTTGCGGAAATCGACGGTATTCCCCAGACCATCCGTCAGCTGCCCGTCCTCAAACACTTGCAACAAGATATTGAAGAGGTCGGGATGCGCCTTTTCGATTTCGTCCAATAGGATAACCGAATACGGCGCCCGGCGCACGCGTTCGGTCATTTGCCCCCCCTCCTCATAGCCGACGTACCCTGGAGGAGCGCCGATCAGCTTCGAAACGGAGTGTTTCTCCATGAATTCCGACATGTCGAAGCGGATGAGCGATTTTTCGGAGCCGAACAGGAATTCCGCAAGCCTCCGCGCCACTTCGGTTTTTCCCACGCCGGTCGGCCCCAGGAAGAAGAAACAACCCACCGGCCGCGAAGGGGACTTCAAGCCCGCGCGGCTGCGGCGGATGGCGCGGGCCAGGGCGGTGATGGCCTTGTCCTGGCTGATGACGCGCTTGTGCAGTTCCGATTCGATGCGCAACAGTTTTTGCTGCTCGTCTTCCTTGATGGAAGTGACGGCGATGCCGGTCCAGCGTGACACGACTTCTTCGATGTCTTCGCGCGTCACGATACCCGTCGAGGCATCGTCGAGTTTATAGCGTTCGCGCAAAACGCGCAGGTTTTCCTTTTCCTTGCGTTCTTCTTCGGAATAGAACCGCGCCTTCTCGAATTCGTGCGCGGCAATCGCCGATTCCATGCGGTGTGTGATGAACTTCACGCGCTTCTGCACTTCGCTGACTTCTTCGGGCACGGACGCCTGGCGCAATTTCACGCGGGCGCCGGCTTCGTCGATCAAGTCAATGGCTTTGTCTGGAAGGAAACGGTCGGGAATATAACGGTTCGAAAGGTAGACGGAATAACGGAGCGCTTCGTCCGTGTAGCTGACCGCGTGAAACTTTTCGTAGCGTTCGCGAACGCCGTTGATCACCTGGATGGCTTCATCTTCGGTCGGCGCGGGCACCTTGACCGCCTGGAACCGCCGCTCGAGGGAACGATCCTTTTCCACGGACTTGCGGTATTCGCCCGGCGTCGTAGCACCGATGCACTGGATTTCGCCGCGGGAAAGCGCGGGCTTCAGAATGTTGGCAGCATCCAGCGAGCCTTCGGCCGAACCCGCTCCCACCAGCGTGTGCAGTTCGTCGATGAACACGATGGAGTTCTGGCTCTCCATCAGTTCCTTCATGATGGTCTTGAGTCTCTCTTCGAACTGGCCGCGATATTTCGTGCCTGCCACAATGAGCGAAAGGTCCAGCGACAGAATGCGCTTGTCGGAGAGGAACGGCGGCACGTCGCCATCACTGATCCGCTGTGCCAGCCCTTCCACGATCGCCGTTTTCCCGACACCCGGTTCTCCGATCAGTACCGGATTATTCTTCGTCCGCCGGCAGAGAATTTGAATCACGCGTTCGACTTCCGCTTCGCGGCCCACTAGCGGATCCAGGCTTCCTTCCGCGGCCGACTGCGTCAGGTCGCGGCTAAACTCCGCCAGAAGTGAAGTTTCCTTCGGCCGTGACGCTGTACTCTTCTCCCCCGCGGTGCGCGACAATTCCTCGCGCAAAACGGAAAGCCGCAGGCCGCGTTCCATCAAAATTTCCGCCCCAAAACACTTCTCTTCGCGAAGAATTCCCAGCAACAGGTGCTCGGTTCCGACGTGCTTGTGCCCCAACCGCTCGGCTTCTTCCGCTGCGCTGTTCAGGATGCGTTTGCATTCTGCGCTCAATGGCACTTCCACCGAGGTGGAAATGCGCTCACGGATGGTGATGCGCGCCTCAATTTCCTTGCGGATGGATTCAATCGAGCCCTGCTGGCGCAGGAACCGGCTGGCCAGTGCCTTGTCCTCCCGCATCAGCCCGAGCAAGAGGTGTTCGGTCTCGATGTAGGGGCTGCCGTACTGGCTGGCCTCGTATCTGGCAAAGAATATGACGCGTCGCGCTTTTTCCGTATATCGTTCGAACACGATTAGCTCGCTTCTCCCCCTGGGGTTTCACGCGCAACGCTTTTTGCGCTGCGAGTTCGCAGAACACCATGTTCGAGCCCCACGATGCGGTCGCACCGTTCCGCCAGCGCCAGGTTGTGCGTCGCCAGCAGCGACGTTAGCCTGTGGCTACGGTGCAGACGCTGCATCAACTCAAACACCGCCCAAGCGTTCTGCTCGTCCAGATCTCCGGTCGGTTCATCGGCAAGCAGCACGCGCGGGCCCGTGATGAGCGCCCTGGCGATTGCCACTCGTTGTTGTTCCCCGCCCGAAAGCTCCCCTGCGCGGTGTTCAGCCCGGTCCTCCAGGCCGACTTCTTTCAACCACGTTCGCGCTTCCTGCAGCGCCCGTGAATGTGGCTCTCCGCGCGCCAGCAGCGGCATCGCTACATTTTCTGCTGCCGTAAAATCGGGCAGCAGTTGGTGCCTCTGCCAGAGAAACCCCACGGCGCGATTGCGAAATTCTGCGAGCGCCGCGTCTGCATTCGTTTCAATCGCTTTATTTGCAAAGTATACTGTACCGCTTGTTGGAGTGTCTAGCGCCGCCAGCAAGTGCAGCAGCGTGCTT
>Ga0335077_10000953_pt1 | contig 33373 bp, 29 predicted proteins | sample Lox_Sample_31_FD_207151 | JGI IMG/M metagenome (GOLD analysis project Ga0335077, IMG submission 207151) | Soil microbial communities from Loxahatchee National Wildlife Refuge, Florida, United States - Lox_Sample_3.1 | ecosystem: Environmental > Terrestrial > Soil > Wetlands | place: USA... | reverse complement strand
AGCCAGTCCTTTGCTGCCGCGGCGAATCCGGCAAACTGGGCTCTGGCTAGCAGGCGTGCCGACTCTTGGGCTTTTTCTGCTGCCTCACTTGACTTTCCATCGCTCAATAGGACAGCGGCTTCCACCATGAGGATTGAGTATCGTTCGTAAATATAACGACGATCGCACTCGTTAAGCCACTCTTGTGCGAGCGTGCTGTCTGCGCGAACCATTGCGTAAAAGAACGCTGCGTCCAGCGCGAGGCCTGACTTCAAATTGATTGGGCATTTGTGACGCAACTTCAAAGCCGCCTCCAAATGTCCGCTAGCCAGGTCGAACTCACGACGATCCATGGCAGCTTCGTAAGCGATCACATTTGCTGAGACGTCGCTGGCAGCACCGTCAGTGACAGAGAGAGCTTTCGCTATGAGTTCGCTATCCCAGTCGCGAGGTCGCAATCCCGCCTTTGCGGCTCCCGCAATGGCCAACAAGGCACAGTGGCGTTCCGCTTTCGCAGGAGAACGGAGCAAGTCCCATATTTGGGCTCCGTCGGAGCGATAGAAACGTCGAGTTGGGATCAGGCTCAGGATTCCCAACGCTCCCGACACAACTGAGAACGGATTCATCCAACTGGATTGAAACGGCTCGCCAAAAGACCGCCCCGCTGCTAAGGCGAGCGCTGCAAACAAGAAGGAACTCGCCGGTCCTCCTACAACCACGACCAGCATTCGCTTGCCCAAATCATGTAGTCCTACGGGTATGATCGTGACCAGCCCACCGATCTTGATGCGAGTACGTCGGAACCTCAGCCCTGCGGCTTCGCGATGCATCATCACGGGGCCGACTGTAAACGATTGCACTTGGAAGCGAACGAAGAGCGCCGCCAAGGCATGTCCGAGTTCGTGGACGAAAATGGCGGCGACCAAAAAAAACAGAAATGTAAGAGGTCCCCATGGCGTTGCAGAGCTGACGTGCCCTACCGCCCACCCAAGAACTACGCCGAAAACCACTGAAAAAGCGAGAACCATTAGCCGCTTGGCATTGAACGGTTCGCGCTCCTTGGGTAGTGGCCGCATATTTGTCTTACGTGGTATTTATCACGGTATTGGCTTGGCTTGGAATAAATCTGACGGGCGGCCCATACTTTCGGGTCCGGCCCAAATGTGCGAGCACAATGAGGTTCGCAATAGGTGGAGATAAGCGAAAATGCGTGTTCCCAATGCCAACTGTTGTTAGCAGGCGTTTACACTCATTACCCCGGCAACGGTCTCAGATCACTTCGAGGTTCCCTAGACCTTCGCTCATCGGCTCAAGAACTTCGCGAATCTGTTTCGCAATTTCGACCGGGAGGCGGATGACTGCGTGCCTGTTTTCCGCCTCGACCTCAATGTAGATAGTGGCAGCTTTGCCCGGTATCCGTTCGCCAAGTTCCCAATAGATGTGGCATTCCTTCCCCTTGTCGTCCGCTGCGCAAAACAGAGTGGATCGCGTGCTCATGGCGACATGATACGTAGACCGCTACGGGTGTCAATTGACGAAATCAGGCGTTAGCACAAGCTTGCGCTGTTTCTTCGCCCTCTCAGCAGCCATTGCGCCGAACATGGGCCTGAGGGTCTGCCTGGCAGTAGCGACCCCATTCGACAAGATGCTCTGCAAGGTCAAGTCTTGACTATCACACTATCCCGATACCAATCATCGACCGTCAACCGCCAACAGGTAATTTCCTTTCTTTCGATTTAGCAAGTGAACCGACGATGATCGACGTTCTCGTTCCATAACGAGGCGCCGCCGCGGAACGCGTTCTCGTTATTTCCCAGGCGAGTGCCGGGGGGAAGTTTCTTGAGCTTCTTAGCGTTGCCTCCTCCCAGTACAACCTCTTCCGGCTGCAGGGCCGCGCGCATTAACGAGACCACCTTCGCCACCTCTCGCGCCCATTTCTTTCGGCCCAACCGCTTCAAGCCTCGAATCCCGAGATAGTCTTCATAGGTCTTTCCATGCTTGTAGGGCAAGTGGGCCAACTCCATCGGTTCTATTAGACCGTCAGCGATCATGGCAGAACCCAATCCGGTTCCTAAGCCGAGAAAGAGCAGCCTACCCTTCTTGTAGCTACCCAAGGCTTGCATGGCCGCGTCATTAATGATTTTGGTGGGCCGTCCCAGCGCCCTGCGAAAATCGAAGCCCACCCATCCTGGTGCGAGATTATGTGGTTCCCGCAATGGCCTTCCGTGCACCACAGGTCCGGGGTAACCGATCGACACGACATCATAAGGAAAGTTTTTCAGGGCGGCCTTGGCCTGCCGGATCATCACCGCCGGGGTTAAGGTTGGCCCGGAAGGAATGAGAATGGGCTCCTTCATGCTCGTGACCAGGAGCTTTACGTGAGTGCCCCCAACATCAATGACCAGAATTCGCCGTTTCGTCTTCATCTCATCATTCCCATTGTGCAGCGTGATCACGGTTTCCTGTCGATGCCAAAGTATTTCACACAAAGAAAAAGGCGGGGCCCAGCTCCAGGCGGTCAACTGCTCATGGAAGAGGATTCACTCCCGGATGCAGGAGTGCGTCATAGGAGATCATGGCAAAACTGGCGGACGCATAGAGGAACAAAAGCGCTACGGGAGTCATCAACGCCGCTGCCACAGACATGCGGTTCAGTCCGCGAATGGTCTTGGCAAAGTTTCGCAGCGCCATGATTTCCATCACGATGCCCGCCAATCCCCATACCATCCAGAACGTGACAAAGACCCTGTCGCGCTCGGGAACTCCATCCAGTACCTCCACCATCCAAGCCCACTTCGACAACAAGGCAACTGTCCAGACAATGCCGAGGAGTAGTACCGGGAAGGAAGGTAGAAGGGCAAGCAGGACCCCTCGCTCCAAGACATCCTTTCGGGGCGCGTTTTCGGTCTGAAACAGCGACAGGTACTTCTTCACCATCGGCCTCAAATGGGACGAGTCTAGCAACGTTTCCATACTGGCGGTGAATTACCGTTGTAATCGGGTGCGGATCGCGGAATCGCCATCCCACGAATTTCTTCACGTCATCCAATCAAACCCGTTCGATTCATGCTTGCGATGCAAGGGGAAGCTTGACGCGGGTGTCGCGGAGTATGAATCAGCCGATGTTTCCGCCGCTGGCTTCGCGCGGCATGGCGCCCGCGAGCAGAAGGACGGCGCCGCAATACATCAGTGTATCCGCCATGTAATTCAGGCCCTCGAGGCTGGCACGTTCGACGACTGCGATCGGCACGTAAACGACCAAAATCACGAACAGCACGGTCAAGCCCAGCCAGGTCGCTGCAGCTCGGGTTTTCTTGCCGACAAGCAAAAGGGGGCCGGCGACGGCGTAAACCACGGCGGCGAGGTACGTCCAGATAGCGTGTCCATAGACCCAGTGCGGAGTCACCATGACCAGTGGAATGCCGGGAACGTGATCGCCGTGCATGAATTGCTCGAGACTGTAGAACAGCACGGGAATGGCTACGAAATATCGGGCTACCGTCGCAAGGATATGAGTGCCGCGCTCGCGCCGGCTGAGGGTGGCTGCCAGCGCCAGGGCCCCGCCGCTGAAGGACAATTCCCGCAGCGCTAACGCCAGCGCAAACCGATTTCGCGGATCGTGCGCCCAAGCCGGGGCGTCCATGAGCACGACGAAAAGAAAGAACGTCAAGGCGAGCAGACTCGCCGAGAGGCGCGCCTGAATCCCCGTCACCAGGCTTAAGGCAGCTGCGATAAAGCAAGCGCCCACCAAGTACGTCCAAAGCAGATGCCACGGAATCCACGCCGGTATCAGCGAGGCGACGGCCTTCGTCAGGGTGAAGTGTTCGGTGCCGAAGGCTGCGAGCGGTGCGGCGTAGAAAAGCGGCCCCAACAGAATCAGCTTGTCCAATCCTCGCGCCTTTTGCCAATCGGGACGAAGAAACATCGCGACCAGCCCGATGGCCAGAACTAGTCCAAAGGAAAAGTAGGACCAAGTCACTTCGCGGGGAATTACGAGGAGAGCCATCGCGGTCGACGAATTCGCCAAGCTGATGTTCACGACGACCCCTTTCGCGCCATTTTATCTTTCTGCCTCAGCCAGATTGTGCACGATCGAGAACTGCTTGCCTCCCGCCGTTGGTGCCCGATCCATAGGACGCGATCAGCCTCGAGGCGTGAGCAGGGAGACAGTTGAAGATTGTATGCTCAGGGACGCTGAGAGACCTCATTCGCTCGAAACAAGGAACAGAGGAGTAAGAAAAGCAGGCCGGACTTGATCCGGCCTGCTTTGTTGTTGGAGGCGATTAGTGGCTGGCGACGATGTCGTTGACGAAGGTGGCGCCGTTGGGCGTACCGAGACCGGTGACGTTGTCCCATCCGGGGCCGGTTGTCAGGGAAGTGTCGGTGCCGAAACTCAGGACAAACCAGCGTGTTGAGAACGGCGAGTTATAGACGGTGCTGATGTAGTCGGTGGTGTTTTCGAGCGGCTGCACCAGCGAGTCGGCGGACTCGGTGTACGGTGGCATGTGCGGGATGGTAACGGTGCCGGTCACGTTGTTGGGGGAACTGACGGCCAGGATGTCGGTAATGGCATCGGACGGCAGGTTGTACAGCAGCGGGGAAGCCTGTCCCAACCAGGTTCCGGCAGCCTGATTCGCAATGGCCCATAGAGCGGAGAACATGGGGCAAGACAAGCTAGTGCCGCCGACGACACCGATGGTCGGTCCGACGGAAGGATCCGTAAGGACAACCTCGACCCCGGTAAAGGAATCGGCTACATAGCCGATGTCAGGCAGCATCCGCGTGCTTCCTGGCAAGCCGCTCTGATAGGCGGGTTTAGCAAACACTGCGCTGGCACCGCCACCGGCGCCGCCGTCGAACCCGAGCAGGAGCGGCGGGATCACAGGCGGATTGGGGGAGACATCGGCGATGCGGGTGATGTTGTTACCCCAACCAGTCTGGAACTTGATGGTGTGGTCGGTGTTGAGAAACAGGCTGGTGCCGCCCACAGCGACCGAATACGGAGAAGCGGCGGGCATGGAGACGGTCGGGACGCCAATGGTTGGAGTAAAGTCTCCGACGTCGCCAGTGGAAAAGTTATTGGAGACGCCGAGAGAAGCGGCCAGCTGGCTGAGAGTGTCCTGCACCGTGAGTTCGGAGGGGAAATACGTTTGAAGGATGATCTCACCAATGCCGTAGCTGTTGGAGATGACGGGACCCAATCCCGTCTCCAACGCAAAGAGAACGGAGAGGTCGAGATTGGTGAAGGAGTTATCGGCGGCGAGGACAAGAGCGATGTTGGCCCCGGGCGCCACGCTGTGGGACCACTCGACGTCGAGACTGGTCTCCAGATCCCAGCCGCAACCATTGCACGAGGTCGGGCCAGTGGGATAGAAGATCTGGAAATTGTCGGGAGTCAAGGGCGGGAGCCCGTTGATGCTGGAGAAGATATTGGCGTCGTCGGTGATGGTATCGGAGCCGAAGGCGTCGACGATGACGATGTTCTGGCCGCTGCCATCAAGTTTCTGCTTGTAGAGGTCTTTCAGTCCGTAAGCCTTCTGGATCTGCGGGGCGTTGTAGCCGCACGGCGGCAAACTCGGAGGGTCGGTGTTGATGTTGTTGCCGTAGCGGGCTCCGGTGTAGACGGCACGAGGGCCGCCGCCGGGAGTTTTGAACGAACGTGTCTGGGGATTGGTGTAGCAGTTCGCATTGAAGAACTTCACGATTGAACTGGTTGGCGCTTTTTTGAGCGCGACCATGGGCTCGGGCTTTCCGGTGTCAGGATCGATACGGCGGCGGGCGAAGTTCTCGTAGCGGAGATCTGCCAAGCCTTGAACGGCGGCAACCAGATTGCCGGCAGCTCCGGCGATGACGGGTTCGGCCGAAGGCATGCGGTGGATGGCGCCGTTGAATGAAACACGATTCAGTTGCACGCTGAAAGCGCGTTGCACAGCAGCGACTGTGCCGCGAGCGCTGACGACGTGATTGAATTTGTCGGTGGAGACGATGCTCAAGTTGTTGTTGGCGAGGTGCTGACGAACTGCGGCCGCATCGGCCTCGGTGGGAGCGAATCGCTGCTTGTATTCGTTCAGTGTCAGCCAGTGGTGATAGTTGGGAGAGTTCTTGTCGTACATCTGGTGGACGAGAGCATCGAAAGCGGCCTTGTTGCGTTGCTTGAGCCAGACATTGACAGTGATCTGTGTGGAGAGATTTTCAGGTCCGAGCATCTGCGGCTGGGAAAGGGAACGTCCTGCTTTGGCGCTCTGCGCAAAGGCTGGGAGGGCGATCAGAGCGACCGTAATGCAGGCAAGAAAAAGGGAGAGAACGAACTGCGTCCTTTTGGGATACATAGAGTGACGTCTCCTAGGAGAAACGGTGAGATTCCCGCTCATGACGGGATGGCCACATCAATACGTCAGCCGACGGCTTAGGGGGAGGAGCCGGATTACAGCTGACGCCCTACACATTTTCGATCCACCACAAATACGCCTTGAAGACGTTGATGTCAATTCAGACGCTGCCAGGTGAAAATCTCTGCACAATGTGTGACAGGATCAGAACTGGACTGATCCGCTCACTCACGTGGAAGCGGAATCCCTGCTTTGTCGAGTCAGTGCGCGAGCTTCAACGCTGCGAGCTTGCAGATTGTGGAGAGATCCTTAGCGGTCACAGTTTCGATGCGAACCGCGGTGCCTTCGGCGTACCGCCTGGCTTCCTTGATAATTCTTCGCATGCTTTGCGGAAGATCGCTCTGGAGTGCGGCTTTGACTGCTTGGTCGCCTAAGACGAAGGCGACGCGGAATGAGCCGCTGCACGGTCCCATGTAAAGAATGGTGCGATCGCCTCGCTTCACTTTCAGGGACCATCCTGCTTTCGGCGAATAGGAATTCCATTCCTGACGGTTCACGCCGAGATCGGTCGCAAGTTGGTCAAGCAGTTGGTCCCAGAGAGGCTTGGTGGAGCCGAGGGCGGCCGCCAATTCCTTTGCGCTGGGCTTTTTCATCCTGCCGATGAAGGCGTTGGGGAGCATGCGGAGTCTCCAGGTTGCGAGCAGCGTAGACGAGAAATTCGTCGCCGTCGAGGTCCGGAGTCACATGCACCTGTGAGAGCAATAGGCCGATTGTGATTTTCGTGTCGACCTTGCGCGGGCAGGAAACCGCGCCACACATCAGCGGGGCAGGATGTCGCCGACGCGGCGGATCTTGGCGCCGACGGCTTTCAACTTCTCTTCGATGTGCTCGTAGCCGCGGTCGAGGTGGTAGACGCGGTCGATGATGGTCTCGCCGTCGGCGACGAGGGCGGCGAGGACCAGCGAGGCCGAGGCGCGCAGGTCGGAGGCGAGCACGGCGGCGGCGCTGAGAGGAGTTTTGCCGCGGACGACGGCGCGGCGGCCTTCGATTTTTATGTTCGCGCCCATGCGGACTAGTTCCTGGGCGTGCATGAAGCGGTTTTCGAAAATGTTCTCCGTGACAATGGACGTGCCTTCGGCTTGCGTGGCGAGAGCCATATATTGGGCCTGCATGTCGGTGGGGAAGCCGGGATACTCTTCAGTGCTGAGGTCGGCGGCTTTGAGCGGCTGATCGCCCATGACGCGGACGGAGTCTTTCTTCACGGCGGTCTTGACGCCGGTTTCAGTGAGCTTCTGCAGGATGGCGGTGAGGTGGGCGGGATCGCATCCGGTGACGTTGAGGTCGCCGCCGGTCAGGGCGCCGGCAATGATGAAGGTTCCGGCCTCGATGCGGTCGGGGATGATTCGGTGCTTTGCGCCTTTCAGTTTCTTCACGCCCTTGATGCGGATCGTCGATGTGCCTGCGCCTTCGATTTTTGCGCCCATAGCGTTGAGCAGAGCGGCGAGGTCGGCGACTTCGGGTTCGCGGGCGCAGTTTTGCATGACGGTTTCGCCGTCGGCGAGGGTGGCGGCCATGAGCAGGTCTTCGGTGCCGGTAACGGTGATCTTGTCGAAGACGATTTCGTTGCCCTTAAGCCGTTCGGCCGAGGCTTCCACATAGCCATGCTCTTGCACGATGTTTGCGCCCAGGCGCTCGAGGCCTTTGATGTGGAGGTCGATGGGGCGGGCGCCGATGGCGCATCCGCCGGGAAGAGAGACGCGGGCGCGTCCGCAGCGCGCGACGAGCGGGCCGAGGACGAGCGTGGAGGCGCGCATGGTCTTGACGAGTTCGTAAGAGGCTTCGGGCGTGGCGAGATTTTTCGCGCAGATGGTGGTGCGGTGCTGGGCGCGTCCGAAGCCGAGTTCGACTTCGGCGCCCATGGCGGAGAGGAGCTTGCGCGTGGTCTCGATGTCGCGGACCTGCGGAATGTTTTCGAGGATGACGGGTTCGTCGGTGAGCAGGGCGGCGGCCATGCAGGGAAGCGCGGCGTTTTTGGCGCCGCTGATGCGGACGGTGCCGAGAAGTGGGTTGCCGCCGCGGATGACGAGTTTGTCCATGAGTGATGGGTTGCAGCTTCATTCTAGCGAGGAACCGGGGTGAGAGCGGGACGAAATCGTGGGAGAGTCCAACTTGTAAAAGCATATCTCCAGTAGACGAAGTATTTTGTTATCCAGTGCGAATCGAGAACATCTATACACAGCAGGCCACAGCGCCAGTTCGTACCAACTAAACTCAGGAGGCTTCCATGTCCTCGCAAGGCAAACCCAGCATCGTCTTTGTTCACGGTCTATGGGCCGACGGCTCATGCTTCAGCAAACTGATCCCAACTCTCCAGAACGAAGGTTTTGAAGTCATCGCTTCGCAGCACGGACTTGATTCGCACGCCGGCGATGTAGATTGCGTGAAGAGAACCTTGGGCCGTGTGAGCAGCCCCACGATCCTGGTCGGTCACTCCTACGGTGGTTCGGTCATTACGGCAGCTGGAACAGACCCACGAGTTGCAGCGCTTGTCTACGTCGCGGCATTTGGCCCGGATGCCGACGAGACAACACAAAGTCTGCAAGAGAAGTTTCCGGCCACCGATATTTTTTCCCACATCCAGGTAGCAGACGGACGCGTTTGGCTGAAACGGGATGGTGTCCCGTCCTTTGCTGGCGATCTCTCCGAGGAAGAGCAGCAGCTGATCTGGGCCACTCAGGGCGCGCCGGTAGCAGATTTGTTCAACCAAAAGGTGGAAGGTACTGCGTGGAAATCGAAGCCGAGTTGGTACATCGTAGCCACTAAAGACCGTACGATCCAGCCCGACTTGGAGCGTTTCGTCGCCAAGCGCATGGTAGCAACAACCTTCGAGACCGATAGCAGCCACGTACCGATGTTGTCCCAGCCTGAGTTTGTGCTAGATGTGATCCGAAAAGCCGCGACTGCTGTGCAACAGAAAAAGGCAGCGTAGTGAAGTCGCGAACCTTTCCCTTCAGGACAGACCGCCGCGAGGCGGTCTGTCTTTCTTAAAAACATGCACACCCGCCTGAAACATCGAGCGCTTGGCGCGTGAGCGGAGTCCACTTGTGCCGACGTTGCGGATAGGCCACTTCTCGAAAACCGCGAGCAGTGGCGCACCCCAGTGTTTGTCAAATCAGAGAGAACCAAACACTAAGTTACAATTTCGCCGGAGATCGGGCCCACCCGCCAACCCGACCGGGTTACAATTCCTCCGAAGATGGGGCCCACCCACGAGACTCGTGCCACCCGCCAAAAGACTTAACCACAGAGGTCACAGGGAAAGACAAATGAATAGAACGATGAAATCAGCGCCCGCCCGGCGGATCTGCTGACTCCTGCTGCTTGAGAATGTCTCTGAGCGCGCTGATTTGGTCTCGCGTGAGCTTGGCATATGACAGGTCGACTTCCATGGGGAAGATTGATCCGTATGCAGCTTGTTTGTCTTTCGCGGGATACATGGCATCAATGTAAGCATCGCGATAGCGAAGCCATGCTCGTTGAGCTGTTCGGATCTTCTCGGCCGCCGAGGGATTATCTCGGACGTTGGTGAGCAGTTGCTTGTAGACAGTATTTAGCTGCTTGTCGACTCGCTGCGCTTCTTCATTTGCACAGACATGTAAATCATGCTGTGTCTTTGCCTTACCGCTGCACGCTTGGTATTGTGCTGAATCCTGAGTCCAACAGAAGCACGGGAATATGAAAAACAACAAACAGCAGAGAAGTTTCATACATCCTTTCTCCGACTAATAGCTAATGTTATCGCCTTCCGCACGTGGCCTTGAGACTCGTTGAGGTCGCGCTCGGCCCGGGGGGCGGTCACCCCGGATTTTGCCATCACTAGTGCTACGGGAACTTGATTTCCCGCGGCGGTCAGAAGTTGACGCGCTCTCTTTCGAGTCACGCCCGCGGCTTTTTCCAGAATTGCTACGCCGCGCTCGGCGAGCTTTTCGTTCTTCAGGTGCACGTTGACCATCAGGTTGCCGTAGACGTAGCCGAGGCGGGTCATGGCTCCGGTGGTCAGCATGTTGAGGATCATCTTCTGGGCGGTACCGGCTTTCATGCGGGTGGAGCCGGCGATTACTTCGGGGCCGACCTCGGCGATGATCGCGATGTGCGCGGCTTTTTCGAGCTGCGAATTGCGGTTGCAGGTGACGGCGACGGTCTTTGCGCCACGGGCGCGGGCGTATTCGAGGGCGGCGACGGTGAAGGGAGTGCGTCCGCTGGCGGCGACGCCGACGACTACGTCGTGCTTGCGGGGCTTGCGACGGGCGATTTCGCGGCGGCCGAGAGTGCGGGAGTCTTCGTCGGCTTCGGTGGCGGCGCCGAGAGCTTTGGGTCCTCCAGCGATGATGTACTGGACGAGATCGGGATCGGTGTCGAAGGTGGGCGGGCATTCGGCGGCGTCGAGGGCGGCGATGCGTCCGCTGGTGCCGGTGCCGACGTAGATGAGGCGTCCGCCGTGGGAGAGTGAGGCGGCGATGAGGTCGATGGCCCGGGCGATCTGCGGGAGAGCGCGCTTGACGGCGCTGGCCACCTTAGCGTCTTCGCGGTTGATGATGCGGGCGATGGCGAGGGCGGATCTGGTGTCGAGATTGGCGGAAGCGGGGTTGGAGCGCTCGGTGGAGAGGCGGCGGAGAGAAGATTGCTTCACGGCGTGGACCCCTGGAGCCCCCGCGACGACAAGCCATGGCGCCGACGGCCCGGGGGAAGTAGGGGTCCTTCGACTCCGCGGGAACTGCGCTGCGCTTCGTTCCCGCTCCGCTCAGGATGACAAGTCATAAAGGTCATCGGGTGCCAAGCGTGTTCAACGCTTCAACCACCGCGTCGTGAAATGCGGGCCGCACTTGCTTGATCGCCTGGTTCTGACAGTCGGGCCAGGTGCGGTTCGTCAACAAGGTTATCGAAAGCTGGCGGTCGGGGTCGATCCACAAAGAGGTTCCGGTGTAGCCGAGGTGACCGTAGGAGCGCGGGCCGAAGTGTTTGCCGGACTGAGAGGGCGACGACGGTGTGTCCCAGCCGAGGGCGCGGGAGGTGCCTGCCGGAATAGCTTCGCGGCGCGTGAAGAACTCGACAGTTTCGGGGCGGAGGATAGGGCGTCCGCCGTTGAGCATGCAGTGGGCGAAGGTGGCAACGTCTTCGGCGGGGGCGAAAAGGCCGGCGTGGCCGGCTATGCCGCCAAGGACGCTGGCGTTTTCGTCCTGGACTTCGCCCTGGATGATGCGATGTCGGAAGGTTTGATCGTCGGCAGTCGGAATGATGCGATCTTTCCACGACCTGGGCGGGTTGAAGGTCGTGTGTGCCATGCCCAGGGGGCCGAAGATTTCGCGCTGGCAGAAGGTGTCGAGAGGCTCGTCAGCGAGCCGCTCGAGAGCGACGCCGAGGATGATGAAGCCGATGTCGCTGTATTCGGCGCGGGTGCCGGGATCGGCGCTGAGATCGGTGGTGAAGGCGGCGGCGAGAAGTTCATCCCGCGTCCTGGCGCGCAAGAACAGTTTCTCGTAGGCGGGCAGGCCCGAAGAGTGGGCCAAAAGCATATGGACGGTGACGTCGGCGCGCCGCGGATCGGCGGTGGCGAACTCAGGGACGATAGCGACGACGGGAGCTTCGAGATCAAGGAGGCCGCGCTCGTAGAGGATCATCGCCATAGTCGTGGTGGCGACCACTTTCGAGACCGACGCCAGATCGAAGATGCTGTCGGGCATCACGGGCGGCGCGGCAGGGTCGTAGGTAAAGCGGCCGACGGCGTGATGCGCGACGAGTTCGCCGCGCAGGGTGACGGCGAGGGCGCATCCGGGGAAGGTGCGAGCGGAGATGGCCTGCTCGAGGATGTGGAAGGCGGTGTCGAACGTGCCTTGTCGACCAGCAGTATTACGGACCAGGAACGAGAAGCCGGCGGACGGGTTCGGGGTGGCGGTCACGAGTCGCTGCTCGGGTTATAGCAAAGGCGGGAAGGGGAGGCAAACACCCGCGCGAGGGCCGTTGGGAAGAATGGTTCCTCATCGCAGCGCCCGCTGCCCACCTTAAAGGCCTCGCTTCGTCAAGAATCCTCTCGGTTACTTCTGAGACTCGGGTTGCACGGGTGTGCTTGAGAGGCTTTGCACGGGTCGTGTAGAGTCAGGGCAAGTGATCCGTGCCGCGAAAAATCTGGTATTTCTTGCGCTCGCCTTGGGTGCGGTTGCGTTCGCGCAGGCGTCTCACGATCCTCGACTCACGGTCCTTGACTCCATTATTAATGACGCCGTCAGCCAAGGGCAGATTCCGGGGGCGGTGCTGGTGGTTGGACACGACGGCAAAGTGATCCACCGCAAAGCATATGGCGAGCGGGCGCTCAAGCCGCGTCATGAGCCGATGACGCTGAACACGGTGTTCGACTGCGCGTCGCTGACGAAGGTGGTAGTCACGACCACCGCGGTGATGCAGCTCTGGGAAAGAGGCAAGTTCCGGATGGCCGATCCGGTGGCGAAGTATATCCCGGAGTTTGCGCAGAACGGGAAACAGGACATCACGATCCGGCAGTTGCTGGTGCATTACTCCGGACTCGCGCCGGACCTGGATCTGGCGAAGCCGTTCTCGGGGAAAGAAGCGGCCTACCGCATGGCGTTTGAGGAGACGCCGGAGCGGGCGCCGGGATCGCGGTTTGTCTATAGCGACATCAATTTCGTAGTGCTGGGAGCGCTGGTGGAGCGGTTGTCTGGCGAAGCGCTCGATCAGTATGCGCAAACGCATATCTTCGCGCCGCTGGGCATGAAGGACTCGCGCTATGTGCCGCCGGCGTCGTGGATTCCGCGGATCGCGCCTACGGAAGAAGACGAGAACCATCACATGCTGCGCGGCGTCGTGCATGATCCGACGGCACGACGGATGGGCGGCGTGGCGGGACATGCTGGACTGTTTTCTACGGCGGACGATTTGGCAAAGTTCGCGCAGGCGTTACTCGACGGAGGACACGGCGTGCTGGCGCCGGCGACCGTCGCGAAGATGACTACACCGCAGCAGCCGGCTAGCGCGACAGCCGTCCGCGGATTCGGTTGGGACATTGATTCGCCGTTTTCGACGAATCGCGGGGAGTTGTTGCCGGTGGGGTCGTTTGGGCACACGGGATTTACGGGCACTTCTCTGTGGATTGACCCGTCCACCAAGACTTACATCGTGCTCATGACCAATGCCGTGCACGTGGGAGAGAAGGGAACCGCGGTTTCGCTGCGCACAAAAATTGCTACGGCTCTGGCGGTGGCGCTGGACCTGCATCCGGGCGAGGCCGAGCAGCTGCGGCTCGCAACGACGACCGGGTACAGCGAGATGCAGAGCGGAGCGCGCCGGCTGGCCGTGCGGAACGGGGCGGTCAAGACGGGAATTGACGTCCTGGAGGAGAAGAACTTCGCGCCCCTGCGAACGCAGAGCGGCTCCGAGGTGAAAAAGATCGGGCTGCTGACGAATCAGACCGGCGTGGATGCGGAGGGGCGGCGGACGATTGATGTGCTGGCGCACGCGGCGGGAATTTCCCTTGACGCCATTTTTAGTCCGGAACACGGGGTGACGGGTTCGCTCGATACGACCGATATCAGCAATGCGAAAGATGCGGTAACGGGTGTCCAAGTTATCAGCGTGTACGGGGCGAAGGATGCAGATCGGCGTCCGGCCGTGGAGGATCTGAAGAAGCTGGATGCGGTGGTCATCGATCTGCAGGATGCGGGCGTGCGCTTTTATACCTACGAGACGACGGTCGGATATTTTCTCGAGGCGGCGGCGAAGGCTGGGGTCGAAGTCATCGTGCTGGACCGGCCGAATCCGATTACCGGATCGTTTGTCCAGGGGCCGGTTTCCGACGAAGGACACGAAAGCTTCACCAACTATTGGCCGGTGCCGGTGCGGCATGGTATGACGCTGGGCGAACTGGCTGAGATGTTCAACGCGGAGCGGCACATCGACGCGCGGCTGACCGTAATCACGATGGAAGGCTGGCAGCGCGGGGACTGGTTCGATTCGACCGGGCTGGGGTGGATTAATCCATCGCCGAATCTGCGGAGTTTGAATGAGGCCGCGCTCTATCCGGGTGTGGGGATGGTCGAGGGCACGAACGTCTCGGTCGGGCGCGGCACCGATACTCCGTTTGAGATTGTGGGAGCGCCCTGGATGAAGGGCAAGGAATCGGCGGCGTATCTGAATGGGCGCGGCATTCCGAGCGTTCGATTCGTGCCGGTTGCTTTCACTCCATTCGCCAGCAATTACGCGGGAAAACTGTGCGAGGGCGTCAACGTCATCCTGCTGGATCGCAACGCATTCGATGCGCCGGAACTGGGAATCGAACTGGCGGCGGCGTTACACAAGCTTTATCCCGACGAATTCAAACTAGAGAAGATGCAAGACCTGCTGGTGAATCAGGAGACGTATGATGCGCTGGCGACAGGGCAGGATCCGCGACGGATTGCCGAGGAGTGGGAAGAACGGCTGGGGATCTTTGTGGCCCTGCGGGAGAAGTATCTGTTGTACAAGTAGCGGTCAGCTCGCAGCTACTGGCTCTTAGCTTGTGTTGGATGGAAGGAGTCGATTCTTCCAGGCGGCGCTGGCATTTCCGAGTGCGATGTCGGCCGGGCCGCGAAATGAGCTGAAAATACAGCTGATCCGGGCATAGCTCCGCGCCGCTTCCTCGGCTAGAATAGCCGCTAGTGTATGGCGGCAAGAATTCCAATTCCTAATCCTTTCTATCGCTGCGCCGGGCCCAACTGCGGGGCGCTTAAGGGCGTCAACAATCGCTGGTGGGTGATGTGGACCTCATTCGGCGACTACGGCGTGCCGGTGTTGCACATGGCTCCCTGGGACGAAGAGCTGGCGATTCAAGAGGGCGCGCTCCACGTCTGCGGCGAGAACTGCGCGCAGAAGCTGCAGTCACAGTACATGGGCAATGTGCGCGAGAACGAGGACCGGAGAAACAGCGGTTAGAAACATTGATTCATTTAGACAATGATTCAATGAATCCATGACTCAATGTCCTGTTGGCTCAGGTAATCGGCGGCTCTCATGACCGCATCAGAATCTGCAGATTCGGCCTCTAACTGTTGTTTTGAGGGATAGCTTCCATGTGGACACGACTGTCTTGCATCTTGCTGCTTTCGGCGTGCGGGATGGCGCAGGCGCCGGCAACTTCCTCAGCAGAACCGGCAGCCGCCAAGCCTGAGGCATCGGCTGCACCTGCACCGGCCAAAGCTGTTGCCGGTACACTCACCATTCCGGCCGGAACGAAAATCCCGCTTGCTCTCAAGCAGGCCATCTCGACCAAAAATGCGCAGGAAGGCGATCCGGTCTACTGCGAAACGACGTTTCCGTTCGTCGTAGACGACAAGATCGTGATTCCGGCCGGGACCTACGTGCAGGGGAAGATCAGCCGGATTCAGCGGGCTGGGCGGGTCAAGGGCAGGGCAGAATTGCTGATGCATTTCACATCGATGATCTATCCGAGCGGTTATACCGTGATGCTCCCGGGATCGATCGAGAACATGCCGGGCGCGGACAAGACTTCCATGAAAGACTCGGAAGGGACGGTTCGCCAGGACAGCGAAAAAGGGAAAGATATTGGGACCGTGGCGAGCACAGCTTCCACGGGCGCCGTGATCGGCGGGCTGAGCGCCGGCGGCAAAGGGGCAGGGATTGGAGCTGGCATCGGCGGCATGGCGGGTCTGGCGATTGCCATGCTGTCTCGTGGCTCCGACGTGAAACTGGAACCGGGCACGTCGATCGAGATGGTGATCCAGCGCGAAGTCACGGTGGACGGGAGCCGGGTCACGTCAAGGCGGGAGGTAATTGTCAGGAACGAGTAGAGGGTGGAGGATTGTGGTTACAACTTGACTCCGAATCTGCGGCGGAAGAAACGCACAGCCATCCATATCACCATGATCGATACGAGCAGAAGGGCGGTCAGTTGCCACTTCAGCTGCGCCAGAATTTGCCGGACAATGAAAAGCTGGTCGAATGACGTCCACTCGTCGTGAATTTTGCCGTCCACAATGCGCCACACGGTGATGCCTCGTACTTCAAACCTCGCTCCTGTTGCCGGCAGCCAACCGATGCGGGCCGTATTTGTACCGCGCGCCGCCCACACGGCTGTCACAAAATCTCCGTCCGCCAGCATCAGGTCCACAGTCAGCTTCATGTCCGGTGCTGCCTGCTTCTCCCAGCGAGCTGCGGCCTGATCCACCTCTAAATTTGCATTCCTGTGCAGCCCGTGGTTCACAAAATCTTTGGCGTAAATCTCGTCTGCGACTTCAAACCTACCCTGATTGAGAATCTCGTCGAACACCCGCCTCGCAACAGCCTTGTTGTTTTCCTGCTGAGAAATTGCCAGTTGCCCTGTGGTCGTGGCTGGGAAAGACGAGTTCATCGCTGCACAGACGCAGAACGCCAAAACTAAAACCATTCTCACGTTGATCTCCGCTTTTTCTCACTTGAGGGCAAACATCGCGTTCACGTGGGCGGTTACGGTGACATTCTGCGGCGTGAACTCCTGCGTAGCGGGCGGAGGGGCGGCCTCCATGGCCATCATTCCCGCTTTTCGCTGTACGGGAGCGAAAATGCGGATGTTTTCAGCCGTATCCACGGAGGCGTAGGAGAGTTCGCCGAGATTGCGCCCAGAGGCGGACGCCAGCGCCTGCGCTGACGCGTGGGCGCGGCGGTAAGCGTCGGCTACGGCTTTGCTCTTGGCCTCGTCGATATTTTCCAGGGTGTAGCTGAGGGATTGGCTTTCGCTGACGTCGGCGTCGGCGAGTTGCTGGGTGATGGGGCCGATCTTGGTGAAGTCCTTCAGCTTCAGACTTACGCTAGTCGAGACCTGATAGCCAATCACCTTTCGCTTGGGATTCTTCCAGTCATACATCGGATTGACAGAATAGAAGCCAATTTCTGCAGTCTTGGGGTCGATGCCGTTGTTGCGCAGGATCTCGCGCGTGGTTTGAGCTTCTTTGGAGGCCTGGTCGTACGCGGCCTTGGCGGAGTCGGCCTGAGCAGCGATGTTGAACTGGATGAGAGCGGTGTCGGGAGCGGTTTCAAACTTGCCGTCGGCGCCTACATAGACGGTGTTGGGCAGGGCGGTGAGGGTGGGCGTCTGCGCAGCAGCCACTATGCATAGGGACAGCATTGAACACCCAATCAGGATCATCGACTTCATTGCAGTTCTCCAGAGGTTCAGTTATACACCCGACACTATTGGAACGTGCCGAGTCTGGGGAGTTGCGCAGGACTTGAAACCCTTTACCTACAGAGGACCGGAGGAACACGAAGAAAGAAACAGAAATCGAATCGCGAATTTTGAGATAGACTCCCTCCGTTAGACACTCCACTCGTCCTTTTGAGGAGGTCTCCATGCCACAACAAACTCCGTCGGGCATTGTGCGTTCGGCTTCGACAATGTCCATCCTGTGGGGCGTTTCGCTCATCATCCTTGGCGTGCTGGCGGTGGGATCGCCATTTATCGCCGCCATCGCGGTCAACGCGATCGTTGCGTGGCTCATCGTTTTGGCGGGCGTGGTCCACTTGGCGGTTGCTTTTCACACTCGCGAAGCGGGCAGTCGTATCTGGAGAGTGCTGGTCGGGCTCGCCTATATCGTCTTTGGTGGGTATCTCATTGCGCGTCCAGCGGTGGGTGTGGCGTCGCTCACCTTGGTACTGGCATCGCTTTTTCTGGTTGAGGGCATCCTGAACATCGCCCTCTTCTTTAAAGTGCGATCCGCACAGGGATCCAGTTGGTTTCTGATCGACGGGATCATCACGCTGTTACTGGGGCTGCTGATCTACAGGCAATGGCCGTCGAGTTCGGCATGGGCGATCGGCACGCTGGTGGGCGTGAGCCTGATCATGAGCGGTGTTACGCGGGTGATGCTGTCCCTGGCGGTGCGCAAGGCAACCGATACGATCGCTTCGAAGTTAGCTGCGTAGTGGGTCGCGGCAACATTTGAACGCGGACTTGGCTCAGCGAGACGAGTAACCATGCGACGCCTCGGCGGAAGTGTGCCCCTGAGTCCGGCTGACCGAATAGAGCGGAGGAACACGCCATGGCAGGCATGGTTCCGTTAGGCGACGCGTCGCGCAGTCCGGCGCGCGTCCCCCTGGTTACCGCCCTCATCATCGTCATAAATGCCGGCGTTTTCGTGATGGAGTTGATGCGCGGCGAAACATTTGTGATGCAGTGGTCTGCGATACCGGCGCAAATTGTTTCCGGCCATCACTGGATCACGATTCTGACCGCGATGTTCATGCATGGCAGTTGGTCGCACATCATCGGGAACATGATTTTCTTATGGGCCTTTGCCCCCGAAATCGAAGATGCGATGGGCCGGGGCCGATATCTTATCTTTTACCTGGTTGGCGGGTTCGTCGCCATGCTTGCCCAGGTTCTGGCCAACCCACATTCCACAGTGCCTAACCTGGGCGCAAGCGGAGCGATCGCAGCAGTGATGGGTGCGTTTCTGGTGACCTATCCTCGTGATCAAATTCGCACGCTTCTGTTCATATTCGTCTTCGCGCGAATACGGTTCATCCCGGCGGCCCTGCTAATTGGTTTTTGGTTTCTGACTCAGCTTTTTCATGCGGGCGCTGTAGCCAATGTGCAGACTGGGGGCGTGGCATACCTGGCGCACATTGGAGGGTTTATATTCGGCGCGGCCACTGCGCGCTGGTTCGAGGGCTCGCGCCGAATCGGGTGAGCGGATCGGACTCAATGGGACGGGATTTGCAGCGGGTGATCGAGCCGGACTTCGAGGATTGTCCCTTTGTCCAGGCGGAGGTCATGGTCACTCATGAGGCCGGCGAGCGCGCCGAGGCCCGCGCCTGCGCCAGCACCGATTCCCGCTCCCTTCCCGCCTCCGGCAGCTCCGCCGGCGGCGGTGCCGATGACCGCTCCCACAGCGGCAGCTTCGACAGTGTGACGTTTGCTCATGCCTTTGCGCTCGATCTCACCTTCGGAGTCGGGCGGCTTCACCGCGTGTTCGCCCGGGACGCCCGTCACCGTGGCGATGAGCGGAACCCATCCGTGACTGGTCTCGATTTCGTCAAAGCTCAGCAGCATTCGAGCGTGCAAACCTTGTTCGATAGAACTGACATGCGCCTTGATTTTCTTTCCGCGTGGAATGGTGCTGCCATTGGCGCTGGTGAGATCCTCGGCGAGCTTGAGCTTGAAGTGTTTGCCCGGTTGCAGGTTGCGCGTGTCCAACCGGTCGTCGAGGCGGGCGAGAAAAGTTGTGCCCTCGGGTACCGCATTGGGCGGAGCCATGGGCGCGATCAGGGGATCATTCGACTGGGCCCAAAGGGCAGAAGTTGCGAGCAGGACACACGAACCCGCTCGAGACAAGAATCTGGACATGCGCATTCGCGAACGCTCCTGGCCAATGACCTGCCACCCCAGGACGGCGAATGGCGCCATCCTGGGGCCCGTTTGAAGTAATGCTGACTGCAAGGTTGGATGTGGGCGGAGGTCGAAAACGATGCCTGCAAGCGGTACTCCGAATTGCGGGGACGTAGCTCAGGCGCGAGGGAAACGGCCCTTTTCGTCGATGTCTTTTCGCAGATCTTCCCAGATGTGGTCGGGCATGTTGAGAAAAATCTCGACGATTTTCGGATCGAACTGACGTCCGGCCCAAGCCTCGATTTCCTTACGTGCCGCTTGAAACGTCTGCTTCGGACGATAGGGTCGATCCGAGGTCATGGCGTCCAAAGTGTCGGCAATGGAAAAGATACGCGCTCCGAGGGGGATGTCCTCGCCCTTCAAGCGGCGTGGATAACCGGTTCCGTCATAGCGTTCCTGGTGTGAATACACGATCTCCGCGGCCTCCTGAAGGAAAGGAATGTTCTTCAGGATCTTGTAACCGAACCAGGCGTGCTCCTTCATGATGCTGACTTCTTCCGGATTCAACTTGCCCGGCTTGCGCAGAATGCTGTCTGGAATGGCCATTTTGCCAATGTCATGGAGAAAGGCTCCACGCGCGATGATGCTGATCTCATCTTTTTGCAGGCCCATCTTGCGCGCAATGGCGATGGTGAAGGCAGTCACGCGCTTGGAATGGCCTTCGGTTTCTGCGTCCTTGAGGTCGAGGGCATCGCCGAGTGCTTCCAGGGTGATGTCGTAGGAGCGTTCGAGGTCGGCGAGGGCAGCCTTCCACTGCTGGGTGCGAGCGGCGACGAGGGCTTCGAGGTTGGTGCGGTAAGCGTCATTCTCGCGCTTGAGACGGCGATTCTCGAGGGCGCGGCGAACGGTCGCGAGCAGTTGCTCGCGCTCGAAAGGCTTGAGCAGATAGTCGTACGCGCCGTTACGCAAGGCTTGAAGTGCCGCCTGTATGTCGTTGACGGCCGTGACCATGACGACGGGAACGTCGGGAAACCTCTCCTTGGAGCGCTCGAGCAGAGCCAACCCGTCCATTTCTGCCATGAGAAGGTCGGAGAGTACGAGGTCAAATTCTTCACCGGACTCGAGCAAAGAGAGGGCCTCCAGGCCGCTGGCGGCCTGGCGAGCTTGAAACTGGGCGGCGGTGAGCATGGAGGAGACGATCTCACGGATCGTTTCTTCGTCGTCCACCACGAGGATACGGTCGAGTGCCATGCCGTCTGGATCAGAGAGTGTATCGCCAATTCTAGCTGAGTGATCACATTCCGAAAGTAACCACTTAGAGGCGGAAATCCGGTCTCGAACGGGAAGGAGCGTGGTATTAAAAAAGTTCTGGCATTGGTACGCGTGTCTATGAATCCTGCCTGGTTCTTAGGGTACCCAGTTGGCGCGCTGGCCGCTCCCTGGCTGACGCAGCGGGAGTCGGCTGCCCTGATCCTGGCGGCAGTGAGTTTCCTCTTCTTTCGCGCCTTCCGGCAACGCTATCTGCTCACCTGGGGAATGGGCTGGATCACGTATGCCACCTTCCTTTGGATGACGCGGATCGGCGAGTTGCACCATGCGTCCGCGGCCCGGCAGGCGGTCACGGCGGCGGAGTTCGTGGTGGCCATGACTCTGTTTGCCGCGGCGGCGGTTTTGTCCACCCATGCGCGGCAGCTTTTGACCGGGCTTCTGATGTTGGCGGGAGTGGTGGTAGCGTGCGCGGTGCTGCGTCCGCTATACCTGCCGGAAGCCGCCGGGATGAAGATCGCGATCGAGGTTGGATGCCGGTTGATTGGCGCCAGCGCCGCCCTGGGACTGCTGCGATACCGGTTTGGCCGCATTGGCATAGGCCCGACCCTGATCAGTCTCGGGCTGCTGACCCTGAATCTGAATTGGCCTCCGTACACGAGCTCCGTTACGCATGACGGTTGGCTGTTGCTCGAAGTGCTGTTTGGCTCGGGGATGTTCGCGATGGTGCTGGGCGACTCGCGAGTCCGGATGCACCGGCTGTCGGTGCTGAATGAACTCACGGTGACGATTTCCCGCGCCCAGAACCACGGGCCGATGATGCAGGCGGCACTGGAGAAATTGAAGGCGGTGGCACGGGCGAGAGCGGCCTGGTTCCGCATGATGGAAGGAACCAATCTGGTGGTTACGCAGCATGTCGGGCTGTCGCCCGATTTTGTCCGCACCATCGGCCAGATCGGCATGGACGAAACCATCACCCGTGTGCTGCAGAACAACTGCGCCGCCGTTCTCAAACTCTCCGAGGTTCCGGAACCAGTCCGCGAGCAACTGAAGAAGCAGCGCATCCAGCACGTGGTGATGCTGCCGGTCCAGGGCAAGAAATCGATGATCGGCACGCTGACGCTGGGGTGCACGTCGAGCCGGAGCCACAGCGCCGAGGAACTGGAGTTTCTGGAAACGGTCAGCCACCAGTTGGGCATTGCGGTCGAGAACCTGCGACTGCTGGAGCAGGTGTTGCGCTCGCAGCGGCAGTGGATGAATACGTTCGATTCCATTCAGGACCTGATCCTGGCGCACGATGCAGATTACCGCATCATGAAGACCAACCAGGCGCTGCTGCAGCGGCTGGAGCAGGCTCCAGCAGACGTGGTCGGCAAGGTGTGCGAGGAGGTTCTGCCGCAGAAGGCGCCTTGGGGAGGCTGTCCGTATTGCGAGCGCGGCGCGGGGCTGACGGAAGGCCCGGATCCCTGCTTCGGCGGACAGGCGCTGGTTTCGACGTCGTCGTTTACAGAGCAAGGCAGCCAGCAGAAGGGCACCATCCACGTGGTGCGCGACACTACGGAACGGCACGTGGCGGAAGAAAAATACCGCATGTTGTTCGAGCAGGCGCAGGAAGGCGTGTTCGTCGCCACGCTCGATGGCAAGCTCCTCGACTGTAACGACGCATTCGTCACCATGCTGGGGTACGCGAGTCGCGAAGAATTGGCCGCGCTGGACATCGACAGCGTGCTTTATCCCGTGTCGGATGAGCGGGAAGCTTTCCGCAAGGAAATCGAGGCGCACAACTATGTGCGCAATTTCGAGATCACGGTGCGGCGCAAGGACGGGACGCTGCTGACCGCGGCGGCGAGTTGCTTTGCCACGCGCGATTCCTACGGGCAGATTGAGCGTTATCAGGGCTTCGTGCTCGATATCACGGAAAAGAAGCGCTCGGAAGACGAGATGCGCCGGCGCAATCGCGAACTGAATGCCCTGAACGCGATGGCCGTGATCGCCACGCAATCCTTCGACCTGGACGAAATTCTGAACCTGACGCTGCGGCAGGTGATTTCGCTGTTTGGCGCCGAGACGGGCTCGGTCTACCTGTCGGCCGGGGCCGATGGCGTGTTCCGGCGGCGAGCGGGTTGGGGGCCGCGAAGCGAAGCGCGGATGCGCATGTCAGAGGTCAGTTTCCCGGAGGGCTTTGGCGATCTGGTGATGCGGTCGCGGGCGGAAGTGGTGACGCAGGATTTTGTCCCGCACTTGCCTCCGGCGGTCGTGGAATTCGTTTGCGCTGACCGCCTGCCCGGGTGGATCTGGGTGCTCTTGTGGAGCAAGGACCGGCCGATCGGGGTGATGGGGATCGCGAGCAAAGAGGCTCGCCAGTATTCGAGCAACGACGAGAATCTGCTGGTCGCAATTTCGCGGCAATTGGCGACCACCATCGAGAAAGTTCAGCTTTACGAGGAAACCTGCAAAGCATACGAAGACCTGCGGCACACGCAGGAACAGTTGTTGCAGAGCGAGAAGATGTCAGCGGTGGGCCAGTTGATTGCCGGTGTGGCGCACGAACTGAACAATCCGCTCACGGCAATTCTCGGCTATGCACAGTTACTCGACGGCGCCGGGCTGGATCATCGTTCCGCCGACTATGTGAAGAAGCTGTTCAAGCAGGCGCAGCGGACGCATCGCGTGGTGCAGAACCTGCTTTCGTTTGCACGCCAGCGGACGCCGCAGAAACGGGATGTCGAGCTGAAAAAGGTGCTGGAAGAGACGCTGGCACTACGGGAATACGATCTGAAAGTCAGCAACATCACGCTGGAGCGCGACCTGCCGGAGGACATGCCGTCGGTAGTCGCGGATCCGCATCAACTGGAGCAGGTGTTCCTCAATGTGATCAATAACGCACTGGATGCGATGCTGGAAAGCAGCGGCAGCGGCGTGCTGAAAGTGCGTGGGTTCCGCAAAGGCAACTTCGTTTGTGTCGAATTCGACGACAGCGGCCCGGGAATCAAGGACCCGAGCCGGATCTTCGATCCCTTCTACACCACCAAAAGCGTGGGCAAGGGAACGGGCTTGGGGCTGAGCATCTGCTACGGGATCATCAAAGAGCACGGTGGCGAGATCGTGGCCCGCAACCGGGATGAGGGCGGCGCGGCAATTGAAATCCGGCTGCCGGCGAGCGAGAAGGATGTTGTGCCGGAAGCGGCGTCGCCGTCACGCCGGGATTCGCTGCTAAGTGGCCGCGTCTTGCTGGTCGAAGACGAAGAGGCGGTGCTGGAATTCGAGCGTGACGTGCTGGTGGGCGCAGGCGCCGATGTCACGACATCGCTAAGTATCGAGGAAACTAAAGAGAAGCTGCAAACCACGGTATTCGACGTGATCGTGTTGAATGGCCGCATGCCCGGCGGACCGAGCGCCTCGGAAATGTATCGCTGGGTCAACGAGGCTTGTCCGGGCATGGAGAAGAAGCTGCTCTTCACCTTCTCCACTGTCACCGATCCTGAGACGCGCCGCTTCCTCCAGGAACTGAATGTGCCGTCACTGGCCAAGCCGTTCGAGGTGGCCGACCTGATCTCGCAGGTGTCGAAGCTGCTGCAGAAGGAAGAGAAGGCGGCGGCAGCGGGCACGGGCGCCTAACCCTGGAATCACCCTGCAACTGGTAGTGGTTCGGAGTTTTCTGCGCCTAGATGTGTGTCTTCAACGCCTGGACCATGAGCCGGATCAGTTTCTCGTTGCGATGATAATGGCGCCAGGTTCCTTCTTTCTTCACTTCCACCAATCCGGCTTTCTCCAGGATCTTCATGTGATGGGAGACCGTTGGCTGGGAGAGTTTGACCCGTTCTTCGATATCTCCGGCGCAGAGGCCGTTCTTCGCTGCGCCATTTCTCGTCTTATCCTTCAGAACCTCGAGGATGCGGCGCCGGGCGGGATCGGCGATGGCGTGGAGGAAAGGGCCATAGTCGGGAGTGGTAGACATGGAAAAAGATTAGCAGATTGATCCGTGGAGCGAACTACGAGCCGCGCGCAACCTGCTCCGAGCGCGGGGTGCGCTTAGGACTGCCGGCGAGTCGCCCGCCGGCACACTCCGCCGCGTGCTACTCTGCTTGCCACTGATCGATGTTTGCGGCATCTACTCATCATGCTCTTCGAAGGTAACGAACGGCGCGAGCTGGAACGGCAAATGAAAGCGGCGGGGCGTCTGCCTCCGGGGCAATCGCTCACACTCAAATGGCCTGTCCTGCACTACGGTTCGGTGCCGCGATTCGATCCGGCAACCTGGGATTTTCGCGTGTACGGGCTGGTGGCGAATCCGGCGCGGATAACTTGGGGCGAGTTTGGTAAGCTGCCGCGGTTTGAAACGACGGCCGATTTTCACTGCGTCACGCGCTGGAGCCGGTTCGACAACCGGTGGAGTGGAGTCGCTGCACGCGAGATTCTGAAACTGGCACAGCCTCGCGCCGAGGCTGCCTTCGCTCTGGTGCATGCGGAACAGGGTTATACGGCGAACGTTCCCCTGGCCGACTTGGACCGGGATAATGTCCTTCTCGCCACGCATCACGACGGCGAGCCCTTGAGCGCGGATCATGGCTATCCGCTGCGGCTGATCGTGCCGCACTTGTATGGATGGAAGTCGGTCAAGTGGGTGCGGAGTTTCGAACTACTCGATCGGAATGCGCCCGGGTTCTGGGAACAGAACGGATATCACATGTATGGAGATTCGTGGAAGGAAGAAAGGTACGGAAATCTGTAATTGGTAATTTGTGATTAGTAATTTGTAACGTTCGGCAGAAGGGCTGCAGTTTCCGGGCGCGCGAGTACCAATTACCAATTACCAATTAGAAATTCTCTTTACTTTTTCAAGATGGGATTGTAGCCATCTGCGATCAGCCTGCCCCGCATCGATTCCGCGTCCTTGATGTCCACGAAGGGACCGACCTGGACTCGGAAGTATTTGTCGCCAGCCGTATTGTTGGAGAAGGCCGGGTACTGCTTCTTCTTCAATGCTTCGACCAAAGCGTCGGCATCTTCCTGGCGAGTTACGGCGGCGACTTGCACGTAGTAGGCGCCGGCGGCTGCGGTAGCTCCCGTATCGGCTGTCTTGGCCGCATCCGGCGTGGAACCGGGGGCTGCGGCCTGCGATTGCTGGTCCACCGGGGCGAGTTTGGTGTCGGCAGTTTTCTGTTCTACGGACTTGTAGAAACTGAAGTCGCCCGATGAAGACGTCGGCGGAGGCGGATTGCTTTTTCCCGCATTGGGGCGGACTACGGTCGACGGAGTTCCCGCCTGCGCCGCCAGCACGTTGGCCGAGCCGATCGTGGTCGACTTGCGTCCCAGTGAAAAGCCGATGGCAAAAAAGCCGGAGCAGATCACGACCAGCGCGAAAAACAGCGCGAGCATGCGACCCGTGCCGAGAGTGATCTCGGTGTCCTGTTGGCCCGTGGCCATATCGAGGTGGCGCTACCTCTAACTTCCTGCCGGCTTAGCCGGCACATTCGCGAGCATCTTCTGAATCCCGGAGTAGAAATCGACGGGCACCGGGAAGACTACAGTCGTATTTTTTTCGACGCCGATTTCGGTGAGCGTCTGCAGATAGCGTAGCTGCACACTGACCGGTTCGGTGGCGAGCAAGTGCGCGGCATCCACCAGGCGTTGCGCGGCGGAGAATTCGCCTTCAGCGTGAATGATCTTCGATCGCTTCTCGCGTTCCGCTTCCGCCTGCTTGGCCATGGCGCGCAGCATGGATTCGGGCATATCCACCTGCTTCACTTCCACGTTGACGACCTTTACGCCCCAGGGAGCGGTGTGCTGGTCGAGAATACTCTGCAGGCGCAAATTGATTTTTTCGCGGTGCGCAAGCAATTCGTCCAGTTCCACTTCGCCCAGCACGGAGCGGAGCGTAGTCTGGGCAAACTGCGACGTCTGGTAGACGTAGTTCGATACTTCAACTACGGCTTTGTTCGGATCGATGACGCGCAGGAAAATGACGGCGTTGACTTTCAGGGTCACGTTGTCGCGGGTGATGATGTCCTGCGGCGGGACTTCCAGGGCCTCCTGGCGCAGGGAGACACGTACCATCCGGTCGACGGGCGCGAACACCAGGATGACGCCGGGGCCTTTCGCGTGGCCCAGCAGGCGGCCAAGGCGGAAGATGACGCCGCGTTCATATTCAGCAAGGATTTTGATGGAGCTGAGCAGATAGATGACCAGTATGACAATGCCAACCGTAACTACGGGGAACCCGAGTTCCATGGAGTACCTCCACCTTTCCCGGACACCTTACCTGCTGATTTTAGCGCACTTAACGAGGGCTGGCGGCGGAGACCGCCAGCGCGGAGTTGGCAAAGATGATTCGGGAGAACGCTGCCGACATTGGCTGCGAGCCGTCAGCGATCGGAAGCAAGCCCACGAAGATACGTCACGCCATGACTAACTTCTCGACCGGGACCGGATCAACTCGGAGAGTCAGCCCATCGACTTGGCGCACGATAACGCGCTCTCCAGCTGGAACGGTCGCAGAGCTGATCGCGTCCCAGAGTTCCCCGTGGACGAAGATCTTGCCCGCCGGAAAGAGCGCCGTCTGAGCAATTCCCACTTCGCCGACGAGGCCTTGCTCTCCGGTGACGATCTTATTGCGGCGGGCGCGGACCGCGATCGTCATCAGCAACGCGGTGATGAGGCCAAGTGGGACGCTGACGGCGAGGGCGGTAACCAAATGAACACGCAGTTCCGGGACAGGAGAATCGACGAGCAAGAGGGAGCCTAGGGTCAACAGGGCGATACCACCTGCAGTCAGAACGCCGTGGCTGGCGAACTTCGCTTCGGCCACGAACAGGGCAAACGCTACTAGAATCATGGCGAGTGCCGCAAAACGGATGGGAAGCAAGTGCATCGCGAATGCGGCAAGCAGAATGAAAATAACACCGATCGTGCCCGGCACGACCGCACCCGGGTGATTGAACTCGAAATAAATGCAGAGGGCACCAATCGCCAAGATGATGATGAGAATGTTCGGATCGAGGATGTAGGCCAAAATGCGCAGCTTCAGGGACATTGGATAAGTGTGGACGGTTGCTCCGGCCAGCTTCAGAGTGGCGGTGGTTCCGTCGAAACGCTTGAACGGCTTATCGGAGATCTGGCGGAAGAGATCCTGTTGGTCCGAGGCGATGTAGTCGATGAGCTTCTTGTCGAGAGCTTCCTGCTCGGTAAAGGACTTGGATTCACGAACGGCACTATCGGCGGCTTCGACGTTCCGTCCGCGCTTAGAGACCACGGACCGCATCTGGGCCGCGGCGTCGTTCTCAATCTTCTTCATCATGGTCTCATCTGGCTTGAAAAGGGCCGATACCGGGTGCGCTGCGCCCGTGTGGGTGCCCGAAGCCATGGCCGCAATGTCGGCAGCTTCAAGGATGAATAGGCCAGCTGAGGCGGCGCGGCTTCCCGTGGGAGCGACGTAGATGATTACGGGTACTTTAGAGGTCAGTATGTGTTGAATGATTTCGTCGGTGGAATCGACGAATCCGCCTGGGGTGTCAAGTTCGATGAGCAGAGCCTGGTCGTGATTCGCTGCCGCAGCCTCAATCGCGCGCCCAATGTATTCGGCCGTCGCGGGCTGGATGGCGTCGTCGACGACGATCTTGAGCACTTCTGCGGAGGCGGCGCCTACAGTCAAGAAAACGAGAGCGAGAAGGATCGCGAATCGTGACGGCTTCATGGCGAGAGCAGTGGCTGCGCTTTCTGCGCCAGCTGGACTGCGAGGACCGTTCCCCTCTATTTTCGCTCAAAAGGGGGACGGTGAATCTGGAAAGACAAAGCTAAGGGCCGGTTCCAGTTGCCGAGACCCGTTGGTCAGTTTCTTCTGCTTCGGCGTCGGTCCATCCCGGCAAGTCATTGCTGCCGGTGATCAGGCGCGCGCCGCGCTCGTAGGTGAGGTACGACCACGCCCATTGAATCATGACGATTAGGCGATTGCGGAAACCGATCAGAAAGAAGATGTGCACGAAGAGCCAGGCCAGCCAAGCGAGATACCCGGAGAGGCTGAATCTGGGGAATTGCGCCACGCCCGCAGCGCGCCCGATGGTCGCAAGACTGCCTCTGTCGTGATAGCGGAATGGCCGGCGTGGCTGGTGCTCAAGATCGCGGGCAATGGTCTTCGCGATCCACTTGCCTTGCTGGATGGCGACAGGAGCCACTCCGGGCAGGAATTTTCCGTGCGCGTCCTGCAGAGCGGCCAGATCACCGATCACGAAGATCTCCGGGTGGTCTGGGATGCTCAGGTCCGGCTGAACCTGGACGCGTCCAGCGCGGTCGACCGGGACACCGAGCTTCTTCCCAAGCGGCGACGCCGCGACCCCGGCAGCCCACAAGACCACTTGGGCGGAAATTCGCTGATTTCCCACCCAGACGGCCCCGGGTTCGACCCGGGTGACCACGCTTGAGGTGCGAACCTCTACCCCAAGATGCTCAAGTTGCTGCTTGGCCTTCGCCGAGAGTTCGTCAGAGTAGGCCGCCAGAACCCTGGGACCACCTTCCAAAAGCAGGATGCGGGTGCGTTCGGGCTTGATGGCGCGGAATTCCTTGGAGAGCACGTGGCGGCAGATTTCGGCCAGGGTACCCGACAGCTCGGTGCCGGTAGGGCCTCCTCCAACCACCACAAAATTCAGGGGAAACTCCGGTTCGCCCGCCGCAACCTGACGTTCGGCCAACTCAAAGGCGAGAAGGACACGGCGGCGGATTTCCAGAGCGTCTTCAATCGACTTGAGGCCCGGTGCTAGATGCTCCCATTCGGGGTGACCAAAGTAAGCATGGGAAGCGCCAGCCGCGATGACCAAGTAGTCATAGGGGAGTACCCCCTCATTCGTAATGACCTGTCTTTTTTTGATATTGAAATCCCGCACTTCCTCAAGCAACACTTCAATATTGCGGTGACTTCTCAGTATCCAGCGAATCGGGGCGGCGATTTCACCCGGGGAAAGGCCAGCGGTGGCAACCTGATAAAGCAGGGGTTGAAAAGTATGGTGGTTCTTGCGGTCCACCACGGTGACTCGCACAGGAAGTCGGCCAAGGCTCTGAGCGGCTGTCAGGCCCCCGAATCCCGCCCCCACCACGATTACCCTCGGCTTCGATCGGTTCTCCATAGCGCTCAATATAGAGATTCAGAACATGGCTGTTGAGTCGAAATCTTTTGCGGTCACGGGGCAGGCCCTTCCCGCGGTTGAAATCCGGGTGCGAAGTGCCAGAATCGGCGGGACTTGGCGCCGAACATTTACCTGGATCCAGGTGATCATCGCATTCCTGTTCGTTGAGTGTGCGGTATGGGCGGCACGGCTGTCGGTGCGGAGCCGGTGGGCGGTGGCGGCGAGCGTGCTAGTGGTGCTATGGGCGGTGATCGACCAACCTTCACTGAGCCGGCTCGGCCTGGGAATGCCGACGGCGCGGGGAGTTGGCGTCGTATTTGGCCTCGGATTCAGCGTTGCCGCGCTGATGTTCCTGGGAACCCACCTGGCGGGCGGACAGATTCCGGCGAATCCAACGTTTCCGAATTGGCACATGGCCTGGAAGTATGTGCTCTGGGCGCTGTTGCAGCAGTTCCTGCTGCAATCATTCTTTTTTGCTCGATTCGAGGAATTGTTCGGGAGCGAGGGGGCTGTCTGGATCACCGGGACGCTGTTTGCACTGGCGCACCTGCCAAACTTGATTCTGACGTCGTGCACCGTTTTTAGCGGACTGCTTTTCTGCGAGCTGTTCCGGCGCTATCGCAGTATCTACCCTCTTGGCATTATTCACGCGGCTCTGGGACTGACACTCTCTGCCACGGTGCCCGAGTTTCTCCTGCAGCACATGCGGGTGGGGATCGGGTATCTGCAGTAGAAAAGCATCAGGTTCATGCCTCGGTCGGCAAAATTCACGAAAATTCTGCATCGGAGTTCTTGACAAGCCTGGTTATTAGTGACAACGTTCCTTGCTTCTTCCGTTTAAGAGCCAAGCTATTTCGCTTGAAAGTCTGGTGATTGTGTTGGCCTTACAACTGCGTATTTCCCTAGTCACATTAATGATTGCGAGAGGAAAGAATATGTTTCACCATTGCGCCATCCCTTCGCTCAGATTGGCCGTCGCTATTGTTCTACTGACGCCTGCCTTGTTGTGGGGTCGTTTGTTCAGGCCAGCGGTAGTAACGCATGTCGCGCCCGCTCCGATGGTGGTCGCGGACGTTAACGGCGACGGCAACGGCGATCTACTTTTGGCGTCGGGCAGCCTGCAGGTTTTGCTGAGCAATGGAGACGGAAGCTTTGCTCCGGGTCAAGCATACTCGAGCGGAATATCGGCGCTGGCGGTGGCTGATATCAACCGCGATGGGAAAAATGACGTCGTGGTCACGGGTACGAGTACTCGCGTGTTCTTGGGTAACGGGGACGGGTCGTTCCAGCCACCGCGGGAGATCGGACCGGGAGACGGCCCGGTCACCGTTCAGGACATCAACGGAGATGGCAACCTCGACGTGGTAGTCGGAGGCACTCGTGTCGTCGTCGTGCTGGGGAACGAGAATGGCACTTTTCAGGCGCCATTGGACATCGGTCCCGGCAACGGTCCCATCGCAGTCCAAGACATGAACGGCGACGGTAAGATCGACATCTTCAGTTGTTGCAACAACTCCCTGGCGGCGGTATGGATCGGCAATGGAGACGGCACATTTCAGGAGCCACGCTATTCGCACACCGATGGCACGAGCTTTGCCTTAGCCGACGCCAACCTTGATGGAAATACGGATTTACTGGCCGTTAGCCCGGGCAGCGTCGAAGTCTCACTGGGCATAGGAGATGGGTCATTTCAGTTGGCTCAGACCTACCCGACGGGAGGCGTACAGGCATTTTCGATTGCAGCGACAGATCTGAACGGAGACGGTAAGCCTGACTTGGTCGTAGGCAACAAGTGCGATGGTAGCGCCCGTTGCGATAGCGGCATCATCGCGGTGTTGTTGGGAAACGGCGACGGGACGTTTAAGTCGCCCGTCGGCTACAGTTCACCGACCTTTGACCCTCGGGTGATGTTGCTCGCGGACGTCACTGGGGATGGCTGGCCGGACGTTTTGGTCGCGGAATGCGCTCGCCACGGGTTATGTATAAACCGCAAGACGGGCGCCAGCACAACGGGCCCAGGGCGGATCGGAGTTTTGGTCAACAATCGAAACGGCACCTTGCAGGCAGCGCAACTCTACGGATCGGGAGGCAGAGGCATCGAATCCATTGCAGTTGGCGACGTGAGTGGAGATGGACGGCCAGATCTGATCGCCGGCAATGGTTGCCCTCGTGGCAGTGGCTGTGAAGGTCCGCCTAACATTGGTGTTCTCCTCCACACGGGGGTTCTCTATACCGTCACCACGATAAGTTCGAGCATGAACCCTTCAATCGCCGGTCAGCCGGTTTCTTTCACTGCTACGGTTTCGGCGCACGGTTCCCCTACCGGAATCGTGAGGTTTAAGGATGGAAACCACGTCCTGGGAGAAATACCGCTCACCGCAAGTATGGCAACCCTGACGACGGACCAACTCACGATCGGCGAACATTCCATCACCGCGTTCTTCGTGGGCGACTGGCCTTGGGAAAAGACGCGGGCATCAATGATTCAGGTGGTTACAGGGCCGTAGGAGATGCTTCGGCATCCAGCTGACGATCCTCTCGAATCGCACATGCAGAAGGCAGGAGAGTCCAGGGAGTGGCTGAATTCGATCGGCTGAAATTCAGTTACCGCGAAAGTCCCTGCGCTTCTTGACAGTTACGGCGTGCCTCCCTTATAAGTAAGTATTTACTTACTTGGGTACTGGCAGCCATGGCAACCCCCCAAACCCGCTTTTCCTCTGCCGATCGTCGCGAGCAAATCCTCGACATCGCCACCGGACTGTTTGCGCAGCAGGGATTTCAGGGAACGACAACGCGGCAAATCGCGGGAGGCTCGGGCGTCACTGAAGCCCTGATTTTTCGCCACTTTCCCACTAAGGAAGAGCTGTACTGGGCTGTGATCGAGCGCAAAATCAACTGTACGTCGCCGCTTGACCGGATGCGGGAAAACCTGGAAGGGGGCGGGAGCGATCTGGAGATCCTTTCTCGCGTCGCCCTGGAAGTCCTGGAGCGGCGGGCCAAGGACCAGACACTGTCGCGGCTGCTGCTGTTCAGCGCCCTGGAAAAGCACGAGCTCTCCGAACGCTTCTTTCGCAACTACATCGCGAGCTATTTCGAAAGTCTGGCGCAATTCATCCATCGGGGAATCGCGGCGGGTCGCTTCCGAAAAACCGATCCCTTGTTGGCGGCACGAGGGTTCCTGGGAATGGTGATCTATCACTCCTGGATTCAGGAACTGTATGGAGGGAAAGAAGTGCAGGATTTTGACGTCCGGGTTGTCAGCCGGACGTTAGCCGAGATCTGGTTACGCGGAATGCTCGGCGCCAAGAAATCTT
>Ga0335077_10000951_pt1 | contig 33408 bp, 29 predicted proteins | sample Lox_Sample_31_FD_207151 | JGI IMG/M metagenome (GOLD analysis project Ga0335077, IMG submission 207151) | Soil microbial communities from Loxahatchee National Wildlife Refuge, Florida, United States - Lox_Sample_3.1 | ecosystem: Environmental > Terrestrial > Soil > Wetlands | place: USA... | reverse complement strand
AAGCTCTCGGACGATCTTGTAAAGCTGGGGGCGCTCGACCTCGCTGACCCGCTGACCGGCCGCGCACGCAGCGCGGTCAGCGCGACCCGGCCGCTGAGGAAGTACACGGTGCCGTTCATCGCGACCGTGAACACAAGCGCGATGGCGAGCCCCCGCGCGCCGCCTGCCGCGGCCCCAGCCAGCAGTATCAGCCCAGACATCGCCGCCATCAGCGCCCATGTCCTGAACTGGTTGCCGGGCACCCGCGCCTCCGTTCCCGCTATTCGGCCTGCGGAAACGTTCCCGCGATGGCTGCGGGGCGCAATGTCAGGCAGAACAAGGCAGATCCTTAACGGCTGCCGTGGATGCGGCATTCATCGCTGCGGGGGGATCCCGGGGGGGTCGCCCCCCAGGGCAATGCGGCCTTAACGGACTGCCGTAGCGCGAACCAGCGCAGGTGTGCGGGCTTATCCACGGGTAGTTGTGCGGCGGGATGCTTCAGCACACTTAGCGGGATCATGATCACCGTGGTGTCAGCGTGGCAAGCGGGAACCGGGCGACCGCCGCGCGGCACGCTCCGCCGCCGCAACCTCCTTGGGCACCGGCGCGGCGGGGTCGTCGGTTGGCGGCGGCGGGACCGAGCGCAGCCAACCGCGCAGCCGGTCCCGCTCGTGGGTCAGGTCGCGGATGTCGAACTCCGCGTAGTCGGCTTCCGGTGACCAGAACAGCGCATCGAACGGGCACACCTCGATACAGATCCCGCAGTACATGCAGAGCGAGAAGTCAATCGCGAAGCGGTCAAGCACATTGCGGGCCCGTGGCCGTCCGACCTTGGCGGCGCCGGAGCTGACGGATCCGGGGACCTGCGAGGTTTCTGTGTGCGAGTCGATGTAGATGCACCAGTCCGGGCACTCACGCGCGCACAACATGCATACCGTGCAGTTCTCCTCGAGGAGCGCGATCACGCCGCGGCTCCTCGGCGGCCGCTCCATCGTCACTCGGCAGACCCCTCCGCCGTGGCGGAACGACCGTGCCCCTCGGCGGAACCGCCGTCACTTCTGGCGGGAGGGCCTTCCGACCCGGCGTAACCGCCGTCACTTCCCGGGGCACCACCCGAGTTCTCCTGGGCCGAACTCCCCCGGACCGAACTCCCCTGGACCGAACTCCCCCGGACCGAACTCCCCCGGACCGAACTCCCCTGGGCCGAACTGCCCTGGGCCTCGGCGGCGTCCCCCCAGTCAGGTGGCACGCCCGGGGGGCGCAGCCGCCGCCGCGCCGGCGCACCCCCGGCGGGGTCGCCCGGCTCCTCGCCGCCCGGCCAGGGTTTGGCGACTCTGGCGGCGAGCACGAAATCCTTGCGCAGCGGATGGCCCTCGAACCCGTCGGGAAGCAGCAGCGGAGACGGATCCGGATGACCGTCGAACACCACACCGAACATCTCCGCCGTCTCCCGCTCGTGCCAGGCCGCACCGCGGTAGATCTGCGTCGCCGTGGCCAGGTGCGGCCTGTCCCGCCCGATCCGGGTCCGTGCGAGCAGGTGATGCCGGCCTGCCAGCGCGTAGACGTGGACGACGACCGCGAAGCCGTCCGGGAGTTCATCAACCGCGGACAACCAGTCGAAGAAGTCGCAGCCGAGTTCGTCGCGGGCGAAGGTGAGCGCCTCGATCCAGCGCCGCGGCGGCACGTCAAAGGTCACCGTGTCGCCGGGGGCCGTAGAAACACCAGGGACCGCAGCCACATCGGGGACCGCAGCCACATCGGGGACCGCAATAACACCGGGGGCCGCGGTGCCGGAACCGAGATCCCTGGCGCCTGTGACGTCGCTCACCGCACCAGAGCCGAACCGCGCCGCTATCAGGCCGGCAAGCTCCCCGCCCGTCACCGGGCCTCCTGGCCCGTCACGGCATTCCCTTGCTTGCCACGCTGTCATCCCCGTTCGCATCCGGGGTGGTCACGGCTGTCGCGTCGTCGGCTCGGCCAGCCGCGCCGCTCACCGCTCCGATCTTCTCGTGCAGCCGAGCGAAACCGTACAGCAGCGCCTCAGGCCGGGGCGGGCAGCCTGGCACATAGACGTCGACTGGGATGAGCTGATCCGCGCCCTTGGTCACGCAGTAAGAATCCCAGTAAGGCCCGCCGCTGTTGGCGCAGGCCCCATACGAGATCACGTATCTGGGCAGCGTCATCTGCTGGTAGGCCCGCAGCACCACCGGTGCCATCTTGTCGGTGACCGTGCCCGCGACGACAAGGACGTCGGCCCGCCGCGGCTGCGGGGCGAACGGGTTGACGCCGAGCCTTGCGAGGTCGCTCGCGCGCACGGATGCGGCGACGAATTCGACCGCACAACACGCCAGCCCGAGATTGAACACCCACAACGAGTACCTGCGACCCCAGTCAAGCTCGTACCGCGCCGGTTCGAGCGCAGCGGAGCGAGGCAGATCGGAGCCGTGCACCGTTCCAGCGTAGACCGGCAGGCATCGGGAGGATCGCAAGATCTTTGTCGTGCTTCCTTTTCACCTGCCCGTGGAAGGTGTAGCCGTGCCCGCCCGCACCCCGGGCGCGACGGCCAAGATCGAAAAGGCAGCGCGATCCACGGACCTTCGCTGACCACGGTCAGTCAACCATCCGCGTCCCGTCTGCGTCTTGTTACAGGGAGGCCACGTCGCGGCACGGTCGTGTCACCAAGCGACCTTCTGCACCATTGCACATCCAGCGAGTGCGAGATTCGTCACAATGGCATCCGTCACAGTGCGGAGTGAGCTTATGCGGCACTGCGCACGTAGGATAGCCGAGTAAGCCTAACTCGCGCTCCGAAGCAGGGGCTGCGCCACAAGCCGTCCGCTGCCGCACGTTTTTCGGCGGCCGATACCTTCGACACGCCACCGCGGTGGCTGGCCCAGGGCGCGTGGAGGAGGTCTCGGGACTGTGGGCAAACAGGTCCAGCAGCTCGATCGCGTCATTATCCGATTCGCCGGCGATTCCGGTGATGGCATGCAGCTAACTGGGGACCGGTTTACCCAGGAGACCGCGACGTTCGGCAACGATCTCTCAACGCTGCCGAACTTCCCCGCCGAGATCCGGGCACCCGCCGGCACGCTACCCGGGGTGTCGAGCTTCCAGGTGCACTTCGCGGACCACGACATTCTCACGCCCGGCGACGCGCCCGATGTGCTAGTAGCAATGAACCCGGCAGCGCTGCAGGCCAATCTGGATGATCTGCCACGAGGCGCTGACGTGATCGTCAACACGGATGAATTCACCCGCCGTAATCTGGCGAAGGTCGGCTACGAGACGAACCCGGTCGAGGACGGTTCACTCGACGCGTACCAGGTGCACGCGCTGCCGCTCACCTCGATGACGGTAAAAGCACTCGACGGGCACGAGATCAGCAAGAAGGACGCCGAGCGCGCGAAGAACATGTTCGCGCTCGGGCTGCTTTCCTGGCTTTACGCCCGGCCGGCCGAAGGCACCCTGGACTTCCTGCAGGCCAAGTTCGCCCGCCATCCCGAGATCATGAAGGCCAATGTGACGGCCTTCCAGGCCGGCTGGAACTTCGGCGAGACGACCGAGGCCTTCTCAGTTCAGTACGAGGTGATGCCCGCCACGCTGCCAGCGGGCACGTACCGGAACATCACCGGGAACACCGCGCTCGCCTACGGCCTGATTGCCGCTTCCCAACTGTCCGGGCTTCCGCTGTTCCTCGGCTCGTACCCGATCACGCCGGCGTCCGACATCCTGCACGAACTCGCCAAGCGTAAGCCGTTCGGTGTTCGAACATTTCAGGCTGAAGACGAGATCGCGGGAATCGGGGCGGCGCTCGGTGCCGCCTTCGGTGGCGCGCTCGGCGTCACCACCACCTCCGGGCCTGGCATGACCCTCAAGGGCGAGACCATCAGCCTTGCGGCCGCGGTTGAGCTACCGCTGGTGATCTGCGACGTCCAGCGGGCGGGGCCGTCAACGGGCATGCCGACCAAGACCGAGCAGGCCGATCTGCTGCAGGCGCTCTTCGGGCGCAGTGGCGAGTGCCCGCTACCGGTCATCGCCTCCGCCACGCCCGCCGACTGCTTCGACACGGCGATCGAGGCGACGCGGATCGCGCTGAAGTATCGCACGCCCGTCATCCTGCTCTCCGACGGCTACCTCGCGAACGGATCAGAACCGTGGCGGCTGCCCGACGTCGCCGGGCTACCGGACCTGCGGGTAGCGTTCGCCCAGCAGGGCGAGGCGCCGTTCCAGCCGTACCGGCGTGACCCTCGGACGCTGGCGAGGCCCTGGGCGATACCTGGCACTGCGGGCCTTGAGCACCGGATAAGCGGCATCGAGCGCGCCAACGGCAGCGGCAATATCTCCTACGACGCGGACAACCATGAACGGATGGTGCGGCTCCGCCAGGCCAAGGTCGACGGCATCGCGCACGACATCCCCCCGGTCAAGGTGGACGACCCAGACGGGGACGCGCGCCTGCTCGTACTCGGCTGGGGCTCGACCTACGGCTCGATCGGCGCCGCCGTCCGCCGCGTGCGCCTCGGGGGCGGCAAGGTGGCCCAGGCCCACCTGCGCCACCTGTCACCATTCCCCGCCAACCTCGGCGACGTCCTCAGTGGCTACGAGAAGGTGCTCGTACCCGAGATCAATCTCGGGCAACTCACGCTCCTCCTCCGCGGGCTGTCTCTCGCCGATGTGATCCCCTACAACCGGGTCCGCGGGCAGCCGTTCCATGCGGCCGATCTTGTCTACGTCATTCAGGAAATGATCAGCCATGTCTGAGGCCGAGCACGACCAGCGTCCGGCGTCACTCCGGCTGGTGCCAAGCACGGAAGAGAGGCTGGCCGCCAAGGACTTCAAGACTGACCAGGATGTCCGCTGGTGCCCCGGCTGCGGCGACTACGCGATCCTCGCAGCGTTTCAGGCGTTCATGCCCGAACTCGACGTGCCGCGTGAGAACGTCGTCGTCATCTCAGGCATCGGGTGTTCGTCCCGGTTTCCGCACTACATGGACACCTACGGGTTCCACTCGATTCACGGCCGGGCTCCGGCCATCGCGACCGGGCTCGCCGTCTCTCGCCCCGATCTGTCCGTGTGGGTCATCACCGGCGACGGCGACGGCCTGTCAATCGGCGGCAACCACCTCATCCACGCGCTGCGGCGCAACGTGAACATCAAGATCCTGCTGTTCAACAACCGGATCTACGGCCTGACCAAAGGCCAGTATTCGCCCACCTCCGAACAGGGCAAGATAACCAAGTCGACGCCGTTCGGGTCGATTGACGCACCCTTCAACCCGGTATCGCTCGCCCTTGGGGCCGACGCGACGTTCGTCGCTCGCAGCGTCGACTCCGACCGCAAGCACCTCACCGGGGTGCTGCGCGCTGCGGCTGATCATGAGGGCGCGGCGTTCATCGAGATCTACCAGAACTGCCCGATCTTCAATGACGACGCGTTCGCGCCGCTGAAGGAACCCGCGTCCCGCGACGACCGTCTGGTGCGGCTCCAACACGGTGAGCCGGTGCGATTCGGGGCCGGCCGCACCAAGGGTCTGCGGTTCAGCGCGCAGGGCTCGCTCGAGGTCGTGGAGGTGCCCGGCTCGGCAGCCCCGGATGACCCGGTCAGCCGCGGCACGCTCGTGCACGACGTACAGCGGGACGACCCGTCCTACGCGTTCGCTCTGTCGCGACTTGACTCCGAAGGCTTCTCGCACACGCCGATCGGCGTCTTCCGCAAGGTCGAACGTCCCAGCTACGACGCGCTGATGGCAACGCAGATCGAGCTGGCCAAGGCTGGCCAGGGCATTGATGACCTGGGCACGCTACTTGCCAGCGGCGACACGTGGCAGATCGGCTGACCGCCCCGGCCAGGCGCAGCTTCTGCGCGCGCCAAGCGCCGGGCACTTCAGCCGTAACACCTCAGCCACGGAGCACCGCCGCGGCGCAGCACCATAGGGGTGGACATGGCGGTACGGGCCGAGCACCGCGAGGGCATAACAACGATCATTCTCGACCGGCCGGAGGTGCGGAACGCCGTCGATGGCCCGACGGCGGGGGCGCTCGCCGACGCGATGCGGGCCTTCGATGCCGACCCCGCTGCGCGCGCTGCCGTGCTTTACGGCGCGGGCGGTACGTTCTGCGCCGGCGCGGACCTGACGGCAATGGGCGGCCCAGCGAGCAACCGGGTGGCCGCTGACGGCGACGCGCCGATGGGACCCTCCCGGCTACGGCTGTCCAAGCCGGTGATCGCGGCGATAGCCGGTCACGCCGTCGCGGGCGGGCTTGAACTCGCCCTCTGGTGCGATGTGCGGATCGCCGAGGAGGGCGCGGTTCTCGGGGTGTTCTGCCGCCGCTGGGGAGTGCCGCTGATCGACGGCGGAACGGTCCGGCTGCCACGGATCGTGGGACTCGGGCGCGCGCTTGACCTCATCTTGACCGGCCGGCCGGTCGAGGCCGCAGAGGCGCTGCAGATGGGCTTGGTCAACCGGGTGGTCCCGGTCGGGCACGCGCGGGCGGCCGCCGAGCAGCTCGCCGGGGAGATCTCGGCGTTCCCGCAGGAGTGCCTGCGCAGCGACCGGACCGCCGCGCTCGAGGGGCTCACGCTCGACGAGCCCGCGGCGCTGGCGAACGAGTTCGGCCACGGGGTGGAAACGATCGAGAAAGCTGGGCTGCCCGGCGTTGAACGCTTCCGCCGCGGCACCGGCCGAGGCGGCGCCTTCGGGTAAGCGCTCGCGCGACCCCATTCGCCGTAGCCGCATGCCAGGAACGGACGTCTGCGCGGCAGCCGTTCGGCTGACTGGTTTGCCTAACCCAATGCCTCCGCCAGCGCCCACAGGTCGCGCCATTCGAAATCGGGCACCTCGCCGGGCGGGCGCGCTCGGGCGGACCGGTTCACCCATGCAGTGCGCATCCCCACCGCATTCGCTGGCCCGTTGTCGTACTCGAAACCGAACGCCACGTGCAGGATGCGGTCCGGCGGCGTGCCGATCACCTCGAGCGCGCGGTGGAACACCGCGGGAGCGGGCTTGTAAGCATGGCAGTCCTCCGCCGTGATCACCGCGTCGAAAGGTATCTCGAGATGCCTGAGCGTGTGTACGATGATGTCGCGGTCGGTGTTCGAGATGATCACTAGTTGGGCGCCGCGCGCCCGCGCCGCCGTCAGGGCGGAGCGGGTGTCAGGAAATGGCTGCCAGCTGCGCATCGCCCGGACGAACGCCGCCTTGTCCGCCTGCGTCACGGACCAGCCCTGTTCGGCCGCCAGCAGCGCAAGGCTGTTCGCCAGGATCTCCTTGTAGGGCCGGTACGCGCCCGCTATCAGGTCAAACTGGATTCGCTCCCAGCGTTCCCGGATGCCCGCCGCCGATGGCAGCTCGGCGGCCGAGGACTCGGCTGGGCCGGCGTCGCGGAGGGCCAGCTCGTAAAGAAACGACGCGGTTCCGCCTTCCCAGTCGATGAGCGTGCCATAGCAGTCGAATGTGACCACCCTGATTCCCGCCATGGATCGGCGCTCCTTCCGCAAATGCACTGTTGTTACCATCGTTCAGTACAGTCCTGGGCGTCGCGGCGCGGCGGACGGGTCCGCGATCGTGTGGTTTACGTCTTGGGGGCAGGCATGGAAGGCCGTGCAGGAAAGACCAGGAATATCTTCCTCGTGTGGCTTGTGTGGCCGCTGATCACGATCGGGATCTACTTCTTCGTCTGGTATTACAAGGTGAACAGGGAAGCACGGGACTTCGATCCGCGCATCGAGGTCGAGCCCGCGGTCTCGCTGCTCGCCGTGCTGCTCGGATGGATCATCATTGTCCCGCCGTTCGTCTCCATCTACCGGACTGGCGAACGGATCGCGAAAATGCAGCGGGCGGCCGGCCTCGAGCCCACCTGCAGCGCGATACTCGGCCTGCTGCTGACGTTCGTCTTCCACCTGGAATCGTTGTACTACCAGTACGAACTGAACCGGATCTGGGAACACTACGGCAGCCCAGCAGAAGGAACGCCGGTGCCGCTCGCCATCCCCGCCGTCGCCTGACGTCGCCTGACGTGCGGCGCGCTGCACGTCCAGCGCCAGGTGAAGATCATCCGCGGTGAGCAGGTGTTCGCGCCGCTGACGAACGACAAGGTGCATTCCGTGCCGCTGACCTACGACGCGGCGGTGATGCTGTCGGAGTACATCCGGACCTACCCGCCCGAGTCCGTGACGCTGCCGTGGGTCAAGGCGGACGGCGAGCCGGCGACGTTCACGCAGTGCCGCGGCGACACCGAGGCGACCGCGCAGGCGATCCACTCGCACCTGATGCCCGACGACACCGACCGTGTCCGCAAGGCGATCGGGGCAGTTCTTCGCCCGCCGGGACGAGGTACCTGGAAGCGTCAGGTGGCCGTCATGTGCCCTGATTGTGCCCTCACGCGCCCCGATACGCCCTGCGCGCGCCCGTGCCGTCCCCCGCCCGATCGGCCGGGCGGACGCCAACGGGGCAGGTCACGCCCGTGCCGTGGTCCGGGCAGTAGCCGTTCGGGACCTTCTGGAGATACTGCTGGTGGTAGTCCTCGGCGAAGTAGAACTCACCGGCGGGGACGATTTCGGTGCTGATCTCGCCGTGGCCGGCCGCGGCGAGTGCACGCTGGTAGGCGTCTCTCGACTCCTCCGCCGCCTCCTTCTGCTCGGGCGACCCATAGAAGATCACCGACCGGTACTGCGTGCCGACGTCGTTGCCCTGGCGCATCCCCTGAGTAGGATCATGCGACTCCCAGAACAGCTTGAGCAGGTCCTGGTAGCTGGTCCTCGCCGGGTCGAACACCACCCGGACCGCCTCGGCGTGCCCGGTCCTGCCGCTGCATACCTCGCCATAGGTGGGGTTCGGCGTGTAACCGCCCGCATAGCCCACAGCTGTTGTCACCACGCCAGGTGCCTGCCAGAAGGCCCGCTCCGCGCCCCAGAAGCAGCCGAGCGCGAACTCCGCGACCTGCGTTCCCTCCGGGTAAGGCGGCGTCAACGGCCCGCCCAGTACCTCGTGTGTGGTGGGCACACGCATCGCGTCAGGCCGCCCCGGCAGCGCCTCATCTGGCGTCACGGGCCGGCCCTTGCGAGATCCGAACAAGTTCACCTTGCATCCTCCTGTAGCAAAGGCCGGCGAACGTCCGGCCCCCTGTCAGTCCCGACGGACCGGCGAACGCCGGCCCAGTTCAGTGCGTACGGGCGGCGGATGGCCGGCCCGTTTCACCCCGTCCGCTCGACCACGTAGTCGCAGAGCGATTCGAACGCGGTTCGCGCGGGGACATCAGGTAGCGCGAGCACCTGCTCGCGTGCCTCGTCCGCCCACCGGCGCAGGTCCGCTCGCGCGGCAGCCATCGCGGGATGCGCACGAAGCAGCCCGAGCGCCTCCGCATGCAGCCGTGGATCGGTCAGGTCGGCGCCGCTCAGCAGCTCACGCAGCCGGCTGCCATCAGGCTTCGCTGAACGCAGCGCGTGCAACACTGGGAGCGTTTGGACGCCCTCGCGCAGGTCGGTGCCTGGCGTCTTGCCTGACTCGATCGACTCGCTCGCCACGTCGAGAATGTCGTCCGACAACTGGAATGCCATGCCGAGCGCGTCGCACGCGGCCTCGGTATGGCGCACCACGGCGGGCGGTGCACCGCCGAACATGGCGCCGAAGCGGCCCGCCGTCGCGATCAGCGAGGCGGTCTTGTCCGCCACGACACATAGGTAGTGCTCGAGCGGATCCTGACCTGGGCGCGGGCCGACCGTCTCCGCGACCTGACCGTTGACAAGCCGGATGAAGGTCTCGGCCTGAATCCTGATCGCGTCGCTGCCAAGATCCGCCAGGATCCGTGACGCACAGGCGAACAAGAAGTCGCCGGTGAGGATCGCGACCATGTTGCCCCAGCGCGAATTCGCCGACGAATGGCCGCGGCGCATAACCGCCTCGTCCATGACGTCGTCGTGGTACAGGGTGGCGAGGTGCGTCAGTTCGATCGCCACCGCCGCAGGGACGACCTTCGGCGCCGTGGCATCACCGAACTGCGCGGAAAGCAGCACGAGCGTTGCCCGAAATCGCTTCCCACCAGCGTCGATCAGGTGCCGTGCGGCATCGGCAAGCACGCCGTCTACGCGGCTGGCAACGTCCTGGAGCGCCTCCTCCACCTGATCGAGCCCGCTCAGGACCTCGGCGGCGAGCGCACCGTCGCGAAGGTCCGCAGGGAAGGCAGTGATCACGCAGGCTCCCAGTTATCTATGCATGCTGTCAGGTGTCGCGCGGACAGTTGGGCCGAGCAACGTCGTCCGAGCTACCTCCTAACACACCATTCTCAAGGTTGTGGCGCTACTGCGCATTCCCCGGCCCCCGCCTGCGGCCGGTGGCACACGATGGCCCATCAGGCGTCAGGATTGACCCCACGATGGCCCATCGTTTGTCACCGCCGCCGGAGCCGTCGGCAAGCGTCGGCTCAAGGAGATCATCCGGGGCGCTCGAAGGCGATACGCCGCTCGGGAGCTCTACCGGTGCCGGCCGACCGCCAGGACCTGCGCATCAGTCTCATCAGGCGCGGGCGGCCCGTCAAGATGATCGTATGGCTGTGCCAAGGCGCTGGTGTCCATAGCTGAGCTGCGCTCAGCGGACGAACAACTGGCTGGCGGCATGATTCGCCAGGTTGAGCAGCGGCTCAGGCGCCACTCCGAATACCAGCGTGGCCAGCACCCCGATCCCGACGGCGCTTGCCGTCAGGGCGCTTGGCACGACCACCGTAGGGCCGTCAACCGCAGGCTCCGAGAAGAACATCAGCACGATCACACGGACGTAGAAGAACGCGGCTACCGCGCTGCTCAGCACGCCGACGATGACGAGTGGCGTCGCTCCTGCCGCGATCGCCGCCTGGAAGACCGCGAACTTGCCGGTGAACCCGCTCGTGAGCGGAATGCCGGCGAAGGCGAGCAGGAAGAACGCGAAGATCCCGGCCACCATTGGTGAGCGCTTGCCGAGGCCCGCCCATCGGGACAAGTGGACCGCCTCTCCCGTGGTGTCGCGCACCAGCGTCACCACGGCGAACGCCCCGATCGTGGTGAAACCGTAAACGGCGAGATAGAACAGGCAGGCCGACAGTCCCGCCGTGGTGGCGGCGATCACACCGGTGAGGATGAACCCCACGTGTGCGATCGACGAGTAGGCGAGCAACCGCTTGACGTCCGTCTGGGTGATCGCGATCACCGCGCCCACGACCATGGTGAGGATGGCTATTGTCCACAAGATCGGACGCCAGTCCCAGGTCAGCGTGCCGAAGGCGACGTAGAACACGCGCAGTACCGCGCCGAACGCGGCCACCACCGTGCACGAGGCCATCAGGGCGGTGATCGGAGTGGGCGCGCCTTGGTACACATCCGGCTTCCACGCCTGGAAGGGCACGGCTCCGATCTTGAACAAGAGGCCCAGGCCGAGCAGTGCGATCCCGCCCGCGAGCAGCGTGGTATTTGAGGTGTTCGAGGCCGCGGCGGTCGCGATGTCGGACAGCCTGACCGACCCAGCGAATCCGTACAACAGGGCGATCCCGTAGAGGAAAAACGCCGACGAGAAGGCGCCGAGCAGGAAGTACTTGACCGCAGCCTCCTGGGAAAGGAGCCTGCGCCGCCGTGCCAGCCCGCACAGCAGGTACAGGGGAAGTGACAGCACCTCGAGCGCGACGAACATGGTGAGCAGGTCGTTCGCCGCTGGGAACAGCAGCATGCCACCGACAGCGAAGAGCATCAGCGGATACACCTCGGTGTGCGAGATCCCCGCGAGCAGCCCTTCGCGCTCCTCCGGGCTACCGGGGATCGCGGCCGCCTGAGCCGCGAACGCGCCGGCGTCGTGCGAGCCCTCCCCGACAAGCAGCGCGCTGATCAGGGCAAGGATGATGATTGTGCCCTGGATGAACAGCGTCGGCCGGTCGACCGCGACCGCGCCCATGGCTGCGATGTGCCCCGGCTTATGATCGCCGAACAGGCTGCTTGAGCTCGCAATGACCACCGTGAGGACGAACGCGGCGGCAAGGCTGGCAAGCGAAATCACCAATTGCACCGAACGGCGGATGCGGCGTGGCGCAAACGCTTCCACGAGCACACCCGCCACCGCGGCACCGAACACCACGAGCATCGGGGACAGCTGGAAGTACTCGATATGCGGGGGCGCGATCGGAGCGGCCGCCGCAAGTGTCCCCATCACGGAGTGGCTCCCTTCACGCCCGCCGACCCGGCCGGCCTGCTCACCGTGGGGGGCGGATCAGTGGCGTGGATCTGCGTCATGGTGTGCCTGACGGCGGGATTGATGATGTTGAGTATCGGTTGCGGGTAGACACCAAGCGCGATGATCAATGCGACCAGCGGGCCCACGGCCCATAGCTCGCGGGCCTTGAGGTCGGGCATCCCCTTGACCTCCTCGCGGGTGGGGCCGTTCATCGTGCGCTGGTACATCCACAGGATGTAGATCGCGGCGAGGATCATCCCCAGGGTGGCGAATACGGCAGGCACCTTGTAACGGGTGAAGGTTCCGACAAGCACGAGGAACTCGCTGACGAAGGTGCTCAGCCCGGGCAGCGAAAGTGTGGCGAGGCCGGCAAGGAGGAAAAGCCCCGCCAGAATCGGCGCCACCTTCTGCACACCGCCGTAATCCGCGATCCGCTGCGATCCCCTCCGGGTGATCAGGAAGCCCGCGATCAGGAAGAGCGCGCCGGTAGCGAAGCCGTGATTGACCATATAGAGGGTCGCGCCTGACTGTCCCTGAGTGGTGAGCACGAAGATGCCGAGCGCGATGAACCCGAAGTGCGATACGGACGTGTACGCGATCAGCCGCTTCATGTCGGTCTGCCCGATCGCGACGATCGCTCCGTACAGGATGCCGATCACGGCCAGCGTGATTACCAGCGGGGTGAAATATCTCGCCCCCGCGGGGAACAGCTCCAGGCAATAGCGCAACATGCCGAAGGTGCCGACCTTGTCGAGCACGCCGACAAGCACCACCGCGGCGCCGGGCTGAGCGGCGGTCGCCGCGTCGGGAAGCCAGGTGTGGAACGGCCACAGCGGCGCCTTTATCGCGAAGGCGACGAAAAATCCCAGGAAGAGCCACTTCTGCACGGGCAGGCTCAGCGTCAGGTGGGTGAGGTCGGTGAACAGGAACGTGCCCTTGGCGCCGCCATGGGCGGAGTAGACGTAGAGCGCGATGATGGCCACCAGCATCAGCAGGCCGCCAAGCAGGCTGTAGAGCAGGAATTTCACCGCCGCGTACTGCCGCTGGCCAACGCCGAAGCTCCCGATCATGAAGTACATCGGGATAAGCATGGCCTCGAAGAAGACGTAGAAGAGGAAGACATCGGTCGCCACGAAGACACCAATGATCATCGTCTCGAGCACCAGCATCAACGAGAAGTAGGTCTTCACGCTGCGCTTGCCGACGTCCGCGTCGTTCCACGAGGCGAGCACCACGATCGGCATCAGCACAACGGACATCAGGACGAGGACGAGCGCGATGCCGTCCACGCCAACCGCGTAATGCACGCCGAACTGCGGGATCCAGCTGTAGATCTCGGTGAACTGGAACTGCGGACCGCCAGGCTTGAACCGGACCGCCACCACGATCGCGATCGCCAGCGTTGCCAGGGTGAATACCAGCGCGAACCATTTGGCTAGCAGGGCACGCGCATCTCGATCAGCCTGGGCGATCCCGGCCGGGTTGGGGATGGCAGCGATCACCAGCGCGCCGACCAGGGGGATTGCGCCCATGACGGTAAGCCACGGAAAGCCGCTCATGTCATCTGCCTCCCTCGGGCGGTCGGCCCCGAGGAAGGTCGACAGAGGATTCTCATCGCTGTTACAGCCTCACCAGGAGCATTGCGGCGACGAAGAGCGCGGCGCCGAGGAACATCGACAGTGCGTACGAGCGGACGAAGCCGGTCTGAATCCGGCGCACCCGCCCTGACGTGCCACCCACGGCCGCGGCCAGCGTATTGACCAGGCCATCGACACCCCGGTTGTCGAAGTACACGGACAGCCGGGTGAGCCATTGGCCTGGCCGCATCAGGACCGACTCGTTGACGGCATCACCATAGAGATCCTTGCGCGCGGCGACGGTCGGGAAGTGGCCCGCCGGCGCCGTCCGCGGCACCTCACGGCGCCCGTACATGGCCCACGCGATCAGGAACCCGACCACCAGCATGCCGAGCGCGGCAAACCCGTAGGGAGAGATGATCTTGTCAGGACGCGGCGGCGGCGGTACGACAGGGGCCAGGAAATCCGCCAGGCGGCTGTTCACGATCAGGAACCAGCCCTCGACGACCGAGCCGATAGCCAGCAAGATCATCGGCCAGGTCATCACCGGCGGCGACTCGTGCGGGTGCACGTCAGGATCCCATCGGGGCTTGCCGGCGAAGGTCATGAACATCACCCGGGTCATGTAGAAGGCGGTGATGCCCGCGCCGAGCAAGGCCGCCCCGCCCAGGAGGAGTCCCGACGTGCCGCCCTTGTCGAAGGCGGCCTCGATGACCGCGTCCTTGGTGAAGAACCCGGAGAACGGCGGCATGCCGATGATCGCGAGGTAGCCGATGCCGAAGGTGGCGAGGGTAATCGGCATCAGCCGCGCGAGCGCCCCGTAGCGGCGCATGTTTACCTCGTCGTTCATGCCGTGCATTACCGAACCCGCGCCGAGGAACAAGCAGGCCTTGAAGAACCCGTGGGCGAGCAGCAGCGCGATCGCGTAGGCATATCCGGGAGGGCCAAGCCCGGCGCCGAGGAACATGTAGCCGATCTGGCTCATGGTGGAGCCGGCCAGCGCCTTCTTGATGTCGTCCTTAGCGCATCCGATGATCGCGCCAAAGAGCAGCGTGACCGCCCCGACCACGGTAACCGCGAGCCGGGCGTCGGCAGAAAGCGCGTAGATCGGGTTCGAGCGGACGATCAGGTACACGCCCGCGGTCACCATCGTCGCCGCGTGGATCAGGGCCGACACAGGTGTCGGGCCTTCCATCGCATCGAGCAGCCACGACTGCAGCGGAAGCTGGGCGGACTTGCCGCAAGCGCCGAGCAGCAACAGCAGCCCGAGCGCGGTGGTGACACCCTGGCCGGCCCCGCCGACGCTGCCGAAGACGCCGCTGAATGAGACCGTGCCGAACGTCGCGAACATCAGCAGGATCGCGAGCGTCAGGCCGGCGTCACCCACCCGGTTGACCACGAACGCCTTCTTCGCCGCCGTTGCCGCGGTCGGCTTGAACTGCCAGAACCCGATGAGCAGGTAGGAGGCGAGGCCAACGCCCTCCCAGCCGACGTAGAGCGCCAGATAGTTGTCGGCGAGCACGAGCAGCAGCATCGCCGCGATGAAAACGTTCATGTACGCGAAGAAGCGCCGCCGGTCCGGGTCGCCCGCCATGTAACCGATCGAGTAGATGAGGATCAGCGATCCTACCCCGGTGATCAGCAGCACGAAGCACATCGACAGCGGGTCGAGCAGCAGGCCGAGGTTGACGTGGAACCTGCCCACGGAGATCCAGGTGTACAGGTTCAGGTCCCTGCTGCGCCGCGACGCCGGGTAGCCGAGCTGCGCGACGAAGGCGAACACCCCGTAGCAGAACGCCGCGAGCACCGTGACGCAGCCGAAAAGGTGCCCCCAGCGATCGGCGCGCCGCCCGGCCAGCAGCAGCACGGCCGCACCCGCCACCGGGAACGCGAGCAGCAGCCAGGCCAGCGACTGGATGCCGTGCGCGGGCAGTGTCGCCGTCGGCGCAGCGGCGGACGCCGCGGCAAGTGAGCCTGTCACTGCCTCTCCTCAGTACTTGAGCAGGTTGGCGTCGTCCACCGACGCGGACCTGCGGGTCCGGAACATTGCCATCAGGATCGCCAGCCCCACCACGACCTCTGCCGCTGCCACCACCATCACGAAGAAGGCAATGACCTGGCCGTCCAGGTTGTGATGCATCCGCGCGAACGCGACAAACGCGAGATTCGCCGCGTTGAGCATGAGCTCCACGCACATGAAGATGACAATCGCGTTGCGGCGGATTAGCACGCCGACGCCGCCGATGACGAACAGGATCGCAGAAAGCGCGATGTAGTGTGCCGGGCTCATGGCGTCTCCACCCCGCCGTCCTCGCCGTCCTCGCCGTCCTCGCCGTCCGGCGGCGGGTTAGCCCGATCGTGGTGGCCAGGGTCTGCCTGTGCCGCAACGGGTGCCGTAGGCAGTGCCGCGGGGGCTGTCGCAGGGCGCGCCCCTGCGGGGCGCCCGGCAGGGAGCATCGGACCCTCCGCCGGGCCGCCGGTGCGGCGGCCCGTGACCACCGGGCTCACCGACAGTTCCGACACCCGGCCATCGGGCAGCAGGGCTGGCCTGTCCACGGCGTTATGGCGCGCATAGGTGCCAGGACCTGGTAGCGGTGTCGGGTGAGCGCCGGCCAGCCTGCGCTTGGCGAGCTCTCGCTGAGTCGGCTTGGGCGTCGTGCGCTCCCGGTGGGCGAGCACCATGGCGCCAAGCGCCGCTGTGATCAGCAGGGCGCTCGTTACTTCGAATGCGTACACGTACTTGGTGAAGATCAAGCGAGCGATGGATGTGAGGTTCGCTGATCCGTAAGCGGCACCGACCCGGGTGACGCCGCCGAGGGCGGCATGGCCGACGGTCGCGAGCAGCAGGATGACCAGGGCGATCCCCGCGAACCCGGCCGCCAGCCGCTGCCCCTTGATCGTCTCCACCAGCGAATCGGAGGCACTCACGCCGACCAGCATCATTACGAACAGGAAAAGCATCAGCACCGCGCCGGTGTAGACGATTACCTGGACGAAGGCGAGGAATGGCGCGCCCTGCGTCGCGTAAAGCACGGCGAGCGAAAGCATCACCACCGCGAGCAGCATCGCGCAATGCACGGCCTTGCGGGCCACGATCATCCCCAGTGCGGCGAGCACGGACAGCACCGCGAGCAGCCAGAACGTCACCTCCTCACCGTTGCTCGATGCCGTGGACTGTGCCACGACGAGGTGCAACTGCATGCCGCTCACGCCGGGCCCTCAGGTGGCGGGTTGCTGGGGGCGTGCCCGGTGACGCCGGCCCGGCCGAGATCGTAGTAGTCCTTCTCATCCGAGCCTAGGCGCATCGGGTGCGGAGGTGCCTCCATCCCCTGCTCGAGCGGGGCGACCAACTGTTCCTTGGTCCAGATGAGGCTCTCCCTGTTGTCATCGGCGAGTTCGTACTCGCCGGTCATGGTGAGCGCACGGGTGGGGCATGCTTCTACGCACAGCCCGCACAGTATGCACCGCAGGTAGTTGATCTGGTAGACGCGACCGTACCGCTCGCCGGGCGAGTAGCGCTCGTCCTGGCTGTTGTCACCGCCCTCGACGTAGATGGCGTCGGCCGGGCAGGCCCACGCGCACAGCTCACATCCGATGCACTTCTCCAGCCCGTCCGGCCATCGATTGAGCTGGTGCCGTCCGTGGAAGCGCGGCGCGGCAGGGTGCCTTGCCTCCGGGTACTGGACGGTGTCGACCTTCTTGAACATCTCGTGGAAGGTGACACCGAATCCCTTGACCGGATTCAGGAGGAAATCAAGCACCGGTCACCTCCTTCGCTGCGCCGCTGGTCGCATCGCCACCGTGGGTGCCGCCGACCGGCCCGGCGGGCATGCCGCCTGGCAGGCCGGCGCCGGGAGACGGTGGCACGCCGACGCCGTGATAATGGGGAAGATCGAAGGGTGGAACAGGGAAACCGCCGGCCATCGGGTCTCTTTCCATGGCGGCCATATCCGCCGCCTGCCGCGCCTCGTCCGCCGACCGCCGTCGCTGTACGCCGGCGTCCCATGCCCACCACAGCGCGAAGAGCACCACGAAGACCAGCCCGGCGATGAAGTAGGGCACCGGCCCGGTGCCGGCCCGGTGGATCGACCGCACCGAGGCGACCAGCAGGATCCAGGCGAGCCCGATGGGGATGAGAATCTTCCAGCCGAGCTTCATCAGCTGGTCATAGCGGACGCGAGGCAAGGTGCCACGAAGCCAGACGAACGCGAACAAGAGGATGAGCAACTTCACCAGGAACCACAGCATCGGCCACCATCCGCTATTGGCGCCGGGCCAGATCGTGATGGGCCATACCGCCCGCCACCCACCGAGGAACAGCGTTGTCGCGAGGGCGGCCACAGTGGTCATGTTGATGTACTCGGCAAGGTAGAACAGCGCGAACTTCAACGACGAGTACTCCGTATGGAAGCCGCCGACGATCTCGCCCTCGCCCTCCGGCAGGTCGAAGGGAAGCCTGTTGGTTTCGCCCACCATGGTCACGAGGTAGATGAGGAAAGAGGGCAGCAAAAGCACGGCGTACCAGGACGGCGCGTGCAGCGTGATCCCAGCCAGCTGGAATGAGCTCCCATGCGCCTGCGCGGCAACGATCTGCGAGGTGGAAAGTGATCCGGCGTAGAGGAAAACGGCTACCCAGGACAGGGCCATCGCGATCTCGTAGCTGATCACCTGGGCTGATGACCGCAGGCCGCCGAGCAGCGGATAGGAGGATCCGGACGCCCAGCCACCAAGAACGATGCCGTACACGCCGATCGAGCTCATGGCAAGCACAAGCAGCACCGCGACGGGAAGGTCGGTCAATTGCAGCGGCGTCAGCGTGCCGAAGATCGAGACTATCGGGCCGAACGGGATGATCGCGAAGCTGATGAACGCGGGCGTCATCGCGATGAGCGGCGCCAGGATGAACACCATCTTGTGCACACCGAGCGGGACGATGTCCTCCTTCAGCCCCAGCTTGATCCCGTCAGCGACCGACTGGAGGAGCCCGAAGGGCCCCGCACGGTTAGGCCCCAGACGATTTTGCATGCGGCCAATCACGCGGCGCTCGGCCCAGATGAGGAAGAGCGTCATGACGAGGAGAAAGACAAAGATGAAGACGGCCTTGAGGATGATCAGCCACCAAGGGTCGTGACCGAAGCTCGCCAGGGTCGGATCTTGGGATCCCGTGCCCGCGGCCGCCGCGTTGGTTACCAGGTGCAAGATGGGCGCCTGCGGCGCTACGGCCAGGAAGTTCATTGGCCTCTCCCGACGGTCACCAGGGCGCCAGCGTCGGCGCCAAGCTCGAGGCGCACCGCGCAGCCGGCCGAATTGGTGGGCAGCCAGACCACCCGGTCCGGCATCACGGTCACCTCGGCGGGCACCGTGACGGCACCGCGATCGGTGGCCACGGTGATCTTGTCACCGTCAGCCACTCCGATCTCCGCCGCGGTCGCCGCCGACAGCCGGGCGGACACCGGGCGGGCGGTCCCGGCAAGGAACGGCTCGCCGTCCTGCAGCCGCCCCGCGTCGAGGAGCTGATGCCAGCTGGCGAGAATGGCCTCACCTGACTGGGGTTCACGACGGACAGCGGCGGGCAGGCTCGGCGGGAGCGACCGCGGACCCTTCCATTGGCCGAGCTCCGCTAGTTCACGCCGCGCGGCCGCCGCGTCGGGCAGCCCGAGATGCACGTCCATCTCATCGGCAATGACGTTGAGGACCTGCAGGTCGGACTGCACGTCGGGCACATCGAATACCTGGCCGAACGCGCCGCCCCTGCCTTCCCAGTTCACGAACGTGCCAGGCTTTTCGGTCATGGCCGCCACGGGGAAGACGACGTCCGCGCGGTCAGTGACCGCGCTGGCACGCAACTCCATGCTGACGACGAAGGGCGCGGCCTCGATCGCGTCGAGCGAAGCGCGCGGATCGGGCAGGTCATGAGGGTCGACGCCGGCGATCACCAAAGCACCGAGTTCGCCATCGGCGGCGGCGCCAAGGATCTCGCTCGTGTCGCGCCCTGGCGTGTCAGGCAGTGCCGCCACTGCCCAGGCCCGCGCCACCTCGGCACGTGCCTGCGGATCGCTGACCGGGCGGCCGACCGGTAGCAGGCCTGGCAAGGCTCCTGCCTCGACCGCTCCGCGCTCGCCGGCCCGCCGCGGGATCCAGGCGAGGCGCGCGCCGGTCGCCCGTGCGAGCCTGGCGGCGGCGGACAGCGCACCTGGGACCGTCGCGAGCCGCTCTCCCACCACGATGATTGCCCTGCCGCCCCCGCTACGGGTGCCTGCCGCAGCGTCCTTTCCCTGCGCGCCGTCCCGCGCGCTGGAACGACCGTTGAGCAGCGCCGCCGCGACCCGCCCCGTCTCGTCCAGGCCAGATCCGGTGATCAGGTTCCCGAGTATCTCGGCTTCGGCACCTGGCCGCGCCCGGATTAGCCTGCCCGACATCTTCCGCACGGCCGGGGTTTCGAACGGCGCGATCGTGAACGTGCGCAGGCCCTTCTTCCTGGCTGCCTTGCGCAACCTCAGGAAGATGATCGGGGACTCCTCCTCGGGTTCGAACCCGGCGAGCAAGACGACCGACGCCTTTTCCAGGTCGCGATAGCTGACCTCGATACCGTGGCCTGCCACCTCGGAGGCGATGAACTGGGCCTCCTCGGCTGAGTGCGGCCGGGCACGCATGTCGATGTCATTGCCACCCAAGGCGACGCGGGCAAACTTCGCATAAGCGTAAGAATCTTCGAGGGTGAGCCGTCCGCCCACCAGGACAGCGGCCCGGCCACGGGCGCTTGCGAGCCCACTGGCCGCCACCGCGATAGCTTCCGCCCAGGAGGCTGGCACCAGAACGCCGTCATCATCTCGCACCAGCGGTCCTGCCAGCCGGTCCGGCTGCGTGGCATAGGTGAAGGCCCACCGGCCCTTGTCGCAGTTCCACTCCTCATTGACCTGCGGGTCGTTGCCAGCCAGCCGCCGCGTGACCTGGCCCCGCCTGTGGTCGCTGCGGATCCGGCAGCCGGACGCGCAGTGCTCACATACGCCTGGCGTCGACACGAGGTCGAATGGGCGCGCCCGGAACCGGTACGCGGCGCCAGTCAAGGCCCCGACGGGGCAGATCTGGACCGTGTTGCCTGAGAAATAGGACCGGAACGGGTGCCCGGGGGCGATGGCGATCTGCTGCTGCGGTCCGCGCTCGAATAGCTCGATGAACGGGTCTCCGGCGATCTGCTCGGAGAATCGGGTGCAGCGAGCGCAGGACACGCACCGCTCCCTGTCGAGCAGTACCTCGCTGGATATGGCGACCGGCTTGGGGAATGTGCGCTTCGGGTCGGTGAAGCGGGTTTCCCCCTGCCCGTTGGCCATCGCCTGGTTCTGCAGCGGGCACTCACCACCCTTGTCACACATCGGGCAGTCCAGCGGGTGGTTGATGAGCAGGAACTCCATCACGCCCCGCTGCGCCTTCTCCGCTACCTGCGAGGTCAGCTGAGTCCGCACCACCATGCCTTCCGTGCAAGTAGTGGTGCACGAGGTGAGCGGCTTGCGCTGGCCCTCCACCTCGACGAAGCACTGCCGGCAGGCGCCCACCGGGTCGAGCAGCGGGTGATCGCAGAACCTTGGCACCGGGATGCCGAGCAGTTCGGCGGCACGGATCACCAGCGTTCCCTTGGGCACGGCAATCTCGAAGCCGTCGATGGTCACGGTGACCGTGTCCGGTGGCCGCGGCGCCGGTGCGGGCGACTCGCTGGGCTGCAGCGTCATTGATCGCTCCCCCCGCCGAACAGGGTGGCGGCGGCGGGGTCGAACGGGCAGCCGCCGCCCTTGAGGTGCTCGATGTACTCGTCGCGGAAATACTGGATGGACGAGGTAACCGGGGCGGCAGCACCATCACCGAGCGCGCAGAACGCCCGGCCCGTGATGTTGTCACAGATATCGAGGAGCTTCTCAAGCTCGTCCTCGGTACCCTCACCACGTTCGAGCCGGGCGAGCACCCGAACCATCCAGTAGGTGCCCTCACGGCATGGCGTGCACTTGCCGCACGACTCGTGTTCGTAGAACTCGGTCCAGCGGAGCACAGCGCGCACCACGCAGGTCGTGTCGTCGAAGATCTGCAACGCCCTGGTGCCGAGCATCGAGCCGACCGTGCCGACCGACTCGAAGTCGAGCGGCACGTCCACGTGCTCGTCCGTGAGCAACGGGGTCGATGAGCCACCTGGGGTCCAGAACTTGAGCTTGTGACCGGCCCGAACCCCACCCGCCAGGTCGAGCAGCTCGCGGAGGGTGATCCCGAGCGGCGCCTCGTACTGGCCCGGGATCGTTACGTGGCCAGACAGCGAGAAGATCCCAAATCCGGTGGACCTCTCCGTGCCGAGACCGGCGAACGAGTCGGCGCCGTTCAGCACGATCCACGGCACGCTCGCGATCGACTCGACGTTGTTGATCACAGTCGGGCGCGCGTACAACCCGGCAATCGCGGGGAACGGGGGCTTGAGCCGCGGCTGGCCACGGTAGCCCTCCAGAGAGTCGAGCAGCGCCGTCTCTTCACCGCAGATGTAGGCGCCGGCCCCGGCATGCAGGACGACCTCGAGGTCATAGCCCGAGCCAAGGATGTCGCGGCCGAGCAGACCTGCCTCGCGCGCCTCGCGGATCGCGTGCTGCAACCGCCGGATGACGTGCAGCACCTCGCCGCGCACGTAGATGAACGCGCGCTCGGCCCTGATCGCATACGCCGTGATCACGGCGCCCTCGATGAGCGAATGCGGGCTGGCGAGCAGCAGCGGGGTGTCCTTGCACGTGCCGGGCTCGGACTCGTCCGCGTTCACCACCAGATACCGCGGCCCGTCGTCACCCTGCGGGATGAAGCCCCATTTCAGGCCGGCCGGGAAGCCGGCGCCGCCGCGACCGCGGAGCCCGGAGTCCTTGATCATCTGAACGATGTCGCCTGGCGGCAGCTCCAGCGCCTGCCGCAAACCCTGGTAACCCCCGGTGCGCTGGTATCCGGCCAGGGTGAAGATCTCCGGGTCGTCCCAGTGCGCGGTAAGTACGGGCGTGAGCTCGGTCACCGGTTCTCCTCCCGCGGCGCGGGCTCAGGCGCGGTCCAACCGTGCTCCTTGGCGATCTCTAGCCCGACGAGACTGGCGGGGCCCGCGGCGGGCCCGTCCGTCGCCTGGCCGTCCGGGTAGCCCGCGAGGATCCTGGACGCTTCCCGCCAGGTGCACAGGCGCCGCGGTCCGCGGGAGGGCCTGACCTCGTTGCCCTCGCGCAGGTCGTCAACGAGGCGGCGGGCGGAGCTTGGCGTCATGTTGTCGAAGAACTCCCAGTTGACCATCACGACAGGCGCGTAGTCGCATGCGGCGTTGCATTCCACATGTTCCAGAATGATCTTGCCATCTGCCGTGGTCTCGTCATTCCCGACGCCCAGGTGTGCTTGAAGCTCGGCGAAAATCTGATCGCCACCCATGATCGCGCACAGCGAGTTTGTGCACACACCCACGTGGTAGTCGCCGACCGGCCGGCGCTTGTACATCGTGTAGAAGGTCACCACCGCGGCAACTTCCGCGGCGGCCAGGCCGAGCTTGCCCGCGCAGTATTCGATGCCGGTTGCGGAGATGTATCCCTCTTCCGCCTGCAGCAGATAAAGCAGCGGCATGAGCGCCGAACGTGACTTCGGGTACCGGCCGATGATCTCGGCGGCCTCCAGGTCGAGCCGCGCCAGGGACTCGTCGGTGAGCGGCATTACCTGTCCACCCCTCCCATCACCGGATCAACGCTGGCCAGCCCCGCGACGACGTCAGCGATCATGCCGCCCTCACACATCGCAGGCAGGGCCTGCAGGTTGCTGAAGGACGGATCACGGAAATGCACACGGTACGGCCGGGTCCCGCCATCGCTTACGGCATGGCAGCCGAGTTCGCCGCGGGGCGACTCCACCGCCGCGTACACCTGGCCCGCGGGTACCCGGAATCCCTCGGTAACCAGCTTGAAGTGATGAATGAGCGCTTCCATCGACTGGCTCATGATGTGCCTGATGTGGTCGGGTGAGTTTCCAAGCCCGTCGGAGCCGAGGGCGAGTTGGGCGGGCCAGCCGATCTTAGCGTCGCGGATCATAACGGGGTCGTGTTTCGGGCGTTTACCTGACAGCCGGTCCATGCACTGTGAGATGATCTTGAGAGCCTGCTCCATCTCCGCCATCCGGATCAGGTAACGGTCGTACACGTCACACCCGTCCCGCACCTGCACGTCGAACTCGTAGGTCTCGTAGCCGCAGTAAGGTTGCGATTTGCGCAGGTCCCAGGGCAGTCCCGCGGCCCTCAGCACCGGGCCGGTAACGCCGAGCGCCATGCAGCCAGCCAGGTCGAGCTGGGCGATCTCGCGCGTTCTACCCAGATAAATGGGATTCGCGTCGAGTAGCTTGTGTATGTCCGCCAGCCTGCGCGGCATGATTTCGAGCAGTTCGCGGATGGCCTCGAGGCCGCCCGGCGGTACATCCTGCGAGACGCCACCTGGCCTTATGTAGGCATGGTTCATGCGCAACCCGGTGATCAGCTCGAAGACGTCGAGCACATGCTCACGTCCACGCACGCCATGGATGAAAACCGTGCTGGCGCCCACTTCCAGGCCAAAGGTGCCGATGGCCACCATGTGCGAGGAGATCCGGTTCAGCTCCATCATCAGCACCCGGATGATGCTCGCCCGGTCCGGGATCTGGTCCTCGATGCCGAGCAGGCGTTCCACCGCAAGGCAGTAAGCCGTCTCATTGAAGAGTGGCGAAAGGTAGTCCATCCGGGTGCAGAACGTGACACCCATCGTCCAGGTGCGCACTTCCATGTTCTTCTCGATGCCCGTGTGCAGGTAGCCGACGACCGGGCGCAACTCAGTGACGGTCTCGCCGTCGAGCGTCAGGATCAGCCGGAGGACGCCGTGCGTGGATGGATGCTGCGGGCCCATGTTGACGATGAGCCGCTCCTCGCCCGGCCGATCACCGAGCTCATCCGCGGCGGCGACGATCTCGTCCCAATCCTGGCCGCTGACCGTGTACACCCGGCCTTCCGTGGCCTCGCCGGAGGCGGCAACCGGGGAATCGGGCCCGCTCGCCCGTGCGGCTTCCGGGGCTTGTGCGCTCGAGCCCGAAACCGCCCCGGCGTCCTGGGACGCATTCCCGGTGCCGGCCGACGGCGGGGAACCGTCCCGGTGACCGGTCGTCATGCGTACGACCTCCGCTCCTCCGGTGGGGGCACCTTGGCACCGCGGTACTCGACCGGGATGCCCCCGACGGGGTAGTCCTTGCGCTGCGGGTGGCCTTTCCAGTCGTCTGGCATCTCGATTCTGGTCAGTGCCGGGTGGCCGTCGAAGATGATCCCGAAGAAATCCCAGGTCTCACGCTCGTGCCAGTCATTGGCCGGGTAGATGTCCACGATCGACGGGATATGCGGATCCGCGTCAGGCGCGCTCACTTCAAGCCGGACGCGCCGGTTGTGGCTGATGGATACCAGGTGGTAGACGGCGTGCAGCTCGCGGCCTTCGTCTTCGAGGTAGTGCACCCCGCTGACGCCGCTGCAAAGCTCGAACCTCAGCGCGGGCTCGTCGCGGAGCCGCCTGGCCACCTCGGGCAGGTGCTCCCTCTTCACGTGGAGGGTCAGCTCACCCCGGTCGACCACCACCCGCTCGACGGCATCGCCGAGGCCCATCCCCGCCGCGCCGAGCGATCGTTCGAGCGCGTCGGCGACCTCGTCGAAATAGGAACCGTAGGGCCGTGGCGACGACAACGTCGGGACGAAGCGGACCCGCAGCCCGCCGTAACCTGACGTATCGCCGTCTCCTGACACACCGAACATCCCGGTGCGGACGACGCGCTCGGCCAGGCGCTCCTCACCCGCCTTGGCCGGCAGGCCCGGCTCGCCGTCGCCGGAGTCGCCGGCGGGGGGTGCGTCCCGCTCGGTCACTTGCCCACCTCCTGCGGGCCGATACCGGCATCGAGGAGCGGTAGCCTGCGCAGCCGTTCGGCTTCAAGCTCTTCCACCTGAGACCTGCGGTCCGTGCCAAGCTTGGAATTCTGAATCTTGTCGTGCAGCTTCACGATCGCGTCGAGAAGCATTTCCGGCCGCGGCGGGCAGCCAGGCAGATAGATGTCGACCGGCACGACGTGGTCGACGCCCTGCACGATCGCATAGTTATTGAACATGCCGCCGCTCGAGGCGCACACGCCCATCGAGATGACCCACTTGGGCGCCGACATCTGGTCGTAGATCTGGCGGAGCACCGGGGCCATCTTCTGGCTCACCCGCCCGGCCACGATCATCAGGTCGGCCTGGCGGGGCGTGGCGGATGCCCTCTCCATCCCGAACCTGGCAAGGTCATGCCGCGCGCCGCCCACGGACATCAGTTCAATCGCGCAGCACGCAAGGCCGAACGTGGCCGGCCACACCGAGCTCTTTCTTGCCCAGCCAGCTACCTGCTCCAACGTGGTGAGCATGAACCCGCTCGGCAGCTTCTCCTCGATACCCATAGCGCTTAGTCCCTTAGTCCCACTCCAGGCCGCCGCGCCGCCAGACGTAGGCGTACGCGACCAGGACCGCGCCGATGAACAGAACCATCTCGATCAGCCCAAAGAGCCCGAGCTGATCGAAGGACACGGCCCACGGATACAGGAAGATAATCTCGATGTCGAAGACGATGAACAGCATCGCCGTCAGGTAGTACTTCACCGGGAACCGGCCGCCGCCCGCAGGCTGCGGGGTGGGCTCGATCCCGCACTCGTATGCCTCGAGCTTCGCGCGGTTCCATCTTTTCGGCCCGGAGAGCGTCCCCACGATGAGCGAGAAGAGCGCGAAACCCAGGGACAGTGCTGCGAGCACCAGGATCGGCACGTACAGTTTCATCGCCGTCCACCTCTTCTTTGCCGTGCGCCGCTCTTGTGGATCACAGCATCCTTGTGGGGCACAGCGTCCGCTGGCTCAATGGGCACTAGCTCCCGTTGCGTGCGGCCGGGGCGCCTCTCGGGTGTTCTGCTCACCGCCGGGATTCCCATCCTAGATGCGACGAGTATTGGGCTTGCTCGCCGTGCTCCCCGTCGTTCGCAACAGGAGTCGTCTTTGGCCGCACGGCGGTGGCCGCAGGATCTCCCGCTCAGGTCGTTAGGCCGCGGGTGCCGCCTTTGACAGGGCGTTGATGACCCGGTCCGCCGCGTCACCTCCCCGCGGTTCGGTGAGGTTCGCCAGCAGTTTCATCGTGAACCGCATCACGGTCGGATGCGGCAGCCCATGTCGGGTAGCGAACTTCATCAGCTCGGGGTGGCCAATCGCCCGCACGAACATCCGGCCGAGCGTGTAGTAACCGCCGTAGGTATCGCGCAGGATCTGCGGGTACGCGCGCAGCACGCGTTCCGCCGAGGCGGGGGGCCTGCGGGCGAGAGCCCGCACGATCACCTCTGCTGCAAGTTCACCCGCCTCCATGGCGTAGGCGATGCCCTCACCATTGAACGGGTTCACCATCCCGCCCGAGTCACCGACGAGCAGCAGGCCGCGCGTGTAGTGCGGGGTCCGGTTGAAACCCATCGGCAATGCCGCACCGCGGACGGGCTGGGTCCGGTTTTCCTCGGTGAAACCCCAATCGGCGGGCATCCCGGCCAGCCAGCGGCCGAGCATGCCGCGGTAGTCGGTGTTCTGGAAGGCGTCGCTGGTGTTCAGCAACCCGATCCCGACATTGCTGGTGCCGTCGCCGACGCCGAAGATCCAGCCGTATCCGGGCAGCAAGCTATTGCCATCCCACAGTTCCAGCCATGCTTCGAGGTAGTCGTCGTCATGCCTCGGGCTGGTGTAGTAGGTGCGGATCGCTACGCCCATTGGCCGGTCATCGCGCTTGCGCAGGCCCATAGCCACTGACAACCGCGAGGAGTTGCCGTCCGCGGCGACCACCAGGCGGGCACGGTAGGTCCGCTCGGAATCTGGCTGTGCGGCGCCAGCACCCGCCTCCTGGCGACCGCCCGACGCGGTGGCACCGTCGGGCGCCGCGTGCCGCACGGTAACGCCGACGATCCGGCCGGTTCTCTCGTCAAGCACGGGGCCGGTGACGGTGGCCCGCTCGATCAGCAGCGCTCCCGCACGCTCTGCGGTGCGGGCGAGTGCCTCATCGAAACCAAGTCGGGTGCGGACGAGGCCGAAATCGGGGTAACTGCTGAGCTCGGGCCATGGCAGCTCGATGCGGACTCCGCCGCCAATGATCCGCAGGCCCTTGTTCTTGATCCAGCCGTCCTCTTCGCGGATCGGCACGCCCATCTTGAGCAGGCATTTCACCGCGCGGGGGGTAAGGCCGTCGCCACACACCTTCTCGCGCGGAAAGGCGGTCTTCTCCAGCAGCAGGACTGACAGGCCAGCCTGCGCCAGATAGAACGCCGTTGACGACCCCGCGGGCCCGGCGCCGACCACAATGACGTCGACGTCGTCCTGTTCGCGCGTGCCGCCGCGCACCGCCGCGGCGCCGTCCACTGCCGGGGCGCCGTCCACTGCCGGGGCGCCGTCCACTGCCGGGGCGCCGTCCACTGCCCGGGCGCCGTCCACTGCCCGGGCGCCGTCCACTGCCGGGGCGCCGTCCACTGCCGGGGCGCCGTCCACGCGCGGACGGCCGCCGGTGGCAGCGGTGGAAATTGGCTTGGTCACAGACCTGTCCTGACTCTGGTGCGGGCGCACCGCGCCGCTTACGAGCGGCTCGCGACGGGCACGAGCACGGGCGATTCGCGCCGGGCGCGAGGCTTATCCTTTTGTGAACCGCTTCACAAGTCCTCCACGGAAGTGTAGACCTTCGGGATCGGGCGCCGCGAACCGCCCCACGCTCGCCCAGGCCTGCTCATGACGTGGGCCGGCCGCCTGAATTACCGGCCGCGCGGACGTCGCCAGCGTCACGGGCCAGCGTCACAGGCAGTGCCAGCGTCACGAACGGCGCTGTGTACCGCCACGATCCCCAACGACAGGTTCTGCCAGCGGACCGCGGACCACCCGGCCGCGTGCAGCCACCTTGCAAGCTCGGCCTGGTCGGGCCAATCCTTGATCGATTCCGCGAGATATGAGTACGCATCCGGGTTGCTACTCACCATGCTGGCCACCGAGGGCAGCACACGCTCTAGGTAGCGCTGGTAGACGAGATCCGCGGGCCGGGCCGGCACATGGCTGAACTCACAGATCACAAGCCGTCCGCCCGGGCGGGTCACCCGGAACATCTCCCTGAGCGCTGCCTGCGGATCGGCGACATTCCGTAGCCCGAAGGAGATCGTCACCACGTCGAATGACGCGTCACGCAGCGGCAGCGCCAACGCGTCGCCCGCGATGAAGCTGACGCTTCCGCTCGCGCCGCGAGCCATTTCGCCCTGGCGGCGCATGCCCTCGCGCAACATTCCGAGCGAGAAATCCGCCGCCACACAGGCGGCACCAGCCGCGGCAAAAGCACGCGCCGACGTGCCCGTGCCCGCCGCGATGTCAAGTACCCGGTCGCCGGGTCCGGCTGCTACCGTTCGCGCGACGGTCCGGCGCCACAAGCGGTCCTGGCCAAGCGAAAGCACATCGTTGACCAAGTCGTAGCGGCGTGCCGTTCTGTCGAACATGGCGGCAACGTCGGCCGGCCGTTTGTCCAGTTGAGCGCGGGTCACGTGCTCAGGCTAGCCGCCCGGATCTAGGAATGCCCAGGTCGGGGGAGTACCTATGGGCACGATTTAGCCGCACTTATGCTGGAGCGACCACTATGTTCACCCGCGACCTATATCTTCGCTGCCCCATCGACCCGTCGTGGTCCCACGCATTAGGTGGATTACGAGTGGTTCTGGCGGGTCGCCAGGGCAGGGAATCAGGCGCACGTCCGCGTGGACCTGTTCGGCTGGCACCCCAGCACCCCCAGCACCCCCAGCACCCCCAGCACCCCCAGCACGGGCTGCGCGTGCTGGCCGACGTGTAGAGAGTGGCCGTCAACCGTCAAGGGGACGTGGTCGTCGGCGGGGTGGTGGGTGCGGTCGTGGGTGCGGTCGTGGGCCGGGTGGTCGGGGCGGTCGTGGGTGCGGGCGTGGGCCGGGTGGTGGGTACGGTCGTGGCACGGGTGGTGGCTGTGGTCGTGGGGGCTTTGGTCGTGGGCGCTGTGGTCGTGGGCGCTGTGGTCGTGGGCGCTGTGGTAGTTGCGGTCGTGGGCGCTGTGGTCGTGGGCGCTGTGGTCGTGGGCGCTGTGGTGGGTGCGGTCGTGGGCGCTGTGGTGGGTGCGGTCGTGGGCCGGGTCGTAGGCGCAGTGGAGGGTGCGGAGGAGGGTACGGTCGAGGTCGCGGGTGTGGGTGTGGGCGTGGTGGCGCTGGCTAGGGCAAGAGCCCCACCTGTGGCAGACGCGATGAGCGCGGCGATAAGCAATGCGAATATCAGGCGCTGCCGGTTGCGGCGTTGGGGGGTGTGGCCATCGCTACCTGGCTGGGGCCGGGCGGCGGCCGGTTCGGCGGACGGGCTCAGCCTGGCCGCGGTAACCGTCGCCGGGCCGCGCGCGTCCCCCGGCGGCTCGGGCAACGCAACGCCCTCGGTGACGGGCAACGCCGGACCCTCGGCGATTCCGGCCCCGGCTGGTGCCGGATCGGCCCGGCCGTGCCCGGGGAACCCCTGGACGATCGATGCGGGCAGCCAGTCAGCCACAAGGTCCGCACCACCCAGTTCTGCCAGGAGTTCGTCGGTAGCGGGCCGCTGACCGGCATCTTTGGCCAGGCAGCGCTCGACCAGGGGCCGGACCTGGGCGGGCACGTGATCCAGGCCCGCCGGGCTGTAGACCACGCGGTAGATCAGCGAGGCGGTGGACCCGGTCCCGAACGGCCCTTCACCTGTGGCAGCGAAGGTGAGCACCGCTCCCAGGCTGAACACATCACTGGGCGGGCCGACCTCACGGCCCTCGGCCTGCTCCGGGGACATGAACCCAGGCGAGCCGACCACCAGGCCCGTATGGGTCAGCGCACTGGCCTCCGCGGCCCGGGAAATCCCGAAATCGATCACCCGCGGTCCGTCTTCGGCCAAGAGCACGTTCGACGGCTTCAGATCCCGGTGCACCACGCCTGCTGCATGGATCGCGCCTAGGCCCTCAGCCAGACCCGCCGCCAGCGCCAGCACCGACGCGGCGGGCAGGGGTCCGTTGCTCGTTACCGCATCGGCCAGCGACGACCCGCCCACATAAGCCGTCGCCAGCCACGGCATTGGCCCGTCCACGTCCGCGTCCACGACCAGCGCCGTGAACAGGCCGCTTACCCGCCTGGCCGCAGCGACCTCCCGCCGGAACCGCACCCGGAAATCGGGCTCTTCGGCCAGGTCAGCGCGGATGACCTTCACTGCCACCAGCCGCCCACCTGCTGAGCGGCCCAGGAACACCCTGCCCATCCCGCCGGCGCCCAGCCGCCCGAGCAGCCGATACGGCCCGATGCGCTGCGGATCCCCCGGCTGCAGTGGTTCTGTCACGGCACTCCCCGTTCTCAACGATGACAATTGGGGGTACAAACGGTACGGCAGATTCCCAGCAAATCCCAGGCCAGACGGGCCGCGGGCCGCCACGAACACCCAGAGCCACGGAATACAGGACATTCCCAGCCGGGTAGGGCGGTGCGAAGTTCAGCGACGGATGGGCTGCGCCGGCAACGTCCAGCCGGGCACCTCGGCCCCCGCAGGCCGCGGTGTCAATCGGCAGGTAAATCCGGGGTACCCTGCGCTACTCCTATCAGCCACACAGGGCAGGTGCTTCATCCCGGGCGCAATCAGCCAGGCCCTCACCAGGATCGGGATCGGGAAAGCGGCCGGGGGGCCAGGGTTCCGCCCACTGGTTCCGGCACCTGTGGGCAGTCAGCATGCCCGCCACCATTGCGAACGAGGGCGATGTCATGACGCTCGGCGAATGGGAGACATCCGGGCAACTGCACGAGACCTATGGCAAGACCACCGCGGTGGCGTGGGTGAAAGCCGCGGAGCATGCCCTGCCCGTTGCGTCCCCCTTATCAGGAATGGGGGTGCAGTGTTAAGCCCGGTCACTTAGCCGAACGGGCTGGACGGGTTCCGGTCACCAAGGAGGCCAAGCACCCCGTTATCTTCTGGCAGTACCAGCACCCACCCCTGGTCCATCAACAGCACGCGCCCGGCTAGCTAGTCCCAGCTTTCCCCTGCGGGGAGGTCGCTCAGGTGTGAAAATTGGTGGCGCAGTTGCCCGCCGAGCCCGGGACTCTTCTGGGACCCATGATCCCGGTTAGTGCCACTCTGGCGACCGCCAGCTGGGCATGGGGTCGGCCAAACGATCTTTGTCACGATAAGAGGCCATTTGGTCGTCTTGCCGGACAGGTAACGCCGCTCCTTTGCCCGGTGTCTTTGTGCGGCGTTCCGGCACTCTCGCGAGCAATACCGCCGCAAGTGGTACCAGCGGCCCCCGTGCGGTGTCTGGCCGGGGTTGTCTGGTAAAGCGGTCCGCCGCAGGAGTCGCACGTGGCTTCCATCGGCAGCTCGTCCCACCGCGCCGCCCGCTCCCGGGCCCTCTTCGCGCGCTGCCGACAGACCTCGGAGCAGTAATTGCGGTTGGACCGCTGCGCGGTCATCGGCTCAGCGCATTCCAGGCAGAAGGTGACCTCGAGCACTGACACGAGCACGCCCACGACGTGGCCACAAGCCCAGTAGGTCCGGCCCCAAACCGGCTTCGGGCCGACAACGTTTCGCACACCACCTCTAAGCGCGACCTATTTCCGATACGTGTCCGCTGTATAAATGTGCGCTTAAGCCACTGTGTCCGGTAACCGAGCGCGGACCGAAATCGCCAGGCTGAACGCGACCGCGCTGATCACTGCCACGAGATCTGCGACCGTCCGCTGGGTCCGGTCTTCGCCCCGTGCACGGCGCCCGTCCGGCGATCGATTGCCCGGCCAACAGGTATCGGTGCCGACCCGGCAGCACGCACACCCCGGTATCGTCCACCACGAGCAGCCCGTCAGGGCAATCGGGCGCCAGCACGCCACTAGTCCTGGTCTTCTGAGCGCGCCCCGGCGTCGAGCCGTTCGCGGAACTCGCGGACACGCGAGAACACCGCACCCGACATGGCATCGCGCTGACGGGACAGCACAACGAAGCTGACCAGCCCACTGACGGCGGCTCCGAGCACAAGCAGAAGCAACCCGCGGGCACCGGCCAGATAGAAGACCCCAAGCGCCGCGACCAGGAGCAGCAACCTGGCAGCTGTATAGGCAAGTGTGGTACGCATGACGGCTCCAGCCTATTCCCGGCAACGCCGTCGGCCGCGCGAGGGGACACTCAAGGCGCGCCGCGCGCGGCGCCACGGCGCCACGATCGTTTCCGCGCGCGGCCCAATGGTGCGTCGTGTGCGCGGAACACCTCATGATCCGCAGCTGTGCTGACTTTCCGGCGCGATCCGCGGGTTTGTTAGCGCAAGAGGATCATGGGCGCAGCTGGCGGATCAGGCGCGCGAGCTGCCACCATTTCAGACGCCGGTCCCATCCACCACGAGCGGCCCGTCAGGCACTCGAGCCTTACAGCTCGCAGTTGCGGCTAACAGAGGGTCAACAGAGGTAAACAGAGGGTCAACAGAGGGTCAACAGAGGAGTTCGGCGCGCAGCGCGGGTGCGATGTTGCCCCCAGACAGGACCGCGACGTAGGTGTCCGCCTTCGGCAGGTCGCCGCGGCGGAAGAGGTACGCCGCCACCGCGACC
>Ga0335077_10000950_pt1 | contig 33411 bp, 22 predicted proteins | sample Lox_Sample_31_FD_207151 | JGI IMG/M metagenome (GOLD analysis project Ga0335077, IMG submission 207151) | Soil microbial communities from Loxahatchee National Wildlife Refuge, Florida, United States - Lox_Sample_3.1 | ecosystem: Environmental > Terrestrial > Soil > Wetlands | place: USA... | reverse complement strand
CGACTCGTCGCTTAGAGCGCTGCCTTACGCGATTTCACTAGCAAATCAGCGTGGAAGCAACTTAGTGCTGCTTCATGTGCTCTCTCCTGTGCCAAAGATAGAAGGCGGGCGCCATTACACGGCCGGCAACGTAGTCGAAATGCGAGGCGCTGAGGAAGCGGATGCGCGCAAACGCCTTAAGCAGCTAATCGCTGACGTTCCGTTGGTGATGGAACCGCAGTTTCTTGTCAATTTCGGCGATCCGGCGGAGGGTATTTTACGCGCCGCTTGCGAACCGCAGACCGAGGTTCTGGTTATGGGGCTGCAGTGCAGAGAGCACGTAGAAACTATGTCGCACTTGCCGTGGTCCACTGCTTATGACGTCGTTTGTAATGCAGCTTGCCCTGTGCTGACGGTTCGGACGACCCCACAAGATTGGACGTGGGCGATGTAGAGTCGGCATGGTTGGCTCTCTTGACGAAAATATTTCGCTATTGCTCCAAAGTATTGCGTATCGCAGTTAGAGCCTTCTGGAGATTCGACAGAGAGCCACTCACCGCTGCTTTTCTGACGATCGAGCCTTTTAGACCCGTCAAGCCCGCTTGCTCGGACCCCATCTCCTTGATTAAGTAGAAGCCCCGTTTAGTAGCGGTCTCGTCTGCACGCACGCAGAAGGAAAGGTCAAGGGCGGTTTCGAAGTAATGGCTGGAATAGAGCTGCTTCTCGGCCACGGCGTAGACCACCGGATCACCCGGCTTGCCGCGCATGGTAATAAGGTGGACGATCCGCAGCGTTGGCTTCAAACCGAACTTGACCTTGGCCCAATAGAAAGCGTCGTCCGTGTTGGCGGGCCTTTGCTCCGGGTACTTCAGGAGGTAACGATGGAACTCCGGAAGCTGCTCCGGAAGCGCTTTGGCGTAGCTGAGCATGTACGCGAACTGCTGGGGCACATTCGTCGGATTGCGCTTATCGTGGAGCACGCCGAGTGCCGGGTTACCCTCTTTTTGATACCGACGCACGAGGTCCAGCGCCGCCTTCCGTAGAAGTGGGTTCACCTGCTGGCTCGGATCTGACGCCGACCAGTCGATCGCGTTCTGGGCTTGGTCCATGGAACTCGCCGGCATCTGGATGAGGCAATTGCCCGGTTTGCAGTCCTTCAGCGCCTTGATGTCGTCATCGTCGAAAGAGAAATCGGCCAGGTCCGAAAGATGAGGAGGGTTGCTGAAGACCCCCAAGCCCAGGTAATTCGGAAGTTGCCGGAGACGATCAAAATCATGCGCAAACTGTATGTACTTCTCCGGCGCAGCATTGACATAAACCGCTCCAAACAGAAGGACCTCCGCAGGGGTGCGAGATGGCATGGCCTTCACTACGGCTTTCCCGCTCTTGATTGCGGTGATCTGCTCTTCACTTAGGCCGATGTTGTTTGCGAAGAAGTCGTGCAGACTGGGGTTGGACTGTGAAAAGCTGGGGGCACTGGCCACGAGCATCAGTGAGAGCGCAGCGCTCGTTGCAAGCTCGCCCCATCTCGCCCGCCGAAAGTTGCTGATTATTCTCATGGCCGGCTCCTCCTATCGTGTTACATGCTCGTGAGCATCTCTAGCCGGAGCAATCTCTGAACCCTGCACCTGATTCTCCCGCTTAGATTTCGGTCGGTACCACGCGAAATACACAACGGCGCTAATCACCATTCCGATTGCCAGAATAACCAAGAGTCTTTCGGCAAGCTGATAGTGAGTTGCAACAAAATTGATGATCTGACGTCCATAGATCCGGCCTAGCGCTGCTTCCGCAGAGAACCGCAGCAGCCGGCCGGCGGTGAGAGCCGGTAAGAATTTTCGCTTGGGGTACTGCATTACACCTGCAGCGAGCAACACGGTAGTGTAGGGAAACGGCGGTGGAAGCACGGCCCCAGCTAGAACGGTTGCCGTCCCATGTTTCTCAAAACTTTCGTAGATCTTTCCAGCGCGTGCTTTTCCGATCTTCTTTTCGAGCGTTGCGTGGCCGCCTTTTTTCGCTAACTCATACGTGATATACCCGCCGATGACCTCGCCAATTGCCGCCATGATCGCGTAGTACGGCCACCAGCCGTGATGATCTGTGGCCAACGCGATCACGAAGAGATCAATAGTTCCCGGAGGAGTGGACATGACCGGCGAATTGTCGAGGATGCCGAGCAGAATCAGCCCTGGACCACCCAAGCCGTGAATCCATCTCCACGCAGTCTCAGGCAAGGTCTTCAGAAGAACGCATGTCGCGAGAAGCCCGTCCATACCTATGCCTTCCTATGCAGCTGACTGCGCAATAGACGGCTGCAATTCTGCTAACGGCGTTTTGAGAATCCGCCGTTTCACAAATTCGACCAGTGCGAGATATGCGGCGCTGGCCAACGCCAGGAAAACAAAAAATGCCGGTGGCAGGGGTGTGAAGCCCAAAACACGAGCGAGCGGGCTGAATGGAAGAAACACGCCGACGGATATTGCCGCGAGGCAGGTCGCGACAAGCGCGGCACTAGGCAGGCTACGGAACGGACTCTTCGATGTCCGAATAACGAACAATACCAACGTCTGCGTGATCAAGGATTCCACGAACCAGCCGGTGTGAAAGAAAGCTTCGCTCGCGTGAAAAACACGTAATAGAACAAAGAAGGTCAGGAAATCGAATATGGAACTGATTGGCCCCACATAAACCATGAATTTTCGGATCAAGCCGATGTCCCAGCGTTGAGGCTTTTCGAGATACGTTTCGTCAACGTTGTCGGTCGGAATGCTGAGTTGGGCCATGTCGTAGAGAAAATTGTTAAGCAAGATCTGTGTCGGCAGCATCGGCAAGAATGGCAGGAATAATGAAGCCGCGGCCATGCTGAACATATTCCCAAAGTTCGAACTTGTCCCCATCAAGATGTATTTCATGACGTTGCCGAACGCTTTTCGGCCCTCGAGGATTCCGTCGTGCAGAACGCGCAATCCGGGTTGCACCAGCACTACGTCAGCGGCTTCACTGGCTACATCGACGGCACTGGAGACGGAGATGCCAACATCCGCCGCATGCAGTGAAGGGGCGTCGCTGATACCGTCGCCCATAAAGCCGACCGCATGTCCTTTGTGTTTCAGAGCAAGCAGGATTCGATTCTTCTGTGCGGGCGAGACACGGGCGAAAACGGGCGCACTTTCGACCGCATGCTGCAAAGCCGGATCAGTCATCTGTTCCAAGTCGTCGCCGGTTACGATCTGGCCGGCGTTCACCCCTACTTCGGCGCAAACGTGCGCCGTGACACGGTCGTTGTCGCCTGAGATAATTTTCAGTTCCACCCCGTCCCGTCTCAACGACGCGAGCGCCTCAGCCGCATCGGCCAGCGGCTCATCCGCGAACGTCAGGAATCCGGCGAGGACCATGTTCTGCTCGTCGTTGACGGAATAACTTGCTCGTGGTGGAACGTCGGCGTAAGCAACCGCCAACACGCGGAAGCCCTGACTACCCAGCCTGTTGCTGCTGGACTGTATGCGCGCCCTCGCATCTCCATTTATGGAGACGACTTGTCCTTCGAGTTCGTACGCCGAAAGCAGAGGAAGGATTCCCTCCGGAGCGCCCTTGGTAATCAGCAATTGCTTCGGCCCGCATGTCACGACGACGGAAAGGCGTCTTCTCTCAAAGTCGAATGGAATCTCATCGGATTTCGTGTAGCCCGTGAGATCAGGAGCGGGCTGATGGAGAATTACATCGTCGAGCGGACTGCGAATGCCGGTCTGGAACTTGCTGTTGAGATACGCAAGCGCCAGTGGGCGCTGCGAAGCTTGACCGAATGGATCAAGAGAATCGTGCAGCGACATGGTGCCCGCAGTGAGCGTGCCTGTCTTATCGCTACAGATCACATCCCGGCTACCGAGGTTCTCAATGGAAGCAAGGTGCTTTACGATCACCTTCTTCTTGGACATCGCAACCGCACCCTTCGACAGCGTCACGGCCGTGATCATCGGCAGAAACTCGGGAGTCAATCCAACAGCTAATGCGACCGCAAAAAGCAACGACTGCAGCGGATCGCGATGCCGTCCCGCGCCGACGATAATCAAGAACAGCACCAGGAAAAGGACAGTTCGCGCAAGGAAGGTGCTGAAATCCCGTAAACCCTTGCTGAAAGCAGTCTCCTGCGGTCTAGCAGCGAGCCGGGCCGCAATGTCGCCAAATGCGGTCCGAGCGCCTGTGTTCACGACTTCGGCCATCCCCGTGCCGCTCACGACTGATGTGCCGACAAACACCATATTTCTCGCGTCAGCTTTGGCTGACGCTGGGTCGTTGCTTATATCCTTTTCGGCGGGAAGCGATTCGCCGGTCAACGCTGATTGTTGAACGTACAAATCACGCGCTTGGACTAGGCGTGCGTCAGCGGGAATGAGGTCACCGGCCGAAAGCCGAATGATGTCGCCGGGGACGACCTCGCGCCGAAGGATTTCTTTCCAGTTTCCGTCCCTGAGAACAGTGCCCGTGGTAGAGACCTGTGCACGGAGTCTGTCCATTGCGCTAACAGACCGATGAGTTTGGGCCAGGTCAATGACGGTGCTCAGTGCGACCATGGTGGCGATGATCGCGGCATCTACCCTTTGGCCTAAGAACGCCGAGACTGCTGCCGCAATCAGCAGGACCACAGTCAACGGATTTGCTAGTGAATGCCAAAGATCGGCAACGAGGGAATAGCGTCTTGTCGTTGCTAGCTCGTTTGAGCCGAAGCGTTTCATGGATTCCGCAGCTTGATCTCGTGTCAGGCCGGTAAACCCGGCCGCGGTTGCGGCTGAACTAGATGACATGCTGTTCCTCCACTGCAGCGGATGCTAGGTTCGCCTCGCGCAACATCTGAAGCGCTACGAGCGTGACGGAAACCACTACAGGCCCGAGGAACAGCCCCAGGACGCCGAATGCCTTCACACCACCCAGGAGTGCGAAGAACATGAGCAGTGGGTGCATGTTCGCTCGTTGACTCATGATCCAAGTGCGGAGCAGGTTATCAATTTGCGACACTACGGCTGCACTCCATACGAGCAAGATCAGTGCCTTCCCCCAGTGTCCTGTAAGGAAGAGGATCAGGGTAGTGGGCCCCCACACAGCAAATGAGCCAATGATCGGAAGCATCGAACAGAGAGCCGTTACGAGCTCCCACAGGATGGGAGAGGGTAGGCCAACTATCCAGAAACCCAGGCTCATCAGAACGCCCTGAGCTGCCGCAACTGCGACGCAGCCATAAACATTGGCTACGATCGAATTGCTCACTCCGGTAAACAAACGCTCGAATTGTTCGGCTCTAAGGGGCAAGAATGCCGCTAGTTGCCGTTTCAATGATTCGCCTTCCCGAAACAAAAAGAAGAGGGTGAAGAATGTAATGAGTGCTTCGACAAAAAATGAAACGATGTCGCTGAGGAAACGCGTTCCCCAGGAAACCAATGAATGGCTAATCTGCTCAAGCGAACGAACCATCGCTCCGCGTATATCTAGCTTCGAGAGGTCAACGTAGTGTCCTGCCCAACCTGAAAGACGATCTACGAAGTGCATCGCGTATGGATTCCAACCACCCTGCTCTGCGCTTCTCTGGCTGAGCTGGATGTACAGCGCGTGGGCTTCTCGGGTAGCGAGAACTCCAAGGATGAACGTGGGCACGAAAACAGTAACAACTACCAGAATGGTAGACGTCAGACCTGCCAAATTTCTGCGTTGGATGCGGCTCTCGATGCGTACATGGATCGGATGAAAGACGATTGCGATCATCAATGCAAGAAAGACCGGAGCCAGAAAAGGCCTGGCTATCACATAGCAGAAATAAAGCGCGATGGCGGCCAACACCAGCAAAAAGACCATTCCGACGGAAAGCCTCCCAGGTACTGCATCCGCTCTGTGTCGTTGGGAATTCGCTTGTATCTGTGGTTCTTGCGCCATTATTCTTACCCGACGAGCGATTCTTGATGTGGCTTTGCCCCGAACAATTGGGCGAGTCGCTGCGACGCAACTCGCCCTTAGATCATCCGACTAGCGCAACTCAGAAACCTAGCTGGCCTTGTCGAGCTTTGCAGCCGCTTTCCTCAACTGATTCGCGATCGCGGAGCGCAGGGTTGCCACTGCTTCCTCGTAGCTATCGCGAATTTCGGTGATTCGCTTGTTGATAGCCGTCTTGGTCTCGTTCCGAGCGTCGGCGAGTTTCTTCTGCAAAGCCTTCACCTTGGCGTTCGATTCATTTTCGAGCTGCTCTGACCGCAGTTTTGCCTGGTCGACTCTGCTCTGCAGTTTTTGATTGAGCTCGTCAATCCGGGCCTGGATCTTTGCCTTACGATCCGCGCGTGCTTGAGCGGCCTCAGCTTTCAACGCGGCGATTTCAGCATTCAGGGCTGCGATTTCTTTGGCACGTTGTTCTGCTTCGTAGTCCTCTCTCACTTTGCGAAATACGACCCCGCCGATTGCTTCCATTTTCGCGTCCACGGGGGTTACCCACTCTTCACTGATGTCGGCAACGACCGCGACCTTGCCGGGCGTGAGGGTTCCCGCGACATTGGCAAGGAAATCCTCGTTCACTCCGGCCACATACACATCGGCGACCATGCCTGTGGTTGCACCGATGGCAGCACCGATACCGAAGCCGACAGGGCCGCCCAGCAAGCCGATAAGGCTGCCGATCGCCGTCCCGCCCACGGTGCGAACCGGATAATCATCTTCCCCTTGCTTCATGCTGACGGTTCCGTCCTGGTTCTTCTGAATCACTGCTTCCGCATGAACCGCGATACTCCCTTCAAGATCAAGATCTGCTAGAGCTCGGGTTCCTTCAAATGCCTTCTTTTCGTTTTCGAAGACTACTACCAACATCTTTTCCATGAGAGTTCTCCTGTTTTCAGAATTTTTGTGCGCCTGTTGTCCTACGCAATCAGCCAAGGTGCACGTCCGCGGCCAGATCGCATAAATTGAGTCCGGGGTTAACGTGAAGAAGACACTGAGGTTAGGACACAAAGGTTAAGCAGAGATCGGATCTTTAATCGTCGTAGTGGCGAGATTTCGCCATCGCTACTCGGTAAGTGCGCGCCGCGCGCATGTCTCTCTGAAACAAGTATGCATCTGCCTAAGCGGATCAAACGCGACGCCAGGGTATGGAGATTGGTTTTGTTGTTTTTTGTGTGGGCTTAACCGGCCGGAAGACTGGCGGCTTACGGCGTGGACAGCGCATAGCCCCGTGCTGATCGCATTTGGCGGCGACAGCGCCATAAAGCTCTTTTCAGCGGTGAGGTCCTATGGGTGTTCAGTCGGAGACTCAGACACCAACAAAAAAAGCGCTTCAATCGAATTGCGGGCATTTTGCTTTTTGCACTGGCAGGGTACGTAACGTTGGTTTCAGCCATGGCTTTGCGGGGGCATAAGCGCCCTACCGCGTCCTATTTAGGTATCACCATTCTGATCGCCGCGGCGGTGATTATGCCGTGGCTCGCTAGCCAGAAGCACAAACTATCGGCAAACCTGGCCGAGGTGCGTGTTATTGCCCCATCCTTGTGCAACGAGCTTGTCATCAGCCGACAGTCGTGCGAAGCCGTCGGCCTTGATCCCGAGCAGGTAGTCGCCGCTGGCAATCGGATTCAAGAAGCCGCTCCATTCCACGGACAGTGTCTTGGTTGCCTTTGCGTCCTCAGGCAGATTTCCGTCTTGCAGGTTCACGCCCGGTTCAACACGCGATGCTAGTGGCGTAGGTTTGGAATCGAACCCCGCTCGGGAGCCGTACTCTGCTTTGAGGCCTGCCTTGCCGTCAGGCGTGGTCAGCGCAGAAGCTGGCACAGGGTCGCCACGATTGGATAGAAACTGCGTTCCGGGGATATACGTGATCTTGGCATCCGGAAACTCCGCTTTCATCCCCTCGAGTACGCTTACCGTGTGCGTCGGTGTGCCATTGTAGTTTCCGAGCAGAACTGCAGTTTGGTCGGCAAGCGGCCCGACCACAGCAATGCGCCTTACAGATTTGAGCGGGAGAATGCCGTCGTTCTTCAATAACACCATCGACTCGTTTGCCAGGCGGTGGGCGAGCGCGCGATGCTCGGCGCTGTCGACGTCCTTCTCGTCAATTTTGTTGTATGGAGCCAAGTCCGGCGGATCGAACAAGCCAAGGCCAATGCGGGCCATGAACAGGCGGACCAGCGCGGTATCGACGGAACTCTCGGGTAGATATCCTTGCTGGACCGCGTCGATGTAAGGGCGGTAATCGTGATCATCCATCACCTTAGCGAAGTCGATGCACTCATTGTCCATTCCCGCGCAAGAGCGAGATCGCTGAGGCTTGCGGCTGAGTAGGGCGGTAGTGGTGATCCCCGAAAATGTTTCGAACCGCGTCACAGTCAGAGACTACATAGCCCTGAAAGTTCCAAGCGCCACGAAGCGTTTGCTGCAGGAGGAACTGGCTGGCGCAAGCAGGTTCTCCGTTAATGGCGTTATATGCGCACATCACGGATCCCGCATGCCCTCAACCACAGCCGCACGAAAAGCGGGCAAGTAAGTGTCTAGCTCGTCGTGCTTGCTTACGTCTACATCAGTGAAGTGGCGGGTGGGTTCAGGTCCGCTGTGAACGGCGAAATGCTTGGGAGTAGAGATTGTTCTGTAGTAATGAGGATCATCGCCTTGCATCCCGCTAACAAAAGCGACCGCCATTCGCGCGCTGAGAAATGGATCTTCGCCGTAGGTCTCAAGACCTCGCCCCCAGCGGGAGTCGCGAAAGATGTTTACGTTGGGAGCCCAGAAGTCGAGGCCATGAAAGATTGGGAAGGTTCCCTTACGTACAGCCTGAGCATGAACGATGCGCGCTTCGATGCCGATGGCGGTCGCCATCTCGTGAATGCGTTGTGTATCGAAGGTCGCTGCGAGTCCTATCGGTTCGGGAAATTCTGTCGTGCCATCAACCGCAACGCCGTGCAGGGCCTCGCTCCACCAGTCATATGCCGGGACATTCAATCGGGGGATCGAACGTGCCTGATTTACCAGTTGCGAAGCTTTCTCCTCCAGTGTCATGCGATGAACGAGATCAGCGGCACGCTCCTGCGGAGAAAGCTTGGGATTCATGTAAGGCAAGTTGGAGGTGTCTTGCGCAGAAGCGATGATACTCAGGAAAGCAAAACCAGCAGCAAGCACTGACGAAGCTATTCTTTTGAGGTAGTTCATTTCGCCTCCCCGGATTGAAAGAGTCTGGGTGCGAAGTCTTTCAGATCACGTCGCCATGTTTGCCACTCGTGGTCTGTTCCTGGTGACTCATAGAAGACGTGCTGGATGTTTGCCTCCTGAAGCGAGGTGTGGAGCCGTAGCAGGCCCGCACGCATCCGTTCTGGCTCCTGAGTTCCAACCCCCAGCCACAATAAATGCACCTTCTTCGCGAAGGCGCCCGGATCAGCAAATACGCCGTTGTAATCCGTCTTGGGGTCGAGTTTCCGGTCGCCGAGTACGAGCATTCCTCCCGCCCCACTGAATCCGCCGATGTAGGAGAAAAGATCGAGATGATTAAGCGTAATCTGGAAAGTCTGCATTCCTCCCATCGAAAGCCCAGCCATGGCGCGATGATCGCGATCAGAAAGTGTCCTGAAAGCGGAATCAATAAAAGGAATCAGAACCTGCGTTACATCGTCTTCAAATGCGGCTGCCATGTCCTGCATGGCTTTTAACATTTCCGGAGAACCAAAAGGTTTTCCAGTCAGGTCGGGCGGAGCCTGGCCCGCGCGCCGCGCGTACCCGTAGGCCATCACAATGATCATGGGCCTGCAATTTCGGTTCGCAATCAGATTGTCGAGAATGAAGTTGGCATTCCCTTGGCGAATCCATCCGGTTTCGTCTTCGCCGCCGCCATGCTGGAGATAGAGCACCGGGAAGCGCTCAGTAGTATGCGTATCGTAATCCGGTGGCAGATAAACGAGCACGTGCCGCCAAGTTCCGGTGATCTTCGAGTGATACCAAACTTCGCGGACCTGGCCGTGCGGCACATCTTGAATCGAATAATACGTAGAGCCCGGTTCCGGAACCTCGACCGCACTCGCCTCCTTTGTTCCACCGAAAAATGAATGCGTGTTGAGGTCGCTGACTTCAGCGCCATCAATGATCAAGGTGTAATAGTGCAATCCTGGAACAAGAGGAGGAGTTGTCACGGTCCAGAAACCGTCGGTCTGCTTTTCCATTTCGATTTTGGGCCCGCTCCAGAAGTTCAGCTTGACCTTCGTTGCGTCCGGAGCTTTTATGCGGATTTGCACTCTTCCGCTGCCGTCAACCCGCGGATACTCCGCTCCCCAGACGTTCGTCGAAGAAGGCTGAAATTCTTCGGGTGTCTGCGCGCAGCAATAGCTTGCAACCAACATGATTGCGATCCCAAGGTGTTTCATCTTAAGTCTCCCTGATTGCGATCTATGCCCAAAGATTATGATCAAAGCACAAACTGGCTCACTAAGCAGTGAGCAAGCAGGCCATGCGACTTCTAGGGAACTCAATCTGCAGTGTTCCTTCTGCGGTCGCGATTCTGATTCCAAGATCACTCGGGTATAGCAGTTTAGGCCCCGCATTCGTCCACGGTATTGTCGTAGTTGCCGGACCATCGAGTCGCCAGACTCCCAGCAGAAACTGCGTCGGAGCGCGCATCCCGAGAACAACTGGCCCGTTGGGATTAGTGACGTCAGACATCCCTAGAGGATAAAAGGGAACTGCTTCCGGAATGTGTCGGCGAAGAACTTCTTTGTAGATCCTGATGCCCTCAGCTACCTGTTTTCCCGCTTCCGTTGAAATCGAGTCCAGTCGTCCACTTTGGTGGATGCGGCACAACATGGCTGTAACCATATTGAAGCTGGCCTGATCGGCATCAGCGTTCTCCAAGGGATAAGACCAGATTCCCAACTGCTCCGGCAAGGCCGCTGCCGACGCGCCAACCAGGATCGCGGGGAGCTTTCGGTAGTTCTCCTGGTCCGTCATGGACTGAATCTGGAGGCGACTGAGCATCGCGTAATCCATGCGTCCGCCTCCGCTGCCACAGTTTTCAATCACCAATTCGGTGTAGCGCATCAGAATGCCCTCGAGCCAGGCGAGATGCGCCCGGTTGTGATCAAGCAGACCCTGTCCAAGACTATCTGCGTGGAACTCTGTACCTTGCAGCGAATCGACGTTGTAGTCCATCTTGATATAGCCAACGCCGTAATCGTTTACAAGTCTTGCAATCACCTCATCCAAATAAGCCCGCACCTCTGGGTTGCGGAAATCCAGCAGATATCTCGAGTTCTTCAGCACCCTCTTGCCGTGCCGCATGAAGAACCAGCTGTCTGGCTTCTGGGCGAGAACTGATTTCGCTCCGGCAACTTCCGGCTCGAGCCACAATCCCGCGATCATTCCGCTGCGTCGGATCTGATCGAGTACGAATTTCAGTCCGTGCGGCCATCGACTGGAAGCCGGTTGCCACGAGCCTATAGTCGGGCTCCAGTCCTCCTCAATTTCTGCATACCACCCAGCGTCGATTACGAAGTATTCGCATCCCGCCTTCGCGGCAGCGGCAATAAGAGGCAATTCCTTTTGCTCCGTTGGATCACCCCAAAGGCAATTCATGTAGTCATTGAAGATGACAGGACAATGCGAATTGTTCCTGCTTGCTTTTACGCAGGCAACGCGCCGATATCGAGTCAGCGCCTCTATTGCTTGGTCGAATCCACCTGCGACACAGCCGATTGCCACAGGAACGGTTTCGTAGCTTGCCCCGGGTTCTAAATGCTTCCAGGCTGCGGAGTGCAGATCATCGGGACCGCCGAGATAGGCGTATACGTCATCGGCATAGTTATTGCGCGCCGAAACATTCGATATTTCCCAATACCATGATCCATTGTGTTCAATCTGCCAGAACCAGGCAAGTCCTAGTTTCGAGTTTTCGACTATCGCCATGGGCAGGTATCGTTCTGTCGACCAACTCCCGATGCTTCCAGCTCTTGCCTCAGACCAGCTCGTTCGTTCGTTTTCTACGAAGCCCATCTCGGATGGGCGAAACGTATGCCATTGTCCCTCTGCCATCCAGCTATTCATCGCAACATGGATGCGGAGTTCGCGATCATATTCTTGTGGTGCGGAGAGCCCGTGGAGCATTGCTGAACTCAAGAACTCGATACCGATTGCTGCATGACTGTTGTTCGTAACTCGTGAATGCCGCCGGACCACGGGAACGCCGTCGAAGCCCTCATAAACAGAATCCACTTGCAAGCTCAAGAGCGGGTCTGTGTGCGTGCAGATCAGCCGCTTGCCTGCGCCCGTAGACTCCTCGCTATAGCCAGCGAACAACAATCGGGCGCCGGGCTGACCCATGCCCGATTTCATGCCCTGATCTGGGGAATTTTCTCCGCTGCATTGCAGGGCGACTTCGACGCCAGACGAGTTGTCTTGTTGAACTAAGCTTCTTGAAGGAAGAAGACGCTTTTGGCGCAGTTTTCCGGCCTGTACGTCGAACGAAAAAGTTAAATTCCCGGTCACCCACTGAAACGGCTGGAGGTTTTTCGGATCAGAGACAAGGCGAAAAGGCACAAGTGCGCCAATTGCTATGCTGCCACTATTTTTGATGAAGCGTCTTCGATTTGTGAGCATACGCAGCTCTCTCAACCGGTACCCCGACATTAGTTCCGGCTGGCATACTCCGAGATCCGCCAAAAGTGTAGCGATAACTGTAACGAATCGAAAGCAGAGTGCCAACTAGAAGCGGGCTAGCATGTAATCGGCCAGCAGTGGGTCAAGAACGAGACCTGGCGTTCAGGGACACACGTTTTGATCCACGCCTCTCTGTGGATCGACGCTGGATCAACTGCGGTTGCAGTATCACCGTTTGAGGCTTGGGCGAAATTTTTGAGTTCAGGATTCCAAGAGCGATGCGCGCAGCCTCCTCTCCAATTCTCCGGCTGTGCTGGTCGATGCTTGAGAGTGGAACGCGCAGAGAATCGTCGTAGTGAAGATTTCCGCAACCAATCACCGCAATGTCTTCCGGGATGCGTAATCCTTGATCGAGCGCGTAATTCATGGCACCCATCGCAAGCGGATCGTTGAAGCAAAACACCCCATCAGGCCTTGGCTTCAGACTCAAGAGCTGGCCCATGGCCTCCGCACCACGCTGTTTCGTTCCCACGTCTCCCTTCCGTTCGGCGATGATGTAGTCATCAGTGACTTTAAGACCGGCTCGAAGCAGTGCTCGTTTGTATCCCTCCATACGCCGAATGCTAGGACTGGTTTCTGGCCCGCGAATGTGCGCGATTCTTTTGCAGCCGATTTCGATTAAGTGCCCTGTAGCAAGGATTCCGACCGCATCGTCGTCTACGCCTACGAAGTTTGCAGAAAGCCCCGGCAAGCTTCGATCAATCAACACATAAGGAGTTTGCTGCTTTTCAATTCGGAAGAAGAGATCGACAGTCGACCGGCACGAGGCAATGATCAGCGTGTCCAGCCGACGTGCTAGCAGGTGGTTGATCTCCTGCTCCTCGAGATTCGGGTCTTCCTCCGAGGAAGTGACGATCAGATAGTAGCCGCTCTCCCGCAAGACATCGGAAAGAGATTTGGCGATTTCTGCAAAGAACGGATGAAGCAAATCCGGAACAACCAATCCCACCAGATATGTGCGTCCGGTCACCAGGCTGCGTGCCGCCAGGTTTGGCCGATAGTCAAGCTCTTTAACCCGCGCCAGAACGCGCTCGCGCGTCTCGGCTCCTATATCAGGATGATTACGGAGAACCTTTGAAATGGTGATCACCGAAACGCCAAGGTCCTTGGCGATATCCTTCATTCGTGTGCTCATAGATCGTGATTCAGTATATAGAACCACCCGAAGATTGGTGTTTACGATGACTTTAGCGTGAGATCCAATCCAAGCCCCCGCGAATTCTTTTGGGCGAGACCTTCCAGACTCCTTCCGTAGAGTGCTGGCTTCCTGTTGACATCGGTAACTTTACCGATTATTGTCCTTTGCGTATGCCTCTCTTGTGCTCCCGCGTCAAGGAACCACGTAGCACAGCGCGGAACGCTCGAGGTTTCGGTCACTTAATCATAGGAGTTCAGGAATGGAACTTCGGAGCGCTTCAGGACCGTTAATTAACGGATATGTTGATCCAGTACTGGTACCGCACCGAACTGTATACACCGGTGCCCGGATGCCAGCAATCGGTTTGGGAACCTTCGGTTCGGACCATGTCACGGCGGCTGAAGTTGCGGCAGCGGTAGAAGGTGCGACGGAGGTTGGATATCGACACTTCGATTGTGCATCCGTGTATGGCAATGAACACGAGATTGGATACGCACTCCAGCAGGTATTGCGAAAGCATCTTCAACGCGAGCAACTGTGGATCACTTCGAAGTTGTGGAACGATAAACATGGCGAAAATGATGTGATCGCTTCGTGTCGAAAGTCGCTGACGGACTTGAGAATCAGTTATCTGGATCTCTACCTGGTACATTGGCCATTCCCGAATTTTCATGCACCGGGGTGTGATGTAACGTCGCGCAGTAAGGATGCGAAACCCTACATCCACGCCGAATTCATGAAGACCTGGCGAAAGATGGAGGAATTGGTCGACTTGGGGCTGGTTCGCCACATCGGGACCTCGAACATGACGGTCCCTAAACTCAAGCTGCTCTTGCGCGACGCTCGCATCAAGCCCGCGGTGAACGAGATGGAGTTGCACCCGCATTTTCAGCAACCCCAGTTATTTGATTTCGTCCGATCCAACGGCGTGGTACCGGTCGGATATTGCCCCGTCGGGTCGCCAGGACGGCCCGAGCGAGATCGTACGCCCGAGGATACTGTTCCGACTCAAGACCCGGTGATTGTTAAGATCGCCAATCGTCTGGGAATACACTCGGCTGTCGTCTGTATAAAATGGGCGGTTCAGCGTGGGCAGATACCGATTCCGTTTTCCACCAACAGAGGACATTATCTCAGCAATCTCGAAGGAGTCGTCAGCGAACCATTGAGTGACGACGAAATGGGAGAAATCAGCGCAATCGACCGCAATTGTCGGCTGATCAAGGGTCAAGTGTTTCTCTGGAAGGATGGACAGCCTTGGGAGGATCTTTGGGACTTGAGTGGCGAGATTACCCCGCCGTGAATCCCCGCTGGTGAAAACATGGAACAGAACATGCGAGCCGCATTTCTGCCCGGGAACCGCAAAGTTGAATTCCGCACGTTGTCTATCCCTCATCCCGGTCACGGCGAAGTTCTAATCAGGGTAAAGGCTTCAACCATCTGCGGTTCCGATATTCGTTGTATTTACCACGAACACCTGGGCAAGGGCCCGGAGGGCTATCAAGGAGTTATTGCGGGCCATGAACCAAGCGGCCAAATTGTGGAGGTTGGCCCCGGCTCTCGGCGGTTTGGTGTTGGCGATCGGGTCATTGTGTATCACATCTCCGGCTGCGGAGTTTGCAACGACTGTCGACGCGGTTACATGATTTCCTGCACCAGTGAAAAATACCGGCGTGCGTACGGTTGGCAACGCGACGGCGGCATGGCCGACTACATGATTGCGGAGGAGAAGGATCTCATCGCGCTACCCAACCAGCTTTCTTTCGCAGATGGTGCGCAGGTTGCGTGTGGCTTTGGGACGGTATACGAAGCCATTGAAAAGGTTGGGGTCAATGGCGACCACACTGTGCTCATCACGGGACTGGGACCCGTGGGGCTGGCAGCTGCAGCATTGTGTCGCAAACTCGGCGCCCAGATGATCGTTGGAATTGACATTGTCCCCGAGCGCCTGCGTTTGGCAGAGTCTCTCAAAATATGTGACGTCGTTCTAAGCGCAGGTGAAGACAACGTGGTTCAGGTCAAGGAACTCACGCGGGGTTCCGGTGTGGAACGTGCCTTGGACTGCTCTGCCGATGCAGGAGCGCGTGCCACCGCCATTCGAGCAACGCGCAAATGGGGAAGAATCGCCTTCGTCGGTGAAGGAGGGACGGTCGAATTCAATCCGTCGCCCGATATCATTCACGATCAGAAGACGATCTATGGTTCATGGGTGACGTCGACCTGGCTGATGGAGGAATTGGTCGAGCGCCTCGTGCGATGGAATTTGCATCCCGCAGATATCATCACTCACCGCTTTGCGCTTGAGGACGCCGCAGACGCATATGCCCTCATGGCTTCCGGCAAGTGTGGCAAGGTTGCCGTTTGCTCGGACGAAGAACTGGTACTCAAATGAATGCAAACTGGGAAGAAATCCTGAAGGATCGGCTAGAACTCTATGGGCACCGCAACTGGCTCGTGATCGCGGACTCGGCATATCCTGCGCAGTCGAGGCAAGCGATCGAGACGATTGTTGCCGACGAGGAACAGACCACGGTGTTAGAACGTGCCTGTGCCATTCTGGGCGGATGCAAGCACATCAAACCCAACATTTATAGCGACGAGGAGTTGGCCTTTGTTGGTGAGGAAGACGCTCCGGGCGTTCATTCCTACCGAGAAAGGCTCCGCGGTCTTCTCACGGGACCCGAAGTTCGTGTCCTTCCACACGAAGAGATCATCGCGAAGCTCGATCGCGCCGGCGAGTTGTTTCGAGTGCTGGTAGTCAAGACCAAAATGCGAATTCCGTATACATCCGTATTTTTCGAACTGGACTGCGGATATTGGAATGCTCAGTTTGAGAAGAAGCTTCGGGCGGCAATGAGATCCGGAGATCGAACAAGGAAGAGCCGAAAGCGAAAGCTCTAATCGCTAGTCCCGAAGTTCCATATTCAACAATGAAGGCATTCGTGCTTCACAAGCCAGGGCATGGATCGATCACGACCCTTCCGGAACCAGTAGCCGGGGATGGCCAGATATTGCTGAAGGTCCGAATGGTGGGATTCTGCGGAAGCGATTTGAATTCCTTTCGTGGTCTAAATCCACTCGTGTCGTTTCCGAGGATTCCGGGGCATGAAGTGGCGGCTACGGTCGTACAAGACAGCCGCAGCGGGCTGTCTGTCGGAACGGACGTAGCCATTTCTCCTTACTCAAGCTGCGGTGAATGCGCATCATGCCGGCGGGGACGCCCCAATGCCTGCCAGTTCAACGAGACTCTCGGAGTCCAGAGGGACGGTGCTCTCACCGAACTTATTGTGATGCCGCCAGAGAAGTTGTATCCGGCAAAGCTCACGACGAAGGAATTGTGTCTGGTTGAACCGCTGACTGTGGGGTTTCACGCAGTATCACGTGGACGGGTCGCCGCGAAGGACACAGTCTTGATTATGGGTTGTGGTGGCGTGGGGTTGGGCGCAGTCTGTGCTTCGAGTTCTCGGGGTGCGCGGACGATCTGTGTTGACGTGGACGACGAAAAACTGAAACTCGCACAAGCCTCGGGCGGTGCTCACACCATCAATACGCGGAGGGAATTGCTGCACGATCGGTTGCTGGAACTGACTGAAGGCCGAGGTCCAGATGTCGTGATCGAGGCGATTGGTACACCAGCGACGTTTCGAGCCGCCGTGGAAGAAGTCTCCTTCAGCGGCAGAGTGGTGTACATCGGGTATGCCAAGGAACCGGTGAGCTATGAGACCAGGCTGTTCGTGCAAAAAGAATTGGACATTCTCGGCTCAAGAAATGCTCTTCCTGAAGACTTCCAGGCGGTGATCAGGCTCCTGGAGGACCGGAAGTTCCCGGTGGATCAAGCAGTAAGCCTGGTGGTTACTCTCGATGAAGCGGCAGATTCATTGCGTTCCTGGAGTGAGAATCCATCAAGCTTCAAGAAGATTATGGTCTGCCTGGATTGAGGACGCGATTCCTGAACTCTCAGGCCTAAGGACAATTCTCTAGTGCAAATTTCGAGTAACACGGACTCAACGATTGAAGGCAAACCGAGCGCCGCGCCCCTGTTTCCAACGGGACATCTAGTACCTTTCGTTCTGGTAACGGCGCTTTTCTTTTTATGGGGAATTCCGAACAACCTCAACGACGTGCTGATCCGGCAGTTTATGAAGTCGTTCGCAATCTCTCGCTTCGAAGCCGGATTGGTTCAGTCAGCTTTCTACATGGGCTATTTTCTGCTCGCGATCCCGGCTGCCATTCTTATGCGCAGGCTGGGATACAAAACTGGATTTGTCATTGGCTTGCTGCTGTTTGGGTTGGGGACCTTTCTGTTCTGGCCAGCAGCGATGATGGGCCGATATGGATCTTTCCTGTTCGCCTTGTTCGTAATTGCCAGCGGACTTTCATTTCTTGAAACGGCGTCCAATCCGTTCATTGCTCAGCTAGGAGATCCGGAAAGCTCGGAACGGCGGCTAAATTTCTCCCAAGCTTTCAATCCGCTAGGTTCGATTACAGGTGTGCTGATGGGTACACTATTCATCTTCTCCGGAGTCGAGTTACGTCCGCAGCAGATTGATGCCTTGAAGGCGCAGCGCTTGTACGATGCGTATCTTCGCTCAGAGACCATGCGGGTGGTCAAGCCCTATCTGGTGCTGAGCGCCATCGCGATCTGCTGGGCTCTGGTGATTCTCCGGACAAAATTCCCCCCCATTCGTAGTGAGCACGAAGATGGTGGTGATCACGGGCGTTTTCGCGAACTCTTGCGCTACCCACATTTCTGGATGGCAGTCGTGGCGCAGTTCCTCTACGTCGGTGGGCAGGTCGGCACCTGGAGTTACTTCATCCAGTATGTGCAGGAATTCACTCATCAACCGGAAAAAGTCGCTGGCTATTTCCTCACGGCCACGCTTGCAGCCTTTGGCGTGGGACGGTTTAGCTCCGCATGGATCATGCAATTTATAGCGCCGAACAAACTGCTCGGGTCCTATGCGGCTGTGAACGTTGGCTTGATTGCATTTGCCATGTTGCATCCGGGCTGGGGCGGGTTATACGCACTGTTCGCGACCAGTTTTTTCATGTCTCTTATGTTCCCCACAATTTTCGCTCTTGGGCTGAAAGGCTTGGGGCCTAACACCAAGCTCGGGGGATCGTTGATCGTGATGGCAATCGTCGGAGGCGCTGTCCTCACCCCGCTGATGGGCCTCATTGCTGAGGCCCGTCACAGTATCGCGCCGGCTTTCGTCGTGCCGCTGATAGCGTATGTCTTCATCGCGGGGTACGCCTTCGCCGGAGCGAAGGTGCGCGATACAAGGGACACACCACAAGTTCAATCTCGCGTTTGACGGAGGGGCAGGATGCTATCGGATCGTTTACTTCTATCAGTTCGTTGGATCGGCTCTGTTTTCTTGGTGCTGTCCACAATTCCCAATCTTTGTGCCCAGAGCGCCACGGCTCCCACCGCCTCAGAGGATCCGGTCACCATTGATCAAATATGGCAGAAGGCCAGCAGCAAATATGACGCTCAACGGGCCACACTCCTGAAAGAAGTGGACGACGTGGATCGTCAGGGCCCGTTCCAGCCCGACTGGGAATCACTTCAGAAATATGAGGTGCCCGACTGGTACAAGGACGCGAAATTCGGAATTTTTATTCATTGGGGCGTCTATTCGGTTCCTGCCTTCAGTAACGAGTGGTATCCGCGAAATATGTATGAGCCCGGATTCGATGCCTACAAGCGCCACATTGCCACTTATGGTCCCCAAGACAAGGTCGGGTACAAGGACTTTGTGCCGATGTTCAAAGCGGAACATTTTGATCCCGCGGCATGGGCCGAACTGTTCAAAAAATCCGGAGCAAAGTACGTGGTGCCGGTGGCGGAGCATCACGATGGCTTTGCCATGTACGACAGCGGGTTGAGCGACTGGACCGCGGCCAAGATGGGCCCGCATCGCGATGTCATTGGGGACTTGGCGAGGGCAGTACGAGCAGAAGGCCTGCATTTTGGAGTGTCATCGCATCGGGTGGAACACGATTTCTTTATGGGCGTGGGCCGCAAGATCCAATCTGATGTGAACGATCCGCAATACGCCGCCTTCTACGGTCCGGCACAAGTCGGCGTGTTTAAGTGGGGAACTCCCGTCGCCAACGATTTCACGTACGTGTCTCCGGCGTGGACGAATGACTGGCTCGCGCGAGGAGCGGAACTCGTTGAGAAATATCACCCTGACATTGTGTACTTCGACTGGTGGATCGGGCAGGCGTCGATACGGGCGAATCTCGCCCGCTTCGCCGCCTTCTACTACAACCGCTCTCAGAAATATGGCGATCATGTCGGCGTGATCAACTACAAGGACTACGCTATGCAGGAGCACTCTGCAGTTCTCGACTTGGAACGTGGACAACTCGGCGACATTCGCCCCCTGTACTGGCAGACCGATACGTCCGTGAGCAATAAATCATGGGGCTACATCAAAGACGATACGTTCAAATCGCCGGAATTTGTGATCGATCAACTCATTGATATCGTCAGCAAGAACGGGAATCTGCTCTTGAACATTGGCCCGCGATCGGACGGCACCATTCCGGGTGAAGTACAGCGGGTGCTTCTGGACGTCGGTGCCTGGCTCAGTCTCAATGGAGAGGCCATCTACGGTACTCGCCCTTGGAGGACTTACGGCGAGGGCCCCACGAAAGTGGCGGCTGGGTCGTTTCACGACACCGACACCGCGAAGTACACTCCCGAAGATTTTCGTTTTACCACCAAGGGCGACGACGTTTATGCGATCGGACTTGCCTGGCCTACGAGCGGCGAAGCGGTGATTCACGCGCTCGCCAAGACGGTGGGCAGTGAACCCGTCCAATCCGTCGCTTTATTAGGTGGCGATACCAAATTGCGGTTCGAGCAAAGTGCCGACGGCCTGCATGTGCAACTCCCGGCCCAAGCTTCGGCCAAGTATCCTTATGTACTTCGTTTGACGTTCGAACGTTCCTCACACTGAGATCTGAAGGCTGGTGTGTTTTCATTCCAGTGCTCTGAGGTGGCTCACCATTATGCCGGATTGGAATATCGGTTACTGTATCGACAGCACTCCGTTTGGGGTGCATTGAATGAACCTGCGGGAAATAGCCAAGCGCGCGAACGTTTCAATCGCGACGGTTTCGCGAACGATCAATGGTGCGCCCAATCTGGACCCGTTTCTGGCGAGGCGAGTGCGGAAGGTAATTGAAGCGGTAGGCTACTATCCCAATACTCATGCCCGGGCATTGGTTTCCGGACGTAGCCGCATTCTCGGCCTGATGGTATCCGAAACCGTCGAACCCTTTTTCCCTCAGATCCTGCAAACCTTTGAGAACCTGAGCTTCGAGCACAATTACGAGATACTTCTGAGTTCAATCTCCCGCGAGCGCCGCAGGATGGAGGCCGCAGTGCGGCGCATGATTGAGTGCCGGGTCGAGGGGTTGGCAGTTCTGAGTTCCGAGAAAGAAACCGCATTGATCGAGCTATTTAGAGGCCAAGCCCTACCTCTCGTCGTGCTCGACCACGAACCTCCGGGACCCCTTCTGACGACGGTTTCTATTGACTACAAACACGGTATTCGAGAGGCTGTGCAGCACCTGGCGGCTCTCGGACATGCGCGTATCGCCCTGATCACCGGTCCGGCGCGTTTGAAAACTGCTGCGGCGAGAACGATCGCTTTTCAAGAGTGCATGAAGGAAATCGATTTGGAAATGCCTCGGGATCTGCTCGTGGAGGGAGGCCACACATTAGAGTCCGGCATGAAGGCTCTGTCCGTAATCGCTGCTTTACCGGAGCGGCCATCGGCGGTGCTCTGTTCAGACATGACGGCAATCGGTGTGATGCGGAGAGCGTTCGAACTCGGCCTGACCGTTCCGCGGGATTTGTCGGTAGTGGGATTTGATGACAACCACCTCGCTCAGTTCGCCACCCCGCCCCTCACTACCGTACAAGTTTCATATGCTGATATCGCGGATGCTGCTTTCAAAGCGCTACTCAAATCGGTAGAGGATCGGTCGCACGAATCGTCCCGCGAGGTGCCCGCCATTCAATCGAATCTGGTACTTCGGCGCTCAACGACCCTGACGGCGCGAAGGGTTAACGATGGCGCCACAGTGAAACGTGCCTATAAGCAGGCCGCGACCGTGACACAACCGAAGAGCGATTCGGAGAGCCGGTCGTCAGGTGGCCTTTAAGACTAATGCATCGCGGCCCGGTTGCCCGAACCGTCACCTCAAGGGCAGCGCGATTCTGCCGAAGCAGAACTTCGTACAACAGGCGCTTCCTCGATCTTCCAAATGGAGCCAAAAAACCAGGACTGGTGCCTCAACGGGAACTGAGGGGACCGATCTGTGGCTGGGAATTAAGGTATCGCTAAAGATTCCGCAAGAATGTGCTTGACAAGCCCTAGTACCTAAATACTAGAATGCGCTGACTTCGATACAGTTATCGCTAACCTAGATGTTGGCAGCCAAGGAGGGCCGCGTCGATGCCCAAATTTCGAAGTGTTTCCACTCTTCTGTTCCCGATCCTAGTTATCCTCTCGATCAGTGCGCTTCTGCCCCTGGCAAACGGCCAGACTCTCGCTTCGACGGCTTCGTTCTCAGGTTCCGTGACGGACCCTTCCGGTGCGCGGGTTGCTAATGCGAGTGTTGTTTTGAGCAGCCCAGAGAAAGGAATTGCCCGCACCTTCAAGACAGATGCCGAAGGGAACTTCTCATTCTCGCTTCTGCCGGCCGCAAACTACACTTTGACGGTACAGGCGGCAGGTTTCAAGACTTCCAAGCAGGAAGGGCTCACGCTTGCAGTTGGTCAGTCAGCCAGTCAAAACGTGACGTTGACTATAGGCTCGTCCGAGCAAATCGAAGTGGTGGCTGTTGCGCCTTTGCTCAATGTGGATAACGCAAATGTCGGCGCTGAGGTCTCGACCAAACAGGTAACCGAGTTGCCGCTCAATCTTCGTAACGTATTCAATTTCGTACAGTTAAACTCATCGGTCAACAACCAGTCCCAGCAACAGGTCCTTCAGGGTGGCGGCGGCCAAGGCACGGCCGACCAGGACGTCTCATTCTTTAACTTTGGCGGCGGCTATTTTGGAACCACCGCGTTTCTGCTGGACGGATCCTGGGATACAAGCACCGGTTGGGGTGGAGTAATTTATGTTCCTTCTCCGGACAATGTGCAGGAGTTCAAAGTGCAGCAGAACTCATTCACTGCCCAATACGGTTGGAGCACCGGGAATGTGATCAATGTGGTCACCAAGTCCGGCGGCAGCAGCCTGCACGGCGATGTGTATGAATACATGCGCAATGGCGCGCTCGATGCAAACTACTATTTCAACAATCTCAACGGAACCCCACGTCCTAATACGCATCGCAACCAATTCGGTGTTTCGGTTGGCGGACCGGTGTACATTCCGGGTATTTACAAGCAGCGAAACAAGACATTTTTCTTCTTCAACTACGAAGGTCATCGCGAGAACGACCCAGTTCCCGCACCGGTCGGGATCGTGCCGCTTCCATCTGTCCGCTCAGGAGATTTTTCGTCCGTGCTTGGTGCCCAGATTGCAACCGACGCGTTGTGCAGACCCGTTCTGGCTGGACAAATCTACGATCCGTATAGCACTCGCCCAGTCACCGCAACATGTGGACCAGACGCCGGCAGTACGGTGTTCATTCGCGATCCAATTGCCGGAAACAACCTCGCCAATTCCATCAACGGTATCGATCCTATTGGCCAGCAGTTGGTTAACTTCTATCCTGCGCCAGTACCCAATGTGGCAGGGGGAAACTGGACGGCGAGCGGCCTCGCTGCGAACAACTCAGACGAGTACAGCGGGCGCGTTGACCACAACTTCAACGATGCGACCCGGCTCTATGGAAGATTCTCGCACAAGACACAATTTAAAGATCAGAGTCCGGCCTATTTCGGGAGCAGCAATCCCGCCGGACCCGGACAGAGAAATCCCAATAACCGGTGGGACGTCGCAGCTGGTGTTAGTCGTGTTTTCAGTCCAACCTTCACTATGAGCCTGAATTTGGGCGGAACGAAGTGGGTTGAAGGCAACGTTATGCAAAGCGCCGGGTTCAAGGTCTCGTCTCTCGGTCTGCCCGCCTTTATCGATGCCGTCTCAGCTCAGTTTCCGGTGATCAATGCCGGGCCGTATCTCAGCTTGGGTCCGCTAGCTGGAGCCGGAACAGCAACATTTCCTCGCAGCGCGGAGAGCGGTTCGGTGGATTTCGTAAAAGTGCGAGGGAAGCATCAGTTGTCATTCGGATACATGGGCGTTGCGATCGATGAAAACGGCGGCCGTATCGTTCCCACAACCTTCAACTTTTCCAGTGCGTTTACCGCAGGGCCGGATCCTTCGAATCCCACGGCAGGCACGGGCGATTCCATTGCATCCATTCTGCTCGGCACGCCGGCTAGTGGAGGTACTGGACAGAACGTTAATAACGTCGCACGTACTTGGCTCCACGGTCTGTATGTGCAGGATGATTGGAAGGCTACAAGGAAGCTGACCCTCAATCTCGGCCTGCGCTGGGAAGTGCAGAAGCCTATGACGGATCGCTACGACCGGTTATTTACCTTTGACTACAATTCGACAAACCCCGCCTGCACTGCAGCGGGCCTAAGTTGCACGGGCATAGTCAAGTTTGCGAGTTCGGGTGATCGCGGCCAGTACGATACCAACCTCAAACATTTCGCGCCGCGAATTGGGTTTGCCTATCAACTGATGCCAAAGCTCGTCATGCGCGGAGGCTATGGCATTTTCTTCCCCAACCAGTACCTCAACTCGCCGCAGATTGCCGGATATAACTCGAACACGCCCTATATTGCGTCGCTCGATGGTGGGATCTCGCCCTGCAACGGGTGTTCGCTCAGCAACGCATTCCCCAGTGGCCCAGTGCCGATCACGGGGAACTCGCTGGGTGCTTTGACCAACGTAGGATTCAGCACGGGTGCCGTTAATCCCCAACGCAAAACGTACTATGCCCAGCAGTGGATGTATGGAATCCAATATGCGCCTACGCCACACGACGTGATTGACATCACCTACGTGGGGAATCACAACGTGCACACGCTGGCGGGCAGCCTGAACCTCAATCAGTTGGATCCCAAGTACTTCTCGATGGGAAGTGCCCTGCTTGACCCGGTTGCAAATCCCTTTTCCGGCATAATCACGTCGAGCGGTTGTGGCCTTGATCAGCCCACCGTTGCGGCGGGACAATTGCTCAGGCCGCACCCGGAATTCTGCGATATCAATGAGGTCCAGCCGCCGACAGGCGGTTCGCATTATAACGCCCTGGACGTGAACTATACCCACCGGTTCTCCGGGGGGCTCACGTTATTGGCCTCCTACACATTCTCGAAATTCCTCGACAACGTTGGCGGACCTGAGACCTGGGCCAATGCCTCCTCTAACTTTTCGGAAAACATCCGCGACGTGTACAATCTGGCGGCTGAGAAATCAGTAGACGCGACAGACACGCCGCACAGCTTCGTGTTGAGCTACGTGTATGAGATTCCTGTTGGCATGGGGAAAAAGTATGGGTCGGGAATGAATAAGGTGCTCAATGCCATCGTAGGGGACTGGCAAACCTCGGGTGTAGCGACGTTCAAGAGCGGATTCCCACTGACAATTACTTCGGGCGGCACCGCTCCTAATCCATTCGGCGTGGGCCAACACGTGAACATCGTCGGCGACTATCGCCTGGCACATCAAAGCCGCACCGCATGGTTCAACACCGCAGCCTTCATAGATGCACCAAAATTCGACCTGGGCAATGCGCCGCGCTACTTCTCTGATCTGCGTGCTCCGGGCTACAACAACTGGGACATCAGTATTCAAAAGTATTTCCCAGTTCATGAAAGCTTTCGTTTTCAGTTCCGTTTGGATATGTTTAACGCTTTCAACCATACCAACTTTTATGCACCCAATACCTTTAATGGCGGGGCGGCATTTGGAACCATAGGTTCATCCTTTTCGCCCCGGCAGATGCAGGCAGCTCTTAAGCTGTACTGGTGATGCGTGCGGACGATCAGAGTAGGTTTCGTCTTTTGTTGTCTAATCTTCTGCCTCGCGCCGCCTGCCATTTACCCGCAAGCGGCGGCGCAGTTCGAATCGCTCTTGGCCTCGGCGCAGGATGCCCAAGCCAAGAGCGATTTTCAGGCCGCCGCTGAGTTCTATAGGCGAGCCGTAACCCTCCGTCCGGAAATTCCTGAACTCAAGGCTAACCTCGGCTTGATGTACTATCAGGTCGGAAACGATGAACTAGCCAGCGACGCTTTTCGACAGGCCCTGCGACTGAAAGCCGATCTGTTTGTGCCCAATTTGTTCCTAGGCCTTGAACTGGTCAAAGCAAGACGTTTCGCCGAGGCGATCCCGTATTTCAATCACGCTGCGCTCAAGAAACCCAGCGACGTACAAGTGCAACTTGGGCTCGGCCAGGCCTATGCCGGCAGTGGAAGGACGCGCTTGGCAACCGCCGCCTATACGCGCGCATCCCAACTCCAACCCGGAAACTCAGACGCCTGGTATCACCTCGGCGTGAGTTACCTGGAACAAGTGGAAGCAGATGCCCGGATACTTTTGACGCGTCACAAGGACTCAGCGTATGTGCAAGCTCTGATGGCGGAAACATTCACCGATCTGCGCGCGTTTATTCAAGCTGAAGATGCCTACAAGAAGGTGCTGGCCGTGCGCAACCCTCTCCCCAACGCGCACGCGGGTTACGGATTTGTCTTGCTGAATCGGCATGAGTTGGCGGCGGCGGAAATGGAGTTCAAGGCCGAGGTCGCTGAGAATCCTGGCTCTTTGGTTGCGAAGTTGGGGATGGCCCGATTGCATTTGGAGCAGGGGATCTCGGAACAAGCGGCACAGGAAGTCGCAGAAGTTTGGAAGAACGATCATGGATTTCTTCGAGCCAACGTTTCACTGTTCGGTGCGAGACTGCCTCTGTCAAAACGAGAAGAACTGCTAGGTGTTTTGGAACGTCGGCAATCGGTAAGGGACCTTCCGGAACCACTGGTGAACCTTTTTCGCAGTCCCTCATCTGGCGACAGCACGACCTCATCGTTTAGTTCGCTAACGGAGTCCGCCCCTGCACCAAAAGCGAGACCGGCGGGTTCCAGTGCACAAAAACTCTATGCAAGCGGACGCTACGGAGAATGCAGTGACACTCTGGCATCCGTTGCCAGATCGCTTCAGGTACGAGAACTCCAATTGCTGGTTTCCTGCTCATTTCTTACTGGAGAGTATGCGAGGGCTCTTGATGCGGCGGCCAAGCTGGCCGCAAACGCCGTTACCGAAGTGGAGGGATTGTATTGGGAGACCAAGTCCGCGCAGAAGATGGCGAGCTACGCCCTTGCCCGGGCGAGCGCAACCGACCCTGGCTCCCCCAAGCTGCACGTCTTGTTGGGGGACGTTTACCGCCAACAGAAAGCTTTTCCAGACGCCGAACAGGAGTACCGGAAGGCACTCGCACTGCGACCGGAAGATAGCGGAGCCCTCTTCGGACTATCCCTCGCCCTGCTCACGGACGGCGACAGCGATGGCGCGCTGAGCGTAGCACAGGCTGCGCTGACAAAGGATCCTGAAGATCCGGAACTCAATGCAGTGATGGGCGAAATCCTGTGTGCCCGAAATGATTTTTCTGCCGCGGAACCGTACCTCAAGAAGAGTCTCAATACCAAGCCTGAGTACATTTCTCGCGTACATGCTTTGCTCGGGAATGTATATGCCAAGACGGATCGGACCGAGCAGGCAATCGCCGAGTTAAAGCTTGGCCTTTCGAGTGACAAAGACGGTAGCTTGCACTACCAGTTAGCGCGTTTGTACATGAAGACTGGAGATTCCGATTCCGCTAAAAAGGCCTTTGAAGTTTCAAAGCGATTGCAGGAGCAGGGATTGATGCGCGCGACGGTTGCCATGCAGCAGGGAGAGGACAGTAGCGAGCTTCAGTAGGAATGGGCCAGGGAAGCAGCGATCCGCCAAAGTTTCCAGACACGAAAGGATATCGGGACTGCCAACTAACATGACAAAATTGTATGGTGTCGTCCTGTTCTTGATTCTTACAATTTCATCCGGTGGGGCTGCACAGACTCAATTTGCCATCAAGGAATCTCACCGGGACGCAGATGGGGTCACCTTGCAAACCTCCGCCGGAAGCATGCGTGTGGAAGCTTGTGGTGACCGCATCATTCATGTGATAGCCAGTCCGACGCCGGAGATTCCTGCGCCCAAAGTGCCAGTGGTTATGGAAGAGTGTCGCAACAATAATATCGAAGTCAAAATCGACAAAAAGAATGTAGGCCTGACGACGTCCGCGTTATCCGTCACAGTCGACGTGACAACCGGCGCGGTCAGTTTTCGTTCCAAGGATGGCAAGACAATACTCGCCGAGCCCAAGAACGGCGGCAAAGCCTTTAACGTGCCAGCGCTCGCTGAAAGGAAGACCTGGGATCTCCAGCAGATCTTCCTCTCGCCTGCCGACGAGTTCCAGTACGGGCTCGGGCAGCATCAGGAAGGCATCTTCAATATCCGCGGAGTTCCGATCCGGCTTCATCAGGCCAACACCAACATTTCGATTCCCTTCATGATATCGAGCAAGGGATACGGCCTGCTCTGGAACAATCCATCGCTCACTGACTTTAACCCGGCGGACAAGGAAATCACCATTGATCCGGCCTCAAGCAAGGGAAAGTTCACTACGGGCGCCAAAGGTAGTTACGGTTTTCTGCTCGCAAGCGACAACAAAGACCAACTCATCGTAGATGTAGATGGAAAACACGTGATCGACCTGGTGAACATGTGGACTCCCAGTTCTGCGTCCGGTGTCATCGACTTAGATGCGAATAGGGAGTTCGACGTTTCCGCCAAGGGTGGCCCCGGTGGACTTCAGTTGTCGGTGCGCCCGCCGCAGGACACGACTACTTTCCGGTCCGAAGTAGGACGGGCCATTGATTACTACTTCTTTTACGGCCCCGAACTGAATCGCGTGGTTGCCGATTACCGACAGCTCACCGGGCAAGCGCCGCTATTTCCTAGATGGGTATATGGCTTCTGGCAGTGCCGCGAGCGGTATCACACCCAGAAAGAAATCGTCGATGTGGGGACGGAGTTCCGCAAACGCAACCTACCAGTCGACGCGCTGGTGCAGGACTGGCAGTACTGGGGCAAGTACGGCTGGAATGCCATGAAGTTTGACGAAACCAACTATCCGGACCCAAAGGGAATGATGGAACGATTCCACGCCATGGACGAGCACGTGCCGATTTCGGTGTGGTCGAAGTTTGGCGAAGACACGGACGTTTACAAGCGGATGAGCGCCAAGTCGCTTCTGGTGCCGGGAACGCCTTGGACAGACTTCTTCAATCCTGAGGCCCAAAAGACGTTTTGGGCCGAACTCAAAACGGGCATCTTCGATTATGGCCTAGATGGTTGGTGGATGGACGCCTCCGAGCCGGAGTTTGATATTCTCAAAGGCCACCAGACGTTTCTAGGTACCGGAGAGTCGGTCCGCAACGCGTATCCGCTCTACGTAACCAAAGCAATTTACGAAGGTCAGCGCTCAACAACAGACCGCAAGCGGGTGGTGATTTTTACCCGGTCCGCGTTCGCCGGACAGCAGCGCAATGCAGCCATCTCATGGTCCGGCGACATCTCGGCGAATTGGCTTACCTTCCAGCGCCAGATCCCAGCGGGCCTGAACTTCAGCATGTCCGGTTTGCCCTACTGGACCACCGACGGCGGCGGGTTCTTCCGCCCCAAAGACCAATATACGAACGAGGCCTACCACGAACTCCTGATTCGCTGGTTCCAGTACGCTGCGTTCTGTCCAATTTTCCGTGTGCACGGCTGGATTTCGAACGCCGAAATCTGGAACTACGGTCCGCGGGTTCTCGACATTGCCACCCAGTTCGATGAGTTGCGCTATCACCTGCTTCCATATATCTATTCCGCTGCTTGGGGCGTTACCCACGATGGGGAAACACTCATGCGGGCCCTCCCCCTCGAGTTTCCGTCGGACCCGGGTGCAAAAGCGGTCGCCGATCAGTTTCTGTTCGGTCCTGCGCTGCTGATTAACCCCGTAACTACTCCGGGGGCCACGCAAAGGAGCCTCTATCTCCCCGCAGACCATGATTGGATAGATTTTTGGACCGGCAAGCGCGTGAGAGGTGGCCAAACTGTCACCGCGGAAGCTCCTCTCGACAGAATTCCGATCTATGCCAAGGCCGGCTCAATCATTCCATTCGGACCAGCCGTGCAGTCGGCTTCAGCCAAGGCAGATCCAATCGATATCCGCATTTATCCCGGGGCGGATGGAGATTTCAGTCTTTATGAGGATGAAGGCGACAATTACGACTATGAACATGGTGCATACTCCGTCATTCCCCTGCACTGGGACGACAAAGCCTCCACATTGACGGTGGGAGAACGTCGCGGAACCTTCCCGGGAATGTTGGAGCATAAGACGTTTCGGATTGTCCGTGCGAGGGAGTCAAATGGATTCGGCATCGCAGCTCCCGAGAAGTTCGATACGACTGTCGAGTTCGAGGGAAAGGCTGTATCCGTACGCGACGACGGCAGCATGTGATAGAACTCCTTCATACGGAGATCGCCGTGAAGAAAGTCAATCGCCGTGAGTTTGTTACCTCTGCCGTCGTGGCAGGGGCGGGCGCTGTTCTTCCTGCCCCTCCAGTATCCTCTTCCAAAAAGCACAGCGTGTGGGCCAGTTTTTCCGGCACTCCTGCACTGGTCGGGCGCGAGGTGGTTGCGTTGCAATCGCGTCCTTTCCCGATGCAAAATGTCAGGCTTCACGAGGGACCACTCCGTGCGGCGGCCGAAGCCAACCGGAAATATTTGAAGACGCTGGCGCCTGACCGGTTGCTCCATACTTTTCTCTTGACGGCTGGTTTCCCCTCCTCCGCAGAACCGCTCGGCGAGTGGGAGAAGCCGGATTGCGAATTGCGCGGTCATTTTGCCGGTGGGCATTACCTTTCGGCGTGCGCGCTCGCTTTCGCCAGTTCCGCTGACGAAGAACTGAAGCGCAACGGCGATCTCATGGTGTCCGAGTTGGCCAAGTGTCAGGCCCAAAACAAGAACGGCTATCTCAGCGCATTCCCGGTCGAGTGGTTCGACCGTCTGCGCGACGGAGTCAATGTCTGGGCCCCTTTCTACACCTATCACAAGATCATGGCCGGCCATCTCGACATGTACATGCTTGCGGGCAACGAACAGGCCCTTGGCACGGTTGAAAAGATGGCGGGTTGGGTTCGTGCCTGGGCCGACCCTCTGGGCGAGCAACAGATGCAGCGCGTGCTGCAGGTGGAGTACGGCGGCATGGGCGAGGTGCTCGCCAACTTGTATGCGGTCACCGGGAAACAGGAATATCTGAGGCTCGCCCAGCGCTTCGATAAGAAGGGTTTCTTCGATCCCCTCGCGGCGCACCGCGATGAGCTCAAAGGCCTGCATACGAATACACATATTCCACAGGTGATCGCCGCCGCTCGTCTGTATGAAGTGACTGGAGACAAACGCTACTGGAATATTTCCGATTATTTCTGGAGTGAAGTGACAAGCGAGCGCGCCTATTGCACAGGCGGGATCAGCAACTTTGAATTTTGGAGAACGGATCCCGGCGTACTGTCAACGCAACTCAGTGGAGACACAGCAGAAGATTGCTGCGAATACAACATGATGAAGCTGACCCGGCACTTGTTCGCCTGGTCGCCGCAGCCCCGGTACATGGACTATTACGAGCGACTCCTGTTCAATCACCGCCTCGGAACCATCGACCCAGAAACGGGAACAACCGTCTATTTCCTGCCGGTGGGCGGTGGGTACTCCAAAATTTTCGCCAAGCCTTTTGATTCTTTCTGGTGCTGCAGTGGCACCGGTGCGGAAGAGTTCGCCAAGCTTACCGATTCCATCTACTTTCACGATGAGAATTCCATCTTCGTCAATCTCTACATCGCGTCGGATCTGAACTGGCCGGAGATAGGAATTCGATTGAGCCAGAAGACTTCGTTCCCGGAGGAGCAGGGATCGACTATTACTGTTTCGGCAGCGAAGCCGGTTGATATTGATATCAAGTTGCGCATTCCATACTGGACGAAAAGCGGCATGGTAAAAATAAACGGGCGCGCCATGCCCGCTTTTGCAGATGCCGGCAGCTACCTGGTTCTGCGCGGGCCTTGGACGAACGGAGATCGAATTGAACTCAGTCTCCCCATGCATCTGCACGCAGCTCCAATGCCTGACAATGAAAGCCTTCAGGCTGTGATGTACGGCCCGCTCGTGCTGGCCGCACGCTGCGAAGTTGAGCCGCGGGAAAAATGGTATCGCCACTACCAGTCACAAACAAAGCAGGAGCCTTCGCCAAATCTGCAATTCAAGGGTAAGATTGACGATCCGGCGAGTTGGATACAGCCCGGGCATGGAAGTCTCGAGTTCGGCGCGGTCTCGCAGGAGCGCTCGCTGGTCTTTGTGCCTCTGTCGAGTATTTTGCATGAGCGCTATTTCGTCTATCACGAGGTGCGTTCCTGAACTCGTTCGCGAGAATCATACGAGGGCGGACGTAGGGCAGCCGAATTCCTGCGGTGTTCCGAACCAACGGGGGAACTGCTCCTGAGGTATGACGATTACCCGTCGTTCATTCGTCATGTTGTCGCTATGCGCAGCCGCCGGCCGGGCAATCGGCCAGCAGGGCGTGGCGTCCCGCGATCTAAAAGCACAACTTACGCCTCCCCCTTCCGGACGGCCGTTTAACGCCCGATTTACCGACATTGCGCAAGAGGCTGGATTGCGCGCTCCTGTCATTTACGGCGGAATTGAGAGCAAGAAGTACATCCTCGAAGCCAACGGCTGCGGGTGCGCCTTTATCGACTACGATAACGATGGCTGGATGGACATTTTCTTATTGTCCGGGACCCGCATCGAGGGAGACCCTCCCGAGGCTACCAACCGGCTCTATAAGAACAACCGCGACGGCTCGTTCACGGACGTGACCGATAAAGCGGGCTTGCGGGCCGTTGGCTGGGCGAACGCCGTTTGCGTCGCCGACTATAACAACGATGGTTTCGACGATATCTTCTGCACCTACTTCGGACAGAACCGCCTCTACCGCAACAACGGAGATGGCACGTTTACCGACGTGACCAAGCAAGCCGGCCTTTGGGAAGATGGTCCGCTGCGTTGGGGTGCCGGGTGCGCATTCCTGGACTATGATCGCGACGGCTATCTCGATCTGTTCGTCTCGAACTACATCCGCCTCGATCTGCAACACGCTCCTGTGCCCGGCCAGAACTCCACCTGCAACTGGAAGGGAATCCCTGTGAACTGTGGCCCCCGCGGATTGCCGACTGGCAAGCACATCCTCTACCACAACAACGGGGATGGCACGTTCGCGAACGTAACCAAGCAGGCGGGCATTGCCGCTGCCAGCGAGAACTATGGAATGACCGTGGTTACCGCGGACTTCGACGAAGATGGTTGGCCTGACATCTTCGTCGCTTGTGATTCCACTCCCAGCCTGCTCTTCATGAACAATCACGACGGCACTTTCCGCGAAGAAGGCGTCATGCGCGGTGTCGCCCTCAGCGATGACGGAATGGAGCAGGCTGGAATGGGAGTCGGGATAGGTGATTACAA
>Ga0335077_10000946_pt1 | contig 33466 bp, 31 predicted proteins | sample Lox_Sample_31_FD_207151 | JGI IMG/M metagenome (GOLD analysis project Ga0335077, IMG submission 207151) | Soil microbial communities from Loxahatchee National Wildlife Refuge, Florida, United States - Lox_Sample_3.1 | ecosystem: Environmental > Terrestrial > Soil > Wetlands | place: USA... | reverse complement strand
CGGGGAATACGCTCCCGAGTTCGGCCCTCCCGAGAAAGCGGATGGATCCCGAGGGCTTGAGGTCTGCGACGCTTGACAGCGCTCTTGGGCCCGCTCGATCAGGACTTCCTGGGCTCCCCGGTCGTCGACGCCCGGCTCGGCCGCAACGCGATCGTAGGTTCCGTCCGGCCGCATGGTCCATAAACCCCGTCGGTTCGTCATTTGAAGATCCAGAATCTGGCGGAGCTGGACGCGCAGGTCGGGTTCCTCCACGGGGACGGCGACCTCGATGCGATGTTCCATCTTTTGCGCCATGCAGTCCGCGGAACTGATGAAATATTCCTCGTCCCCGCCGTTGCGGAAATAATAGATCCGGGCGTGCTCCAGAAAGCGTCCGACGAGGCTGAACACCCGGATGCGGTCGGAGACGCCGGGGATGCCCGGCCGCAGACGACAGGTATCCCGCACGATCAAATCGACCTTTACGCCCGCCTGGGACGCCCGATAGAGCGCCTTGGTGATATCCTTGTCTTCCAGCGCGTTGATCTTAAACCGGATGAGGCCCGGTGATCCGTCCTGCCGCAGGGCTTCCCGTTCGATCTTCGAGAGAAGGGCCTGTTTGAAGCGGGTCGGCGCCGGCAGCAGTTTGCGGTAGTTCCGGTCCGGAACGTTGCCGGACGTGAGGTAATTGAACAGCTCGGTCAGATCCCCGCCGATCACGGGATCGCAGGTCAGCAGGCCCAGATCGCTGTAGACGCGGGCGGTGTCGGCGTTGTAGTTGCCGGTTCCGAAATGGGCGTAGCGGCGCAGCCCGTCGTAATCCCGCCGCAGCACGAAGATGATTTTGCAGTGCGTCTTCAGGCCCAGCACACCGTAGGAGACGTGGATTCCGGCCTCCTCCAGGCGATGGGCCCAACGGATGTTCGACGATTCGTCGAAGCGGGCCTTCAGTTCCACCGCGACGGCCACCTGCTTGCCGTTCTGGGAGGCCTCGATCAGGTACTCGATGATCTTGGATTCCGCCGCCGTCCGGTACAGGGTCATCTTGATCGCGAGCACTTTCGGGTCCTGGCTGGCCTCCTTCACGAACCGTTCCACCGACGTGACAAAGGAGTCGTACGGATGCTGGAGAAGGAGGGGGCCCTGCTCGCGGATCCGATGGAAAATGTTCGTGGCGCCGGCGATCAGCGGAGGATCCATGGGGTGGTGGGGCGCGTCGTGAAGTTCCCGGATTTTCAAGGCGGCGATCTGGGAGAGATCGCGCTTGGCCATGAGCCCGTCCACCTCGAACACGTCGGCGGCTTCGTCGAGTCCGAGTTCGGCCGCCAGCATCCCCCGCCGCGTCGGGTTCATGCCCTTCGACGTCTCGAGACGGACGATGGGGGCGAATTTTCGGTCCCGGAGTTCGGATTCGACCATCGACATCAGGTCTTCGGCCTGGTGCCCCGGGATTTCGGTGATGGCGTTGCGGGTCACGCGAAACAACTCGCAGGACTCGATCTGCATCCCGGGAAAGAGGAGGTCCAGGTTTTGCGCGATCACGTCTTCAAGGGGGACGAAGCCCAACTGCTCCCGGATTTGAAGAAAGCGCGGAACCTCCTCGCCGATCGGGACTTTGATGCGGACGAGGTCGGCCTTGTCCGCGCCGGGGTGCCGGACCGTGACCAGAAGATTCAGGGAGAGGTTGGAAATAAACGGAAAGGGATGGGCGGGACCGATGGCCAGCGGCGTGACCAAGGGGAAAACATTTCGGACATAATGATCGCGCACGGCGGCCTTATCGGCCGGGTTCAGGGCGGTGTAATTGTTGAGATGAATCCCGGCCTGGTCCAGCAGGCGGAACAACTCCACGGAAAGGCCGCGCTGCTGGTCCTCCATCTCCCGGACCACCGCGTGGCATTCGTGAATCTGCTTCTCCGGCGTGCGACCGTCGACCGAGAGTTCCGTCACGCCGGCGCCGGCCTGTTGCTTTAATCCGCCGATCCGTTTCATGAAAAATTCGTCCAGGTTCGAGGCGACGATCGCCAGGAACTTCACGCGCTCCAACAACGGGGAGCGCTCGTCGAAGCCCTCGTTGAGCACGCGCCGGTTGAATTCCAGCCAGGTGAGCTCGCGATTGAGGTACCATTCTGGGGCGTCCAAGTCGACCGCCGAGACCAGTTCCTTTTCCATCCGTTCCTCCCCCCGGGGCTCCGAACAAGCCCCGAGATTCTCGATTGAAAAAACCGATGCTAGCATCCGTGTATTAAATCCGTGTTACGCCCATGTTAAAACTGATGAAGCCGTTCAGCTTCCGCTTGACTGCGAGGGGATTTCATGGTCTAAATGGCATGGCGCTCCTTGGACCATGAACCATTCGAGGGAGGAACGATGTCGGGATTGACCCATGCCGGGGGTATTGTGGTGCGACTCCAAGGGGATGCTCCCCGTTATCTTGTCGTCACGGCCAAAAACGACGCTCTGCGCTGGGTCTTTCCCAAAGGGCATATCGATCCGGGCGAAACCCCGGAGGCCGCCGCCGAACGCGAGGTGCGCGAAGAGGCCGGGATGGATGCGAAGATCGTGGAGGCGGTGGGTTCGGTTGATTTTAAAAAAGACGGCCGGGAGGCCCGCGCGGCCTTTTTTCTGATGCACTACGTGCGAAACGCCGGTCCGGGGGAGGATCGCAAGCGGCGCTGGTGCCCCTACGAGGAAGCGCTCGAACTTCTGTCCTCCGACGCCAACCGCGATCTCCTGCGCCGCGCGCATTCCCTCGCGAACAAGCACCTTCATCGCCAGGGGTCCGCGTCTTGATCCCTCGCCCCTGTCGACCTTTTTGGACCGTCACCCTCCGATCATCCATCGACTCTCAGGACGCCTCGACGACCGGGTGTGCGGTTGACTTTGGTTCGGGGAAACCTTTACCATGACCCAAACCCAGGGAACGGAGCGATCGTGGCGAAAAAAATTGTGATGATCGAGGACGAGCCGGACATCACCGGCCTGGTCACCCATTACCTTGAAAAAGAAGGCTATCGCGTCGCGACGGTTCGGGACGGGGCCAAGGGCTTTCAACAGATCAAGGCCGAGCCTCCCGATCTGCTGATCTTGGATATCATGTTGCCCGAAATGGACGGCCTGGAGATCTGCCGGAGGGTGCGCGCGGATTCGAAGACGGCCGCGCTCCCGATCATTATGTTGACCGCGAAGGGTGAAGAGACCGACCGGGTGGTGGGCTTGGAGGTGGGCGCGGACGATTACCTCACCAAGCCCTTCAGCCCCAAGGAGCTCGTGGCCCGCGTCAAAGCCCTTCTTCGAAGGGCCGACCGCCGGGAGGCCGAGCCGGACCGCTATGTTTACGGCGATCTGGTTTTGGATCCGGTCCGCCATGAAGTGCGCCTGCAGGGCCGGGAGATTGTTCTGACGGCCAAGGAGTTCGGCCTGCTCGAACGGCTATTGAAAGAACGCGGCCGCGTTCTGAGCCGGGACGCCCTCCTGGATAAGGTCTGGGGTTACGATGCCGATGTGATCAGTCGAACGGTGGACGTTCACATCCGGCGGCTGCGGGAGAAGATTCCTTTCTTGAAGGACTGTATCCAGACCGTCAAGCCCTTCGGTTACAAGCTCAAAGAGGAACCCTGAACGGTGCGGCTCTCCCTCCAGAGCAGGTTTGTGCTGGCCTTGCTGTTGTCCGGTGTTTTCACCTTCCTGCTGGCGTACGGATTGACCTTTTGGGTTCGGGACCCCGTCTCGGCGCTCGCGATCGCGCTCCTTGCGTCTCTTCCGGTCCTGTGGGTGATCGGGCGCGGGCTGGCCCGCCACGTGACGAAACCGTTCGAGGAGATCGCGGCCGTCACCCGCGGGCTGGCCGCCGGGCAACGGGGCTGGCGGGTCGCCGTCCGGTCGCGGGACGAGATCGCCGACTTGGGCCACGCGGTGAACCGGATGGCCGCGGATCTTGAAACCAAGCTGACCGAGATTTCGGAAGACCGCGGCCGTCTTCAGGCCGTACTCTCCAGCATGGTGGAGGGCGTGCTGGTCCTGGATCGGGAGCGGAAAATCCTGCTGATGAACGCCGCGATCGCGCGGATGTTTCTTCTGGAGGATTCGGCGGTTCTGGGCCGTCCCTTGATCGAAGTGTTCCGGCATCGTCAGCTTCACCAACTGGTCCAACGGACGCTGGAGAGCGGAGCGGACCAATCGGAGGAGCTTGCGATGTTTATCCCCGACGAGCGCATCTTTTCCGTGCAGGCCTCGGTTTCCGAAAAAGGGGGGGTCGCGGTCGTTCTGGTCTTTCACGACGTGTCGAGTTTGAAGCGGCTGGAGCGCATCCGAAAAGACTTTGTGGCCAATGTTTCGCACGAGCTCCGCACGCCCATGACCTCGATCAAGGGGTATATCGAGGCCCTGATCGACGGGGCGAAGGACGACCCCCGGAAGTGCGTCGAGTTTCTCCGGATCATTCAAAAACACGCCGATCAGCTCACGGCGTTGCTGTCCGATCTTCTCCAGCTCTCGACCATCGAATCCGGCCGATACCAATGGCAGCGGGGAACGATCCCGGTGGCCGATCTGATCGGCAAAGCCGTTCATCTGCTCCAACCCCAGGCCGAGAAGAAAGGCCAGACGATTTCGACCGGTTCCGCCGCGGACGCGGGGTCCGTGATCGGCGATGCGGATAAACTGACACAGGTTCTGATTAATCTGATCGATAACGCCATCAAGTACAGTCCGGCGGGCGGCCGGATCACGGTGGAGGCCCGGCAGGACGCAACGGGCGTCGAGATCGCGGTCGGCGACACCGGCATCGGGATTCCCTCCAAGGAAATCGTCCGGATTTTTGAACGGTTTTACCGGGTGGACCGGGCGCGCTCCCGGGAAGTGGGCGGCACGGGCCTCGGCCTGGCCATCGTCAAGCACATCGTCGAAGCCCACGGCGGAAAGGTTTCCGTCGAAAGCCAGATTGGAAAAGGTTCCCGGTTTATTGTGACCCTTCCGAAGCAGCCCCCTTTTCCCTGATCGTTGACGATCGGGGCTCACGTCGTTTGCCCGTTGTTTTCCCGCCCGTAAAATTTACGCGCGTGTAACGTCGCCGTAAGCCCGCCGCAACAGTCGTCCTCTAGGATGGATTTCGCGGTCCACTTCAACCATGCTCGACCAGCGCAAGAAGAACACGGCCCGGGTTGTCCGGTTTCGAACTGTCCCGCCTGCCGAGGCGGTCTGTTCCTCCGGCCGAGACAACTTGGGCCGCGTTTTTTCGAATCGTGAATTTGTTACGTCGAGTTAACGTCATCTTGATCCCTCGGCAACAAATTCCTGATAGGCTGTCTTTAAAGAATGAATGATGCGATGTCACCCGAGAAGGATTCATCTCAGAAGGACATTCTGGTCGTCGAGAGCGACTCGAATACCGCCGGACTTCTCAAGCAGGAACTTGAAAAATATTACTTCCAGGTTCGGATTACCCCGGACGGTAAAAAAGGATTGGCGGAAGCGCAGACCGCGCCGCCCGCTCTGATCATTTCGGAATTGATCCTCCCGGAACTGGACGGGTGGACGCTCTGTCGTTTGTTGAAGAGCCATCCCAAAACCAAAGCCGTCCCCCTTCTCGTTCTCACGATGCTTGGACAGGAGGAAAACCGCCTCCGCGGGCTTGAGCTGGGCGCGGACGATTACATGACCAAGCCGTTCAGCGTGAAGGAAGTGGTGTCCCGCGTCCGGGCGCTGCTTCGGCGCAGTCAAATGAACAGCGAAAATAAGCCGAAGACCCTTCTGAAGATCGGTCCGCTGACGATCGACTTGGAACGGCATGAGGTGCATGAGCGCGGCCGACCGGTGTCCCTGACCCCGATCGAGTTCTCCCTGCTCGCCTATCTGGCCGAGCATTCCGGAAGGGTCTTCACGCGCGACCAACTGATTACGGCGCTTTGGGAGAAAGACCGCTTCATCGAGGAGCATAACCTGGATGTGCATATGCATGCCCTTCGGCAGAAGGTCGAGGGGGATCCGGACCGGCCTCGTCTTCTCGTGACCGTGCACGGGGTGGGTTACAAACTTGAATCCGAACCGTGAGCCCAAGCTCCGCGCGGATCAAGGCAGGGTTCTTCAAACGCGGGAGGTGGAAAGGGATAAGCGCGCTCCGGCGCGCCAAAATTAACACGGATTTAACACGGCCTTGATGGAGGCTTAACGCCGCATTATTAAAGTGATACCATGCGAACAGTGTACAAAACGAAAAAATCAAAAAAGAAATGCCCCGCCTGCGGCTCCATGGTCAATTATCGATACGGAAAGGCCTGGACGGGGAGGCGGCGCCTCCAATGTCTTTTGTGCGGAAGACAGTTCACGATCGGGGCAAAACGGGCGGAGGTGACGGATCGGCCCTTGTGTCCGGTGTGTGCAAAGCCCATGCATCTCTATAAGAGAGAGGCAACGGTGCTTCGCTTCCGGTGTTCGCGTTATCCGGGATGCAAGACGTTCAAGAAGACGGTCTGTCTTGAGGATCCCCATCATGTCCGGTACCGTTTACAGAATACGGCCTAGGGATCGTCGACAAGGAGGAGAAAACGGATGAGCTATTACGTTCATCATGTTGAGGGGCGCTTGAGGGTCAAGTCCCCTTTTATCAAGAGAAGTTCAGCGACCGCTCTGGAAATCAAGCGACTCCTGGGACAAATTCAGGGGATCGAGAGCGCCGAGATCAACACGGTGACCGGCAGCGCCGTCATCTATTACGAGCCCAAAGCGGTCTCTTCGCAGGAAATTCTGGATTGCCTCGAGCGGGCCGGCTATTTCGATTTGTCGAAAGCCGTCACGAACGACCAGCACGTTTATGCCGCCGCCGCCCAAACCGGCGGGATTCTTTGGAAGGCCCTGGCCGGAGCGCTTGTTGAACAGGCTCTCCAGGGTTCCGCGCTGTCTTTGATCGCGGTTCTGATTTAACCCGTAACCCGCCGAACCGTTTTCTCCATCGACCCGACCGAAAGCCGAACCCGTCCGCGGGGACCTATTCTTTAAAGATGATTTTTAAAAATCCTCCGTCCAGGCTGGCCGATGTCGGCGTCCGCCCGGCCAGGTATTGGGGAAGGGCGATGGAGCGTTTGTGCTTCCCGACCTGGATTCGCAATTCATCGCCGCATTTCTCCAGATCGATGTCGCTTCCCTGTATCCCGACCAGCCGAAGGGATAACGTATATTCTCCGTCTTTCAATTCAAAGGTCAGGGGCTGCACGTCCGAGAGCCGCTGGACGGGGTCGTTCCCACGATAGAGGGTCTCGGCCAGAAGCGTGAGCGCCGGAATGCCGGTGACCTCCTGCGGCATCAGGGGAACTTCCAGGGGGACCAGGGGGGAAAAAGACTCGGCGATCATCCGGCGGTATTCGGATTGCTTCTCTTTCCACGCCGCCAGATAGGGGTCGGAAATCTCCGGCGGCAGGACCCGGTTGATCAGCAGCGCGTCCACGGTGAATCCGTATAAACTAAAAAAGGTGAACGCCCGCTGTGTTTCGAGGATGGCCATGCGGTCGGCATTCAGGACCAGGCGCACCGATGTCAGGACGGGATCGGCCAGGATGCGCCGCAAGGCCTCGACCTGATCGAAAAGCCTCTGGATCTGATCCGGGAAGGCGCTCTCGGCGGCCGTCTTCCGCTGGAACGCTTGCAGCAGCGGAACGAAGACGTTGCCGATTCCACGGGAAAAATCCAGGATATTTTTGATGTAAAGCCGGCCGAGATCGGGAGCGCCCAGCAATCGCATCGCCGCGCCCGTCGGGGCGCTGTCGATGATCAGAACGTCGAACCGGCCTTCGTCAAAATATTTCTTGATGCGAACGAGACTCAGGATTTCATCCAGCCCGGGAAGAACGGCCATTTCGCCGGCGATCGCGGATTCCAGCCCGGTCTTCTGCAGAATGGCGGCGATCCGCCTCTTGATGTTTCCCCAGTATCGTTCCAGTTCTTCCCCGGTGTCGAGTTCGGCGGCGAGAAGTTCCGGAGGGCCGACCGGCCTCGGATCGTTGGACAATGGAACGGCCAGGGAATCGGCGAGGCTGTGGGCGACGTCCGTGCTGATCACCAGCGTTTTGTAGCCCAGGGCCGCGGCTTTGAGGGCGGTCGCGGCCGCCAAGGTTGTCTTTCCAACCCCGCCTTTACCGGTGAACAGAATGATGCGCATCAGCGGGTTTCGGCCAGATGCCGATCAATGGCTTCCAAAACATCTTCGCGGTTTTTCAGCCGCGCTTCGTGCGCCCGGACGATCCGGATCTGCTCGTTGGACAGTCCGGCCAGGCGGTTCATCACCTGGACGGCGTCCAGTTGATTGTAATTGTCGATCGGGAACATCGGCACCTTGATTCGTTGGGGAGGCTCCTGGGCTTGGGGGGCGTCGGGGCGGGCGGAAGGATTCCGGCCCGCATCACCCTCCGCGGATTTAAACAGGTTCGCAAGTCGTTCCAGGACGATCGCAACCGCGCCGCAGCCGATGAAGAAAACGATCCCGGCCGCAAACTGCGCCCCGCGCAGCCACTTGGTCAGGAGCGAGGGGTCGTCGGAGCGGTTTTTAATGACCAGTTTTTCAGGCGGCGGCTTCGTCGATACCGGGGCCGCGGACTGCGCTTCATTGACGGCATGCACGAAGGGTCTCCTTTATATAGGGGCGGAGGTCTGCTGGTCCGAGATCCCGCCGCGGGTTTTCTTTTCGAGCACGGTTTCCTTGACTTGACGGCCGGCGAGAATCGGCAGAAACGCCTTGATCCTCGCGGTCGGCCGCAACTCCTTCAACGCGGCCTCATAATGGAGATGAATCTCCTCTACGGGAACCCCGAGCTCCCGGGCCAGGTCCTCGATGGTTGAGAAATTCTGTAGCTCATCCGAATCGTTTTCCGAGATCAAAGCCGCCGCCATGAGCATCTCCTCCTTTGGATTCCGTCATTATAACATGATCATAGGATATGAAAAGCCGTCAGCCGGACTTCAAAACACCCGCCTGATCGGTTCGCTCCCAGGGCAGGTCCAGGTCCGTTCTTCCGACATGCCCGTAGGCCGCCAATTTTCTGTAAAACCCGTCCTTGGCGGCCGCAGGGAGATGGCGGAGCCGGAAGGCCCGGATGATGCCGGCCGGCCGGAAATCAAAAAGTTTTTCCAGACGGGAGGAGATCTCCGAGTCCGGAATCCGGCCGGTTCCGAGCGTCTGGACCTGGATGCTGACCGGTCGCGACAGACCGATCGAGTAACTGAGCTGCACCTCGCACTCTTCAGCCATCCCGGCCGCCACGACGTTTTTCGCCGCGCAACGGGCCATGTAGGCGCCGATGCGGTCGATCCGGGTCGGGTCCTTCCCGCTGAGCGCCGAGCCGCTGTGACGCGAATACTCCCCGTAGGTGTCAATGGCGTTCTTCCGACCGGTCAAACCGGAATGGATCGAGGGGCCGCCCACGATAAAGGGCCCGTCCGGGTTGACAAAGATCCGGGTTTGATCGTCGGGACGGATCGGTTCATCGGCGAAGACGGGCAGGATCACGGTTTCGCGAATGTCGTCCGTGAGCTTCTTCAGATCCGGTTCCGACGGCCTGTTCTGGCTTGCGATCACGGTCAGGCTGTGGATCCGATAGGGCCGGCGCTTTCGGTATTCGATCCCCACCTGGGTCTTTCCGTCCGGCGCGAGATAGGGCAGGGTCGCTTTCACGCGGGCCGTGGTCAACTGCCGGGCCAGTTTGTGGGCCAGCCAGATCGGGAGCGGCATCCGGGACGGGGTTTGGTTGCAGGCGAACCCGAAAACCGTGACCTGATTTCGAACCGGGATACGCTCCAGTTCCGGCTCGGTGAGATCCATCTCGTCCCGCAGACCGTTGTCGTCTGGAGGGAGCTCCGCAAGGCTCGTCACGATGCTGCAGGTTCGTCCGTTGAAGGCGTGGTGTTCGTATCCGACCCCGTTGATGATTTCCCGGGCGACCGTGGCGAAATCCACGCTGGCCTTGGCATGAAATCGTGCGGCGACAAAAACGATCGCGGTCGAGACGGCGCACTCCGCGATCACTCTTGAAAAAGGATCCTGTTGGAGGAAGCGGTCCACGATCGCGTCGCTGATCTGATCGCAGAGCTTGTCCGGATGACCCTCCGTAACCGATTCGGATGTGAACATAAAATCTTCTTTCATGGGTTTCCTCGCGTTTTCTCCGGCTCCGGTAAGGCGGGAGCGATCGACCTTCCCTTGGTCAGTTCGTTGACCACCAAGGGGACGACGGCCGCGCCCCCGATGACGACGCCGTCGAGCAGGCCGACGGGCGTGACGCCCAAAAGCCTCCGGAGTCCCGGGACCGCCAGGGTCAGAACCTGAAGCGCCACGGAGCCGGTGACGGCCAGGGAGAGGTAGGGGTTCGGTTGCAGGGGCGGGTTCTGCGGCGACCGGACCGGGTCGAGGAGGCTGTGGTTTTCGGACCGGCAGCTCAGCGCGTGCAACAATTGTCCCAAGGTCAGCGTGGTGAAGGCCAGGGTGCCGGCCTTCGGACCGGGACCGTATCGCAGGATGCCGTACCCGTACGCGCCCAGCGTACCGGCCGACAGGACGGCCGCTTCGGACGCGATCCGCTTAAAGTCCGATAACTGAACGATCGGCTCTTCCGGATTTCGGGGAGGGCGGCTCAGCACGTCCGGTTCCGGCGGCTCCATCGCCAGTCCCAAGGCCGGAAAGACGTCTGAAATCAGGTTGATCCAGAGCAGCTGCATCGAATTCAAAGGCTCCCCCAGTCCGGCCGAGATCGCCCCAAAGACGACGATGATTTCGCTCAGATTGGTCGCCAGAAGAAAATGCACCGACTTCCGGATGTTGTTATAGATCGTCCGGCCGTGACTGACGGCGACGATCATCGTCTCCAGATTGTCGTCCTCGACGATCACGTCGGCCACCTCCCGAGCGACATCCGTTCCGGTGTGGCCCATGGCGATCCCGATATCGGCGGCCTTCAGGGCGGGCCCGTCGTTGATGCCGTCCCCGGTCATCGCCACCACTTTTCCGGCCTTTTGCAGGGCCTGGACGATCTGGAGTTTATGCGAAGGGCTGACCCGCGCGAAAACGTGGACCTGCTTGGAAAGGCCGATCATGGCCTCGGGGGCGAGCTCGGAAAGGTGCGTCGAGTCCAGGATCGACAGCGGCTTGTCGCCGCTGAGGCTCAACTCTTTCCCGATCGCGTATGCGGTCGGACTCTGGTCGCCGGTGATCATGATGGTTTCAATCCCGGCCCGGTGAAAGTCCCGGATCAGTTCTTTGACCCCATGCCGTACGGGATCGGCCATTCCGATGTGGCCCAGCCAGATCAGCCCCCGATCGGATCCGTCCTCTTCGGGATGAAGGAGGCCGTAGGCAACGCCGAGGACGCGGAGGGCCTGGCCCGAGAGGCCTTCGTTCTCGGTTTGGATCTTCGACCGGTCTTCGTCCGTCAACGGGATGATCTGTCCGTCGCTCATGCGGTAACGGCACATCATCAGAACCTCGATCGGGTTTCCCTTCACGGCCAGAAGGTGCAGCGGCCCCGTCGCTTCCGTATCGGCTGAAACATGAAGGGTGCTCATGAAGTTGCGATTTTCGGACCGGTGGTTCATCTGAAGGACCGGATAGCGATCCCGGAGTTTCAAGACATCCACGCCGGAGCTGATCGCCATCTGGAGCAGGGCGTTTTCCGTGGGCGAGCCGCGAAGGGTGTGTTTTCCTTCTTGAAATACCACGGCGGATTCATTGCAAAGGACGGAGACGTGAATCAATCTCAGCAGCTCGTCCGAAGCGAACGGGTTGAGGAGTTCCTCCCCGCACCGGAATCGGCCGTCCGAGACGGAAATCCGTTTTTCGCCGGCGTGGATCGCCACGACCGACATCCGGTTCAGGGTGATCGTCCCGGTCTTGTCAAGACAGATCGTCTGAACCGCTCCGAGCGTCTCAACCGCCTCGAGGTGGCGGATCAGGATATGGTGCCGCCTCATGTTGCGGATGCCCAGGGCCAACGTGGTCGTCGCCACGGTGGGCAGTCCTTCGGGCACCGCCGCGACCGCCAAGGAGATCGCGGTTTTAAGCATATGCAGAAGACCCTGTCCGCGGAGCAGGCCGATGCCGAAGACGAGGCCGCAGACGGCGGTGCTGATCAGCACCAGCCGGTTGCTCATCTGGCCCAGTTGGCGTTCCATCGGCGTCTCGGGCGACTCGGCCTCCCCCAGCAGGATCTGGATTCGGCCCATTTCGGTATGTCTTCCCGTGGCCACGACAACCGCCATCGCTTGGCCGCCGGTCACCAGGGTCCCCATGTAGACCATGTTGAGTCGGTCCCCGAGGGGCAGATTTTCGACGGTCATGGGCGCGGAGGTTTTGAGCACGGGAACGCTCTCCCCGGTAAGCGCCGATTCATCCACATACATCTGTTGGGTTTCGAGCAGCCGCGCGTCGGCGGCGATGTAACTTCCCGGTTTGAGGACCAGGATATCTCCGGTCACGATGCTTTCGGCCCTGATTTCTCTGGATTTCCCATTGCGGATCACGGTCGCGCTCGGACGGACCAGGCCCTTGAGCGACTGAATCGTTTTCTCGGCCTGGCTTTCCGTGACATAGCCGATGGCTGCGTTGATCAGCACCACGCCCAGGATGATCACCGCGTCCGATACGCCTCCGGTGGCGATCGAAAGCCCGGCCGCCGCGCCTAAAAGCAGATTCGGCAAGGATTTGAACTGGTCGATGAACATGCCGAAAGAGGAGCGTGGAACGGATTCGGGAAGGAGGTTTGGACCGAATTGACGCAGATAATCCCCCGCCGCTTCCTCGGTCAGGCCGGATGACCGTGAGGTTTTCAATGAAAAGACGACCCGGTCCGATTCGATCAGATGCCACGGTTGCGCCTCCATCTCCTTCGGATAAGGAAGAAGGTCGGCCAGCCGCTTGCCGACCGCGGACAGGGAATCTTTAATCGGGGACGTGGAGACGACGGTCTCCCGAGAGGGATCCGGAGACGGTCTCGGAGGATGCGGTCGCGACTCGTGTTGGGGGTCGGAGGCGATCTCGATGATCAGCGAGGCGATCTGGGAGGGGGTGGCTCCGGAATTAAAGACCACCAAAACATTCCCCGTCAGGATGCTGGCGGAAACCCTGCTGATTCCCTCGATCGTTGACAGGCTCGATTCAAGCCGTCGTTTCAGCGCCTCGGAGCGGTAAAGTCCGGAGACTTTGAATCGTGTCCGGCCTTTCGCTGCGGTATGAACGGTTTGAACCACGGAATATCCGCCTGACCCTTAGGTTGATTTTTTCAACACCGGCCGGACTTAACTCTTTCCGCGGATTTTGACGGTCCCTTCTTCCGATGATGGAGCCTTTTTTTCGGATGGCGCGGGTCGGGAAGCGGGAAGTGCGGCGCTGGCCACTTCCTTGATCCCTTCAACCACGCCGACCAGCAAGTCGGTGACGGTTCGAACGGCGGTTTTTCCGAGCAATCCGGCCGCCTCGATCGCTCCGCCTACGGCTACTTTGGCGACGTCTTCCACGTTTCCGCCGATGTCCTTTGCGGCCTCGATCACGCCGTCTACGGCTTTCCGGGCGACCTGCGAAACGTCGGCTCCGACCTCGGCCGCGCCCTTTACGGCGACCTTGACGGTCTGACCGGCGGCGATGACGATGTCGCCTCCCACATCATTGACCCCCATCACCACGCCCTTCGCGACGCTTTTGGTGCTCAAGATCAGACCGGTGCCGACCTCTTCCGTCGCCTGGATGGCTCCTTTGATCACATCCTTCGTGATAACCAGTCCCTCGTTCGCGACCGTTCCGGTTGCCTTGAGCGTGCCGGATACGGTGTTTCGGACCAAGTCCACGATCTCGGTCTCAATGTCGTTGAGACCTTTCAGGCTTCCGACGATCCCTTGTTTAACCGTGGCGCCGGCCTTGCCGATTTTCTCTTCCGTGCCGCTTTGGGTTTGTTCCGCTGACATCTTAGACCTCCGGGTTGTCGATTTTTTGTTCTTGGACGTTTTTTTGAACGGGTTGATCCTTCAAAAGGGTGGCGGCGTACCAGAATGCCGAAATGGCGGGGATCATGAACTGCCCGCGGCTGATTTGAAAGAGACCGAGGCCCAACAGGCCCAGTAAGGCCATGGATTGAAGGTCGATCTCGCCGCTTGTGAAATCGGTAATCTGCTGGTTCATATTTTGAAATGTCTTGGCGATATTCCGGGAAACGGGGTTTTTAGAGGCGTCGATCGGCTCCAGTTTTACAAGGCCCATCTGTTCAAGATATCCTGATATAACAGCCAACTCGGGCGCCTTAAAGTCCGCATGATGAACCACAAGCACGCTTCCCGTGGTCGGATTCATCTCGATTCGTTGAATGCCGAGAATCTCGGCGGAACCGGGCAGTTTGTCTTTCAAGGCCGCAAAGAAGGCGAGATCCCCCTTTCGCGAGGGTATTTTGATCCTCACCCGGCCCGTGGTCATGTGAGAAATGTAAGCCTCGGGAAGCATCAGCTGTTCGTCCCGCTCTGGGATTCCGCCGCTCCGACGACTTCTTTATGAACCTCCGCGATCTCGGCCTTGGTTTCGGCGACGAGATCCTCGATCACCTCGCCCGCTTCGGCCACCGCTTCCTTGCCCCGCTCATAGAGGAGGATTCCCCCCTTGAGGGCGGCCTTGGCCAAGGGTTTGGCGACGGCGGCCACCGCCGGAATGACGATCGGCGCCAAAATCGCGGCACCGATGCCGATCGCAAGCCCCGTCATGAGATTGCCCCTGAAACCGTTCTCCAAAAGAGCCATTTTAATCCTCCTTGTTTGGTATTGAATAACGATCTGTGGTGGTGAATGCGCCTCGAATATTGTTGCTCAGGCTGTCTTGCGCAGGATTCCTAATTCGACTTCAGGAATGATGCGTAGAGGAGATCTGCTTCGGTGTTCCATTCGCCCGACAGGCTGACCGAAAAGAGGGAAACGTGGTGCAGTTCTGAACGCGAAACGTGAACCCGTATCGATTGCTGGGCTGATCTTGCTCTAAACGAATTATATAGAAATGAGCGGTGCCTGTCCAGCGGCTTATCCATTACTTGCCTACAGGGAAAATCGCTTCCTTTTGATAAGGCGTCCGCGTGCTTGGCCCGCCGGTCGCCGAGCCCGTGAAAATTTACACTCAATTAACCGCTCCTTGATCGAGGCTTAACAACGAATACTTATAGTCATACTATAGAAAACCAAAAGCCGATGAAACGAGCACGGGAAAAAGAAGGAGAGCGAGGAATGGAAATCCTGCGATTGAAAAAAATACAGGCGGGAACAAAAGAAAAAGAGGAGATAAAAAGGATGCATTGTCCCCATTTGATCCATGCCGATAACTCCTGCGACGTCGTTGAACCCCGGTACACGCCTTCCGAGTTTGAGACGGATGAATACTGTGCGACGGAACAACACCTCCGGTGCCCCCTTTATCAAGATTATCTTCTAAGCGCCGTAAGCCTGTTCTTGAAGCCGAAGGCCGTTTCGGATGTGAAACTCATAAAGATCAAATAGGAATTGGGTTCTTTCCAAGGTCTCCAGACGGTCAGGTCATTACAAATTAACTTCCGGGTAATAGGGTCGTCATAAACCGTTCATCTGCATGCTTTAAGCTTTCGTTCAACGAAGGATAAGAAAGGGGGTGATACGGGTGGCAGACAAAAACAAGACAGGGAAAAAAGTCAATTCCAGTCTGATGAAGGCGATTCTGCGGGAAGTGGCTCGGGCCGTGGGGTGACGGCCCGCCACGGCGCCCATTTAGAGCAAGCCTTCCAAAGGGACGATGGCTTCCCTCCAATTTCGCCCCTCATCAATAAAGGATTCAAGCTGGCTTGACCGGAATGTTCCGTTCCAATTAAACCCGTTGTGGCAATCATAATGCTGAGAACACTCCTCACAACCGTCTTATCCGCGTTCAAAAGGGGCTCTTCGTCCTGAAAACTCGGTCACCGCATACCGGAAATCGGGTGTCGAGACCTTATCCCCAACCCCTTCACTCGGTCCTTTTCTCTATAAAAACCGGACCAGGATTTTCATTTCCATTTGGTATGGTTATTGCAAAAATTAGTGAGGTTGAAATTGAACATGCGATTCCGCTATTAAGGAGCGGGAAGGGGCTTCCGAGTGTAAAAGCCCCGAGGTTTGAGGTACCGCCAGGGAATTATAAATTTAAAGGGGGGGATGATGTTGACGAAAAGAGCCTTTCGTGGACGGTTAATTGCGATTGGGATCGCGGTGATCACGGTGGCGGTGACTTCGACATGGGAGCGTTTTGCCTCGTCCGAAACCAATCCCGCGGATTCCGTCAACAAGACCGTTGAACGGAAGGTTTCTGTTCAGGTGATCAAGCCGATCGTCCGGGACCTGGACATCAAGCTTAAATATCCGGTCAACATTCAAGCGATCTACCAGGCCAACATCCTTCCGACAGAGGTCAGCGGGTACCTGACCGAGATCAATGTCGACAAAGGGGATTACGTGCGGAAAGGTCAGCTTCTGGCCACCATCGACCCCTCGGAGGAGAACGAGAAGGTGAAGCAGGCGGAAGAAGCGGTCCGTCAGGCCGAGGCCGCCCAAAAAAACGCGGATCTGACCCTCCAGCGCTACCTGGAAATGCGCCGGCAGGATTTCGTTTCTCAGCAGGACGTGGACAACGCCGAGTTGGCTTTTGAAGTGGCTCAGACGAATCTTGAAAAGTCCAAATCCGATCTTCAGGGGAGAAAAGTCCATCTCCAATACACCCAATTAACCGCCCCTTTCTCGGGTTATGTTACGATGCGCTACTTGGATCCCGGCGCCATGGTCGCGCCGGCGAGCGCGCCCCCGATCCTCACCTTGATGAAGATCGACACGGTTCGGATTCAGGTTAACGTGGCCGAGCAGGACACCCATTACATCCGTTCCCACCTCAAGGCCGAGTTCACCGTTGACGCTTTCCCGAGCCTCGTTTTCCATGGAGAGGTGACGCGATTTGCCCATGCGGTGGATCCGCTCTCCCGGACTCTTCTGGTCGAGATCGACATCCCCAACCCCGATCTCAAGCTCAAGCCGGGGATGTACGGTCGGCTCGACCTGATTGTTGACCGGCACCCGAAGAGCATCATTCTGCCGGCCGAGGCGGTCCTCGTTCAGGAAAGCGGCGCCTCGGTCTTCACGGTCGTGGATGGCGTGGTCAAACGGATTCCCGTCACGCTGGGATACGACGGCGGCGATTTTCTGGAGGTGGCCGGAGGCTTGACCGGTCAAGAGACGATCATCCTCTCCGGACAGGATGAGGTCACGAACGGAACCCCGGTCGAAGCAACCCGGGTCGCCCCTCCACTGGATGCGGCTTCCTCCCAACCCCCTTCCCCGGAGAGTTCTTACTCCACCGCTTTGCTGCCTTAAACATCGATCAATCGAATAAAGGTGAGGCATGTTCTTAACCCAGGGGTCGCTTAAAAATCCGGTTGCCATTTTCTTCCTTTCCGTCGCGATCGTCCTGCTCGGCTCCATTTCATTGGACGAGCTTCCGATCGACCTCTTTCCCAACATCAGTGTTCCGGTCATCATGGTGGGCACCCTCTATCCGGGCGCCAATCCTTCCGACGTGGAGCGCGCGGTGAGCTACATCATCGAGCGCGCGGTCAGCGGGGTCAGCAACCTTGATTATGTCTCCTCCACCAACAAGCAGGGACTCTCGATCGTCCGGGTCTGGTTTAAGTGGGGGGCCGACATCAACGCGGCCGAACTGGAAGTCTCCCAGATGGTCGGGTCCGTTATGAAAAATCTTCCCCAGGGGATCTTTCCGCCGTTCATCGTCAAGTTCGACATCTCCAACATTCCGGTCTGTTCGATCACGTTGAACGGGGAGGGTTACGACGAAAAGTACCTGTACGATCTGGCCTTCAACACGATCGAGCCGCAGATCGAATCCCTTCCCGGAGTGTCCGCCGCCAGCGTGAAGGGCGGGAAGATCCGGGAGATCGACGTGGAGCTCGACCCCAACCTGATGCGGGAGCGGGGAATTTCAGTGCTGGATGTGGAGAAGGCGGTCCAGGTGGGCGACCTCATCTTCCAATCGGGCGACATCAAAGTGGGTCGACTGGATTACAACGTCTTCACCAACAGCCAGATCCCGTTTGTCCGTCAAATCCGGGACGTGGTCGTCAAGGTGGCCAACAACACCCCGATCCGGATCAAGGATGTGGGAGACGTGGTCGACGGTCACCAGATTCAGCTGAACGTCTCCCGGGTGAACGGACGTCGCGGCGTATACCTCGATGTCTACCGTCAGCCGGGAACGAACACCGTCCAGGTCGTCGACGAGATCAAAGAGGCGATTCACCACCTGAACAATGTCCCGCCCAGTATCAAGCTGGATGTGACCTTCGACACCTCGATCTATATCCGAAAGGCCATTCAGAGTCTGAAGCATGAAGCTTTTCAAGGGTCGTTCCTGGCCCTGGCGATCATCTTCCTCTTTCTGGGAAGCGTCAAGGAGACCCTTTTTTCCGCGGTCTCGATCCCGCTCTCGATTTTCGTGGCGTTTATCTTTCTGTACATGACCGGTCAGACGCTCAACAGCTTTACCCTCGGAGGATTGACCCTGGCGATCGGACCGCTGATCGACAACGCGATCGTGGTCTTGGAAAGCATCCACCGCTACCGGGAACGCGGAGAAAGTCCGATGGAGGCGGCCCTGTCCGGGACACGCGAGGTCGGGCTGCCGGTGCTGTCGGCCACCATGACGTTTATGATCGTCTTTCTGCCGGTGGTGTTCATCCAGGGAGTGGCCCGTTACACCTTTATGCCCCTGGCCCTGACCGCTTCGGCCGCCATGGGGGCGTCTTATTTTATCTCGATGACCGTGATTCCCACCTTGGCCGGACGGTTTATGCGGCCGGAATCCCTCGAAGGGCAAGGTCACGGCGTTCTCAAGCGGATCACGCATTTTGTCCGAACGCTTTTGGATCGCATGGACGCGCGCTATGAATCCGGCGTTCGCTGGGCCGTGGCGCACCGCGTTCCCCTCATCGGCGGAGCCGTTCTTGTCTTTGTCCTTTCTCTGGGTCTGCTGAAGTTTATCGGGACGGAGTTCTTTCCCGAGGCGGATGAAGGGCAGTTCCGGATCATCGTCCGGGATCGGATCGGAACCCGCCTGGAAGAGACCGAGAAGACCGTTGCGCAAGTGGAAAAGATCGTTCAGGAAACCATCCCAAAAAACCAGATCGTGACCCTTCTCTCCAACATGGGTTCGCCCCGATCGGGACGATCGGCGTTCTACAGCACCAACACCGGTCCTCATTCCGGCTACGTTCAGGTTTATTTGGTTCAGCCGGACCAACGCGATAAAAGCGTCCTGCAATATGTCGATTTGTTGCGGCCCAAGCTTAATCGGGCCTTGCCCGGGGTTTTGATCTCGTTCGATACGGGCGGGGTGGTTAAGAAGATCCTGAACTTCGGCTACAACAATCCCATCGATGTGGAGCTGAGCGGATACAACCTGACGGACGCCGCCGAGACCGCGCGGCAGATCAGCGCCAAAATGAAGACCGTGCCCGGATTGTCCGATGTCATGATCAGCCGGGAGGAGCATTATCCCGAGTTCGACATCAATGTGGACCGGGAGAAGGCTTCCCTGCTCGGCATCACCGAGGGAGAGGTGGCCCATGCGGTGCTTTCCTCCATTTTCGGGGACCTCTCCGGCGCCCCGATTTATACCGACCCGACGACCGGGAACGAATACTACGTCGTGACCCGCCTGCAGAAGCCCTTTCGAGGCGGCATCGACGATCTGGAAAATAATATCTTTTTCATCAATCACGGCGAGCCGGTCTTTCTGAAGACCGTGGCCAATATCCAGAGGAATTCGGGGCCGGTTCAGATCGATCACCGGCGGCTGCAGCGGGTGATCGACCTGATGGCCAACCCGTCCGGCCGCGATCTCGGTTCGGTGGGGGCGGATCTTAAAAAAACGCTCGCGGGGATCCATCTGCCCGCCGGTTTCCGGCTGGCCTACCGGGGGCAGATGGAGGAACAGGAGAAAACCTTCAAGAGTCTCTTCTTTGCCATGGGGTTGGCGGTGCTTTTGATCTACATGGTCCTGGGATCGCAGTTCCGTTCCTTTATCCATCCCTTGATCGTGATGGCGGCCGTTCCCCTGGGGTTGACCGGTGTGTTCGTAACTCTTTTTCTGACCCGAACCACCATTTCAACCACGTCCCTGATGGGGGTGATCATGTTGGTCGGCATCGTGGTGAGCAACGGGGTGCTCTTGATCAACTATGCGAATTTCCTTCAACGGCAGGGCATGTCCCCTGCGGATGCGGTCATCCGTGCGGGGAGAGTCCGGCTTCGGCCGATTCTGATGACCGCTTTGGCCACGGTCTTCGGCCTCCTTCCCCTCGCGCTGGGGTTGGAGGTGGGCAGCGAGGCCAACGCTCCATTGGCCCGCGCCGTCGTGGGAGGTCTTCTGGTTTCCACGTTTCTGACCCTTTTTGTGGTCCCCGCGATCTACTCCCTTGTGGAGGAACGGCTGCGTCGGCGTTTCCACCCGCCGTCGGTCCAAAGCGCCGAGGGAGTCGACCCAACCATTTTGAAGGAAGGGGGGGATCAATGAGCCGTTTAACGGTTTTCGTTGCGCTTGCGATTCTGCTGCTGGCCTGCACCACGGCCCGGACCCAGGAGGCGTCAAAACTCACCCTGCAACAGGCCGTCGATGCGGCCCTTCAGAATCTGCCGGACGTCCAACAGGCCCAGGGTGCGGTTCGCGCCGCGGAGGCCCGCGTGGGGTTTGTGCATTCACTCTATTATCCGGATATCCATCTACTGGCCCAGGATCTGGAAGGGTCCAACGACAGCACCAAGTCGAGCTACCTCTCTCTGACGGGCATTCCGAGAACCGGAGGAACAACGGCGGAACCTTCCAATAATTTTCTGGGAGGGCTTGTCTTAAACGAGGTTCTGTATGATTTTGGACGAAGGTCCTGGACGCTCGAGGCGAGCGAGGCCCGGTCGCAGGCGGCGGGGTTGGGACTGGAGGCGACGCGCTTGGATGCGATCCTCGACGTCAAGCAAGCCTACTTTGCCGTTCTGGCCACCCAGCGCCTGATTGTTGTGAATCAGGCGGCGGTGAAGCGGCGGGGAAAAATCCTGGAGATGGTGCAAAAGGGGTACGAAATAGGACTGCGTCCCAAGATCGACGTCGTCACGGCCAAGACCAACCTGAGCGAAGCGCAAATCGCGTCGATCCGCGCCGTCGACGACCTGCAAAACGCGAAGGCCGGTCTCAACCACGCCATGGGGGTTGAAAACCCGGCTCCCTACGATCTGGAGGACATCCTCAACTACCAAGAGGTTGCGGGGACTCTGGAAGATTTTCTCGGCCGGGCTTATAAAGGGCGGCCCGATCTCAAGGAGGCGTTGCGTCAGGAGGAGGCCTCCAAGAAGGAGGTGGAGGCCGTCAAGAGCGATTACTTTCCCTACGTGACGGCCAGCGCCAGCGTCAACGCCTTGGGCTCCGACGCTCCGCTGACCACCAACTGGGACGCGGCCGTGATCCTCGACGTTCCGATCAACTGGTACCGGGTTCGTCACGAGGTGTCCGAGGCACGGGCCCGTCTGGAGCAGGAGGACGCACGGGTTCGCGCCGTCCGGCAGCGGGTGACGCTTGATGTCGAAGGGGCGTACAACGATATGGTCTCGGCCAAGGACGGCATCCCCGCGGCTCAGCAGAGCCTGGACGCGGCGAAGGAGCGGCTGGAAATCGCCGAAGGGCGCTACAAGGTCGGTCAAGGGAACATCATCGAATTGACGGATGCCCAGACTTTTCTGACCAACGCCGATGCGGAGTACGTCCGGGCCCTGTACGACTACAACCGGTCGACGACCCGGCTGGAGCGCGCGATCGGCGCGCCGCTGACGAGGTAAGAACGAGGAGGCGGGAGATGCGCCGAACGGATTCCATGCTGGGGGGCGAGAATTTCGACCGGATGACGGCGGCCGATTTCATGGAGACCGGTGTTTTCTACTATGCCGAAGATTCCCGGGTGGACCGGCTTGCGACCGCGATGACCCTGGGGAATTTCGGGAGCATTCCGATTGTCACGAAAGAGAAGCGGCTCGTAGGCATCGTAAGCGAGTTTGATCTGTTGAATGTCATGAGGAAGCGAAAAGAGTTAAGGGAGGTCACCGCGAAGGAGATCATGACGGGGGCGCCCGTTTCCGTGCATCCGGAGACCCGTGCCGACAAGATCATGGATCTGCTGCAGCGGAAGCACCTCATCCGCGTCCCGGTGGTGGATCAAGAAGGAAAGCTTGTGGGAATTGTAGCCCGCCGGGATATCCTCCGGGGTTATCTCAAATCCAAGGAATCCGTCCCCCCCTGGTGGTTTTGATCCTTTTTCTGTTTAGGCCGTTTTGTTCGTTGCGCCACGGGAGTTTCCCGCTTCCAACGGAAACCCTTCTTATACCGGCGCTTTGCCCCCCCTTTCAATTCCCCGCAACGGCAATTTCAACATCCGTCACCCCGTTCAAGTAGTCCAATCCCGCCGATCGTACCGGCGCTTCGGTGTCTGAGAATTTACATTCCCGTAACACGGCTTTCACCGGTTGTTCATTTGGATGCTATATGCTCCCACGAAAAATCAAACCGAAAGGAGCCGAGATGATAAAAGGAACGATCAAGGTCCCAAAGATCAAGCCCCATTGGATGAAGGCTATTCTTACGGAAGTCGCTCGAACCATCGTCTAGAGAGTCGGCCCGGGATCGATCAGCGGCAAGAACAACACGATTCTGAATTTAATCACACTTAACCAAAGGAGATTTCGTTCATGCAGAAAAGGATGATCTTTATTGTGAGTGCTCTTTTAATTCTCTTGGGGAGTCTTGCGCAGGCCCAGGAGAAGAAGCCGGATGAACCGACCACGGGAGAACTCGCGGCCGGCGCCGGTTTTGAAACGTTGCATTACAAGAACGTCAACATCACGCCCGGGGGCTTTTTTGAGGCGGCGACGCTCTTCCGCTCCGCCAACGAGAATGCCGATGTGGGAAGCACTTACAGGGATATTCCCCTGCAAAAGACGGCCGATGCCGCGATGCACGAATTCCGAATGACGGCACGGCAGTCCCGCGTCTCCCTCCTGGCCGAGACCGAAAACTCGGGGACGAAGGTGTCCGGCTATCTTGAAACCGACTTTTTGGGCGCGGCCCCGACGGCGAACGAGACCGAAAGCAACAGCTGGAATTTGCGGCTGCGGCAGGCATGGTCCAACTTTGATTTTCCGAGCGGTTTCTCGGTCACGATGGGTCAGGCCTGGAGCCTTTTGACCACCAACCGCAGCGGCTTGAAACCCCGGTCCGAGTTTCTTCCCATGACCATCGACGCGCAGTACGTCGTGGGTTACAATTGGGCGCGCCAGATGCAAGTGCGGCTTACGGAGAAATTCAGCGATGCGGTCATGGGGGCGGTTTCCCTGGAAAACCCGGAAACGAACATCGCCGGCGTGGTGCTTCCGGCCAATGTCCAGGGATTCAACAGCAGCGCGAACGCCGCATCCCCCAACTCCCTCACCAACGCCACGCTTTCGACCGATGGTTACCCAGACGCGGTGGGCAAAATGGTCTTTGAACCGGGCTGGGGGCATTATGAAGTCAAAGTGCTCGGGCGCGCTTTCAAGGACCGATTGAACGAGGAAAACCATGTGGCCTTCGGCAACGGGGTCGGGGCGGCCGCATTGCTTCCCCTTCTTTCCAACGTCACGCTGGTCGCCGAGGGCTTGTCCGGGGCCGGTATCGGACGCTATGGAGCGGCGGTGGGACCGGATGTCATGGCCAAGGCGGACGGAACGCTCAAACCGATCCGTGCGAACCAATTGTTGGCCGGTCTGGAATGGCATCCCACCACGGCATGGGACGTTTACGCATACTACGGTCTGGAGCATTATCAGCGGACGACGGACGGAGCCACTAAAATCGGATACGGGTCGGACTTGAACGACCTTACCGTGTGCCTCAAGGAGGTGGGTCCCACCACCGGCGGCGTGTGTCAGGCCAACCAGACCATCTACCAGGTCCAGCCCGGTTTCTGGTATCGGTTTTTCAAATCGAAAGAGGGAACCGCCGCGTGGGGCCTTTCCTATTCCTACACGCATCGGGAACTCTGGACGGGTGCCTCCGACTTGCAACCCAAAGCCGGGGAGCACATCGGGATGACGTCCTTCCGTTATTATCTGCCGTAAGGCGGGTGAATAACCTGTCCGGTCTAAAGGCCGGGCGGGAGTATGCGAATCTGCGAAGGAACAAAGACGAAGTTCATCAAACGATGGCAGGGACGTGTTAAAAGAAATTAACGTGGATTTAACGCGGGCGTAACATGCCCGAAACCTCAATACGATAAAAAGGGAGAACGATCATGAAAACACTGGCACTAGCCGTCTTATTGTTGATCGGCCTGACGGTTCCGGCCTGGGCCGAACCCATGCTGATCAACGCCGCGGGGGCGACTTTTCCGTACCCCGTCTATTCCAAATGGTTCGACGAGTACGCCAAGATCCACCCGGACATTCACATCAATTACCAGTCCATCGGTTCCGGCGGCGGGATCCGCCAGGCTTCCGAATTGACGGTGGACTTCGGCGCGTCGGACGGTCCCATGACCGACGACCAGCTCCAGAAGGCGAAGGTCAAGCTGCTCCATTTTCCGACGGTGATGGGCGCGGACGTCCCGACCTACAACATTCCCGGAGTCACGGCCGAGCTCAATTTCACCTCCAAGGCCTTGGCCGGAATCTTCCTGGGAACGATCACCAAATGGAACGATCCCGAAATCGCGGGGCCCAACCCGGGCGTGAAGCTTCCGGATAATTCGATCGTCGTGGTCCACCGCTCGGACGGTTCCGGAACCACCTATATCTGGGTCGATTATCTTTCCAAAGTCAGCCCGGAATGGAAGGAAAAGGTCGGCGTTGGAACGTCGGTCAATTGGCCGGTCGGCCTGGGCGGGAAGGGAAACGAGGGGGTGTCCGGGCTGGTGAAGCAGACGCCGTACTCCATCGGATACGTCGAGCTCATCTATGCCGCGCAGAACAAGATCGACTACGGGCTGGTGCAGAATTCGGCGGGTAAATTCGTCAAGGCCAGTCTTGAGTCGGTGACCTACGCCGCGGCCGGCGCGGCCAAGGCGATGCCGGCGGATTTCCGGGTCTCGATCACGAACGCGCCGGGGGACAAGACCTATCCGATCGCGAGCTTCACCTGGCTTCTCATTCCGGAAAAGATCGATGATCCGAAAAAGGGAAAGGCGATTACGGGATTTCTGCAATGGATGCTGAAGGACGGTCAAAAGTTCGCTCCGGGACTTCTGTACGCGCCGCTTCCGAAAGAAGTCGTCGCCATGGAGGAGAAAGCGATTGGCCAGATCAAGTATTAGCGCGTTCAGTATGACGGCGTTCCATCGGCCGGGCGTCAGCCCGGCCGATCGTCTTTTCCGGGCCACGGTCCTGACCGTCGCCCTGTCGGTTTTGGCCATCACGGTCGTCGTCGCCTATGAATTGGTCCGCAATTCCCGGTTGCCGATCCAAAAATTCGGCTGGAGTTTTCTCTGGGGGACGACCTGGGACCCCGTCGCGGAGCAGTTCGGCGCACTGCCCTTTCTCTACGGCACGCTGGTCAGCTCGGCGCTCGCCCTGCTGATCGCCGTTCCGGTGGGGCTGGGCGTGGCCATCTTTCTTTCCGAGCTGGCGCCCCGGTGGCTGTCCGATCCCGTCACCTTCCTGGTCGAGCTTTTGGCCGCGATCCCGAGCGTGATTTACGGATTGGTCGGGATTTTCGTGCTGGTTCCGTGGATCCGAAACGGACTGGAGCCGGCGCTCTCGAGCACGCTTGGGTTCATGCCCCTGTTTCGGGGCGCTCCCTACGGCGTGGGGATGCTCACGGCCGGTGTGTTGCTCGCGATGATGGTGGTTCCGTTCATTGTTTCCGTTTCGCGTGAAATCCTGATGGCGGTGCCCCGCTCCCAGCGCGAAGCGGTTCTGTCCCTGGGGGCGACGCAGTGGGAAATGGTCCGGGTCGCGGTTTTGCCCTACGCCCGTTCCGGGATCATGGGCTCCGTTTTTCTGGCCCTGGCGCGCGCGTTGGGGGAAACCATGGCCGTGACCATGGTGATCGGCAACCGTCCCGAGATCAAACTCTCCCTCTTTGAGCCGGGCTATACGATGGCCGCCGTGATCGCGAACGAGTTTACCGAGGCCACGGGCGACATGTACCTGCAGGCCTTGATCGAGGTCGGCCTGGTTCTCTTCGCCGTCACGATCCTGGTGAACGCCCTGGCCCGTTTGTTGATCTACGGCGTGTTTTCAAAGGTGGAGGTGAGAGAATGACCCCCGCGCTTTTGCTCCGCCGGAGGATCACGAACGTCTTCATGCTTTCGATGACGGGCGTCTGCACCGCGACGGTTCTGGGGATTCTGTTTTTTATTCTGGGTTACATCACCTATCACGGCATCTCGGCGCTCGATTGGGACTTCTTTACCAAACTGCCCAAGCCGGTGGGCGAGACGGGCGGGGGCATGGCCAATGCCATCGTGGGAACCGTGAAACTGTTGTTCCTCGCGAGTCTGATCGGGGTTCCGATCGGTTTCCTCGGCGGCGTCTACCTGTCCGAGTACGGCCGGAAATCGACCGCCGGTTTTCTGATCCGCTACGCGGCCGACATCTTGAACGGCGTCCCGTCCATCGTGATGGGCATCTTCGCGTATACTATTGTCGTGCTGCCGATGGGCCATTTCTCGGCCGTGGCCGGGGGCGTGGCGCTGGGCATCATGATGATCCCGATCGCGGTTCGGAGCACCGAGGAGTTTTTGAAGCTGGTGCCGGACTCGATTCGCGAGGCGGCGCTGGCGCTGGGACTGCCGGAATGGAAAATGGTCAGTTTCGTCGTGATTCCCACCGCCTTTCGTGGCATCGTGACCGGAATTATGTTAGACTTGGCGCGAGTCTCCGGGGAGACGGCCCCCTTGTTGTTTACGGCCTTCAGCAACCGATTCTGGAGCCACGGATGGCTGGAGCCGATCGCGTCCCTGCCGGTCATGATCTACACCTATGCCATTGCGCCCTACGATGACTGGCACCGACAGGCCTGGGCGGCGGGGATGGTGTTGCTGATGCTGGTGCTGGGGGCGAACCTCCTGTCGCGATTGGTTTTGCATCGCCAGTTAAAAGGGTAGGACCTGCTCATGAATAAGCCGGTTTACATCATCGAAAAACTGAATACCTGGTTCGGGGAGCGGCATATCCTCAAGGACATCACGCTGACGATCGGTTTAAAGCAGGTGACCGCGCTCATCGGCCCGTCCGGATGCGGGAAGTCCACCTTCATCCGCTGCCTGAACCGGCTGCACGAGGTCGTCCCGGGCGCGAGACTCGCCGGCACGATTCTCTTGGACGGAGCGGACATCAACGGTCCGACGGTGGATCCGGTGACGATCCGGCGGCGGGTGGGCATGGTGTTCCAGAAGCCCAATCCCTTCCCCACGATGTCGGTCTACGATAACGTGGCGGCCGGACTCCGGCTCAACGGCACGCGCCGCCGGGCGATCCTCGACGAACGGGTGGAGCGGGCCCTGAAACAGGCCGTCCTTTGGGACGAGGTGAAGGACGTGCTTCACAAGTCCGGCGCCAGCCTCTCCGGCGGACAGCAGCAGCGGCTCTGCATCGCCCGCGCCCTGGCCGTCGAGCCCGAGGTGATTCTGCTGGACGAGCCCTGCTCGGCGCTGGACCCGATCGCCACGGCGCGGATCGAGGAGCTGCTGCTGCAGCTCAAGACGTCGTACACAATCGTGATCGTGACCCACAACATGCAGCAGGCCGCGCGGGTCTCGGACTACACGGGGTTTTTTCTGCTGGGCGAGCTGATCGAATTCGGCGCGACCCGCGAGATTTTCACGAATCCAAAGGATCGTAAGACGGAAGATTACATTACAGGGAGATTCGGATAATGCAGCGACATTTCGACGAGGAGCTGGCGACTCTCAAGGACAAGATACTCCGGATGGGCGCGATGGTCGAGGAGCAGATCGCCAATTCGATCAAGGCGCTGGTGGAACGGAACTCCGACCTGGCGCGCCATGTGATCGAAAACGACCACCGGGTGAACGCCATGGACGTCGAGATCGATGAAGACTGTCTCCGTCTCATCGCGCTCCACCAACCCATGGCGGGGGACCTGCGCTTTCTCACGACCGCGATGAAGATCTCGACCGAGCTTGAGCGGATGAGCGATCTGGCCGAGAACATTTCGGAGCGGGCGATCGAGTTGAACGAGGAAGCGCTGCTGAAGCCCTACATCGACATTCCGCGCATGGCGGACGACGCCCAGCGCATGGTCAAGGACTCCCTGGACGCCTTCGTGAACCGGAATTCGGACCTCGCCCGCCGGGTGTGCAAGGCGGACGACGTGATCGACGATCTGAATCATCAGATCTTCCGGGAGCTCCTGTCCTTCATGATCGAGGACCCGCAAAGCACGACCCGGGCGATCCGGATCAGCTTCATCTCCAAATATCTGGAGCGGATCGCGGACCATGCCACCAACATCGCCGAGCTGGTGGTCTACCTCGTCGAGGGAAAGATCATACGGCACACGGGTGTGTGAGCTTCGTTTCGGGCGGGATCAGGAATCTTCGTCGAGGGGTTTGCGGTTGCCGAAGCCCGTGTCGGTTTCATGCCACCAGCCGATCTCGCTCTCTCCGAGTTTCCAGCAGAGATAAACCATCCGGCCGTCCAGCATGAAGGGAAAATCGCAGAGGCCTTTTTCGAGGTCCTTGATCAGGACGCCCATCTGCTGGACCCGTTCCACGCGCTTCATGATAAATTCCAGCGCCTTCAGATAGGCGGGACCCTGGGGCGAGCCGCCGTTCTCCGAGAGATGCTCGCGGGCTTTCTGAATATCACCCCGGATATTCAGAATAAAATTCCGCATCTTTTGGACCTCGCGCAGCAAAACCTCCAGGTCCGGGACGAGGTTGTTGGCTTCTCCCAAGGTGAATATTCGTTCATCCATAACAATTATTTTAAGACTTTACCCAGACCCTGTCAATATCCCCTTCCCAGCGCGCGCCGCTTTATGTTACAATGCATTCTCTTTTCCGCGGACCCATCGGCCGCGGTTCGGATTTCCCGTTCACGGCCTTCATAAATGATACGGCGAGTGTAGCTCAATGGTTAGAGCACTGGTCTGTGGCACCAGGGGCTGGGGGTTCAATTCCCCTCACTCGCCCCAAAATTTTTAATTAAATTTACGCGCCTGTAGCTCAGCTGGATAGAGCGGCAGACTTCGAATCTGTTGGCCGGGGGTTCAAATCCCTCCAGGCGCGCGAATTTTTGCTATGAAAAAATTCAGAGCAATCGAGCAATGGACATTGGAACAATGGACAAGGCTCGGATTGCGGTCCATTTTCCATTGCTCCACTTTCCCGTTTCCTCGCTGTTGAACCCTCCACTTTTCCCTCGCACCGCCATCCAAAAGGAGCAATATATTCGATCTGCATCATTATATATATGTCTGGATACATATGTCTGGGATCGTAGGGGCGAACCTATGTGTTCGCCCAAAATTATTTGTAGGGGCAGGGCTCGCCCTGCCCGATCAAACAGGGCGCAGCAAGCAGCGCCCCTACGAAAAAAAACCCCTATGCGGATTATGCGGCGGGGCGGGCAGGCCGTCTGCCCCGGCGCGGCAGCCAGATGTCGGGAGTTAATTGGGGCCCGGATTCTCCTATCTTGACCCTTTCTTCCGGAGCCGGTATACTCCGATGTGACGTCGCCGATGTTTATTAGGGACGGTTTGTTGCGCGAGGTAATTTATGGGAATCAGTGAATTGCTAAAAATAAAACGGGAAGAAATACTGTGCATTGCGGCCAAACACGGGGCGCGGAACGTTCGCATTTTCGGCTCCGTAGCCCGGGGCGAGGCCGGGCCTGAGAGCGATCTGGACCTGCTGGTGGAATTGGAGCAGGACCGCAGCCTCTTTGACCATGCTGCGTTGGTCGAAGATCTTGAGGTGCTGTTGGGGAGAAAAGTGGACGTCGTCACCGAGAACGGCATCTATTGGCTACTCCGTCGCCGGATCTTAAAAGAGGCGAAGCCGCTGTGAAAAAGGATCCGCGGGTTTATCTGGCACAAATTCTGGAATGCACCGAACGCATTGTAAAATACACGGCAAAGGGGAAGAAAACCTTTCTATCTGACCGCATGACCCAGGACGCGGTCATCCGAAATTTCGAGATCATCGGTGAGGCGGCGAAACGCGTTCCGGAGGATTACAGGCGGGACAACGCGAAATCCCGTGGCGTGGTCTTACGGCTTTCCGGGATGTCCTGATTCATCAGTATGAAGGAGTGGATCTCCAAGAGGTGTGGAGGGTGATCGAGAAAGAACTGCCCGCTTTAAAGACGGCCATCAAACGCGCGCTGCCCCCACTTGATCAATTAGAAAAGGAACTGGCGGGCGAAGGGGACTGACTCCTCCCTCATCACTCCTTACTCCTCACTGTATTCGCTAATATTGACCTTTATCCATAAATTCTATACAGTGAAGCCATTCCCAAACATCCCCGAAAGGTAAAGCGCGGGCGCTGCTCTGAAGTGGGCGGGGGCCATCGCGCGGCGGGCGGCTTATGAACGGCTTGATCGCCAGTACCGATTTCGATTGGCCTACCGATTGTATGCCTTCCTCCGGTTTGTTTTTAAAAACCTGTATGGGGGGTTTAAAACCCGCCCATAAATTGTATCGGCATATGGCATACGCCCGAATAAAAATCACCCGACGAATTTTGCATCATGATAGGTAGGGGCGGGTCCCCATCATCAAGGCCCTTCAGGTCCACGAGCGTGTGCAGCTTGAGGTCAAATCGAACTGAACCGCGGCGTGATTATGAGGCTACGGTAGGGGCAGGGCTTGCCCTGCCCGATAAAACGGATCGTAGGGGCGTATGGCAGACTCCTCACTTCCTTGTCCCCATTTTTCCCTATAGACCGGCCGTGGAGGCGATCCGCGATCCTTGACCCTTCTCCCCAAAGCCGGTATACTCCGGCGTAATGGTCCGTCGTTTTAAGGGAGGTTTACCGTGAAGGCCACAGCAAAAATAAATCCGGATGAATACATCCTTTCCGTACTTTCACCGGAAGATCGCTTGGAGGCGGCTCTCAATATTGCGAGAGAGTCATTCCGAAAGACGGCTCTGACGATTGAAGACATCGAAAAGGCCGTCAAGAAAGTAAGGAGCCGGGCATACGAAAAAGGTCGGAGATAGGTATGTCGCGCAGGCCAGAATGGCTGTTCCCAGGAAGAGACTGGTGATCTGTCGTGATCCGGAAGACAACATGATCTTGGAATGCTGTTTTGCAGCGAGAGCAGATTTCTTGGTCACCGGGGACAGAGATCTTCTTGAAATGGATAAGACTTCCACAAGAACTCATCTCCCCGGTTTAAAAATCATTTCTCCAAGAACGTTTTTGAGACGGCGCAAAAAAGCATAAGTCTCTTGTCTTCTGCGTTGACCCTGCATCATTAATATATAGGATCGTAGGGGCGTATGGCATACGCCCGCGTTAGAATCATCCTGATGGAGGAGATATGAGCGGCCTTGTCCCGGTTGAACGAATTGAAAAAAGAATTCTCCTTCTACGCGGACAAAAGGTCATGCTGGACAAGGACCTGGCCGAACTGTACGGGGTCAAGATCAAGGTTTTTAATCAAGCGGTCAAGCGAAACGCAATACGCTTTCCCTCCAACTTCATGTTTCAACTGACCCGAGAAGAGGATGCGCCTTTAAGGTCACAAATTGTGACCTTAAAAACCGGCTGGGTCAAAAGAGCCCAAGGATCAACGGCGGCGCGGGGGTGACGGGATGAATTTGTAGGGGCGTACGGTTGTACGCCCGGATTAACAGGTTCGTAGGGGCGGTTCGCGAACCGCCCCTACAAAAAAACATTTGAACGAAATGACCGAACCATCCGGTCGCCCGCGGACCGGCAGGCGGCGGATAGATTGATTCAGAAGGGAATGAATAATGCCACGAGGTAAAAAGTCAGAGAACAAAAATAAAACCAGCGCGGCCACGCTTGGCTTCGAGTCGAAGCTGTGGGAAGCGGCGGATGCCCTTCGGAACAATATGGACGCGGCGGAGTACAAGCACGTCGTCCTCGGCCTCATCTTCCTCAAATACATCTCGGATGCCTTCGAGGAGCAGCACGCGAAGCTCGAGTCCGAACGGAAAAAAGGGGCCGATCCGGAGGACCCGGACGAGTACAAGGCGGTCAATATCTTCTGGGTGCCGAAGGAAGCCCGCTGGTCGCATCTCAAGGCCAACGCCAAGCAGCCGACGATCGGAAAGCTGGTGGACGACGCGATGGCCGCAATCGAACGTGACAACCCCACGCTCAAAGGCGTTCTTCCCAAAGATTACGGCCGCCCGGGCCTGGACAAGCAGCGCCTCGGCCAGCTCATCGATCTGGTCAGCAATATCGGCTTGGGCGATAAGGAAAACCGCTCCAAGGACATTCTCGGGCGCGTCTACGAATATTTCCTTTCGCAGTTTGCCAGCGCCGAGGGAAAGAAAGGCGGACAGTTCTACACGCCCTCGCGCGTGGTGCGCGTGCTGGTCGAGATCCTTGCCCCTTACAAGGGCCGCGTCTTCGATCCCTGCTGCGGCTCGGGCGGAATGTTCGTAAGCAGCGAGAAATTCATCGAGGCGCACAGCGGAAAGCTCGGCGATATTTCCGTTTATGGCCAGGAGTCCAACTACACTACCTGGCGGCTTTGCAAAATGAATCTCGCAATCCGGGGTATTGAGGGAAACATCGCACACGGCGACAGCTTCCACAACGACCGCCATCCGGATCTCAAGGCGGACTATGTGATGGCCAATCCGCCGTTCAACGACAGCGACTGGCGGGGCGAGCTGCTCAAAGAAGACAAGCGATGGAAATTCGGAACGCCGCCGGCTGGCAATGCGAACTTCGCCTGGGTCCAGCATTTCATCCATCACCTCGCGCCCACGGGGCTCGCGGGCTTCGTGCTCGCGAACGGCTCGATGTCATCCAATCAGTCCGGCGAGGGCGAGATCCGAAAGAACTTTATCGAGGCCGATCTCGTGGACTGCATGGTCGCCCTGCCGGGGCAACTGTTCTACTCGACGCAGATCCCTGTCTGTCTTTGGTTCATCGCACGCGAAAAGAAGAACCATCGGTTCCGCGACCGGCGCGGTGAAGTGCTCTTCATCGATGCCCGAAAGATGGGGACGATGATCGACCGCGTCCATCGCGAACTGACGGATGAAGATATTCAGAAGATCGCGGGCGCCTATCACGCCTGGCGCGGCGACACAACAGTAAGCCGTCATTCCGGCGAAAGCCGGAATCCAGTCGCAGTTTTATTGAATCATTCCATCTTCGCCGGTGCCCGTCTGCGCAGGCATGACGACTTATGACACGCCCTCGGCCGGGGGAGGGTGGTGGTAAATTC
>Ga0335077_10000945_pt1 | contig 33486 bp, 24 predicted proteins | sample Lox_Sample_31_FD_207151 | JGI IMG/M metagenome (GOLD analysis project Ga0335077, IMG submission 207151) | Soil microbial communities from Loxahatchee National Wildlife Refuge, Florida, United States - Lox_Sample_3.1 | ecosystem: Environmental > Terrestrial > Soil > Wetlands | place: USA... | reverse complement strand
GCAGGATCACTTGCTGGCGCTCATCGAAGCCGTCCATCTCGACGAGCAGCTGATTGAGTGTCTGCTCCCGCTCGTCGTTGACGGCACCGAGACCCGCTCCACGGCGCCGCCCGACCGCATCGAGCTCATCGACGAACACGATGGCCGGCTGCGCCGCCTTGGCCTGCGTGAACAGATCGCGCACGCGGCTCGCCCCGACCCCGACGAACATCTCCACAAACTCTGAGCCGCTGATGTGGAAGAAGGGCGCGCCGGCCTCACCGGCCACCGCCCGAGCGAGCAGTGTCTTGCCGGTTCCCGGGGGCCCAACGAGCAGTACCCCGCGCGGAATGCGCGCCCCGATTTCCAGGTACTTGCTCGGATGCTTCAAGAAATCGACGACCTCCGTCAGATCCTTCTTTGCTTCGTCCGCGCCTGCCACGTCGGCGAAGGTCACCTTGGGTCGATCCTCGGTGTAGCGCCGTGCCTTGTTGCGCGCGAAGCCGAATACTCCGGATTGCGTGCGCGAGGCCTGTCGCCCCATCCAGAGGAGCAGGGCGACCATGAGCAGCACCGGCATGCCGTCGGTCAGCAGAATCGCGAACCACGGCGGCGAAGGCGTGGACACGTTGATCACGACCCGATGCGCCTGCAGCAGCGGCATCAGAGAGGTATCGCCCACGATGCTGGGAAAGATCGCACGGAACTTCATGTAGTTCGCGGGCGTGCTCGGGTTTGGCGGCGCTCCCGGTGCTCTGGTGACGGCAGGCGGCGCTTTCGCAGGTGCGGGATGTGCCACGGGGTTTTGTGGCGCGGCCGGCCGCTGTTGTGTCGTGGGCGCCGGCTTGGTGTTGGCTGCGGGCTCGGGCCATTTGATCGCGCGCACGAACGTGCCGCTAATCGCATCGCCGACGATGCGCACCTCAGAGACGTTGCCACTTGCGACCTGCGCCACGAACACGCTGTACGGCAGGGTCACCTCGGGTGAGTGGCGGGGAATGAATGCCCAGATATTCCAGGCCAAAAGCGCAGCGAGGATCAGCCAGGAGAACGGATTCGGGCGATAGGGCTGCGGCCGCTTGTCCTGCGGGTTACCCGAGCCGGGGCTGCCTGTCGGGGACTTGCGGTCGCCCGAGGACGGAGGGCCACGCGCGTTGCGCTCTCCGGGCAGCGGCGGGGAAGGCTTGCGATCGCCGCCGTTCATGCGAGGAGCGCGGCCAGAAGGACGAGTACCGCGGCGCCGATCCCCAGCACGGGCCTTGTCATCGAATGAACCATGACTGTCCTGATCACTACGCCGATAAGGGCAGGCACGTAGATCCGATTGGCCACCAGCTAACAGGCGGAAGGGCCCGTCGGAACGATCGTGCCACCAAGGTTGAGGGCAACTACCGTGCCTGACCATTGCCGGAGCAGCGCGAACATGAACGGGAGCGCCACCGGAAAGCAGGTACAGCTCAGCTTTGACCGGTGCGGCAGATGCTGCAAAGATGGCTCGATGAAACGGCTCACCATCGAGGTCGACGCCGCGCACCGAGTCTCCGCGCTTCTCGACTTGCCTGTGAGTGCTCGCGCCCTGTACGTGCTGGCGCACGGCGCCGGGGCCGGGATGGGACATCCTTTCATGCAGGCAGTCGCAATCGGCCTCGCCGAGCGCAATATCGCATCGCTGCGCTACCAATTTCCCTACATGGAGCGGCATTCACGCCGGCCGGACGCGCCAGCCCTGTGTCACGCCACTGTGCGCGCGGCGGTCGACACCGCGACCCGCCAGGCGCCAACCCTGCCGCTCGTCGCCGGTGGCAAGTCTTTCGGCGGACGGATGACCTCCCAGACCCAGGCAGACCAGGCGCTTCCCGGCGTGCACGGTCTCGCCTTCCTGGGCTTCCCGCTGCATCCGCCCGGAAGTCCGGGCAGCGAGCGCGCGGAGCACCTCGCGCAGATCGCCGTACCGATGCTGTTCCTGCAAGGCACGCGGGATGAGCTGGCGGAGCTCGCCCTGGTGCGCCCCCTGGTGGGGCAGCTGGGCGAGCGTGCCGCGTTGCACGTGTTGCAGGATGCCGATCATTCCTTCCACGTGCCGGCGCGCTCGGGTCGCACCGACGCTCAAGTCATGACCGAGCTTCTCGACACGCTCGTTGATTGGGTCGAGCATCTGGTGCTCGCCGGCACGTGAGCGAGAGCACGTGAGCGAGAGCAAGTCTCCGCTCGATCGGTATGCCGCCAAGCGCAGCTTCGCGCGCACGCCCGAGCCTGCCCCGCAAGCAGCGCTCGTGCGCAGCGGCCCGCTGCTTTTCGTCGTGCAGAAGCATGCTGCGCGGCGCCTGCACTACGACTTCCGGCTCGAGCTCGATGGGGTTCTCAAATCCTGGGCCGTGCCCAAGGGACCCTCGCTCGACGTGGCGGACAAGCGCATGGCCGTGCAGGTGGAGGACCACCCGTTCGAGTACGCCTCCTTCGAAGGCGTGATCCCACCGCGCCAGTACGGAGCCGGACGTGTGATCGTGTGGGATTGCGGCGTGTACTCGCCGGATGAGGACCGCGAGTACTCCTTCGGCGATCGAACGCGGGCCGAAGCGCGCATGCGTGCGGGCCTTGAGGCAGGCAAGCTCGGCATCCTTCTGCGTGGTGAGAAGCTCAAGGGCTCCTTCGCGCTGGTGCGCACCTCGACCAAGGAGCAGTGGCTGCTCATCAAACACAGGGACCGTTTCGCCGATGGCACCGACGTGCTCGCACGCAATCGCTCGGTGCTCTGTGGTGCGACGCTCGATGAGCTCTCGGCAGAGCGCGCCCCCGAGCGCAGCGACGCTGCCCGACTCGCCGCGGGCGGTCCAGCCGAGGAACTGCCGGCGGAGCTTGCACCGATGCTCGCCGCCAGCGGGGATGTTGCGCGCTCCGATCCCGCATGGCTCTTCGAGCCTAAGGTCGATGGCTATCGAGTCATCGCTTTCATCTCCGGCACGACGGTGCGGCTACAGTCGCGCCGCGGCATCGATCTCACACCCTTCTTCCCCGAGATCGTCGCGGATCTCGCGGCGCAGGCGGTCGATCGCATGATCGTCGATGGCGAGATCGTCGCGCTCGGAGCCGATGGCCGGCCCTCCTTCAATGCCCTGCAGAATCGCGCGCAGGCAAAGGGTACGGCCGCGCTCGCCGATGCGCGACGCGATGCGCCCGCAGCACTCGTGTGCTTCGATCTGCTGCACTTCGCGGGGGTCAATCTGCGGGCCGCGCCGTACGCCGACCGGCATCGGTATCTCGCGCAATGCCTGCTGCCTTCCGCGCATGTGCAACTGGTTCATGTGTCCGAGAATGCAGAGGCGCTCTACGCCGCTGCCATCGACAGCGGTTACGAAGGCATCGTGGCCAAGCGCAAGGACGGCATCTATCAACCAGGCCGCCGCTCCCCCTCCTGGCTCAAGATCAAGGCGCTGCGCAGCGCGGAGTTCGTCGTCGGCGGCTACACGCGCGGCAAGGGACAGCGGGAGGCGCTCGGCGCGCTGCTCCTCGGCTACTGGGAGGGCTCGAAGCTGCACTACGCCGGGCACGTGGGCTCGGGCCTGCACGATGCGGCGCTCGACGCGCTGCGCGAGCAGACGCGGCGCTTGCAGAGAAACAGCTCGCCGTTCGCGGAGAAACCTCCCCTGCACCGTCCGACGACCTGGCTCGAGCCGCAGCTCGTGGCAGAGGTCGAGTTCTCGGACTTGACTTCCGCGGGGCTGCTGCGTGCGCCGGTGTTCGTACGGCTGCGCGAGGACATCGACCCGGGCAGCATTGGAAAGCCCGCCAAGGGCTCAGGATCTGATGTCACGGGCACTACCCTGGCAGCGGAAAATGAGGATCCTGCCGATCCGGTATCCGCTGGCGCCCCTGACCGCACCGCGCACACCGCTTCCGGCAAGAGCGCCGCGAGCGAGATCGAGGCGGTGCTCGAGCAACTCGAGCGCCCGGGACAACGCTTGGATCTTGCGGTTCAGGGTGCGCGCATCCGGCTCACGCATCTCGAGCGGATCTACTGGCCTGCGGATGCCGCTGCGCGTCGCCCTGCCATCACCAAGCGCGACTTCATCCGCTATCTGGCGGCCGTCTCGCCCTGCATGCTGCCGCATCTCAAAGACCGGCCCCTGACGATGATCCGCATGCCCGAGGGCATCGATGGCGAGCGCTTCTTCCAGAAGCACTGGGAGCACACGCAGCCGGATTTCGTGGAGACGGTCACCGTGTTCTCCGACCACAAGAGTGAGCGTCACGCCTATCTGCTCGCCAACAATCTACCCACGCTCTTATGGCTCGGACAGAGCGGAACGCTCGAATTTCACATCTGGCATTCGCGTGCGAGCGTGGACGCGGATGCCGCCAGCCGCGGCAGCGACTATGCGAGCTCGCTCGCGGCCCTCGAGGAATCAATTCTCAACTATCCCGATTACCTGGTGTTTGACATCGATCCCTACATCTATTCCGGCAAGGAGGCTGCGGGTGCGGAGCCCGAGCTCAATGCCAAGGGCTTCGCGACCGGCAAGAAAGTGGCGTTCTGGCTGCGTCAACTTCTGCAGCAAATGTCCCTCGAGGCGCTCGTCAAGACCTCGGGAAAGACGGGTCTGCACGTCTTCGTCCCCATTCAGCGCACCGTCACCTTCGATACCGCCCGACAGATTTGTGAGGTCGTCGGCAGACACGTGATGCGCGAGCACCCGCGCGAGATCACCATGGAGTGGGCGGTGCAAAAACGCACCGGCAAGATCTTCATCGACTACAACATGAACGTGCGTGGCAAGACGCTCAACGTCGCCTACTCGCCCCGGGGGGTACCGGGCGCCCCGGTATCGATGCCGCTCACCTGGGATGAGCTGGAAGGGGCCGAACCGATGGATTTCAGGATCGATAACGTGCTGCGCCGCTTGGAAAAAACCGGTGACCGGTGGCATGATGCGCTCGCGGTCAAGCAGAGCCTTGCCCGCGCGTTCGGCCTCATCAGCCGTGACGCACGCACAGGCAATTGAAGGGTTCAAACATGGCGGCACGCTCCATCGGATCCCTCACGATCTCCTTCGGTCTGGTCGCGATACCCGTGAAGCTCTTCAGCGCGACTCAATCGGCGAGCGCGATCTCCTTCAACCTTCTGCACAAGGGCTGCGGCTCCCGGCTCAAACAGCAATACTTGTGCGCGAAGGAAGGCACGCTCGTCGAGCGCGACGACATGGTCAAGGGTTACGAGTTCGCCAAGGACCAGTACGTCATGTTCACGCCGGAGGAGATCAAGGCGCTCGAGGAAGTCGGCACGCATGCGGTCGAGATCTCGGAGTTCGTGCCGATCGAATCCATCGATCCCGTGTACTTCGACAAGACCTATTATCTCGCCCCCGACAAGGGCGCGGCCAAGCCGTATGCGCTCCTCACCGAGGCGCTGAAGAGCGCGAAGCTTTGCGCAGTGGGCCGCTGGGCGGCGCGCGGCAAGGCCTACATCGTGGCCATGCGGCCGATCGGCGATGTGCTCTCGATGCAGCAGTTGCACTTCGCGAGCGACGTGCGTCCGGCGAGCGAGGTCGAAGTTCCCAAGTCGGAAGTGAAGCCCGCGGAATTGAAACTCGCACAGCAGCTGATCGGCCAGCAGACGGTCGAGAAGTTCGATGCCAGTGAGTTCAAAGACGAAGTGCGCGCACGCATTCAGGCGGAGATTCAAAAGAAGGTCGAGGGACAGGAGATCTCCGTCTCCGAGACCGCTCCCGAGACGACGAGCGGCAAGGTCATCGACCTGATGGAGGCGCTGCGCGCAAGCCTCGAGAAGGGCGCGCCGGCGCGCACCCCCGCCGCGCAGCTGGGCCCGCGCAAGGCACCGAAGCGTATCGAACAGCCGGCGAAGCCGGCCCGCAAAGCAACCAAGCGGTGATCCTGCGGGGAGTGCCAGGATGCATTTCTACAGCGTGCGGGACGTCGAGCGAGTCCTGCACCTGTCGCGCAGCACGATCCGCGGTCTGATCAGCGCCGGTTTCATCACGCCCACGCGTGGGCCGCGGCGCGAGCATCGCTTCTCGTTCCACGACATGATCGCGCTGCGCGCGGCGCGCGCCTTGATCCAGGCGAAGATCCCGCGCAAGCGCATCCGCCGCTCGCTCGCCGACCTGCGGCGGCATCTGCCCGAGACGCTGCCGCTCTCGGGATTGAGTATCAGTGCGGTGGGCGATCGGGTGGTGGTACGCGACGGCCACGGTCACTGGCAGGCCGATAGCGGGCAGTATCTTCTCGGGCTCGATGTGAGCCTGGAAAACGGCGTGCTGCGTGTAGTCGAGCACAAGCCGCGGCGGAACACGGCGCCGCCACGCCCGGATAAGGACGCCGAGGACTGGTTCGCCGAGGCGCTCGAGCTCGAAGGCGTGGATCCGCCCGCGGCCCTCGCCGCATACGAGCGCTCTTACACCATGGACCCGCACAACGTCGCCGCATGGATCAACCACGGGCGACTGCTGCACGAGCGCGGTGATACGCGCGAGGCGGAACGCATCTACCGGCGCGCGCTCGGGGAATGCGGGCCGGATGCACTGCTGCTCTTCAATCTGGGCGTGCTGCTCGAGGACCTGGGCAAGCCCAGCGCCGCGCTCGAGGCGTATCAAACAGCGCTCAACGAGAATCCGGCGCTCGCCGACTGCCATTACAACCTCGCGCGGCTGTACGAGTCGCTCGGCAAGTCCCAGCACGCGATCCGCCACCTGGGTCAATACCGGCGTCTGCTCAGTCACGATGGTCATTGAGCGCGCATGGCAACGTGGGTCGGAACTTCCGGCTACAACTATCCAGAATGGCGGGGCAGCTTCTATCCGGAGAAGATGGCGAGCGCGAAGATGCTGCCCTACTACGCGGAGCGCTTCGCGAGCGTCGAAATCAACTACACGTTCTACCGTTCGCCGAGCCCGAAGACGCTCGAAGGCTGGAGCAGCGAGACGCCGGCCAACTTCAAATTCACGCTCAAGGCCCCCAGGCGCATCACCCACGATGCGCGCCTGCGTGATTGTGCGGATGAGCTGCGCTTCTTTCTCGGCAAGGCCGCGCTCCTCGGTCCGAAGCTAGGCGCCCTGCTCTTTCAGCTGCCGCCGTACCTGCGCAAGGATCTCGCGCTGCTCGATGGCTTTCTCGAGACTTTTCCGCATCCGGTATGCGCCGCCTTCGAGTTCCGCCACGCTTCCTGGCTCGATGACGCGGTGTACGCACGACTCGCGGCGCGCAACTTCGCGCTCTGCGTCGCCGACAGCGAGAAGCTGTCGACGCCGGTGCAGATCACGGCGGACTACGGCTACTTCCGCTTGCGTGATGAGGGTTACACGTCCGAGCACATCGTACGGTGGGCGCACACCATCCGTGACAGCACCGCGGCCTGCCGCGATGTGTACGTCTACTTCAAGCACGAAGAGCAAGGCAAGGGCCCCGAGTTTGCGCGCTTGCTGCTCGAGGCGCTCGGCGCCTCCTAACGCATCTTCCGGTTCTCCCCCAGGACGGTGGCGGGAGTACCTGTAATCGCGGCGCGTGCCGCGGCCAGCGCGTAGGAGGCGCGGCCGGGTGCGAACCAATACTCGGCATGCTCGATGTGGACTCTGAGAAGCGCGAGGCGCTCGTCCGTGGGACCCTGCGGATACCAGGCTCGCTGCCCAGGCGTCCAGAGCTCGGCAGCCTTGGCTTCATCGCGCATCACCGACCCGACGCCGGTGATGGCTACGTAGATGTGCTTGGCGGGATCGGCATAGCCTACACTCACGCGCACATCACGCTGCAGCTCGGCGGACTTCGGGCTGTGGGAATCGGTGAAGAACCACAAGGTCCCGTTCGCCTCGTACTGGAGCGTCTCGAGCGGTCGCGTGTGCAGCTGACCCTCCGCGTCGAAGGTCGTGAGCAGCGCAACCTTGATGTGCTCGATCAGCTTGCCGAGCTTCTCGGAGTCGGCACGGTCGGCGTCCATGCACAGCGAAAAGCAATCAGTGTGCCCGCATGAAGTTCCAGCGCAGCGGCGCCACGCGCGGCAGGACGACGAGCCAGCCCACGAGGCCGAGAACATTGACGAGACTCGCAACGCCGAACGCGCTCGAGAAACTACCGGTCGCGTCGATCGTGATACCGGTGATCGCCGGTGCGAGGATACCTGCAACGTTGCCGCAGGTATTCTGCACCCCGACCCAACGGCCCGCAGCCGCGGGTCCCGCCATGATCTGCGGAATCGCGAAGATGCCCGGCGAGGAGGCGCCGAGAAAGATCTCGTAAATGAACAGGCTGATCACCGAGCCGCGGGCGGAGAGCAGCGCCATACCCGCCATCACCGCGATGGATGCCAGGTGACTCACGGCCATCATGAACTTGTAGATGGTCGAGGCAGAACGACCGGAGCGAATCCAGGCATCGGCACCCCGGCCGCCCAGCAGCGCCGCGACCGCGTTCACCAGGTAAGCGATGCCCGCGACCCCGGCCATGGTCTGCATCGAGAAGCCGCGCTCTTTCATCAGATATTCCGGCAGCCACGACAGAATGAAATAGAGCGTGTAATTCGATGCGAAGTGCCCGAGCGAGGCCCCCCACAGACCGCGCTGCCGCAGAATCTCACCGAACGCCGGGCCTTCGGTGACGTTGGCCGCAGCGCGCGCCACCGGCTCGATCTTCACGCGACTCCACGGCCACAGCCACAAGGCGGAAAGAATGCCGAAGAGCACGAACACCGGCCGCCACCCGAAGGAGCTCATGAGCAGACCGCCGACCAGGGTGCCGAGTGCCGGACCGATGAGATAGCCGAACGCGATCACCCCATTGGCCGTGCCGAGGCTGGCTGGCTCGACCGCGGTTGCAATGAGCTTCGAGCTGCACGGAAATCCTGCGCTCTCGCCGAGCCCGAGCAGCAAGCGCAGCAGGAGCAGCGAGACGAATCCCGTCGCAAAGCCGGTGAGCATCGTCGCGAGTGCCCAGATCGCCAGCCCCACTCCCAGGATGCGGTGGGCGCCGTAGCGCTCCGCGACCCAGCCGACCGGAGCCATCGCGGCGACGTAGCTGAAGTAGAACGCGGAGAGCAGATATCCGAGCTGCGTGTGCGAGAGGTGCAGCTGGTCCTGGATGAGCGGTGCGGCCGTTGCGAGATTGCCGCGGTCGACGTAGTTGATGAGGAGCCCCACGGCGAGCAGCAGCACCATGCGCGTGGAGGCCGTCAGCCGCCGACTGCGCTGCAGAACTGGCTCCTGCGTGCTCATCGCGTGCTAGTGCGCTCCGGCCGCAGCCGCGAATGGGAGCTTCCGCGCTCGCTCAGCTCTCGAGCATCTTGCCGCAGCGCGCCAGGACCTCACGCAGATCGCGCAGCGCCGGAAACACCTCGTTGTTCCAGTCCCCACCCTGTGCATCGTGCGCCCGCTGCTCGTACTCCACGATGTCCTTGTCCTCGCGAAAGATGTTCTCGGTGAATTTGACGACGAAAGGCCACACGGCGTGGATGAGTCCGGGGATCGGCGGCTTCTTCACCGACAGATATCCATAGGTGCGGTTGGTGCGCTGCTCGGCATCCAGAGGCGTATAGCACAGCCACACATCGAGCACGGGATCCTGAGTCAGCTTGATGTCGCGCCCGATCCATACCTTGAGGCTCTGGGAGGGGTAATCGGTGCGGATGCGCATGTGATCCGAGAATTCCTTCTTCCGGACCGTGCCCTGTCTGGGCACGAGATCCATGATGATGCGCTCGCCCATGGATGGATTGCCGCCAGTGCGGCTGAAGCTGTATTCCACTTGCGCCCACTCGGGGCCGTGCTGCCGGCCGAGACACTGCGCCTTGATGGAGCCCATCTGTCGGCGGTGCATGAACTGATGGTTCATGTCGAACAGGTTCTCGTGCATGAACGTGTAGTGGCAGGCGACCTCGCGATTGAGGCGCCGCGTCTTGTAGTCCTTGCGGCGCGCTGCGCCGAGCCCGACCGGAACGCGACTCTCCGCCAGCGCCGCATTTCCTGGGAACACGAAGATCAGACCGTCCACCTCGCACACAGGGTAGCTGCGCACCCCGCCCGGCAGCCGCTCCTTGCCGAGGTAGGGCACGCTCACGCAGCGACCGCTCCCCTCATAAGTCCAGCCGTGGTAGTGACACTTGAGCTCCTCGCCGCAGACGACCCCGAGGTGGAGGGGCACCTGGCGGTGAGCGCAGCGGTCCTCGAGGGCGAACACCCGGCCGCTACGGCCGCGGTAGAGCACTATCGGCTCTCCGGCGAAGCGCCGACCCAGCGTGCGGCCCGCCTTGAGCTCATCGCTCCAGGCAAGCGGATACCAGTAGTCCGGATGCGCACCGACGCGTCGCAGATCGAAGGCATTTGGTGAATTGGCCACGCGCACGCGCGCGCAGCTGGATGCGTCTTCCGACATCGACATCGCGCCCCCTGAGAGCAACTCGGCGCTCGCGAGAGTACCGCGTCCGAGAGGTTCCCGCTCGCGCTTCTGAGGGCTGTCAAACGGGAACGGCGCGCGCGACCAGCCCGGCGAGAATCGCTCCGAGGATCGGGCCGGCGATGGGTACCGCGGCGTACTGCCACTCCGAGGAACCCTTGCCGGCGATCGGCAGCACGGAATGCATGATGCGCGGACCGAGATCGCGGGCCGGATTGATGGCGTAGCCCGTAGGGCCACCGAGGGAGAGCCCGATGCCCCAGACGAGCAGGCCGAAGATGATCGGACCCAGGCCGGGCGCGGGGCCGGCCGGGGAGACGCGGCTCGAGGAGATCGCCACCGCCACCAGCACGAGCACGAAGGTCCCGATCATCTCGCTCAGCGCGTTCGCGGGCAGATTGGGCACCGCGGGCGCGGTGCAGAAGCACGCGCGCTTGGCCCGCGGGTTGTCCGTCCCGGGCCAGAGCACCAGATAGTGCAACCACACGAGCGTCGCGCCCAGCATCGCGCCGATAAGCTGAGCCGGCACGTAGGTCGACACCAGGCTCCAGTTACCGCTCGCCACGGCCAACCCCACAGTGACCGCGGGATTCAGATGGGCGCTGCTGCCGATCGCAAGCGCCGTGAACACCCCGGCCATCACCGCGAAGCACCAGCCGGCCGTGATGACGATCCACCCGGAATCCCGGCCGAAAGAGTCCTTGAGCACCACGCAGGCGACCACGCCGTTGCCCAGGAGAATGAGAATGGCCGTGCCGAGCAGCTCGCCCCAGAACGCAGAATGCATAGACCCCCTCCAGATTTCGCGCTACGAGCTGCCCGAGCCGGGTGCGGCCGGGCTCGTCCAGTCCAGCGAGCGTTCGATGGCCTTCTCCCAGGAGCGGCACAGCTCGGCGCGCCGTGCCTCGGGCATGCTCGGCACCCAGCGCTTGTCCGCATGCCAGTTGCCGATGAGATCTTCCAGGCTCGACCAGTAGCCTACCGCGAGACCGGCGGCATAGGCCGCCCCGAGCGCCGTGGTCTCGGTTACCCGCGGGCGCACGACCGTCGCATTGAGAATGTCGGCCTGAAACTGCATGAGCAGCTCGTTGACCACCATGCCGCCATCGACGCGCAGCTCCCGGGTGGCAATGCCCGAGTCGAGCTCCATCGCACGCAGCACGTCACGCGTCTGATAGGCCGTCGACTCGAGCGCAGCGCGCGCGATGTGGGCGCGATTCGCATAGCGCGTGAGTCCGGCGATGACGCCGCGCGCGCTCTCCTTCCAGTGCGGCGCGTACAAGCCAGAGAAGGCGGGCACGAAGTACACATCGCCGTTGTCCTGCACCTCGCGTGCGAGCGTCTCGACCTCGGCGCTGCTCGAGAACAGCTTCAAGTTGTCGCGCAGCCACTGCACGAGCGCGCCGGTCACCGCAATCGAGCCTTCCAGCGCATAGCATGGCCGCTCGCGGCCGAGGCGGTAAGCCACGGTCGTGATCAGACCTGCCCCGGAGCGCACCGGCCGCTCCCCGGTGTGCATGAGCATGAAGCAGCCGGTGCCGTAGGTGTTCTTGGCCTGGCCCGGCTGCAGGCACGCCTGGCCGACGAGCGCGGCCTGCTGATCGCCCAGGATGCCGGCGATCCTCACGCCCGCGAGCGCGGGCGATTGCGCCTCCCCGTAGATCTCGCTCGAGGAGACGATGCGCGGCAAGGTGGCTCGCGGCACTTTGAAGGCCTGCAGCAGCTGTGGATCCCACTCCAGCGTCGCAAGGTTCATGAGCTGCGTGCGGCTCGCATTGGTCACGTCTGTGAGGTGCACGCCGCCCTGCGCCCCGCCGGTCAGGTTCCAGAGCAGCCACGAATCGATGGTGCCGAACAGGGCATCGCCGGATGTGGCGAGCGCGCGCGCATCGGGCACGTTGTCGAGCAGCCACTGCAGCTTGAGCGCGCTGAAGTAGCTTGCGAGCGGCAGGCCGGTCTGCGCTCGAAAGCGGTCCTGACCGCCCTCCTTCGCATACGCAGCGACGAGCTCGTCGACGCGCGTGTCCTGCCACACCAGCGCCGAATGCAGCGGCTTACCGGTATGCCTGTTCCAGAGCACGGTCGTCTCACGTTGATTGGTGACGCCAACAGCCGCGAGCTGCCGCACGTTGAGTCCGCCGCGATGGAGCGCCTGGCGAATGACGTGCTCGGTATTGCGCCAGATCTCGAGCGCATTGTGCTCGACCCAGCCGGGCTTCGGATAGATCTGCTCGTGCTCCTTCTGCGCGCTCGAGACGATCTCTCCCTGGCGATTGAAGATGATGAACCGCGAGCTCGTCGTGCCCTGATCGATCGCGCCGACGTACTCTGTCATGGGAGCCCCTCCGCGGCGCAGAAGGATAGCAGGATCGGCAGCGGCTTCCGCGCAATCGATGGCGTGCGCTCGAGGAAAACGCTTTAAGATGTGGTCGATGACGCTCCCTCTCATCGTCGGCATCAGTGGCGCTTCCGGGGCGATCTACGGAGTGCGGCTGCTGCAGGTGCTGCGCGAGCAAGAGATCCCGGCGCACCTCATCGTCTCGAAATCCGCCGGACTCGCGCTCAAAGAGGAGACTGGTCTGACCGTCGACGACGTGCGCGCCCTGGCCGAGGTCAACTATTCCAACAGCGACCTGGGCGCAGCGATCGCGAGCGGCTCCTTTAGGACGCAGGGCATGATCATCGCTCCCTGCTCGATCCGCACGCTCTCGGACATCGCATACGGAACGACGGGTAGCCTGCTCAGCCGCGCGGCCGATGTGGCGTTGAAGGAGCGGCGCCGCGTCGTTCTGCTGGTGCGCGAGACGCCGCTGCATGCGGGGCATCTGCGCGCCATGCTGAGTGCCACCGAGAACGGCGCGGTCATCATGCCGCCGATGCCCGCCTTCTATCACAAGCCCCGTACGCTTGCGGATATCGTCGATCAGACCGTCGGGCACTGCCTCGACCTGTTCGAGATCGACAGCGGGCTCGTCAAGCGCTGGCCCCCGTCGTGAGTCACGAGCAGTCTATCCGACCATTCCTCACCCACCTGGAGCAGCAGGGGGAGCTGCTGCGCATCGCCAAGCCCGTCCATTTGCGGCACGAGATCGCAGCGTTTCTCTCGGCTGCGGATGCAGGGCCGGCGCTTCTGTTCGAGAAGGTGTCGGGCGCAAGCCTCAAGGTCGTGGGCAATCTGCTCACCAGCCGGACGCGCGTTGCACAGGCGCTTGGCATCGAAGTCGGCGAGATCCTGCCACGACTGCAGCGCGCGATCCGCGAGCCCGTGAAACCCGTGCGCGTCACGACTGCGCCGGTGCAGGAGGTCATCGAGCAGGGCTCACCCCTTGCGGGTCTGCCGGTGCCGACATTCTTCGAGCGGGAGCACCATCCCTACATCACCGCCGGCGTGATCCTCGCGCGCGATCCCGAGAGCGGTCGCGGCAACCTGTCATTCGCACGCTTCGCAATCCTCGATGAGAGGCGCGCAATGATCGGCATCGCGCCCAACCATCATCTGGCGCTCTTCGCGCGGCGCGCGGCGGCGGCCGGCCGACCGCTACCGATCGCGGTCGCGATCGGAGCGCATCCCGCGATCCAGCTCGCGGCCTGTCTGTATCTCGGTGTCGGCGATGACGAGCTCGAATGTGCCGGACGACTGCTCGGTGAGCCGGTGCGAGTCGTGCCGACGCGCACCATCGAGCTCGTCGCTCCTGCAGATGCAGAGGTGGTGCTCGAGGGAGTCATCGAGCCCGGGCGGCCGATAGAGGAAGGTCTGGTATCCGAGTTCCACGGCTTGTACGAGGACTACGGTCCTGGATTGCTCACCATCTTCAGCGCGCAGACCCGGCGCGCGGATGCGCTCTTTCAGGTGATCGAGCCGGGATACCATCGCGAGCACATGTATCTCGGCGCCTTGCCGATCGCCGCCGCCTTGCTGCACTCACTCGCCGCGGTCGTGCCCAACGTGCGCGATGTCGCGGTCACGGAGGCCGGCGGGGGACGTACGGATGTGATCGTGCAGGTCGATGCGCCGCGCCCCGGGCAGGCGCGGCGGGCCATGTACGCCGTGTTCGCGGCCGTGAGCCTCGTCAAGCGCGTGACCGTCGTGGACGCGGACATCGACCCTTGGGATGCCGGTGCGGTCGAATGGGCGCGCACCAATCGCATGCGCATGGAGCGCGACCTGCTGCTCCTGCCCCTCTCGGGCGCCGATCGCTCCGAGCCCATGGAGCATGGGGGCACGGTGACGAAGGTGGGCTTCGATGCCACGGCCAAGGGCTCCGACCGGGTGGAGGGCAGCGAGCGGGCGCTACCGCCCGCAGCCGCGCGTGAGGCAGCTCGGCGCTGGCTCGACCAGAACGTACCGGCCGAGCGACGCCCCTGGCTCAAAGGTCCCGAGCGAAACGCGCGCTGAGCCTCGCCGGCGCTACTGGATGCGGGCGCCGCTCCTCGTTCGACGCGCTCGCGCAGAGCGCGGGGATCTCGCGTTGCGCCGCAGGAACTGCAGCACCTTGCGCTCGGCGCCGCGCGCAGCCGCGGTCGTGAGACTACCGTTGAAGCTGCGATGAATCAGGCCCGAGCGCCACGCGTCGAAGACGGCAGGATTGATGTACGACTTGCGACAAATGGCGGGCGTATTGCGCAGGTGTGCGGCGACCTCTTTGACGACCGCGACGATGGCGCTCTTGTAAGCGCGCTCGCTCGGGTGCTCGGGCAACGGCGTCGTTGCGAGTAGCTTGATGGCGTGCAAGGTCGCACCCCAGGTACGAAAGTCCTTCGCAGTGAAATCATTCCCCATCGCTTCCTGCAGATAAGCGTTCACCTGCCCGGAGTCGATCGGGCAGCGTCCGCCATCGTCCGTTACGTACTGGAAGAGCTGCTGCCCGGGCAGCTCCTGACAGTGGCGCACGATGCGCACCAGACGCCTGTCGTCGATGTGGATCTCGTGCGGCACGCCGCCCTTGCCGCGGAAAGTGAGGACCGCGCGGCCATCGCGGATGAAGCTCACGTGGCGGTTGCGCAGCGTCGTCAGACCGAAGCTCTTGTTGTCGCGCGCATATTCCGCATTGCCGATCCGCACCCGCGTGGCATCGAGCAGGCTCACCACGACGGCCATGACCTTCTCACGTGGCAGTCCGGGCATAGCCAGATCGCGCTTGAGCACGCGCCGCAACTTCGGCAGGGCCTCGCCAAATTGCACCATGCGCTCGAACTTGGCGCTGTCGCGGTGTTGGCGCCACTGCGGGTGGTAGCGGTACTGCTTGCGGCCGCGTGCGTCGCGACCGGTCGCCTGCAGATGCCCGCGCGGCAGCGCGCAGATCCATACGTCGCGATAGGCCGGGGGCACCGCGAGCGATGCGATGCGCTGCAGTTCCCGCGCCTCAGCGAGCGGCCGCTGATCGGCGGTGAGATAGCGAAAGCCGCGGCCCGAGCGGACGCGGCGGATGCCGGGCTGGGCATCTGATACGTAGACGAGCCCAGCCGCGGCAGCCATCTGGGCCGCTTCGGCGGCCACGCCGCTTAGGTCCTGTATGTCCTGTTCCAGCTTCAGGCTCATAAGCGCGGATTCTTTCCGGCGCCCGCGCGCCACTGCTATGGATGTCCGCTGATAATCCTGTCGGAGGGCGTGCCGTGCCGTGAGCCGAATCACGAGCTTGGCCGCGGGAGCGGCCCCCGCGGCCCGCACGCGGGCGGCACGAGAGCTACTTCACAGCCAGGCCAGAGGTGCCGTCGAAGGATGGGTCGCTGAGGGTGGTGCACGTTCCGAGCGTCCCGTCGCTCTGCAGGGGGCACTGGAGCACGGTGCCGGCACCGGTGCCCACGTACGCCCAGCTACCGTTAAACGTAAGCCCGTTCGCGCCGCTGCTGGCAGCAGTCACCTGGCAACTACCCAGCGTGCCATTGCCATTCACGGGGCAAACGTCGACCGCAGTCGGGCTGTCCGAAGTGAGCGCGTAGACGTTACCGCCGTAGTAGGCGACGGTCGCGAGCGCATTCGAGGTGTTGGTTCCCGTATCGGTGCAAGCGCTGAGAGTGCCATTCGCGGCCAGATTGCAGACGACGATGCCGTTCGCGGTCGCGCTCGCATATGCGCCATAGGCATGCAGACCGTCGGGCGAGAAGGCAAAGCCCAGGAACATCCCGAGGGATGGGCCCGTGCCGGTGCAGCTCGCGAGCGAGCCGTTGGCCGCGCTCACTGCGCAGACATCACTCAGCCCTGTGCTGCTCTCGTACACATACGCCGCGGTGTCCGCCGGATTGACTGCGATGAAGAGCGGGCCCGAGAACGCGCCGCCAGTCGTTGCGCAGCTGGTCATCGAGCCATTGGCCTTCAGGGTGCACTCCGATACGGAGTTGCCGCTCGAGTTGGCGATGTATGCGTAGCCTCCGGTGACCGCGATCTCCGCGGGACCGTTGAAGCCGGTGCCTGTGGTGCTGCAGGCCGCAAGCGTGCCGTCGTTGTTGATCGGGCAGTAGCTCACGAGGTTCGTGTTCGAGTCGGCGACGTACAGATATGGAATCGTCGCGGTGTAGGAGATGGTGGCGGTACCCGTCTTCGCCGTGCCCGAGTTGCTCGTGTAGCTGAAGCCGAGCGTCACGCTGCCCGAGGCGGGACTCGTGGGCGCGTACGTGAGCGAGAGCATGCAGCCATTGCCGCTGCTGACCGACGCACAGCTGAAACTGCCCGAGGTGCTGCTCCAGCCCGCGGGCAGCGAGCCGAGCCCCGAGGTCACGGACAACGCGGTGGCGACATTGCCGTCATCCGTCGTGAAGGTGACATGCACATTGGTGCCGCTGCCCGTATGAACAGCGAGCGGACTCTGACTCGGTGTACCGACGATGTTGTCGTTGGTGGTCGCTGCGTAGGCGATGTTCAACGAGCCGGTCTTTGCGAAGCCGGCATTGTCGTTGTAGCTGTAATTGAGAGTGAGTGTGCCGCTTCCCATGCCCGGCGGAGCATAGGTCAATGGCAGCGTGCAACTGTTGCCGGTGCTGACGCTGGCACAGGACAGACTGGGGCTGCTGCTGCTCCAGCCCGCGGGCAACGCACTCAAATTGGTGGTCAGCATGAAGGCCGTCGCCGGATTGCCATCGTCTGTCGTGAAGGCGACCGAGACGGGCTGGATGCCCGAGCCCGCGAGCGCCGTGATCTGTCCGGAGGGCGTCGCGGTGCCTACCACGTTGTTGTTAGTCGTGGCGGCATACGGAATATTCAACGCACCCGTCTTGGCAATGGCTGAATTGTTGAGATAGCTGAAACTCAGAGTCAGCGTGCCGACGGCCCAGGCGGTCGGCAGGTAAGTCAAGGTCAGCTGACAGCCGTTACCGGTGCTGACGGTCGCGCAGGAGAAGCTCGCGCCGGTGCTGCTCCAGCCGGCCGGAAGCGTGCTGAGATCCGTGTTGAGCATCAGCGCCGTGGCCGCATTGCCGTCGTCCGTCGTGAAGTCGATGACCACGGTCTGACTGCCCATTCCGACGACTGCCGTGACCTGCCCGCTCGGGGATGCCTTGGCGACGATGTTGTTATTCGTCGTGGCCTTGTATGCCAAGCTGATGGAGCCGCCAACCGTCTGACCCTGTCCCGACTTGTCGATGTAGATGTAGTTGAGTGTGATCGTGCCGGTGGCGATCGTCGTCGGCGCATAGGTCAGATTGAGCATGCAGCCGCTGCCCGTGCTCACCGTGGCACACGCGAACGTCGTCGGTCCGGTCCAGCCCGCGGGCAGCGTCCCCAGACTGCCGTTGATCGCGAGACCTCGGATCGTGCCGCCGTCGCTCGAGGTGAACGTGATGCTGAGCGTCTGCGGTGAGCCCACGATCACGGAGAATGTGCCCGCGACCGAGGGTGTAGCGACCACGGAATCCGTCCCGACCTTGCCGGTGCCGCCACCGGGTGGAAGACCTGGCGTTCCACCGCCGCCACCGCCGCCGGTGCCGACTGGAGTGCCGAGCGTACTGCCGGTGCCCGAGCTGCTGCTGCTCGCGCCATCGAGGCTGTCCAAACATCCGGATAACAACAGCAGTGTGGCCAGACCTCCTGCGAAGAGCGCACGATGGGTCCGTTGCATTTTCTTTTACCCCCGAAGCCTGAAGACTTCCTGTTCCAGTGTCGGTTGGAGACGACGAACTTAAGCGCTGCGGGGTGCGCCCGGTGTTAACTGCGTCACGCAACGGCTGCTGCAGAATTGCAACGACGACAACGTGTGGCTGCGGTGCTGCGCGAGCGCGCGGTCAGCGCGAATTATGTCGCGCACCGCAGCGCTCAGATGCAGTTATGTCGTGATGGCGCGCGATTCAAACATGCCGCTCGAATCAATCGGACGGCGTTTTGACACCCTCGGCCTTCGCTTGCCCGAGCAGCGCAGAGCAGTTCACGTCGTGGGCGAGTCCCGGGTCGACGAAGGCCAGCACCGCAGCGAGCGGTGTCAGCACGGCGCCGAGCGCGGCCGCGGCGCCCGCTTGCGCGAGCGCAGCGTGCCCTTCGATGCGAACCGTGGGATGTCTCAAGCTGCCGCGGATCTCGAGCGGCGCACGCACGCGCAGTAGCCGCGGCTTCTTCGGCTTGCCATGCAGGTTGAGATCCCACGCCTCGGACGCAAGGCTGAGCGTGCCGCTCCCGGTGATGAGCACCGGATCCGTATCGATCACCAGGCTGCGCACGGTCAGCGTGCCCTGCTGTGCCTGAAAGCTCGCGATTCCGCAGCGCAGCGCCGTCTCCGCATGATCCTTGTCGAGCATCAGCCCCAGGCCGCGCGCAAGGTCGAGTCCTGCGAGCTCGGCGACCGAGGCGCGCATCGCACCGTGCGGCACAACCACCGTCAATGTGCCGCTCGCGTTTGCCGCAAGCTGATGCATTGAACTGCCGTGAGTTGCGAGAAGGATGCGCCCCTGCAGCGGACCGTCGAGGGGTGAGGGTTTGCCACTCTTGAGGGTGAGATCTCCGAGCTGCAGTCCGTTGATGCGCAGATCGACATCGAGCGCCGGAACGTCGTGGGTGACATCGAGCTGCATCCCGCCACTCAGCTTGCCGGCATCGAGCGTCGCCGCAAGCGATTTCACGGCGAGCACTCCGTGATCCAGCGTTCCCCGGACCGTCAGCTCCTGAAGCGTCTGCCGTCCCAGCGCGACGGTGCGCGCACGATAGCGGATCGTGCCGTCGTCACGGCCGAGCACGGCGAGCCGCCAAATCCGATCCGGCAGCAACGGCTCGTTCGGCCCGGGAGGCTCGGTCAGTCGACCTGCGGCGCGGAGTCCGAGATCCTGCACACGCAAGCTCTCGGAATGCAGGTCCGCATCGATCCTGCGGCGCTCGCCGACGAGCTCCGTGGAAAGCGTGCCACGCAGGTCGGTGCCACCCGTCTTGACCAGCAGATCGCGATAGCTGAAGCGCAGGCCACGACGCTCGAGCGTCCCGGAGAGTCGATAGCCTGCTGAATCGGGCAAGGACAGACCGATGAGGAAGTAGAGATCCTTGAGGTCTTTACCCTCGCCTTCGAAGCTCGCATCGAGATGTCTCAAATCGAACGGCCGCAGCAGCTCACCGTGACCGCTGAGGCGCGAACCGCTCGATGACTCGAGAAAGGTGAAATGATAGGGCCCTCGGGGTGTAGCGTTTGCAAGCGGATCGCCGGTGATGAGCAGTGAAACGCTCTTGCCATTGAGCTGCCCCGAGCCCTGGATCTCGAGGCGTTGGCTCCCGCTACTTGCAGTTGGCGCGCGCGCGGCGATCGTACCCTCGAAGTGCAGGTGTCGCATCGCATCGTCGAGGTCGACGCGCGTCGGCGGCAAGCCGAGCATGCGAATGAGCGGCAGGCCGTGACTGTCGGGTTTGACCGGCTCTCTCCAATGCCAGTTCGTCCGGCCGGTGGAGTCGCGCACCAGATGCAGCTTCGCTTGCTGCAGCTCCAGCCGCTGGATGACCACGCCGCGCGAGAAGATCGGCAGCTCGAGGGTGAGCGAGAGCCGGCCGATCTGGGCCATCGTCCCGGGCGGCATCCAGTACGGGTTGCCAATGGTCACCTGCTCGGCAGTCATGCGTGGCCTAAGGGACAGGAGATGCGTCTCCAGTCGACCCGCGATCAGGATCGGACGACCCGCTCGTGCAGCCACGTAGTGCAGGAACCGCGCGCGCAGCGGTCCCCGGTCGACCAGTGCGGCGCCCACCACGATCCCGAGGATGAGCACGAGCACGACCGCCAGGAATGCGATCAGCGCCGGAAGCGCACGATTGAGGCTCGAGGATCGGTCCATGACCCATTAACGCTTGAGCGGCGGCTCGGTTCTTGCTGCGCGGACCGCAGCATTTGGTTTGGAGTCATCTCATGACGAAACGGCAAGCGCGGCGTGCGGCCGCTCACAACGCGAACGGCCTGCACGACCTGATCGAGAGCGCGGAGGAGCTTCTGGAAAGCCTGCAGGACCAGCAGGGTGCTGCGGTTCAGGCCCTGCGCGAGAAGGTATCGGCGACGCTCGAAGTCGCGCAGCGCCGGCTGCAGGCACTGGACCCCGAGATCCGGGCAGCCGCATCCGACGCTATGGACAGCGCGGTCGGGTTTGTCCGCCGCGACCCGTGGCGCGCCGTCGCCATCGGCGCCTTGGCAGGCCTTGCCGTCACCATGCTCATGCGCGGGGGCGAGGCGGACTGAGTGGACCGGAACCCGCGACCGCAGTGCGCAGGCGCTGCGGCGCGATGTCGCGCGCGCTCACGCCCTGAGACTGCAGCTCCGCCGGCCAGCCCTGCCTCAGGATGAGGGCGGCCGCCGCTTGCGACAGCATCGGCGCGGTCTGCAACCCGAAGCCGCCCTGTCCGACGCACCAGAAGAAGCCCGCGGCGCGCTCATCGAAACCGACCACCGGGAGGCGATCCCTCGCAAAGGTGCGCAGACCCGCCCACTGGCTGCGCACGCGCTTCACGACGATGCTCGTCACGGCCTCGAAGCGTGCGATCGCCGTCGCGACGTCGAGCTCTTCGGGCTGGACGTCGTGAGCATCGACCGGCGTCTCGTCCTGAGGCGAGAGCAAAATGCCCCCTGACTCGGGCACGAAATAGAAGGACTCATCGAGGCTGTGAACGAATGAGCCCGGCTCCCAGCGCATGCCATCGGGAAGCTCGACGATCACCACCGTGCGCCGCAACGGCGCGAGGCCGATCTGCTCGAGCCCGGCGAGCGCGGCCACCTCGTCGCCCCACGCACCCGCGGCATCGATGAGCACCGGGGCTGCGAAGCGGCCCTGCGGCGTCACGACCTTCCAGCGACCTGCGTCCTGATCGATCCGTTCCACGAGCGCGCGCGTGAGGATTGTGCCTTTGTTGGCACGGATGCCGGCGAGAAATCCCTGCAATAGGGCATGGCCATCGATGCGCGAGCAGCGCGGCTCGAGCACGCCATGCCATAGAGCGTCCTCTGCGATGCGGGCCATCGGCACGAGCGAGCGCAGCTCCTCGCCGCAGAGGTAGCGCGCTTCGGGCGCGCGCTCCGAGGCCGCCTGCAGATAGACTCTGAGCTCGGTCTCCTCCGCCGCGCGCGCCACGGTCAGGAGCGGCAGTGGCGTCACCAGCTCATGCGCGGTGAAGCCCTCTGGCGGATGCTCCAAGAAGGCACGGCTCTCCTCGGTGAGCACCTGTACCGGGAACTCTCCCAGCCCGGCGTGGAAGAAGGCGGCCGAGCGTCCCGAGGCGTGATAGCCCGCGGTGTCTTCCATCTCCAGCACGATCACCCGGCCGTGCCGGGCGAGCTGAAAGCCGACCGATGCGCCGGCGATGCCGCCGCCGATCACCAGGAAATCGCACTGCTCGAGCATCCCCGCCAACGTACCTGCCGCTCAGGCCGCCGGCAAGGGAGAGCCCGGCGGCAGGTTGACCTTGCGCCGCGCGCTACGCTTCGCGCCCCGGGCGATGTTCCCGCTAGTGCGGCTGCGCAGCCTGCAAGCCAGGCCCATACAGAATGTGTCCCGGGCGCGCACCCGTCATCTTTCCCTGATCGATGACCGGCACGCCGTTGACGAGTACGTACTGCATGCCGACGGACAAGCGGTTCGGCTCCTCGTAGGTCGCAGCGTCGCGAACGGTAGCGGGATCAAACACGACCACGTCCGCCCACATGCCCTGCTTGAGCACACCGCGGTCGGCCAGGTGCTCACGCTGGGCGGGAAGTGCGGAGAACTTGCGAATGGCATCGGGCAGCGTCAGCTGATGCTCGTCGTGCACGAAGCGTCGCAGAATCCGTGGAAAAGTGCCGTAGGCACGCGGGTGGGGCCGCTCCGTGCCGAGAATGCCGTCGGGTGACGTGCCGGAGGCGTCGTTGTCGATCGAGACCCAGGGCTGTCGCAGGATCAATTCCACATCGGGCTCCGACATGCCGAATACGGCGACTTGAGTGCCCGCCCCGTCCTTGAGCAGAAAGTCGCAGAGCGCATCGATCGGGTCCTCGTGCCACTCGGCGGCGATCTCGTTCAGCCGCTTGCCCTCGTATTTGAGCAGCTCCTTGTTCCGCACCGCGGTGACGAGCACGTCCTGCGGTCCCTTGATCTCGAGCCATTCGTTGTCCCATTCGCGGCTCGGCGTCAACATGTCCTTGCGAATACGAGCGCGCGCCGCGGGATCCTTGAGTCGCGCGAGCAGCTCGGCGGTGCCGCCATCGTGTGCCCAGGGCGGAACGAATGCGGAGAAATCGTTTTCCCATGCCGTGTACGCATAGGTATCGGCCGTCGCGTCGATGCCACGCGCGCGCGCCGCGTCGATGCGCGCGATCAGCTGATCGGCATGCCCCCAGTTGGTATGGCCCGATACCTTGAGGTGAAAGATCTCGAGCGGAATGTGGGCCTCGGTGCTGATGCGGAACGCTTCCTCGAGCGCCGCCGTCTCCGCATCTCCCTCGCTGCGCATGTGCGTCGCGTAGATGCCGCCGTAGCGCGCCGCCACCTGCGCAAGTGCAATCAGCTCATCGGTGGAGGCATAGGGTGCGGGTGCATATTCAAGCGCTGTCGAGAGACCCAGCGCTCCGTCCTGCATCCCCGATGCCACCAGGGCCTGCATGCGCTTGAGCTCATCGGGGCTCGGGGCGCGATTGCCATAGCCGATGATCATCTCGCGCACGGAGGTGGCACCAATGTAGGTGCCGAGATTGATGCCGAGTCCCTGAGTGCGCAGACGCGCGAAGTACTGCCCGAGTGTGCGCCAATCGGCCTTGATTCCGTAGTGGTCGTAGTCTCGCTGGCGCTCCTTTATCATGGCATCATCGAGCGGTGCGACGGACTCGCCCTCGCCGGTGATCTCCGTCGTGATGCCCTGGAAGATCTTCGAGGGGAGCCGCGGGTCGACCAGCAGGGTCAGCTCGGACTGGCCGAGCATGTCGATGAAGCCGGGTGCCACCACCATGCCGTGAGCATCCACGGTGCGCTTGGCGCTGGCACCGGGCAGCGTGCCAAGCGCCGCGATGCGGCCATCCTTGATCGCGACGTCGCCTGCATACCAGGGCGAGCCGGTGCCGTCGACGATGTGGCCATGAGTGATGAGCAGATCGTAGCGCTCCGCCCCCACGCAAGTTGCGGATGCGCAAACGAGGAGCACCAGAAAGGGCATTCGGCGTCCACTCACAGGCACCCCCGGGCATCAGGCAAACCCTGAAACGAGTCTGCCACGGTGCGGTGGAACTATCTAATCTGATCCCGGTTCTCACCTCCCTTAGGGAATGACGACAGTCAGGAGAGACAGAATGAACCATCGGGTCTTTCTCGCCGGCGCGAGCGGCGCAATCGGCAGACGCCTCACGCCGCTGCTGTGCGATGCGGGCTATTCTGTCTGGGGCACCACGCGATCGGAAGCCAAGACCGAGGCGCTGCGCGCGCTGGGGGCCGAGCCCATCGTCGTGAACGTCTACGATGCGGCCGCGCTCGGGCGCGCGATGGCAACGGCAAGGCCGGATGTCGTGATTCACCAACTGACGGATCTGCCGAAGGATCTCGACCCGCGGCAGATGACCGATGCGCTCGCGCGCAATGCGCGCGTGCGCGAGCAGGGGACGCGCAATCTGGTGACGGCGGCGATCGCAACCGGAGCCCAGCGCCTGATTGCGCAAAGCCTCGCTTGGCTCTATGCGCCGGGACACGAGCCGCACGAGGAGTCCGATCCACTCGATGTCCGCGCTACGGGCGAGCGTGGCATCACGATGCGCGGCGTGGTGGCGCTCGAGGATCTCACCCTGAAATCACCGCCGCTGCAGGGTGTCGTGCTCCGCTACGGGCGGCTCTATGGCCCCGGTACCCACGCAGCGACAGCCTCGGATTTCATGCCGATCCACGTCGATGCCGCGGCACAGGCGGCGCTGCTCGCGATCGACCACGCCGGACCGGGCATCTTCAATATCGTCGAGCCGAACCCGCATGTCGCAACCGACAAGGCGCGCAGAGAGCTCGGATGGGATGCGGACTTCCGGCTCGCTGCGTGAGTGCTCGCTGGATGAGTGCTCCCTGCGTGCTCGCTGCTTGACTGTCCCTGGGTCGCGACAAGCCTCTCTGTGACTAATCAAAGAGTTGCGTCGCGGAGAAAAAATCGCGTCTTGAATCAGCGACGCTCACGCTATCGCGACTGCCAGCGGGGAGAATTTCGAGCGCGCCCGTAACGTTCTGCGTTTCAAACAGTTACGCACATCTCGCGGCCGCTGCAACGCTCTGGCACGCGTGTTGCTCACCTGCACCCCAAAAAGTTATCTGCAACGCCAACCGGGGGGCATGCCATGAACAGGGCAACGATCGTTACGCCATGGATCTTCATTGGCTCGATTCTCTATGGACTCAGCACGCTCGCGAGCGCACAGCCTATCGATCCGGGCGTGCGCCGTGCCGCAACCGACGGTGGACCGCCTTTGCCGCTGCCGCACCTGACGACCGATGAGCTCGCGTTCTTCCAGGACGGGCTCACCCGTTTCATGGAAGTGGACGTCGTCTCGGGCGCGGGCGTGGGTCAGGGCAATGGTCTCGGACCGCGATTCAATTCCAATCAATGCTCGTCCTGCCACGGGCAGCCGTTCGTGGGTGGCTCGAGTCCTGCCGTCAACCCGCTCGTCGCCGTGGCAAGAGCCGCGGGCGCAGCGAACGCCGTGCCCTGGTTCAACACCTTGCGCGGGCCGATTCGCGAGGCGCGCTTCGTACGCACGAACGGCGTGGCGGATGGCGGCGTGCACGACCTGTTCGTGATCACTGGCCGCGGCGATGCGGGCGGCTGCAACATCCAGCAGCCGGATTTTTCGCCGGCCGGGAACCCACTCACCGGCCAGGGTGGCAATCCCAACATTGTGTTCCGCATTCCCACCCCGGCGCTGGGCGCGGGTCTCATCGAGGCGATTCCCGACTCTGAGATCCTCGCGAACATGAACGCAAATTCGGCGGCCAAGATCCAAGTCGGCATCAGCGGCCACCCGAATGCGCTGATCGGCGGCAGCGTCAACCGCAGCGCGAACGATGGGACCATCACGCGCTTCGGCTGGAAGGCCCAGAACAAGTCGTTGCTCATGTTCGCCGGCGAGGCCTACAACGTCGAGATGGGCATCTCGAACCAACTTTTCCCGCAGGAGCGGGATGAGACGCCCGACTGCCAGGGCTTTGTCACACCGAACGACACGAGCAATTTCTCTGCCCTGACCTCCGGAGCGCCGGCTTCGGCGGTGCTCTCGGACATCGAGGGCTTCGCGAACTTCTCGCGCATGCTCGCGGCTCCGGTTCCGGCAGCTCCCACGCCCTCTACCATCAACGGCCGCATGATCTTCGGCGCCATCGGCTGTGGCTTGTGCCATACGCCCTCGATGACCACCGGGACCGCGATGGCCACCGGCTCGGAGACCTCGCCGAGCGCTGCCCTCTCGCACCAGCAGGCCAACCTCTACTCCGATCTGCTGGTGCATCACATGGGCACCGGGCTCGCCGACGGTATCACCCAGGGTGCGGCTGGACCGGATGAGTTTCGCACCGCACCGCTCTGGGGCGTGGGACAGCGCGAGTACTTCCTGCATGACGGGCGCACGAGCAATCTCATCCGGGCGATCGAGGATCACGCGAGCTCAGGCAGCGAGGCTAATCAGATCGTCAGGAACTTCAATGCGCTCACGGCACAGCAGCAGCAGGATCTCATCAACTTTCTCAGATCGCTCTGAGCTCGCGGAGCGAGGTGACGCGGCATCTCATGCCGGCAGCTGCGAGCCGCGAGTCTCGAGGCACGCCGGCAGGAGGAGCAAGCCAAGGACAAAGGCGCCGGCCGTGGCGGCTACCGGCAGGCCCACGCTACCGTGGGCCTGAACGGCCGCACCGATCAGAAAGTTGATGCCGGCGCCGATGAAGCGCCCGAAGGAGGTGACGAACGCAAATGCCGTTGCTCTCATGAGCGTCGGATATTGCTCCGGCAACCACAGGCTGTAGAGAGCAAAGTTACCGCCGCACACACCGAGCGCGAACAGGCTGTAGATGAACACGTGCAGGCCGCCCGGTGCATAGAAGGCCCAGCCGAAGCTGAATGCGATGCAGAGCGCCATGCCGATGAAGTAGATGCCAAGCGCCCAGCGCCGGCCGACCGCCTCGGCGAGCGGCGGCGCCACGAGGCAGCCGAGCACCGTGCCTACGGACAGAAGCGCCGTGCCGAACGATGCAAGGCGCGCGGCGTGCGCGGCCGCGTAGCCGGCTTGCCGCGCCAAGGTCGATATCGCGGACGGCTCATACACGGCACCGGCCCATAGCCCGATGATCGAGACCGTCACCAGGCCCGCGTTGAGGAGCGTGCGGCGGCGATACGGCGCGGTGAAAATCTCCTTGAGAGGTGAGCGACGCGGCGCTACCTCGGCCGCTTGCGTCCAGCGCGCAGATTCATGAACGCGCGACAGCATGTACAGCGCAAGTGCCACGGGCGCTGCGCCGCAGAGAAACATGGCGCGCCAGCCGAAGCGCGCGCCCACCGTATAGTTGAGCGCCGCGGCGAGAAAGAACCCCGCGTAATAGCCCGTCTGCAGGTACCCAGCGCCCATCTTGCGGCGTGACTCCGGCCAGACCTCCGCGACGTACGTGCCGGCGAGCGCCCACTCACCACCGATGCCGACGCCCGCGAGAAAGCGAAACACACCGAGCTCCCAAACTGTGTGCGCGAAGGCCGCAGCGGCGGTGAACACGGCATAGCAGGCAACCGCGGCGGCGAGGGTGCGCGCTCTTCCCCAGCGGTCGGCCAACGGACCCCACACGAGAGAGGTTCCCCAGCCGGCCAGGAACACGGCGAACATCACCGACCCTGCGAACAGCACGTCGCTCGGCGCGGCGTGCAGCCCCGACAGCGGCAGAAGATCGGCCAGCGCCGGGGCGAGAACCAGGGCGAAGATGAACGAGTCCATGCCATCGAGGGTCCATCCACACCACGCAGCCCAGAAGCCGCGCACCTGGGAAGGAGTGAGCGACTCAGGAGCTTTGATAGAGCGAGGCGTAACGGGCTCGTAATGCATCCTTCTGCACCTTGCCCATCGCGTTGCGGGGCAGCTCGGCGATCAGTATCACGCGTTTGGGTACCTTGTATCCGCTCAGCCGTGTGCGCACGGCGCTGATGATCTCGGCCTCCGAGAGCACTGCCTCGGGCGCGAGCACGACGGCCGCGGTCACGGCCTCGCCCAGATCCGAGTGCGCCACGCCGAACACGGCGCTCTCCGTGACACCGGGCAGCGCATCGAGCTCCGACTCCACTTCCTTGGGATAGACGTTGTAGCCACCGCTGATGACGAGGTCCTTCGCCCGCCCGACGATGTACACGTAGCCGTTTCGATCGATGCGCGCGAGGTCTCCGGTCTTGAACCAACCATCGGCGGTGAAAGCCGCGCGAGTCTTCTCGGGATCGCGAAAGTATCCGGCGAACACATTCGGTCCGGTGAGCTCGAGCGTGCCGATTACATCGGGCTCCCGGATCAGCGCCCCGCTCTCGCGATCGGTCAGCCGTATCGAGACTCCCGGCAACGGCGGCCCCACCGATCCCGGTACGCGCGGGCCCTCGTAAGGGTTCGACGTGTTGAACAGCGTCTCAGTCATCCCGTAGCGCTCGAGAATCATGTGACCGGTGCGGCGGAAGAACTCACGGTGCGTCTCGGCGAGCAAGGGCGCGGAGCCCGAGACGAAGAGCCGCATGTGGGCAGTGGCCGCGCCATTGAGGCCTTCATCCTGCAACAGTCGGGTGTAGTGCGTGGGCACACCCATCAAGGTCGTGACTTGCGGCAGATGCCTGAGCACCTCCGCGGCAGTGAATCTCGGCAGCAGCAGCAGGCTCGAGGCCGATGCCAGCACGGTATTGATGGCGGCAAAGAGGCCGTGGACGTGAAAGAGCGGCAAGATGTGCAGCAGCACGTCCTCGCTCGTGAAGCGCCAAGCCTCGGCAAGCGTGCGCGCGTTCGATGCGAGATTGCCACGCGTGAGCATCGCGCCCTTGGAGCGCCCGGTCGTGCCGGAGGTGTATACGAGTGCCGCGAGCGCACGCGGATCGCGCATCAGGGAGATGCCCGCGTCGGGTGCGCAGCGTCGGGCGAGCTTTGTTAGAGAGCCCTGCCCCTCTGCGCCGAGTGTCTCGACGTGCGCGGCGCCTGCGCTGCGCGCAAGCGCGGCGAGCGTATCGGCCTCGCTCGGCTGCGCCACCAGCAGGCGTGGATTGGCATCGTGCAGCAGATGCTCGAGCTCGTGCGCCGTGGCTGCGACGTTGATCGGGACGTACACCGCCCCCATCCGTAGGCACGCCACATAGAGCACGATCGCCTCGGCAGACTTCTCGACCCGCACGGCGACGCGATCGCCGTTGCTCACTCCGCGACGCATCAAGGCGGCGGCGAAGCGCGCGGACTGCTCGCGCAGCTCCGCGTAGCTGAGCTCGGCTCCCGCTGGGGTTCTCAGGAACACGCGCCGCGCGTGCTCACGTGCGGCATGTTCGATCCAATCCGTCGGATCGCCTGCGCCTGCGCTCCCGATTTTCTCACTCGTGCCCATGGCGGTGCTGAGCATGCCACAGAGCGAGCGCGAGGTTGCGGCGCGGGCAAGCGGGGCGCGTCTGAGCAGCAGTCGAGTCGATGACTGCTGCTCAGATCGTGGGGGAGCGCTCCGCGATCAGGTCGCCGGTCGCACCGCGGGCGAGGCTTCCTTGACCGCGAAACCAAGCACCAGCGCGACCACGGCGATCAGCACGTGCAGCCAGGTGTCTGCCGCATTGTTCGAGATCAGCCCGAGCAAGAGGCCGTTGCCGACATAGAAGCCGAGCAGCGCCACCAGGCCGTACACAATGCCGAACACGCGGAAATAGGTGCGCGCATAGCCCGCACTCGTCAGGCCGGCCCAGAGCGCGACCGCACCCGAGATCAAGTGCACCACGTTGTGCATGGCATTGACGTGGAAGATCCCGAGCAGCATTTGATTGTTGGTGATGCCGGGGACGAAACCGAGAATGCCGACCGCGAGAAAAACGATACCGAAGAGCACAGCGGCTTGCTTCAACATACGACCTCCGAGTGATTTGATGTTCTTGGGATGGTCGAACCGCGTACAGCCTAGGACGGGCGCCCCGCCGATGCAACTTCTGTATGATCGCCCGGCTCTTGTTGAATCGGACTGCGATCTGGACGCTTTGAGAGACCCTGCCCCGGAGCCTGCGATGCGCGTCCTCTGTTTGTGCCTCGCCTCGACCCTGGTCGGCCTGACGCTCAGCGCCACGTGCCTCGCCGCGGCACCGACCGCCAGCGGCGTCGCTACGCTGCACGCCCTCTTCGATCAGGAATGGGCGCGGGAGGAGCGCGAGGATCCCGTCGCGGCCTCACTGCGCGGGGACCGGATGTACAACGGCCGCTGGCCGGATCGGAGCCTGGCGACCATCGAGGCCTCGCATCGCGCCGACCTCGAGGCCCTCGCCGCTCTGGCACGCATCGATCGCGGGGCGCTGCCGCCCGAGGAGCAGCTCAACTACGACCTGTTTCAATGGAAGTATCAGGACCGGCTGCAGTCCTGGCACTTCCACGAGTACGTCTTCCCGCTCAATCAGCTCGATGGCATCCAAACCTCAGACGAGCTGACGCAGAGACTGCGCTTTACCACGCTCAAGGACTACCAGGATTGGCTCGGGCGGCTGCGCAGCTTCGGCTCCTACATGGATCAGACGCTCGCGCTGCTCAAACAGGGCGTGGACGAGGGACGCGTGCTGCCCAAAGTGGTCGTGGAGCGCATCCAGCTGCAGATCACCATGAATGCGGGGGCGCGGCCCGAGAAGAGTCCTTTCTATGCGCCCTTCCTCACACCTGCGAAGCTCGGCGATCCGGCCGCGATGCGCGCGCTACAGTCTGCAGCGCGTACCGCGATCGCATCTAACGTCATCCCGGCCTTTCAGCGCATGCGCGAGTTCTTCGCGCGCACCTACGCGCCGCATGCCCGCAGTGCGCTCGCGGTGACCACCCTGCCGGAGGGTGATGCGTACTACCGCTACCTCGTGCGCCATTTCACGACTACGCAGATGCAGCCGGAGCAAGTGCACGAGCTCGGCCTCAAGCTGATGAGCGACATCCATGGCGAGATGCTGCAGGCGATGCAGCAGGCGGACTTCAAGGGCAGCTTCGCGGACTTCCTCGAGTTCCTGCGCAGTGCGCCGCGTTTTCACTACACCGATGGCGCGCAATTGCTCGCTGCCTACAAGGTCGAAGCGAAGACCATCGATCCACTGCTGGTCGGGGAGTTCGGCCGGCTGCCGCGCATTCCCTGGGGCATCGAGCCGATACCCGCGGATCAGGCTCCTAATACCTACCCAGCTTATTCCGTCGACCCGGCCGCGGACGGCAGCCGCGCCGCGTACATGGATGTGAACCTGTACAAGCCGGAGACCAGACCCATCTACGAGATCCCGGTGCTCACCTGCCACGAGGGTCGGCCCGGGCATGCCTTGCAGCTGTCGCTGGCCACAGAGCTCAAGGATCTGCCGAACTTCCGCCGTTTCGGCTACTTCAATGCTTATGGCGAGGGGTGGGCACTGTACGCGGAGACGCTGTGCGGCGAGATGGGTCTCTATGATGATCCGTACAAGCGCTTCGCCGCGCTCTCCTATCAGATGTGGCGCGCCGTGCGCTTGGTCGTGGACACGGGCATTCACCGCTACGGCATGAGCCGCGCCTCCGCCGTCGACCTCTTTATGAAGAATACCGCGCTCAGTCAGCAGAACATCGAGACGGAGATCGACCGCTACATCGCCTGGCCGGGTCAGGCCCTGTGCTACATGATCGGCGAGCGCAAGATCCGCGAGCTGCGTGAGCGTGCCACGCGCATGCTCGGCCCGCGCTTTGATGTCAAAGAGTTTCACGACGTCATTCTGCAGGGCGGAACGATGCCGCTCGATGTCCTCGAGAAAGTCGTCGACGACTGGATCAGGAGCGCTGACCAGTCGCGGCGATCAGTCGCGCCGATCAGGGACCGAGACCCAGTCCCCTGAACTCCGCAGGCAGGCCGGGTTGCAGTGCGGTGGCCGCGGCGATATCACTCTGCCCCTGCATCGTCATTCTCTTGCGCAACTTAGCGAGTCCCCGGCCGTAGAGCGCCCAGGCACTTTGGGGCCTGAGCTTCAAAGCCGCATCGTAATCCTTGATCGAGCGATCGAGCTCCCCGCGGCGCAGTTGCACGAATCCACGGTGCTCCAGCAACTGCGGATCGTCGGCTCTGCGCCGAAGCGCGGCATTGCAGTCCTTGAGGGCGCGGTCGAGCTCGCTTCCCATCACGGCTCTGACCCAGCAGCGCTCACTCAATCCGAGCGCGAGCCGCGCATCATCCTCATGAACGGCGATCCAGAGGTCGTACTGCGTCAGGGCCTGCGGCCAGTGCCCGACGCGCTCGTACATGCGACCGAGCTGCAGGCGCAGGTCTGCCTCCTTCGCGGCCGCGCGGTCCACGGCATCGAGATCAGCGATGGCACCGGCGCGATCGTTTGCGGTAATCCGCAGCTGCGCGCGCACCAGGAGCGCACTGACGAAATCCGGCTTCAGCATCAGCGCGCGGTCCAGATCCGTCAGCGCCAGCTCCAGTTGTTTGTTGCTGAGGCGCGCCTCGGCTCGCTCGTAGAAGTAGCGCGGCTCATCGGGCCGCAGCTCGCACGCGCGGCTGAGATCGGCGATCGCATGCTCGAGATCGCCGCGCGCGGCCGAGGCGTTGCCCCGCCGGCTGAACCCTTCCGCATCCGTGAGCTCCTCAGCCTGCGCATGCTCCGCGGCAGCTCCCGAGGAGGCGCCGGCCTCGAGCGGCGCGGAGCTCAGATTGAAGACGGGTCCGCCGTTATAGGTGAAGTACAGCTTGTGCTGCGAGTTCGCGACGTAGACGCGGTGCGACAGAAAGAAATCCGCGCCGAGCAGCATGTCGAAATCCGACAGTCGCACGTCGCCGATGCGCAGCCGCGCATTCTTGATCTCTTCGTCGCCTACTTTGAAGCTCGGAAAAGTCGCGATCCAGGTCTGCACCATGGTGCGGCCGAGGCCCCGGGAGAGTCCCGCGGGCACTACCCCCGGATCGGTAGGCTTGACGCCGGCGCGCTCCGCGGCGCGCAGCGTCAGGAGCGAGGTCGCAGCGCCACTGTCGAACAGCACGCGAATGCGTGCGCCATCGATGAAGGCGCTGCCGGCCGTGAGTGGCGGCACGCGGCCCGATTCCGCGGCACCGGACCAGTAGATGTCCACGACGTTGTACGCCTGCAAGTTATCCCAGTAGACGAGCGGGCGGTCGCGACAACCTTCGGCCCGGACGAGATCGATCCGGCCATGGGCCAGATCGTATTCCACGTCCGCAACGTGCAGCACGTCCTGTCCGAGGAGGCCTGCCGCGCCGTTTCCCGGCTCGCCTCCGCCGACCAAAAACGATCTATCGCGCAGCGAATAGCCGGCGAGCGATAAGTTCTTGACGGTGGCCAGCGAGACGCTCGCCGTTCCGCCGACTCCGACCACGTAGAAATCCTGGGGCACGAAGCGCGTGGGCAGCTTCAACTCCGCAGCGATGGCGGGCGTGAGCGTGCTGAAGGCGGAGCCGCTGTCCGCGATCAGTACCGCGCCATGTCCGTTGAGCCCCACGGTCACCATCGGGCGCAGCCCGACCATGGTCACGGGAAGCTCGGCAAACTTC
>Ga0335077_10000944_pt1 | contig 33491 bp, 26 predicted proteins | sample Lox_Sample_31_FD_207151 | JGI IMG/M metagenome (GOLD analysis project Ga0335077, IMG submission 207151) | Soil microbial communities from Loxahatchee National Wildlife Refuge, Florida, United States - Lox_Sample_3.1 | ecosystem: Environmental > Terrestrial > Soil > Wetlands | place: USA... | reverse complement strand
TCTTGCGCTCGTCGTGCATTATCTGCTTTCCGCTCTGGGTCCCCTGTTCGCGTGGGCCTGGGCTGTGGCGGTGCTGTATGCGTGCATCGATTTCAAGCCCATGCTGCGAGAATACTCCGCCATCATCGAGGCCTTGCATGCAGGAGAATTGGAACGTGCGCGCGACTTGGTCCAGCGCTGGCGCGGTGAGTCTGCCCAGCAATACAGCGAGAGCGACATCGCCCGCGTCGCGATCGAAAGCGCGTTGCTTCGTGCGCATCGGGACTTGTTCGCCGTCGTCGCCTGGTTCGTGGTGCTGCCCGGACCGGCGGGGGCGGTCTTGTACAAGCTGTCAGCCTTGCTGGCTGACGAGTGGGGGCGACGCAAGGACGAGGATTTTCACGCCTTCGGTCAGTTTTCGTTGCGCGCTCTGAGCGTGTTGGACTGGGTTCCGGTAAGGCTCACGGCAATTGGGTTCGCCATAGCAGGCGATCTGGAGGACGCTTTGCAGTGCTGGCGCGCACAGCCCGCCGCGTGGGCCGATCCCGAGCTCGGCATCGTGCTCGCGAGCGGCGCAGGCGCGCTCGGCGTGAGGCTCGGGGGACCCCTGCCCAGGGGGGCTGGCGCGGACTATCGAGCTCAGCTGGGAACAGGAGACGAGCCGGATACCAACTACATGCAAAGCGCAGTGGGACTCATCTGGCGCACGCTGGTGATCGGGATGATCGTCTTGCTGCTGGTGACGCTGGCGCGCTGGGTCGGGATCTGAATCGGAGCGCGCTTCGGGCGGTAGTCCCGATGGAGCGAAGCGGCGATCCTACTTCGCGGTCTTCTTGAGCACGCCCACGAGGCTGCGCATGGCACGGTCGAAGAGCGGCACGGATTCGAGCGCAATCGCCCGGCCTGTCCGGAAATCTCGCGTTAGCTGATACAGCGAGTACTCCCCGACTTTGACACCGTGACGATTGACGAACAGGTAGGTGCCTTTGACCGGGCTCACGTAAGAGAGCTTGGCTTGAATGCGTCGGTCGTCGTCTCGGAACTCGACCCAGTCGCCGGCCTTGAGATCGGTGACGAGCTGGCCGTATTGGTCGTCGTCGTCGCTGGGCTTGGGCCGCGGCGCGGCCTCGCCCAACTCAGCGGAGACCTCCGAGTAGCCCGGCAGCTCGGGCAGGCTGATTTCCTCGACTTCGATCTCGCCCTCGCCAAACGGATTCTTGATCTTGATGTTGGAGAAGTCAGGCGCTGCGGTCGCCGGCTCGGCGTCTTCGTCGACATCGGATCGAAGCGTTTGCGGCGGCTCGCCTGCGGCTTCGTGAGTCGCTGATGGGCTCGACGGGGCGGCTGCTCGTGACGCCGGCTCGAGCTGCGGGGAGGTATCGACACTGTCCGACAAGGTCGGCACGCCCTCCCTCTGGCCGACGCTGACTTCGCCTGCGGCCACGGCGGCGTGCGCGGACCTTTGTGCCGAGCCCGTGCTAATGACCCTGGTGTGCAGCCGCATGAGCCGGGCGAAGAACTGCCGGCGCCGATCGGCTTCGGTCGCGATCGCCTGCAGTCCAGCGTTTACCCGCTTGAGCAAGCCAGCGAGTAGAGCGGCCAGCTTGCGGCGCTCTTCGATGGACTGCTTCTGCTTGACGCTCCAGATGAGCAGATCCATCGTCTCCAGCGCGCTCTTCCAGGCGTCGCTGTCTTTGCCGTGACGCGCGTGTGCGAGCAGCAGCAGCTTCACCCACTCGTCGGCCAGGAACTTGAGAATCAGCTGTGGCATGCGCGCCGTTTCCGCGCGCTTCTTGATCTCGAACTGCGCTACCGCCTTGCCGACCTCGAGCCGCTCCATGTAGGCGATCTTGCGTGCGGCTTCTTTGGCGGCCTGCTCGGCACGTTGATTCTCTTCACGGATCAGCGTGAGCAGATCCGCGTGCAGAAGCTCGAATATCTCGATGTTGTCCTCGAAGCCATCGAGCAGGCGCTGGACGATGCTCTCGAGGCGTTTGAACACCGGCGAGTCTTGATTGAAGCTCTCATCCAGCCCAAACGCGAACTCGCCCAGCGCATCGAGCATGCGGCGCGCCGGGTGCGACTTCTTGGAGAAGAATTTCTTGTCCAGCACGGCCACCTTCACGACCGGGATCTGCAGGCGGCCGATCAGCGCCTTGAGCGCCTGCGGAACGCGCTTGTCGTCGAAGATGTGATCGAACAGCATGGCGACGATGTCGATGGTCATGCCGTCCGTCTGGTCAACGCTGGTGCCGATTTCGCTGGACTTGAGTTGGCGCACCACATTGGTCGTCCCGGCCTTGACAGCCGAGACGTCCAACGCCGGCGCGACTCCGGAGATCGCGCCGATATCGCCCTGCTGCAGGCGCGTGAGCGAGCCGATCAGCTCGGCGCCGTGGAGAAAGCCGCCGGGAAGGGCGGTCGCGCCTGTGATTGCGCCGCCGCCGCGAGCGCCAGCCACACTCTGTGCGCTCGCCGGCATTCCCATGATGGGAGGGAAACCCGGCACCTGAACCATGCCGCCGGCTGCGGGTGACACCACGCCGCCGGACGCGCCGGGAACTGCGCTCGCACCGAGAGGCGGTGGGCCCGCAAGTTGAGCGCCTTGCGCGTTCATCGCCATCAAGCCTTGCAGCACCGCGAAGAAGTCCTGCTCTCCGCCCCCGGCGTCCGCAGCGTAGCCGGCATCGCCCACGGCAGCGCCCGGGACTCCGCCTCCCGCCGTCAGCGCGGGAGGAAGACCTGCGGCCAGGCCGCTGCGCGCATGGACTCCTCCGGTTGAGCGCCGCACGCCGTAGCGTATCTTCGGCAGGATCGATCTTTGGCTCAGCAGGGCGTTCAGATCCTTGTAGATCGAGCGAACGTCGTCGAGCACATGGTCGTCGAACAGCTTGTGGAAGATCATCCGCACCTTGAGGTTGGGCTCGAGGTGGCGGCAGGTCTGTTTGTAGGCGCTGCAGACGGCTTGCGGGCTGAAAGGATTGCCTTCGCCCTGCAGATTCGCATCGCCGATCAGCACGCCTACGCGCTGGTCCAACGCGTGAAGCTCTTCCTCGCAGTAGCGGCGCAGCTTGCCCGCCATCTCATTGACCTTCAGCGTTTCCTCGAGGTCCTCGTCGTTGACCAGGCCCAGTTCGAGGGTCGACAGGTCGAAGCGGCTGAATTCGTCGCGCTGCTTGCGGTTGATGCGGTTGGTGAACTCAGCGAGATAGTTCTCGCGGAAATGCTCTTCGATCTGCTTGCGCTGCGCGAGCGCTTTGTCCTTTGCGGTGATGTACAGATCGCGTAGTTCCCGATCATGGGTGTGATCAGCCAAACCCCAGAGAGTGTCCTCGACTTTGTCCAGCATGGAGCGCACCGAGCTCAACAGTCGATCGACAGCGAGGGTGCGACACTCCTTGAGCAGGCGCTCGAACTGCGCCTCCTGAGAATTGGAGACCGGACGATCGAGCTCGTCCCGCATCGGGATGACGTTTGACGCCGCGCTATTGCTCATCGATGGACTCCACGGAGGACCGTCAGCAGCGGGCGCTGAGGCGACCACTCGAGCATGTGACGCCGCCGAAGCGAGAGTGAAGGCCCGGCGCGCCCCGTTTCGAGAAAGACCGGAAGGTGGCAGCCTCGGCTCGACAGCATTCTGGCGGTCCCGCTGTCATGGAGCCTCTAGCTCGTTAGACCGGTGACTTTGCGCCCCCAACCTTTCGGTGGGTTTGCCCTTTGACAGTTGCGTGGTGGCTCTGACGGCGGGCCGGACGCAGCTGGTGATGCACATGCGCCCGAGCGTTGTCGAAGATCCCTCCCCGCAGCCTGTTTATCAGCAGGTGAGCGGAAAAACTTTAGATTTGTTTACACTTACAGAGGAGCTGTCAGACTAGGAAAAAGAAGGGCTTAGCGGACGACGGGTGTCGCCGAAACGAGCCTCGGTCCGCGTTCAGGATCCAGCAGGACGCCACAGCGCTGGCGACATGCGCAGCTCTTGTCGGCGCTTGGCAATCACATAATACGGGTCACCTCCCATGACATCCGCGTTGTGGACTTGGCGAATGTGGTCGATGCGTTCGTCAAGCTGCGCCTGGTCGAACACGTAACCGTGCGCGGTCATGCAGTCGGAGTAAGCGTCGGCCTGGCGCGTCAGAAAGTGGGTCGCGCTCTCGAACTCCGATTTGCGCAGGCTGTCCGCGGCGCCGCGGCATTCAGGGACTTCGGCGATGCCCTTCGTCCCCCCGCAGCCTTGGACGAGCACGATCGCTGCGCCGGCGAGGATGATAGTGATCGCGGTGAGAAATGACCGGGTATGCACCGTGACGGCCGACACGCAGAGCTCAGCAGGCGAGTTGTCGCGCTCCGATAGGTTGGTCAGGGCGCGCCGAGCGTATGGAGACGAGCGATGCGGGCGCGAGCCGGGGGGTGAGAGTCGTAGAACGCGGAGTGCAGCGGGTCTGGCGTGAGGGTAGATGCGTTGTCTTTATACAGCTTGACCAGCGCGTTCACCAGCTCACGCGCGGAGCTGTAGCGAGCCGCGTACGCATCGGCCTCAAACTCGTGTTTGCGGGAGTACATCGCCACCAAAGGCTGCAGCAGGAAAGTAAACGCAGGCACGACCAGCAGGAACAGCAGCAGCGCCATGCCGTCGGTGGCGGGGTAGGCAACCCCCAGGCCCAGGTAGAACCAGGCCTGGTCCTTGACATAACCCAACAGACCGAGCGCGAATAGGCTCACAGCGAAGGTCCACAGCATGCGGCGAATGACGTGATGTAGCTTGAAGTGTCCCAACTCGTGCGCGAGCACCGCTTCGATCTCGCCTTCGTTGAGGCGGGAGATGAGCGTATCGAAGAACACGATGCGCTTGGTCTTGCCAAAGCCAGTGAAATACGCGTTTCCATGGCTGCTGCGTCTGGAGCCGTCCATCACGAACAGCCCGCTCGATCTGAACCCGCATTTCGCCAACAGACGCTCGATGCGCGCCCGGAGCGAACCCTCGCCCATGGGCGTGAACTTGTTGAACAGCGGGGCGATGAAGGCTGGATAGATGGCCATCATGAAGACGCTGAACCCGACCCACACGACCCAGACGTACAGCCACCACCACTCGCCCATTCTGCTCATTAGCCACAGCACTGCCAGCATTAGCGGCAGTCCGAACGCGATGCTGAGCGCCGCGCCCTTGCCCAGATCCGCGAGCCACATGAGGGGGGTCATCTTGTTGAAGCCGAATCGAGTCTCGATCGCGAACGTGCGGTACCAGCTGAACGGAAGGTCGATGAGCGAAGTCAAGATGACGAATGACGCGATGAGCGCCGCGCCGCGCAGGATGTTGCCACTGGTCCAGCTCGCCGCCCAGCTGTCGAGGGCCTGCAGCGCGCCGCCGAAGGTGAAGAGCAGCACCACGCCGGTGTCCACCAGCGTTCGCACGATCGCAAGTCCGGTTTTCGCCTCGCTGTAATCCGCCGCTTTCTGGTGCGCTTCGAGCGCGATCTGATCGGCAAACTCGGCTGGAACTGCGGACCGGTGCGCCCGGATGTGGCGCAGGTGACGCCACGCGAGCCACAGTCGCGTGGCGGTGGTCGCGGCAAGCGCCGCGAGAAAGGCGATGCTGAACGCGTTCATGTTATGGATTTACTCGAGTGCAACGCGGTGCAAGCGCGTCGGCGTGCGGCTTATGACACAATGGCGGGCCGAAAAATCCTCACCTCAGCGGCGAAATTATGGCACAGGATGCGAGCCGGCTCATCTGGATCGACATGGAGATGACCGGCCTGAGCCCCGAAACCGACCGCATCATCGAAGTGGCGCTGGTGGTGACCGACCAGGACCTCAATGTGCAAGCCCAAGGTCCGGTGCGCGTGGTGCATCAGGATGACGAGATCCTCGATGCGATGGACAGCTGGAACAAGGGCACGCACGGGCGCTCGGGGCTGATCGACAAAGTCAAAGCCTCGCCCCTGAGCGAGGCACAGGTGGAGGACGAGATGCTTCGCTTCCTCGTCGACCTGGTTCCCGCCAATGCCTCTCCGATGTGCGGCAATTCCGTATGTCAGGACCGGCGCTTTCTGGCGCGCTACATGCCCAGGCTGGAGGCGCACTTCCACTATCGTAATCTGGATGTCAGCACGCTCAAGGAGCTGGCGCGACGCTGGCGGCCGGCAGTCCTCGCGGGCCTCACCAAACTGAGCAAGCACGAAGCGCTTGCCGACATCTATGAGTCAATCGAGGAGCTCAGGTACTACCGGGAGCATCTGCTGAAGGTTTGACGCGAAAAAAAGCCGCCGCATACCGCGGCGGCCTTGTCGACCCGGCAGTGCTCAGGCGACCTTCTTGCGCGACGGATTCGGGGTCGCACTGATCGTGGCTTCGGTCATCTCTGTCACCTGCTTCCCGGCTTTCGTCAGAGCATCGTATGCCTGATTTGCGGCGGTCATAGCGGATTTGACTGCCGCGAACGCAAACTCGGAGCCTGTTGGCGCGGACCTGGCAGCTTTGTCCAGGGCGGCGGCGAAGGTCTTGTTGACTTCCGCGATGTGGGCATCGACCAACTTGGTGATCTCCGCCTGCGCGTCCGTGCTCCAGCCATAGACCGCGCGGCCGTATCCGAACAGCTTTTCGGCATTGGACTGCGCGAAGGATGTGTGAAGCGAGGCGAGCTCCTGGATGTCTTTGGCGCCCGCTAGTGCCTTCAGCTGCCTGAGCGCGTCGGCACCGGCGGCCTTGGCGGTCTTGAGGTTGAGGTCGAACAGCTCCTCCGCGGCGTCGGCGGTGGTTTCGGCAAATTTCAGCGCCTGCTCGATATTGTTTTTGCTCTGGGCGCCAACTTCTTCCGGTGTGGCGTACATCATGGGTCTGATCTCCTGGGGACAGTGCACGAAAGGGCTGGCAGCGGCTATTAATGCTGCACCGCAAAACTAGGCGCATTGTATTGATTTGGCGACATCTGTCAAGCCTTTTTTGATTCTTTTTTGAGCTTTTTTTGGTACCGCACAATGCGCAACGCCAGGCGCTGGCGAGAGGCAAAGTAAGGGCTAACCTAGAACATCCCAGGGGAGGGCGCTGCCCGGCTGGAACGCGCAGGTCGGGATTTTGCGCTTATGGGAAGGGCAAATCCGCGCTGGTTTGGCAGCGCGGATTTCTGCGTTCTCCGCTACAGCCGCTCGAAGACCGAAGCGATCCCCTGGCCCCCGCCGATGCACATGGTGACCAGCGCGTAGCGGCCCCCGGTCCGCTGCAGCTCATAGACCGCCTTGACCGCCAGGATTGCGCCGGTGGCCCCGATCGGGTGGCCCAACGCGATCGCGCCACCGTTTGGGTTGACCTTCTTCAGGTCAAAGCCGAGATCCTTGGCTACAGCGCAGGCCTGAGCGGCGAAGGCTTCGTTGGACTCGATGACATCCATGTCGGACACTTTGAGCCCTGCTCGTTCCAAAGCCTTCTTCACCGCTGGCACCGGTCCGATCCCCATGTACTTGGGGTCGACGCCCGCGTGAGCGTACGCCACCAGCCTCGCCAGTGGCTTGAGCCCCTTCTTGTCAGCCGCCTTGCGCTCCATCAGAACCACGGCCGAAGCACCGTCGTTGATGCTCGAGGCGTTGCCGGCGGTTACCGAGCCGTCCGGTTTGAACACTGTTCTCAATTTCGCCAGGCTCTCGAGCGTCGCATCGGCGCGCGGGTGCTCATCGGTGTCAACCACCACGACGCCCTTGCGGGTCTTGATCTCGATCGGCAGCACCTGCTCTTTGAAGTAGCCTTTCTGCGCCGCATTGACGGCGCGCCGGTTACTCTCGAGCGCCATTTCATCCTGCTGCTGACGCGTAATGCCCCACTTGCTCGCCACATTCTCCGCGGTAATGCCCATGTGCACGGTATCAAACGGGTCGGTGAGCGCCCCGACCATCATGTCGACCAGCTGATGGTCGCCCATGCGTGCGCCCCAGCGCGCGCTCAAGTCGGCATAAATGCCGCGGCTCATCGACTCCGCGCCGCCCGCGACAGCGACATCGGCATCCCCCAGTTTGATCGCCTGCGCAGCCGACACGATCGCCTGCAGACCGCTGCCGCACAGTCGGTTCAACGTAAGCGCCGGGGTTTCCTTGGGCAGCCCGCCGTTGATTGCGGCCACGCGCGACAGATACATGTCCTTGGGCTCGGTGTGGATCACATTGGCGAAGACCAGGTGTCCGACATCCTCGGGTGCAACCTTTGCTCTGCTCACCGCTTCACGTACCACTTTCGCGGCCAGCTCGGTGGGCGGGATATCTTTCAGCGCGCCGCCGAAGTCTCCGATGGCCGTGCGCACGCCGCTCAAGACAACCACTTCGCGTCCGTCGTTCATTCTGCCTCCTGAAATCTGAGTTGACTGCCCGAAAGCCCGCGAAAAAGGGCGTGGGTAGACAAACACTATGGTACCGGATTCGCGCGGCGCGCAGCCCGCTTCGCGGCACCGCTACAGAGGTTCGCCGCGGAACTTTTGGATCAAACGGCGGGAACGCTTGGTGGGACGGCCCCTCGCTTGGGCACCGGGGTGAGGGGGAGGACGATAAAGCCCAGTCTGCTCGCGGTCGACCTTGCTGCGTTCCGTCTCCGTGTACAGTGTCGCCGCGTCCTTGGACGAGCCGCGGCGTGGTGACAGTTCCTGGACGTGCACCGTGAATATCGCACTGAGCGTGCGAATCACGAGCTCATCCCCCACCTTGAGCGCGCGGGCCGGCTTCACTCTTGCGCCGTTCACCAGCACCTTTCCGCCCTCGACGGCCTCGGCCGCGATCGAACGCGTCTTGTAGAAGCGTGCCGCCCACAACCACTTATCGAGGCGTATCCGATCGTTGTCTTCGGCCATTCATCGACCGTCGTCTGATGTCGCAACCCCGCCGGGCGAGAGCGCTAGTGCCTCGTGCTGGCAGCGCGGGTGACGATCTCGGACGCAAATACCTGTTCGGCGTCGACCGGATCGAACGCATAGTGGCGGTTGCAGAACTCGCAATCGACCTCTACCGCACCGCGCTCACTCAGGATCGACCTCACTTCCGATCGACCCAGCATGCGCAGCATATTGACCACGCGCTCACGCGAACACGAACAGCGGAAGCTCACGATACGCGCGTCGAATACGCGAATGTCCTCCGCGTGATATAGCCGGCGTATCACCTGGCGCGCGGGCAGCGTCAGCAGCTCCGACGCCGTGACTGTTTCACCCAACTTCACAGCGCGGTTCCACGCGTCCGGGTCCGCCGCCGCTCCGGGTGTCCGCTGAAGCAGCATGCCCGCCGCTTGCTGCGTGTCCGCCGCCAACCACAAGCGCGTTACCAGCTGCTCGGATGTGGCCATGTAGTGCTCGAGCACTGCGGCTACGCTCGCGCCCTCCAGCTCGACCACGCCCTGATAGCTTTGTTTGGCGCCGGCCGGAGCGATGGTGATCACGAACCTGCCGTTGCCAACCAGTTCGCGGAACCCGCTCGCTGGCAGGTCCCCGTCCCACTTAGCGGTGGCGCGCATGGTGTTGTCGCTCGTGCACTCGACCACGATGAGCTTGACCGCGCCGGTGCCCTGCACCTGCATGATCAGAGAACCGGAGAACTTCAAGGTTGCCGACAACAGCGCAGCTGCCGCCATCAACTCACCCATTGCAGCACGCAACGGCTCCGGGTACTCATGCCGGTCCAGCACGGCGCGCCAGGTCGCATCGAGATGAACGATCTCACCCCGCACTGGCGCGCCTTCGAACAAGAAGCGTTGCAGGGAATCGCCCACCATGGATTTTTCAGATGCGGTCATATGCACTCAAAAGCCTAGCATTCATGGCCTGCCGAGGAAACCGTGCATGGATCAAAGGCGCAGCGAAAAACAAGCAAATGGGGGCGCGCCTGCGAAATCAAACCCCGGCTAACCGCCGCCCTGCCGCGAGCGCTCGCGCAGGACGCGCCGCTGCACTTTGCCCGTCGTCGTCATGGGCAGCGCCGCCAGGAACTCGATTTCGCGTGGATACTGGTACGGCGCCAGGCGTGAGCGCACGTGTTTCTGGATCTGCTCCTTCAGGGCTTCCGACGGCGCGCTCCCGGGCGCGAGCACCACGCAAGCCCTGATCACCTCGCCGCGCTGTGCATCGGGTACGCCGATGACCGCAGCGTTGGCTATTGCAGGGTGCTTGAGCAGACAGTCCTCGATCTCGCTCGGACCGATGCGATAGCCCGCGCTGTTGATCAGATCATCGGTGCGGCCTTTGTACCAGTAGAAGCCGTCTGCATCACGGCTCGCGAGATCCCCGGTACGGCCCCAGCCATGAGAGAACTTGGCGCGAGTTGCGTCGGGGTCGCGCCAGTACTCCAGGAACACGACCGGATCGCCTTCGCGCCAGACCGCGATCTCTCCAACCTCGCCAGCGGGCACGTGGCTGCCTGCCTCGTCGAGCAGCGCAACGCGGTGGCCCGGGTAGGCGCGCCCCATCGCTCCGGGCCGGGGAGGGAACAGGGCGGCGCAGCCACCGATCACATAATTCATCTCGGTCTGCCCGAAGATCTCGTTGATGGTTACGCCAAATGCGTTCCTCGACCACTGCATTACGGCCTCGCCGACGGCCTCACCGCCGCTCATCAGGCTGCGTAAATTGAGCTCGAAGCGGCCGCGCGGATCAGGCACCTCTTTCATCATCGCCTTGAGTGCGGTGGGAAAGAGAAAAGCATTGCGCACCCGGTATTTCTGCATCAGCCAGAAGGCGCGCTCAGGGTCGAAGCGCCCCTGCACCGCCAGGATGGGCAGTCCGAAATGCCAGGTAGGGAGCAGGGCATCGAACAGCCCGCCGGTCCAGGCCCAGTCGGCGGGCGACCAGAACATGTCTCCGCGCTGCGGGAAGAAGTCGTGCGAGCAGACAAATCCCGGCAGGTTGCCGAGCAGGGCACGGTGCGGGATCAGTGCGCCTTTCGGCGGCCCGGTCGTACCGCTGGTGTAGATGATGAGAGCCGGGTCGTCGGCCGCGGTGCTCGCTCCCTCGAACTGGTCGCTTGCCGCGGTGAGGGTTGCATCCCACGCGCCGACGCCAGCTTCCGCCTGCTGCGCGACGCTGATCAAATGGTTGAGCTGCGGCAACCGTTCACGCACGAGCGAGAGTTTCGAAAGGGATTCGGCGTCGACGATGGCGATGCACGCTTGCGCGTCGCGCATCCGATACTCGAGCGCGTCAGGGCCGAACAAGTGCGACAGCGGCAGCGCGACAGCGCCAAGCTGGTAGATTGCGATGTGGGCAATGGCCGTTTCGGGGCGCTGCGGCAGAACGATAGCAACCCGGTCGGCGCGTTTGACCCCCAGTGCGCGCAGGGCGTTGGAAAGGCGATTGGCTGAGCGCTGAACGTCCGAGAAGGTATAGGCTGCGGTTGTCCCTCCCTCGCCTTCGAAATAGAGGGCAACGCGCTCAGGGTCGGCAGCGTGGCGGCCGCAGCAATGCCACGCGAGATTGAAGCGGTCCGGTACCTCCCAGCGGAAGCCGACGCACAACTCCTCCCAGGAGCGCGCCTGGCGCATCGTCTCGAGCGTGAACGACGGCATGACTCTGGCTCAGTGCGTTGGGCTCTTCCGGTACAGGCGATACAGTTCGTTGTTATCGCCCGGGCGTGCGCCCTGCCATATCAGCTCCCAGCCCAGAGCAGGTGCAGAAATGTTCTTGCGCAATCCCTGGACCAGCAACACGTCGCAGTCGCGCTTGCGTGCGGCTTCGGCCTCCCGATAACTGACGATGCCGGCAAAATATTGCAGCAGCGCACGTTGTGGCTCGCCGAGGTTGTGGCTCCACATGCAGCGATAGCTCGATGGCATGGCATCGCGCACGGCCAACATCATGCTGCGGTAGCTGTTTGCGCTGTCCACCCACGGAATGAACAGCACGGCACCCACGGCCCAGAGCAAGGCCAGCGATCCGGCCCACGCGCTCATGGGCCGGTAAGGGCTGCGTGGCAAGCGCGGAATCAAATAAAGCCATGCGGCAGTGAATCCTGCGGCAATCGCCAACTTCAGCAGCGGCCACGCCGGCTCATAAGTAGGCCGCAGGCGCATGAGGTGCGCGTGCAGGCGCGCCGGAAAGCCCAGATCCAGCGCGATCCAGTAGAACCATCCGGTCAAGGCGAAAAAGCAGAACACCATGAGCGCGAACCACCACAGCGCGTTGGCGGCGCCGCGGCGCAGAAGCGTTAGGCCCGGCACGGCAAGCAAAGCCAGGCCTGGGAGCAGCGGCAGGGCGTTCACTTCGCGAGCTGGATGAGAGAGCGAGACCGCGATGAAGCTCACCAGGAAGACGACGAGCGGGAGATGCAGGCCGACGTTGGTGCGCAGCTCCCGGTTTCGGGCCCACAGGGCCCACAAGGCTATGGCCCAGGCCGGAAACGCGAACCAGGACAGGACTCCGAAGTAGTAACCCGGCCTGCCTGGCATCCCCCAGTCTGCGACGCTGAAACGCTCGAGGTTGTTCGTCAACCATTCGTGGAACAGTTCTGGCGAGCGATGATAGAGTGCGGCCGGCCAGATCAGGAGCCAGGGGAGTGCCGCGCCGAGCGCAACGACAAGCGTCAACAGGTAGCGTCGGCTGCGCCATTGTGCGAACAAAGCTGGTAAGACCAGACTGGTCGCGCCAAACACGGCTGGAGCGAACAGGCCCTTGGACATGAATCCGATCCCCGTGCCGACGCCAAGCCACACACCACCCAGGACCGGGCGCCGCAGCGCGAGCGCGAAGCCATATACCGCGATCACGCACCCCGACAACAGAGCAACATCGGCGATCATCAAGTGCGCGCGGTCCAGCATGCCGGCGCACCCGAGCAGCGTCAGTACCCCGATCCAGCCCGCTCGATCGGGTTTCGCTTGATTGGCTGCGTACAGTTCTTTGCTCGTCAATCCGGCGAACAGGAACGCGAGCCCCATGTACAAGACGTTGGCTAACCGCGCGGCGTCGTGGATTGGAAGCAGCCAGCCGAACCCGCGAGCAAACAGCGCCCCTGTGAGGTAGAACAGAGGCGGGCGCTCGAGGAACGGTTCGTGGGCGAGAGTCGGGACGACCCAGTCTCCGCTCTGGAGGATGTGATAGACGAGCCCGAGGCCGACGGCCTCGTCCGGCTTCCATGGATCGCGCCCGAACAAGCCCGGCAGCATCCAGGCGACGCACAGCAGGCAGGTGAAGGCCCAGGGGTGCAGCGTGACGAAATCGTCTGCTGGCCGGCCGTTGTCGGTGGCAGGAGGCATCTGCTCCGTTCAGAGGGTTCTTGTCTCGAGCTCAGCGCGAGTTTAACGGCCCGCCCTGCCCGGTGAAAGGCAAAAAAAAACGCCGCAGCGCGGCGTTCTTTGATGTACCGAAGGCCTGATCCTCAGGCGCCCTTTCCAGTGGCTGCCTTGGCCGCCGGCGGAGCGGCGGCAGACTTGCCATAGCGCTGGCGAAACTTCTCGACGCGGCCGGCCGTGTCCATGACCTTCTGCTTACCGGTGTAGAACGGATGGCAGTTCGAGCAGACTTCCACGTGCAGTTCCCGGCCCAGGACGGATTTCGTCTTGAACTTGTTGCCGCAGCTGCAGATGACCGTGATTTCCTTGTACTCTGGGTGGATCTTGGGTTTCATGGCCGTTCCTTTCACTTTACTTGCGGGCTGCCGATGCGTGCCCCGGAAAGAGCGCGAATGATACGCGCCCGGGGCCCCCCGGACAAGCCGCGTACACCAGCGCACATAAGGGCGGAAGCGCTGGTCTTCAAGGCGGTCGCCAGCGGGAACGGGCGGCGACCTCGAGACCAATCTGCTAACCGCGACGCATCGAGTCGAAGAACTCCGCGTTGCTCTTGGTAGCCTTGATCTTGTCGAGGAGGAATTCCATCGCCTCGAGGTCGTCCATCGGGTACAGCAGCTTACGCAGGATCCACACCTTTTGAAGAATGTCCTGCTTGAGCAGTAGCTCCTCGCGCCGCGTCCCCGAGCGGTTCACGTTGATGGCGGGGTAGATGCGCTTCTCGGCCATGCGACGGTCGAGGTGGATTTCCATATTGCCGGTGCCCTTGAACTCCTCGTAGATCACGTCGTCCATGCGTGACCCGGTGTCGATCAGCGCGGTGGCGAGGATCGTGAGCGATCCGCCCTCTTCGATATTGCGCGCCGCGCCGAAGAAGCGCTTGGGCCGCTGCAGGGCATTGGAGTCGACGCCGCCTGTGAGCACCTTGCCCGAGGCAGGTACGACAGTGTTGTAAGCGCGCGCCAGCCGTGTGATGGAGTCGAGCAGGATCACTACATCCTTCTTGTGCTCGATCAGCCGTTTCGCCTTCTCCAGCACCATCTCAGCCACCTGCACGTGACGCGTGGCCGGCTCATCAAATGTGCTGGACACGACTTCCCCCCGCACCGACCGCTGCATCTCGGTGACTTCCTCGGGGCGCTCGTCGATCAACAGCACGATCAAGATCACCTCCGGGTGATTGGAAGTGATGGCGTGAGCGATGTGTTGCAGGATGACTGTCTTGCCCGCTTTCGGCGGCGATACGATCAGCCCGCGCTGCCCCTTGCCGATCGGAGCGACGATGTCGATGATTCTGCCGGTCAGGTTTTCTTCGGAGCGGATGTCACGCTCGAGCGTGAACGGGACAGTGGGATGAAGCGGCGTCAGGTTTTCGAACAGGATCTTGTTCTTGGCGTTCTCCGGCGGCTCCGAGTTGACCTTGTCGACCTTGACCAGCGCGAAGTAGCGCTCGCCATCCTTCGGAGTCCGGATCTCGCCCTCGATCGAGTCGCCGGTATGCAGGTTGAATCGGCGAATCTGCGACGGGCTGACATAGATGTCGTCGGGACCTGCGAGATACGAGGTGTCCGGCGAGCGTAGAAAGCCAAAGCCATCCGGGAGCACCTCCAAAGTCCCCTCTCCGTAGATGCTCTCACCCTTTTTCGCCTGATTCTTCAGCAGCGCGAAGATCAGGTCCTGCTTGCGCATGCGGTTGGCGTTTTCGATCTCGTTGGTATTCGCCATCTCCACGAGCTCGGTGACGTGGAGGTTCTTCAGATCGGAGAGATGCATAGACGGGTGCGGAGAATGGGAAAGGACAGCCAAAAAGAGGGAAGAGTGAGAAGGGGAGAAAACTGCGCCGGTATCGGCTTAGCCCTGCGTCGATGCGGCCGATCGCAACGCAACTGCTCTGGCCCCGCAGGTCAGCCCTCAGCGGGATTGGCCCGGTTGCCAGGCGATAATCGGAGCAAGAGCGTAAAGACTTTAGATTGTGCTGTCAATAAAGGCGGTTAGCTGTGATTTGGACAGGGCTCCCACCTTGGTGGCGGCGACGTTGCCGTTCTTGAAGATCATCAGGGTGGGAATGCCTCGAATGCGGAACTTGGGCGGGGTGGCCTGGTTCTCGTCGATGTTGAGCTTAGCCACTTTCAGCCGGCCAGCGTATTCCTGTGCGAGCTCATCCAGAATCGGCGCGATCATCTTGCAGGGGCCGCACCATTCGGCCCAGTAGTCCACCAAGACCGGGACCGGCGACTGCAGTACCTCCGGTTCGAACGTATCGTCCGTCACGTAATGTATATGTTCACTCATCAGAATCGTCACCTCGACCGATGACAGGAAAAACCAAGCTCAGGGGGCGCTTCAGGGGACCGCCGAAGCCCGGCGGCCGCGTAGAGATTGCGGCTATAGTACCAAAAACCAACGCCACGGACAGGGGCTTGCCGGGAGCCGGATCGGCCGCGCGGGGCGTTCTGTTAAACTTCGCGTTTCCCAATCCCGCCCGATCCTGGCCCTGGGCCTGCCGCGTCTTATCAAATGCGGGATTGCAGCGAAGGAATCCCCAGCATGACCTACGTTGTCACCGAATCGTGCATCAAGTGCAAATATACCGATTGCGTGGATGTATGCCCGGTCGACTGTTTTCGCGAAGGTCCGAACATGCTGGTGATCGACCCGGACGAGTGCATCGACTGCACCCTGTGCGTGGCGGAATGTCCGGTGGAGGCGATCTTCGCTGAGGACGATGTACCCGTCGACCAGCGCCCGTATATCGCGCTCAACGCCGACCTGGCCAAGGCGTGGCCGTCCATCACCGAGAAGAAGGACGCGCCGGGGGACGCCGATGAATGGGCCAAAGTGAAGGAAAAGAACCATCTGCTTGAACGCTGAGAGTGCCTGATGCGTCCGATCGTCCGCTCCACGGTCGCATCCCCACGAGTGGGGCCCCTGCTCCGCGTTTCGCGGCCGCACGCCTCAGAATGGGCCAAAGTAAAGGAAAAGAACCATCTGCTCGAACGCTGAGAGCGCCTCGGCGGCATCTTAAGTCCACCGCGCACAGCGCCGAGCCCGCTGTACGCTTGTGTCATGTTCGTGGAGTTGACCCAGCAGCTTGCGCGCGGCGCAACCGTCGTTACGCCTAACCGCCGGTTGGCCGCGGCTATCCGTCGCGCGTATGACCTGAGCAGCGGCGAGCAGTGCCGATCGGCATGGCCGGCAGCGGACGTTTTGCCGTGGAACGCGTGGCTGGAGCGCGCCTTTCGGGATGGCCTGATGCGCGGCGCCACGCGCCAGCTGTTGATGAGTCATCGGCAGGCGCGCGCTCTGTGGCACAGAGTCATCGCCCAGGCGCCGGAGGCCCAGGGACTGCTCCAGGTCGATGGCGCGGCACTGGCCGCGTTGGAAGCATGGGAGCTGGCCCACGCATGGCGGCTGCTGCCTGCGCTGCAGCGCCTTGCCGTCACCGAAGAGACGCGGGCCTTCCTGCGCTGGGCGCAGGCCTACGACGCGGCGTGCTCGCGGGGGCCCCTTGTCGACAGTGCGCGGCTGCCAGACGTGATGAATGATCTTGCCAGGGCGGGCTCGCTTTCTCTGCCTGCCCGCGTGATTGCGTTGGGCTTCGACGCTCTCACCCCGCAGCAAGAGGGCCTACTCGGCGCGTTGCGTTCCCGGGGTGTCTCGGTTGAGGTGCTCACGGACTCGGGAAATGAAGCGACCGCGACGGTCTTGCGCCATGCAACCCCGGCCGACGAGATTCGCGGAGCCGCAGCCTGGGCGCGCAGCCGCATCAGCGCCGACCCCCGTGCTCGGGTAGGCATCGTCGTGCCGGAGCTGACGCGACTGCGGCCTGCCTTGACGGGGATCTTCGACGAGATCCTGCTACCCGATGTCCTGCTGCATCCGGGGCGCACCACGGTACGCCCGTGGAACGTGTCTCTTGGTGTTCCGCTGTCCGATTGGCCGTTGGCGCACGCTGCATTGCTCGTCCTGGAGCTCGCGTGCGGATCCCTCTCGATTCATCGTGCGGGTTTGCTGCTGCGCTCGCCCTTCGTCGACGGTGCCGAGAGCGAGCGCGCAGCGCGCGCTCAGCTCGACGCGCGGTTGCGCCGAGCAGGGGACTCGCGCGTCGCGCTCGACAGCCTGATCTACCAGGCCGTCGGCGAATCGCAGAGGGGCGCCTGCCCCCTCTTGTCGCGGAGACTGAGCACGCTGCGCGATCGCGCACGCGGGCTCGCTACCTTGTCCCAGCCCGCAAGCGCGTGGGGACCGGTGCTGCAATCCCTTCTGTCGGCTGTGCAGTGGCCGGGCGAGCGGGAGCTGAACAGCGAGGAATACCAGAGCATGCAGAAGTGGAGGGAGCTGGTGGCCGCCCTCGCGGAGCTCGATTTGGTCCTTGGGCCCATGACGCTCGCAGCGGCCGCGAGCGCACTGCACCGCTTGGCTGCCGAAGAGCTATTTCAACCCGAGACGCCTGAGGTCCCGATTCAGGTGCTGGGCACCCTCGAATCCGCTCACCTGCCGTTCGACCACCTCATGGTGCTCGGACTGGTGGACGGCGCCTGGCCGCGCTCGCCACGCCCCAATCCCCTTCTCCCCATCGAGCTGCAACGCAACCGCGGACTGCCTGCATCGTCCGCAGAGTGGGAGCTCGCGTTCGCCCGGCGCGCGCAGGCTGGCTGGCGGCGATCTGCGGGCGAGGTCGTGTTCAGCTTCCACGACGCCGACGGCGAGGTGACGTTAACCGCCAGTCCATTGCTCGCCGGTTTGCCCGAAACGACGCTTGCGCGGCTTGCTGTTGCGCCGCCGCCCGACTGGCGAGGGGACACGCATGCTGCAGCGGACGTGGAGCGCGTCGCCGACTGGCAGGCGAACGCGCTGCACGAGGGTGCCGCGGTACGAGGTGGTGCGCGCGTCCTCCAAGATCAGGCCGCCTGCCCGTTTCGCGCGTTTGCAGTTCATCGCCTTGCCGCAGTCTCGCTCGAGCGACCGCATGAAGGCGTTGATGCGCGCGAGCGAGGCAGCTTGCTGCACGGCGCGATGGCCGCATTGTGGTCCGAGCTTCATACGCTTGCGACGCTGCACGCGATGTCGAGCGAACAGGTTGAAGCTGTCGTCCGCCGTTCGGTCGACACCGCGTTCGCGCGGCTGCGTCCGAAGCGTACATCGAGTCTTCGGACCCGCTTTCTGGAGCTGGAGCGCGAGCGGCTGGCTGGGCTGCTGCACGAGTGGCTGCAGGTCGAGCGTCAGCGCGACTCGTTCGCCGTCGTGGAGACCGAGCAAGCGGCCGCCGTGACGATCGGCGGCCTCGTCCTGCAGCTGCGCCTCGACCGCGTAGACCGGCTGGAGCGGGGCGGCGAGCTTCTCATCGACTATAAGACGGGCGCCAACGCTGTCGTCGCCTGGATGGGCGAGCGCCCTGAAGAGCCGCAGTTGCCGCTCTACAGCCTGACGCGGCCTCAAGCTCCGGGGGCAATGGCGTTCGCACAAGTGCGCCGCGGTCACTGCGCTCTGCTGGGATTGGCGGCACAGGCTGGCGGGCCCGACGGCGTGAAACCGCTGGCGCAGAGCGACTACGCACAGCGGTTCAAGACTTGGCCGGCCCTGCTTGCGGCGTGGCGAATCACGCTGCAGGAGTTGGCTACGGCGTTCAGATCGGGTACTGCCACGGTCGATCCAAAAAAGCGCCCGCAGACCTGCAGCCGGTGCGATCTTTCCACCCTGTGCCGCGTTGGTGAGCTGGCAGACCGCGGCTCGCCAGGCGGCTACGAAGGTGCGCCCGATGAGCTCAGAGATTGAGCGAGCCGACCAGGAGGGGCGCGCGCAGGCACTGGACCTGCAGCGTTCGTTCATCGTGCGCGCGCCGGCGGGTTCGGGCAAGACGGAGCTGCTGACGCAGCGCTATCTCGCGCTTCTCGCGCGAGTGGGGTGGCCGGAGGAAGTTGTCGCCATCACCTTCACACGCAAGGCCGCCGCGGAAATGCGCTCCCGGGTGCTGCGCGCGCTGGCGAGCGCGCGTGCCGGCACCACCGGTGCGTCCGAGCTGGACCGCACCACAATCGAGCTGGCGCGTGCCGTGCTGGCGGCAGATGCGGCGCGTGAATGGGGGCTCACCGACAACCCGGCGCGCCTGCGCGTCCAGACCATCGACGCCTTGTGTGGCTGGATCGCCGGCCAGATGCCGCTGCTCTCGAGACTGGGCGGTGTGCCGAAGCTCGAGGAAGACGCCGAAGCGCTGTATCTAGAGGCAGCGCGCGAAACCCTCGGCCAGCTCGAGACGCCCGAATGGTCTCGGCACATTGCAGCGGTGCTGCGGCATCTGGACAACGATACTGCGAGCACGGAAGCGCTGCTCGCCCGCCTGCTGGCGCGCCGTGACCGATGGTTGCGGCATCAGCGCGGCCTGGACAAGCAAGCCCTGACAAAAGCGCTTGTCCGGCTCGTGCAGGAGCGCCTGCAGGCGGCGCGCACAGCGTTCCCGCCAGACCTCGTCGCCGATCTGCTGTTCTGTCTTCGCTACGCCGCCGCCAATCTCTCTGCCGCGCGGAACGCCTCGCCCATCGTGCAAGCCGGGGCGCTGGCCGCCCTGCCGGATGCAGACGAGAGTCAGCTTGCCGCGTGGCACGGCATTGCCCACCTCCTGCTCTCCAAGAGCGGAGTCCGGCGGCGAGCCAACAACCTGGTCGGGTTTCCGCCGGCCGGCGAGCGCGGCCTCAACACCGCTGAGCAGCAGAGACGCGTCAACGCGATGGAGCGCATGGACAGGTTGCTCGAGCGCGTCGCGGCGGAACCGGACCTGGTGGCGGCACTGGCGGAGGTGCGGCTCCTCGCTTACCCAGAGTACACGGACGAGCAATGGCGGTTGATCGACGCTCTCGGCGCGCTGCTGCCTCTTGCGCTCGCGCAGCTCGAACTGGTTTTCCGGGCTCACGGCACCGCGGACTTCGTGCAGGTGCTGCTAGCGGCCAACCAGGCGCTCGGCGACCCGGACGAACCCACCGACCTGACACTGGCGCTCGATCATCGCGTACAGCACCTGCTCATCGACGAATTCCAGGATACCTCGCTGACCCAGTACGAGTTGCTGCTGCGGTTGACCGCAGGGTGGCAGCGGGACGATGGGCGTACGCTATTCGCAGTGGGCGATCCGATGCAGTCCATCTATCGGTTCCGCGAAGCCGAGGTAGGACTGTTCCTGCGGGCGAGTCGCGAAGGCATAGGCAACATCCATCTCGAACCCCTCGCGCTGACGCGCAACTTCCGCTCGCAGTCGGGTCTGGTCGAGTGGGTGAACCGAGTGTTCCCGCAGGTTCTCCCGGCACGCGAAGATCTCGTTGCCGGTGGCGCCGTCCCTTTTTCGGCTTCGATCTCTGCCTGTCCCCCACTCACCGGAGAGGCGGTGACGGTGCATGCAATCACGGGGGGCGACAGCGCCGAGGCCCAGCGCGTGCTGGAGCTGGTACGAGCAGCGCTGGGGGAAGACCCGCAGCAGGAAATCGCGATTCTCGTGCGCAGCCGCTCGCATCTCAACGCCATCGTCCCCGCGCTGAAAAGCGCCGGCCTGCGCTTCCGCGCTATCGACATCGAACAGCTGTCGCATCGACCTGCGATCCGGGACCTGCACGCTCTCACGCGCGCCTTGCTGCACCTGGCTGATCGCGCTGCGTGGTTGTCGCTATTGCGCGCCCCGTGGTGCGGCCTTGCCCTGCGCGATCTCGAGGAGCTGGCGGGAGGTCAGGCTCGCGATGACGTGCTGTGGACGCGCATGACCGACGCCGCGGGGCGCGCACGCCTCAGCACGGACGGGCAGGCACGGCTCGGGCGCTTCGTTGACGCGCTAACGCCGCCGCTGTCGCACAGGTCTAGAGGGTCGCTGCGCGGCCGGGTCGAAAGCGCGTGGCTCCGTCTGGGCGGGCCCGCTTGCGTAGAAGAGCCGGGCGACCTGCAAGACGTTCAGGCCTACCTTGATCTGGTTGGAGGGCTGGAACAGGGTGGTGATCTCGAGGATCTGGCGCTATTGGAGCAGGAGCTCGCAAAGCTGTACGCGTTGCCCGACACGCTCGCGCCGCAGACGTTGCAGGTCATGACGATACACAAAGCCAAAGGCCTGCAGTTCGACACCGTCATCCTCCTGGGGCTGAGCTCCGCCCCGCGCGTCGATGATCCCGACCTGCTGCGGTGGATCGAGCGGTCTCGCGCGCACGGAGAAAGCGACCTGCTCCTCGCGGCCATCGGCGCGCGCGGAGCCGAGGGCGATCCTATCTATGCCAGCGTGACGCGTCTGCTGCAGCAATGCCAGGACTATGAAGACGGCCGGCTGCTGTACGTCGCGGCAACGCGCGCCCGCCGCCGGCTCCATCTCGTGGCGCAACTCGAACTCGATCACAAGGCGGGCGGGACCGTAGTGCGAAGACCCTCGAGCGCCGCGTTGCTCGGCAAGCTCTGGCCGGCGCTGCAGGCGGATTTCGAGCAGGCCGCGCGTCGCAGCGTCGACTCGGCGGTGAGATCGGACGCGATCGCGACGCCGGATCCGGCGCACTATCCGCTGCGTCGTCTCGCGGTGCACTGGACCCCGCCGCCGCTACCGTCGTCCGTGGATTGGCGGGCAGGACCACGCGAGGAGCAGGCGCGCGAACTGGAGGTTGAGTTCTCGTGGGCGAGCGAGGTCGCGCGCCACGTGGGTAGCGTCGTTCACCTGTTCCTGCATCGGATGGCGGAGGATGGACCCGACGCATGGGATAGATCGAGGTTGGATGCCATGGATAGTGTCCTGCAGGTGGCCTTGAAGCAGCAGGGCATACCGGCCGCTGAACTGGGCGCGGCGCTGGAGCGTGTGAGGCAGGCGCTGCGCGGCGTTCTCGGCGACGCTCGCGGCCGCTGGCTGCTGAGCCGCGAGCATGGCGATGCGCGCTCCGAATATCGGCTGAGCGGCGAGCTGGAGGGAGCGTTCGTCAACGTTGCCCTGGATCGAACCTTCATCGATGCGCACGGGGTTCGCTGGATTGTGGACTACAAGACGGGCACCCATGAGGGCACCGATCTCGCCGCGTTTCTCGATCGCGAGCGCGACCGCTATCGCGCGCAGCTCGAGCGTTACGCCGCGCTGCTCGCACGCATGGAGTCGCGCCCGACGCGGTTGGCGCTCTACTTTCCTTTGCTGCAGGCCTGGCGCGAATGGCCGGCGCCAGCGGCAACGAGCTGAAGCGTGCTGCGATCGAAGCGGCGCTGTTCAGCCTTCGGCTCTTGCCTGAACCTTTCCTGGTTGAGCCTGGCACCTTACAATCTCCCCGCATTGTCCAGGAGTGCGTTTCAGCCGGGCTCCTTTCCGCGTTGGGAAGCGGCCGCGGACGGTGCCACCGGCCGCGGTTCAGGCGGCCACTGATCTACCCGGAGGGTTGCAATCGTGGGCTGGGAACCCGGACATCTTCTGGTGAGGTGCGAGCAGGCTATCTGGCGCAATCCCCCCGCCACGGCGCCGATCTGGATGCGCCGTCTCCTGCACGTGGTCCGCCTCGCGGTTGTGCTCGCGCGCGATGTCGTGCAGGGGCAGCTGACGCTCCGGGCCATGAGCCTGGTCTACACCACGCTGTTGTCCATCGTTCCATTGCTCGCGCTCAGCTTCTCTGTCCTCAAGGCATTCGGTGTGCACAACCAGGCCGAGCCCATGCTGCAGAGGTTCCTCGCGCCGCTCGGCGCGCAAGGCCAGGAGATCAGCCGTCAGATCGTCGAATTCATCCAGAATATGAATGTGGGCGTGCTTGGCTCGGTAGGGCTTGCGCTGCTGCTCTACACGTCGGTCTCGCTGGTCCAGAAACTCGAGGAGTCGTTCAACCACATCTGGCACATCTCCCAGCAGCGCAGTCTGAGCGAGCGCTTCAGCCGCTACCTGAGCGTGCTGCTCGTGGGTCCGATCCTGATATTTGCGGCGATCGGGATCACCGCGTCCGTCATGAACTACGCGCTCGTACGCGACGCCCTCGAGCTCGCGTCGGTGGGTCAGCTGGCAGAGGGCGTGGGCCGGCTGATGCCTTATGTGCTCGTCATTGCGGCCTTCACCTTCATCTACGTGTTCGTCCCCAACACCAAGGTCCGGTTTGGGCCGGCCGTGATGGGCGGGATCGTGGGGGGCGTCTTGTGGCAATCGGCCGGAATGGCTTTCGCATGGTTCGCGGCGACCTCGACGCGCTACTCGGCGATCTACTCCGGTTTCGCGATCCTGATCCTGTTTTTGATCTGGCTCTACCTCAGCTGGGTCATTCTGCTGTTCGGCGCAAGCGTCGCGTTCTACCGGCAGCACCCCGAATATGTGGTGGCGCAAGGCGGCGAGCCGCGCTTGAGCAATCGCATGCGCGAGCGCTTGGCTCTGGCGATCATGAGCGTCATCAGCAGCCATTACCTCGCGGGACGCCCGGCGTGGACTATGCGCCAATTGACGCAACGCATGGCGGTGCCGATGCATACCGTCGACATCGTTCTCGATGCGCTGGAACAAGGGCGGCTGCTGGTGCGAACCAACGACGATCCGCCTGCCTATCTACCTGCTCGTGATCTGGGGGCGATCACGGTTCGGCAGCTGCTGGAAACCGTGCGCTCCGTGGGCGAAGACCGGTTTCTCAACCCGGCTGCGCTTCCCGTCTCGGCCGCCGTCGACCGCGTGCTCACGCGGATGGAACAGGCCTTGAGCGCGGCAATGGGAACCGTGACTGTGAAAGACTTAGCCGCCGATCCGGTAGCCGAAGTGCCGGACGCCGGTTCAGACGCGGAGCCCTTGCGCGCGGAGCCGTCCGTCCGGCGCCAGGCATAGTCTCGGCGCGAAGGGGGTGCACCCCGGGGCGACCGGCCCCGCTCAGGGGAGCTGAATCTTGCCGCCGCCGCCCAGGTTCCCACCGGGCGGCAAGCCGCCTTTCGGGATCACAATCGAGGACGCGGCCTGCCGGCGCATGTCTTCGAGTTCGCGGACTGCCTGCTCCACCGCCAGTTTGGCAGCCGGCGCATAGTTGGCTACCGCCTCCGCGAGGGAGCCGGCCTCGATCTCGAAGCTCAGCGGTAATGCGCCCATGGTGGTGTAAATCTGGGCCTCGCCCACGTATACCGCCTTACGCCCCGGATCGGGTGATCCATCTATTCGCAGGGGGTAGAGCACCCGGATGGTGCCGACCTTGCGGTCCGTGATGACTTCCTCTCGGTAAAGCGCTGCCGGATCCATCTTGGGCTCCGGTAAGCGCTGCTCCTGTCTTTCGGCCATGGCTGCCTCGTCGATAGAGAACTAGTACGACAGAGTACCAAAGATGGGAAGCGGCTCCCACCCGCCCGGAAGCGCGCACGGCATCCCGATGAGGGCAAAAAACACAATCGACTGGGGCGTTTTTTTCGCCTATTGTTCAACGTGTCGACGTGAGGAGTCAGGCAACGATGGAGCTCGCGCAATTTCGTGAATCGCTCGCCGAGGCCGCACCGCCAAGCGAAGTGAACAGCCTGCTGCGCGCGCTGTGGCACGACGCGAAGGGCGATTGGAAGCGCGCGCACGAGATCGTGCAGGACGAAGAGGGCGCCAACGCCGCCCGGGTGCACGCCTACCTGCATCGCAAGGAGGGCGACCTGGCCAACGCAGGCTACTGGTACCGACGCGCCAAGGCGACGGTATGCAGCGCGTCGCTCGACGAGGAGTGGGAGAGCATCGTGGCTTCGCTGCTGGCCGCTCAGCCTCGTGCGTGACCGGAGCAGCGGGCGTCAGCGCTCCCGCAGCAGCGGCAGCACCATCTCGCTGTAGAAGCCGGGCGATTTCGCGCCCCACTGCTTGTAGCGCAATACGCCTCCGCGATCGATGATGAATGCGGTCGGAGTGGGGTAGCGGCGGCCAAAACCGTTCGCCTGCAGCTCGTCCACCATGGCGCCTGGGAGGCCGTAGATGTCGAGCATCCGCGCTACCCGTTCCCGGTCGGACACTTCGTCGACGCCGAGCGCGATGACCTCGAAGCCTTGTGCGCGGTGGGCCTCGTAGAACGCTTCGAGGTTGCCGATCTCGTATGCGCAGAATTTGCAGTAGCTCGAGTAGAAGTTCACCAGCACCACTTTGCCGCGCATCTGCTCCAGATCGAACGCGGCTCCGGACAGCAGCGTCCCCCTGAGCGCGGGAGCAGGCTGATCCAGCTCCGGAACCGCGCTCGCCGCTAGCGGCCAAAGCAGAGCCAAAAGGAATGCGGTGATTGATCTCACGGCTCCGTGGCGCGGCAAATCGAGGCTGCAGCCTACTCTTCGGGGTGCACCTTGTGCTGCGATACGAGCTGCTGCTGGATCGGTGGGGGCACCGCCTCGTAATGCGACAGCTCCATGCTGAACGAGCCCTGCCCTCCCGTGAGCGACTTGAGCCGCGACTGGTAGCCGTTCAGCTCGGACAACGGCACCTGTCCCGCGATGTTGACCAGCCCCCCGCCAAGCGGCTGCGTCCCGCTCACCTGGCCGCGCTTGGATGACAGATCGCCCGTGATGTCGCCGATGCAGTTCTCCGGCACGCTTACCTGGATGTTGACGATCGGCTCGAGGACGATGGGCCGTGCCTTGTTGATGGCATCGAGAAAGGCCTTGCGGCCGGCCGCCACGAAGGCGACTTCTTTGGAATCCACCGGGTGGCTCTTGCCGTCGTACACCACCACCTTGACGTCGTGCAGCGGATAGCCGGCAATGGCTCCGTGCTCGAGCACCTGCAGCACACCTTTCTCGACCGCGGGGATGAATTGTCCGGGGATGGCGCCGCCGCGCACTTCGTCCAGGAACTGGAATCCACTCCCCCGCGCGGTTGGCTCGATCCGCAGGAAGACCTCACCGAACTGGCCGGCGCCGCCGGTCTGCTTCTTGTGCCGGCTGTGCCCTTCCGCCGGGGCGGTGATGGTTTCGCGGTAGGCGATGCGCGGCGGATGGGTGGTCACCTCCAGCTTGTATTGATTTCCCATGCGCTCGAGCATGCAGCGCACCTGCTGCTCGCCCAGCCCGCGCACCACGGTTTCGTTCGTGACCGCGATGCGCTCGACCTGCAGGCAGGGATCCTCCGAGGCGAGCTTCTGCAGGATCTCCCACAGACGCTGCTCGTCGCCGCGCTTGGTTGCTTCGATCGCGACGCCATAGATGGGCGCGGGCAGCTCGAGCGGCTGGATGTGAATGTGGTCCTCGTCGTGCGAGTCGTGCAGCACGCTGTCGAAGGCGATCTCCTCGACCTTGGCCAGCGCGGCGATGTCGCCCGGTGCGCAGGCGTCGGTCGGGATGTGTTCCTTGCCGCGCAGCAGGTAGAGCTGACTTACCTTGAACGGCTTGCGCGACTCGCCCACGAACAGCTGCTGGTCGCGCTTGACCGTCCCTTGGTGCACCTTGAAAACGCCCAGCTTGCCCACGAAAGGATCGACGCTCACCTTGAACACGTGGGCGATCACGTGCTGCGCGGGGTCGGGTGCGGCGTGGAATTGAGCTGCCTGCTGGCCTTCGCCTTTGAGAAATGCCCTCGGGTTGCCCTCACGCGGATTGGGCAGCAGCTTCACGCAGATGTCCAGCAGCTCAGCTACGCCTGCGCCGGTGCGGGCCGAGGTGAAGCAGATCGGCACCAGGTGCCCCTCACGCAGCGCCTTTTCGAACGGAGCGTGCAGCTCATCGGGCGCCACTTCGCCCTTTTCCAGATACACCGCCATCAGATCTTCGTCGACTTCCACGACCTGGTCGATGATCGCGCTGTGCGCTTCCGCGACCGTGGAGAAATCCGATTCCCCCGCCGGATTGAAGAAGCAGTCCACCACGCGCGAGCCGCCGCCCGCCGGCAGGTTTATCGGGAGACATTCTTTGCCGAAAACCTCTCTGATTCGGCCTACGAGGGCGGGCAGGTCCAGATCGGGAGCGTCGATCTTGTTCACCACGATCACGCGGCACAGCTCGCGCTTCGCCGCCCAGTTCATCATGCGCGAGGTGGTGAGCTCGATACCGGTCTGAGCGTTGATCACCGCAATCACCGTGTCCACCGCCTGCAGGCTGCTCATGGCCTGCCCGAGAAAGTCTGGCAGGCCCGGGGTGTCGATCAGGTGGATGCGCGTCGCGTTGTGCTCGAAGTACACCGGCGTCGAGTACAGCGAGTGCTGGTGCTGCTTCTCGAGCGGATCAAAGTCGCAGACCGTCGTGCCGCGCTCGATCGTGCCGGGAGCCGTGACCGCCCCCGCTTTGTGCAGCAAAGTTTCCGTGAGCAGCGTCTTGCCGCTGCCGGCATGCCCGACCAGGGCAGCGGCCCGAATGGAATCGGTCGCAATCCCGCCCATCGGTCTTCCTCCTCTGTGTGTATATCTTGTTCGTTTCGGCCTTCACAGGAGTATAGAAAGCACGGCGGAGCGCGACAAGCCGCTTCGGCCGTCCCACGTTCGCGCTGCAGTGCGCCATCGCCTGCAGCAAGGCGCGGCGCGCGGGGTCCTCTTACCTCCGGCCGTTCAAGGCAGGACTTTGATCTGCTTTACAAACTGGAGCGTATAGGCCTTGTGGTAGTCCACCTCCGGCTTGGCGAGTCCTGCGCTGACCATGAAATCGAACGTCTGCTTCCAGCGCACGTCGGTCATGGTGAGGATCCCAAGCGTGCCTGCGTCGCCGCCGGTCACCAGCCCGTACTGCTTCATCTTGGCGACGCCATAGGCCAGGAGCTCCTCGGTCATCTCGGGGTTGGCCTTGCGGATCAGCGCATTGCCAGCCGCCGGGGCATTCAGGTAAGCCTTCCAGCCCTCCGCGGAGGCACGCACGAAGCGCAGGATCATGTCGGGCTTTTCTTTCAAGGTCTTCGTGGTGACGACGATGGTCTCCGCGTACGGCGGGTAGCCGCTGTCGGCGAGCAGGAAGACCACGGGAGAGATGCCGCCCTTCTCGATGGTGTAGGGTTCCGAGGTGAGATATCCCTGCTGCGCTACGTTCTGGTCGACCAGGAACTGCTGCACGCTGAACGCATACGGCCGCTTCTGTGCGTCGGTGAAACCGTACCTGGACTTGAGCCACGGCCAGAACGTGGTTTCACTCGCCTGCCCGATCAGCAGCGTGCGGCTCTTCAGGTCGGCAAGCTGCGCGACACCCGGGTGGGCGATGAGCACCGCCGGGTCCTTCTGGAACGTCGCCGCAACCGTCACCACGGGCAGGCCCTGCTCGATCGCCTTGATGGTCTGCAGGTCGTAGCCCATGATCAAGTCGGCCTGCCCCGCGAGCAGCAGCTGCATGACATTGATTTGCGGTCCGCCCATCTTGACCTCGACGTCCAGCCCGTTGCGCGCGTAGATTCCCTCCGCCAGCGCCTGGTAGAAGCCGCCGTGCTCGGCCTCGGCGTACCAGTTGGTCGTGAATACCACCTTGGTGGGCTGCTGCGCCGCCGCGAGCCCGGGCGCCAACGCCAGGGCTGCCGCCACGACCGCCATCCATACCCTGCCGCCGTTCCCGCTCATCCATTCCTCCCAGATCTATCGACTCTCGCGAACGCTTCCTCGCACTATGCGAAACGCATCAGGGCTCGGGCGCAAGCTCGCTCTCGTGCCAGCGGCGCAGCGCCAGATGAGCGGCCAGCGACACCAGCGCGAAGATCGCTACCCCGGCCAGCGTGATCAGCAGCAACGCCGCGAACAGACGCGGAATGTTGAGCTGCAGCCCGGCTTGCAGAATCTGGTAAGCCAAGCCCGAGGACGTCCCTCCGGTGCCGGCCACGAACTCGGCCACGACGGCGCCGATCAAAGCCAGCCCGCCCGATACTCTAAGCCCGGCGAAGAAGTAAGGCAAAGCGCTCGGGACGCGCAGGCGCACGAGCGTCTGCCAGCGGCCGGCGCCGTACAGCCGGAACAGGTCCGCCAAGCCCGGATCCACGCTGCGCAGCCCGAGGGTGGTATTGGAGATGATCGGGAAGATCGCCACGATGGTGGCGCATACCACCAGCGCCGCGAGCGGATTCTTGACCCAGATGATGATGAGCGGCGCGATGGCGACGATGGGTGTCACCTGCAGCAGGACCGCATAGGGGAACAGACTCATCTCGATGATGCGGCTCTGCACGAACACGAGCGCGACCGCGACGCCGAGCACGACAGCCAGCAGCAGAGCGAGCGCGGTGATGTGCAATGTCACCAGCAGCGCGTCGAACAGCAGCGGTGCGTCCTGCACCAGGGTTTTGGCAACCAGTGACGGCGCCGGCACCAGATAGAAAGGCACATCGAAGGCAGTCACGAGGCCCTGCCAGGACAGCAGGACGCCCGCACCCACCGCAGCCGGCGCGAGCCAGCGCGCCACACGTCGGCTCATGCGCCGCTCGCGCGGGGCTCGACGCTGTCTCCGCTCGCGTCTGCGAGCATGGCGGAGAGCCGCTGGCAAGAGCGCGCGAAGCGCTCCGAGGTTCTGAACGCATCCGTGCGCGGGTGCGGTTCCGTGATCTCGAGCTCGCCGGTGATGCGCCCCGGCCGCGCCGACATCACCAGCACCCGTGTCGACAGGAACACCGCTTCGTAGATGCTGTGCGTGACGAACACGACGGTGAGCGAGCGTCGCGCCCAAAGCTCGCTGATGTCTCGATCGAGGCGATGGCGGGTGATCTCGTCCAGAGCACCGAACGGCTCATCCATCAACAGCAGGCGCGGTTCCGTTACCAGCGCCCGGGCGATGGATACGCGCATCTGCATTCCGCCCGACAGCTCGCGCGGGTAGACCCGAGCGAAGTCGCGTAACGCAACCAGGCCCAATGCCGCATCCAGCTTCGCTGCAACGTTGTCTTCGTTGCGCGCGAGATCGAGCGGTAGCCGAACGTTGCGCTCGACGCTGGCCCATGGCATCAGCGTGGGATGCTGGAACACGAAGGCGAGCGCGGGGCTGTTGCCGTCGCTGTGCATTGCGCGTGTCGCATGCGGGCGTTCCGCTCGCTCCCCGTGCGCGACGCGCGCGGGCCACAGCGCTACGTTTCCCGCCGTGGGTGAGGTCAAGCCGCCCATCATGCGCAGCAGCGTGCTCTTCCCGCAGCCGGACGGGCCGATCAGCGTGGCGAAGTCGCCGTCGCGTACCTGCAGGTTGATTAGGTCCAGCGCGCGCACGCCATTGGGGTAGGTCTTGCTCGCGCCGCGCATCTCCACGACCGGTCCGCGCGGCGAACGCCCGTACGACGGGTCTGGAGTCATGAATGCCGGTGCCGGTACAGCACTCCGTTCTTCATCACGACCCGCAGCCGGCGTTCGTCCTGCAGGATGCTCACGTCGGCGAGCGGATTACCGTCCACCAGCAGCAGGTCAGCCAGAAAACCCGGGCGCACCTGGCCCAGCTCTTCTCCGCGCAGCATGATTTCCCCGCCGAGCCGTGTTGCCGCCACGATCGCCTCCATGGGTGTGAAGCCCAGCAGCTTGACGAAGTGCTCGAGGTCGCGGGCATTGGTGCCGTTCGGATTCCACGCGAAACCGTAGTCTCCGCCCGGCAGCACGCGCACGCCCCGCCGCTTGAGATCGCGCATGTTGTCGATCGTAGCCGCCAGCTCGTCGTGCAGGATGGCGCGCTCCTGCGGATCGGTTGCGCGACCGAACTCGGGTCCGCGTTCGAGCACCATCACCGTCCATCCGATGGTGGGCGCCAGGAACACCCGCTGCCTGTGCGCTTCGAGCAGATCGCGGGCCTCGGCATCCACCAGATTGGCGTGGTAGATGATCTGCACGCCGCAGCGCAGGCACAGCTTCACCGCCTCGGCGCTGCGCGCGTGCGCGGCCACGCGACGTCCGTGCGAGCGAGCGACTTCGCACACAGCCTGCACCTCAGCCTCCGTCATTACGGTCTGGCCGGAGCGCGCCCGCGGCAGCAGCGTATCGCCCGAGACATTGATCTTGAGCGTGTCCGCGCCTTCGCGGATCATCTGGCGGGCATAGCGGCGAAAGCCGTCGGGTCCGTCTCGAACGACCGCGAACGACTCCTGATAGAGGTGGCCCAACCGCGCGTCCCCGAGGCCGCTGGTGACGGTGAGCTCCGGGCTGGCCGTCAGCAGCCTGGGACCGGGGAGATCGCCGGCTTCGACCGCGGCTCGGACTGCAGCGTCCAGGCCCGGCTTGGCGGATGCCGCGCTCACACAGCTGGTAAAGCCATGCTCGAGCAGCGTGCGGGCGCAGCGTGCGGTGCGCAACGTGTGCTCTTCGGGCGGCGTGGTGCCGAGATCCGTGGCTACGCGGATATCGGTGAAGGAGAGGTGCGCGTGCGGCTCGATCAGGCCGGGCATCAGGGTTGCGCCGCGGCCCTGCACCACTTCTACGTCATTCGTTCTGAGCGTGGCATCCGCGGGCGCGACGGCGGCGATCCGGTCGCCCTTCACCAGGACCTGTCCGGGGAAAGGAGGGGCACCGGTACCGTCGAGGATGTCGACGTCGCTGAACAGCACCGCGTTCATCGAGGGACTCAGCAGCGCGCGGCGTCAGCGCAGGACGCCGCCGAAGTCGTACCACGGCGCCTGTGCGGAGCGGCCGAGAAACAGGAGCGGCGTCTTGTCCGGCGTGAGCTCACCGCCGTTCGAAATCACGGCTTCCGCTTCCTGGCGATACTCGGTGCACGCCAGGTATTCTGTGTAGGCGATGTCGCCGCTGCGCAAGCGGTCCTCGGACTGGGTGCGTGCGCAGGGGCCGACGCGGCCGATCTGATCGAGGTCTGCGCGCAGCTTCGGGTTGTCCAGATCCAGCGCATAGCTCTGCTTGCCGGTGCTGGCCGCCGTCTTGCGCGCGTCGGCCACAAGCGCGCGGCGGAAGGCGTCGGCTTCCTTCTTGTCGAAGCGCGCCTGTATCGGTCCGCCGCGGTATTTCGGCGCACTGCGTGAGACGGTGATCTCGACGATCAGCGCGTCGGCGCGCACGCGCACCTGACGGGGCTGCTTGCTCTTGGAATCGATGGTGACGAAACGAAACGGCTGAGCCGGGGTGAGGGGCTCGGCCTTGAGCTGACCGTCGTCGGTCGGCCGCAGGCGCACGATGGTGTTGCCTGGTGCCAGCCCCGTGCCGTTTTCCTCGATGCGCTCGCCGCCGCGCTGAACGATGCTGATCGCGTCAGGAGCCCATTTCACGCTCACCACGTCCTCCAGGAAGATCAAGCCGTGGTTAGGCGTCTTCAGAGCGTAGAAGTCCGGCGCCGACAGCCGTCCGAAGCGCGCCACCTCGAAGCTCTGCCCAGAGGAAAGCAGCACGCCACCGCCGATGCCATTGCGCGAGAGCGTGTCGACGACGCGACGGTAATCCGCGAGCTGGGCTTCGTTCAAGCGTGCTATCCAGGCGGCCGATTCACCAGTGAACTGCAGCGCGCCGGGCTGCTCGGACGACGAATCGAATACCTGCACTGACAGTCGCGCGATGGGCCGCTGGTCAGGACCCATGCACACCAGCGCGGGCGGTGCCTTCTCGATCTGCCCGCCGTTGCGGCTGCAGAACGCCTGCGTGCCGGCGATCACCTTTTCCGCCGCGAGCTTCGCCGTCCTGTCGCGCGCGGCAAGTCCGTAGCGCACGATGTCGTCCGCATCGATCTCGGGCGTCGCGGCCTGAAACCAGGACTTCAGGAAAGCCACGTAGTCGTTCGGATTCGAGTCGAGCGCGGTCGTGTAGTCGGGTATCAGCGCCTCGACTTCGGCCGCCGTGATATCGGGTGTCGATGGAACCTTCTCGGTTGGCGCTGTTTGGCAGGCGCTTACAGCCACAACCACGACCGCCGCCAAGGCTCGAGCCACCTGCGCCGCACGCGTCATGACCCTCTCCCGCTGTCAGGCGACACCTTCGGGGCTGATCAGTCCCCGCGCGAGGAGCGACTGGAACGCTTCATAGGTTGCCCGGATTCCGCTCTCGAGCGGAACCGATCCGTAGTTGCCCAGATGGGTGCGCACCGGCTCGTCCGACAGATCCATGGGAAAGGGCAGGGCAGCGCCCGCGCAGGTTACCCGCATCGTGGGCGCGACGCGGCCCAGCACTTCGAGCGACCGCTCGACGGTGGTGGCCACGCCGTTGATATCGAACACGTGCGAGCCGGTGCGTTCCTTGGCGACGGCTCGAATGAAGGCGCTCGCGACTTCGCCGGCGTGCAGCCACGAGATCGGGCCGCGGAACGGTACGGCGTATTCCTTGTTTGCGGCTGCCGCGAGAATCGCGACGGTCGTCTTGGAAGTGAGACCCTGATCGCGTCCTACGCCGTACACCACGCCGGGCCGCAGCCCCACGCTGTGCACAGCCCAATCCTGAGAGTAGACCTTCGCGGTCTGCTCGTTGCAGTGCTTGTACGCGCCGTAGAGCGTGGGCAACGTGCTGGCGCGT
>Ga0335077_10000943_pt1 | contig 33505 bp, 32 predicted proteins | sample Lox_Sample_31_FD_207151 | JGI IMG/M metagenome (GOLD analysis project Ga0335077, IMG submission 207151) | Soil microbial communities from Loxahatchee National Wildlife Refuge, Florida, United States - Lox_Sample_3.1 | ecosystem: Environmental > Terrestrial > Soil > Wetlands | place: USA... | reverse complement strand
CGCGAACTCCCTTTCGTGTGCTTTGGCGGCTCACGTCTGGGAGTCTCCGCGATGGACTCCGGTATCTGTCAAACTTCTACTGCCTCCCCGGCAGAGCCGGGGGGTCTCCCAACGGACTAGTACTTGCCCCGAAATAAATACACCAACTCGATGAGCAGGATGATCACAACCATGACCTCCAGCGCGAAGCCGCGGCTCTGGTGAAACTCGTCGATCAGGGTGCGGTAAAGCCCGTCGGCCGTGTGCAGCTTCTCGTTGACCAGGTTCTTGTATTCGGGAACACCTACCTTCACTGCGGCAAGCCGGTAGAGACGCGCGGAAAACATGTCGCTGACAAACTTGATGGCAGTGTCGGCGCGCTCGACGAGTTCGGTCACTTCTACTGTCAGGCTGCTCAGCCGGGAAGCCTCGCTGCGCATGCGCCAGCGCCGCCAGAACCCGGCCCGATGCTTGAGCGAGCGATAGACGCCGGCCAGCTCACGCGTCAACAGCTCGTCGTAGTGACGAAACTCCAGCAACTGCGAGTTGGCGTACTCCAGAATTTGAACGGAGGTTTCAGCTCCAGACGGCCCGTCATAAACCAGCGCCGCATTCCACCCCACCACCACAAGGTCGTTGGGATAGTACGAAAGGCTCGCCTGGAGAACTTCCTGGACCTCGGTTTGAGCAAGGGGAGTCGCCTCACCCCGCAACATCTGAGCGATTTCCTGGCCGCGCTGTGACAGCACCTCTGCGCCGAGCGGCCGCCCGGGAACGTCGCTCAACAGAAAGATGTAATAGTCCTCAGTCAACCATTCTGTGTACGGACGCACGATTGCCGGCGAAATTCGCTCCAATCGTCCGCGGATGATCTGCTGCGCTTGCCGCTCCAGTTCAGCGCTGGGAACCCAACGCGCCGCCAGGTTCGTCAGTTCGTCCCAGCCCATCTCGAACCGGAGCTCCAGAACGACGCTGACCACACCGTAGTCGTAATACTTGATTTGCGGTGTCAGGATCTCGCCGCGGCTCAGCGTGATCGGCTCAAGCTGCTCGACCACCGGCGGCTGCTCAAAGCGAACGTACTCGGGAGTGGCATGCTTGAAACTGGACTCAACCCGCTTTGCGCGGAGGATTTCACGCAGCTCTTCCAGCCTGATCTCTTCGCAGATATCGTGGAGAATGATGCCGAGGAATGAGCCCTTCATGGTCGCAACCGTCGCGGCGGCCGAATCTCTCGGCACACCTCTCGCCGCAGGACGATTGTAAGTGATAAGAGTTCAATCCTTGATCACCGAAAGGGGAACAGGAACTCCAACATGGGCGCGACGCGCTGGGCCCACGCCCATTCGGAATGCTCACCGCCCGGAAGTTCCATGTAGCCGAGGTCTCGTTTGCGCTTCCATCCCTTCCTCGTCAGGTCCCGTCTCAAGGCGCGTACGTTGGTCAGCGCTTGTTTGCCTTCCCGCGTCCCAACGTCGAGCCATATCTTCAGGTCGGGCTTTGTGGTGATTTGGGCCACAGTTTTCAGGATCGTCCGGCCGTGCCACCACACTGATGGAGACATCACGGCCAGCTTGCCGAAGATCCACGTGTAGCGCAGCCCGAGGTAGAGCGAAACCAGTCCGCCCAGCGACGATCCCCCCATGCCGCAGTTTTGGGCTCCCGGCAACGTGCGATAGCTGTGGTCGATGAAAGGCTTCAACTCCTCCACCAGCATCTGACCGTAAGCGTCCGCCTGGCCGCCCCCGAGCCGCCTGTCCTCGACGGGAGTGTACTCGTCGATGCGGCGCACGCCCGTGTTATAGATGCCGACGATAATCAGCGGTTCGATCCGGCCGGCGAGGACCAGTTCATCAGCGGTCTCGCCCATGCGCCAGTAGTTTCCTTTGATGAACGAGGTCTCCGGGTCGAACAGATTCTGCCCGTCCTGCATGAAGAGAACGGGGTAGCGCTGGTCGGCCTGAACGTCGTACATCGGCGGAACATAGACGATGAGATCGTGCTTTTCGTCCACCAGCTTGGACGCAAACTGCGCGTGCTTGCGCAAACGAGACTGCAGGCTGGCGGCGGCGGTCAGAAGCATCTTCGGATTGTCAGTCGCAAGCGGACTTGTGCTCATTCTGTAGAATGATGGTTCTTTAGATTACCAAACCTGCAGCACCGGAAAGGCGCCAATAACTTGAATCGCGAATATCACCGCTGGTGGTCAAAGGACCTGCAGCGCGACATGGAGATGCTCGTCTTCGGCCATGACGGCACCAAGGTCCTGGTCTTCCCTACATCGATGGGGCGCTTCTTCGAGTACGAAGACAACAAGATGGTAGCGGCGGTCGCCGACCGCATTGATGCCGGACGACTGCAGATCTACTGTGTGGACGGCGTGGACGGCGAAAGTTGGTACAACAAGCGGGCGCATCCATATTGGCGCTTGCAGCGCCACCTGCAATACGAGCGCTACATCCTGAACGACGTGTTTCCGCTGATGTGGTACAAGAACTGGACGCCGCGCACCATCGTCACCGGCTGCAGCTTCGGTGCATACCACGCGGCTAACTTCGCCTTCCGGCATCCCGACAAGGTCACCGGCTGCGTCACAATGGGAGGCTCCTTCGACATCAAGAGCTTCCTCGACGGGTGGTACAGCGAAGACGTGTACTTCAACAATCCGCCCGATTACCTGGCGAACTGCACCGACGGCTGGCGCTACAACCACATGCGAACCGTGCTGGCGACCGGCGAATGGGACATGTGTTGGGACAAGAACGAGCAGTTCGCTGCGATTCTACGCGGGCGCGGTATTCGGCATGAGATCCACGTCTGGGGCGACCACAGCTACCACGATTGGCCGTGGTGGCGGCCGATGGCAAGGGTGTATTTGGAGTAGCAGTGCCCCTATAAAATCCGCCTGCTTTCGCCTAGAATAACTGTCATTGGCAGCGCGGCCCGCGCGCTGCCGTCCAAGGGATTTTCCTCATCATTGCAAACCGATACGGCGCGTCACTCGTGTCGCTTTGCCAAGGAGTAGTCGTGAAGAAGATCGGGATCATTTTCGGGATGGAGACCACGTTTCCGCCGGCGCTGGTGGAGAAGATCAACTCCATGGGCGAGCCCGACATTCATGCGGAGCTAGCCACCGTGGGCGAAGTCCGCATGGCCGAGCCGTCGCCGTACGACGTCATTGTGGACCGCATCTCGCACGACATTCCCTTCTATCGCGGTTATCTGAAGAACGCGGCGCTGTCGGGCACTATCGTCATCAACAATCCGTTCTGGTGGAGCGCCGACGACAAGTTCTTCAACTTCGCCCTTGGACACAAGCTGGGAGTTGCGATCCCGCAGACTGTACTGATCCCGCATAAGGAGCATCCTCCGGGAACGACCGACAAGTCCATGCGCAACCTGCAATATCCCATGCCGTGGGACAGCATCTTCAGCTACGTGGGGTTCCCTGCGTTCCTGAAGCCCTTTGACGGGGGCGGCTGGAAGGATGTGTACAAGGTGAACTCGCCGGAGGAGTTCTTCCGCGCCTACGACCAGAGCCGCGACCTGTGCATGACACTCCAACGCGGCGTCAAGTTCAAGGAGTACTTCCGCTGCTACGTCGTCGGGCAGGAGAAGGTGCACGTCATGCACTACGATCCGTCGGCGCCGCACCATGAACGTTACGTGAAGAATCCGCCGCCGACCGATGCCAAGCTGCTGGAGCGGGTGGAGCGCGATTCCCTGACGCTGTGCCGCGCGCTGGGCTACGACCTCAACACCGTCGAATTCGCCTGTGAGGATGGCGTTCCCTACGCTATCGACTTTATGAATCCGGCTCCTGACGCTGATGTAAACTCGGTCGGACAGGAAAACTTCGACTGGATTGTGAACAACGTCGCGGAGCTGGCAGTCCGCAAAGCCAAGCAGCACACCGGCCTGACTCCGGAATATCGCTGGAGCGCGTTTCTGAGCGGCTACAACGATGAGGCTGCCTCTAGCGAAAGAAAGACGCCGAAGAAGTCTGCTGCGTCAAAGAAGGCCGCGGCGGCGACGAAGGCGTAAGCAATGAACCGGCCAAGCCTCAGCATCGGGATTGAAGAGGAGTACCAGACGATCGATCCGGAGAGCCGCGATCTCCGCTCGCACATCGCCTCGGAAATTCTCCCCAAGGCCAAGCGCGCGCTGCACGAGGCGGTCAAGCCGGAGATGCATCAGGCGGTCATCGAGGTAGGGACCAAGGTCTGCCCCGACATCAAGGTGGCTCGCGAGGATGTCCTGGCGCTGCGGCGCGAGATGATCAACCTTGCGGGCGAGAATGGCCTGTTACTTGCGGCGGCCAGCACGCATCCCTTCGCGGACTGGAAGGTGCAGGACATTTATCCCGACGAGCGCTACCGGCGCGTCGTAGAAGAGATGCAGATGATCGCGCGCGCCAACTTGGTCTTCGGCCTGCACGTCCACATTGGCATCGAGGATCGCAACACCTCCATTCATATCATGAACTCCCTGCGGTATTTCCTGCCGCACATTCTGGCGCTGTCCACCAATTCGCCGTTCTGGATGGGGATGCCGACGGGATTCAAGTCATACCGCAGCAAAGTTTTCGAGCGCTTTCCCCGCACCGGCATTCCGGACGTTTTCTCCAACTGGGCGGATTACGAGACCTTCGTCAATCTGCTGGTCAAAACGGGCTGCATCGACAACGGCAAGAAAATCTGGTGGGACATTCGTCCGCATCCCTACTTCAACACGCTGGAAGTGCGCGTCTGCGACATCCCTATGCGGCTGGACGAGACGATGGCGTTGGCCGCCCTGATCCAGGCGACGGTCGCTATGTTGTATAAGCTGCACGCGGCCAACAAGAGCTACCGGATATACGGCCGCGCGCTCATCAGTGAGAACAAATTTCGCGCTTCGCGCTACGGGCTTGACGGCATGCTGATTGACTTCGGCAAGGAAGAAGAAGTGCCGATGCGCGATCTGGTGGTGGAGTATCTGGAGATGGTCGCCGACGTGGTGGACGAACTTGGCTCGCGCGAGGAGATCAATTACATTCACGAAATGCTGAGGATGGGCACCGGCGCCGACCGCCAGTTGAAGGTGTACGAGGAAACCGGCGATCTAAAGAAAGTAGTGGACTACATGGTGGCGGAGACCCGAGTCGGGGTCTTCGAAGCCACAGCGGCGCACTGAAGACGCATCACAATTAGAAAGGGACTGCTCTTTGACGCAATCTGCTCTTTCCGATCTGACCAAAACCACATTCGACCCGGAACTCTCTCCCGGCGCCTACAACGCAGTAAATACCTGCTTGCGCATTCAGCCGTCGGAGAAGGTGACCATAATCACCGACAATGACTGTCGCGAAATTGCAGCCAGCCTGGCGCAGGAGTTGCTGCGCCTCGGCTCCCCGTTCCATACGTTTGTGCTGGAAGACCTCGCTCCGCGACCGCTGACTGATCTGCCCGCTCCAATCGCCGATGACATGGAGACCAGCGAGGTCAGCATTTTTGCAGTTCACGCACAGCGCAACGAATTGAAATCGCGCATGCAGATGACCGACATCGTGAACCGGCGCCGGATGCGGCATGCCCATATGGTGAACATCAATCGCCAAATCATGCTGGAGGGTATGCGCGCTGACTTTAACCGGGTGGACGCGCTCAGCAAAAAGGTCATCGAGATTGTCAGCAACGCCAAAGAGATCAGGGCCAAGAACCCGGCGGGAAGCGATTTCACGGCCCACCTGAACCCGAATTACCGCTGGGTGAAGACCAGCGGAATCATCAGCCGCGACAAATGGGGGAACCTGCCCGGCGGTGAGGTGTTCACCGCTCCCGGCGAGGTGAATGGAACCTGCGTTGTGGACGGGGTGCTCGGCGACTACCTGTGCGAGAAGTATCCCGACCTGGCGCAACAGCCGTTGACCATCCGCATGAAGAACAACCGCATCACTGAAGCGTTCAGCTACAACAAGGTGCTGGAAGAGGACTTCTGGGCCTACACCCACACCGACGAAAACAGCGACCGCGTGGGCGAGTTTGCTATTGGCACCAACATTGAGCTGAAACACGTCATCGGCCAGATTCTGCAGGACGAAAAGTTCCCCGGCGTGCACATCGCCTTCGGCAATCCTTACGGAGCGCACACCGGCGCGGACTGGTACTCGAGTACGCACATCGACGTCGTCGGAACTTGCTTCGACATCTGGGTTGACGGCCGGCAGATCATGGAAAAGGGCCGTTTCCTCATCGAGGCCTGACGATGGTTCCCGCGCTGCGCGAGGAATTCAACCGCAACTACACGCCTGAAAAGTACCGCCGGTTTCTGGAGGCACTCGACAAGGCGTCCGGCGCGCACATTCAATTCCGTGTCTCCGAGACGCCGTGTTTCGTTCCCAGGCCGCTTCTCGACCAGATGGCTCAGTACGGCCGTGAATTAGTTTCGCAACTGGTTGACAATCCGCAATACCTTCGCGCTTCCGACGCGTCGGTTCCTCCGCAATACAATGTGCCGAACGAATCGGCGCGGCCGATGTTTGTGCAGGTGGACTTCGGCCTTGTACGCAACGCAAAGGGCGAACTGGAACCGAAGCTCGTCGAGTTGCAAGCTTTTCCTTCCCTCTACGGATATCAGCCGCTTGCCGGCCATCAATACATCCAGTCTTATGAGCTGGCGGCCAACCTCGGCGTGTATCTCAGCGGCTACGATCGCGATTCGTATTGGAAGCGGATGCGCGAGCTGATTGTCGCGGGACATGACCCTGAGAACGTCATACTGATGGAGATCGACCCCAGCCATCAGAAGACGCTGCCCGATTTTCTGGTCACGCAGCGCGAGCTGGGCATTGCAGTCGTTGACATCTTGTCGCTCAGCGAGCGCGGCAAGAAGCTTTTCTATCGCAAAGACGGCCGCGAGATCGCGGTGCGGCGCATTTACAACCGCTGCATCGTAGATGAACTGGAGCGCAAGGGAGTGACTTTGCCTTTCGACTTGCGCGAGGAGCTCGATGTCGAATGGGCTGGGCATCCCAATTGGTATTTCCGCATCAGCAAATTCTCCATCCCTCATCTCACGCATCCTTGCGTACCGAAGACGTGGTTCCTCGACGAAGTCACCGAATTTCCGAAGGACAATGAGAATTTCCTTCTCAAGCCTCTGTATTCCTTCGCCGGCATCGGCATCAAGTTCGCGCCGACCCAGGCAGACATTGACCTGATACCCAAGGACCAGCGCCACAATTTCATCCTCCAGGAGCGGGTCTATTTCGAGCCTGTCATCCAGACGCCGCATGGCGCAACGCAGATGGAGATTCGCATGATGTACGTCTGGCCCGAGGGCGGCGAGCTCACTTGTGTTCTTCCCCTGGTACGCATGGGCCGTGGCATGATGATGGGCGTCGACCACAACCGCAACCTGGAGTGGGTGGGAGGGTCATCAGCCTTGTGGGTGTGAGCAGCAACTCAACCTGTAGCTAAGCTACACAACAACCTTCACATCGGGAGAGGAACAAAATGCAGAAAGTCTCGCCATTCCTGTGGTTCAACGACAATGCTGAAGAGGCCGCTAATTTTTACGTCTCCATTTTCAGGAACTCGAAGATCGGGAACATCTCCCGCTACGGAGACGCAGGTCCGGGCCCAAAAGGAACCGCCATGTCGGTGACGTTCGAGTTGGAAGGACAAACCTTCATGGCGCTGAACGGAGGCCCTCTATTTACGTTTAGCGAGGCCATATCCTTCTTTGTGAATTGCGAGACGCAACAGGAAGTGGACTACTTCTGGGAGAAGTTGACCCAGGGTGGACGGCCCAGCAGGTGCGGATGGCTTAAGGACAAGTTTGGGCTGTCGTGGCAGATCATTCCCACGATTCTGGGAAAATTGCTGGCCGACCCGGATCCGGAGAAGTCGAAGCGAGTCATGCAAGCTATGCTGCAGATGAGTAAGCTTGACATCGAGGGGCTGCAGCGAGCAGCCGGTGAGTAACAAGCGCGTGATACAGGCCGGGCACTTGGGATCGGGCGCAATCCAGCCCTTTATTGCGACAGGCGTGCAGACGGAGGAGGATGCGCCTGCCGAGGCCTCAGCGGGCACTACCTCCGTAAAGACAGCCACTGCGATGGATGGGTTAGACGGACCGGTTTAGCGAGCGGCGCCGCAGCCCGAACGCGAGCGAGGCCAGACTGCTAGCAATCATCAACATCACGGATGGTTCGGACACCGGGATACCGGCATTGAACTGCAGATCGTCGATGGCAATAAACCCCGCCTGGATCTGTATAGCCACGCGATATCCGAGGTGGTGTCGCTGATAACCCAGTAGTCGTTGCTCAGAAAATCAAAATTGTAGCCCATGAGGGGCGTGCCGTTCTTGTCGTAAGCCGTCAGTGTGACATTTCCCGGACCAGCGAGGCCAATGCCAATCTGATTTGTCGGGCTGACTAACTTAATGAACGTATCCATCGCCCAGCCAACGTTTCCCCCAGTCCCAACATAGTTGGGGGGACTCTGCGAACCCGCAAAGTAGAACAACTGATTATTGACGTCAGCGATCGAGGCGACGCCGACTCCGAGATACTGGGTCGGGTTCACCGGGTTGCCTGTGGGCTGGTCGTCAAAATTCACCAGCGTACCGAATACAGGACTCAAATTTGGGTAAGGCGTACCCTCGGTTAGTGAGAACGTGCCAGCACTTGCCAAGAGTGGCAGCAGAAGGACGAGCGCAAGGACAAATCCACTCCGCTTCATATGTGCCTCCCTACATCAGACGACTACTATCGTGCACGTCGGCTTCCAAAAGATTGGCCTGTTGAAACTAAATAGCTTACGTATACTCCATTCACAGGGGAGATGCAAGGCTTTTCCACTTCGTACGACTGCTTTGGTACATGCTTGCACACTCTCCCACAGTCAGAAGCGAGTAGCGTACGAGAGGCAGCCCCCTGAGCGGCTCAGAGATATTCGCAACCCCTTGCCGCACTGGGTCGTCGCGTCGCCGAACTGCAGGCACGCTTCCGTGTTCGCATGGAGGAATCCGCACCGCTCCCCGTGGGATGAGGTTCGGAAGTTGCAGGTCGTTCCCCGAGCTCGTGCGCTTTCCCCTTGCGGTCAACACACGGTAAACTGCCCAGATGCCAGATCAGACATCGCAAACGACCTGCTGTGTGGTTGGCGGCGGGCCCGCCGGCGTGATGCTGGGTTATCTGCTGGCCCGCGCTGGTGTGGACGTCACCGTTCTGGAGAAACATCAGGACTTCAACCGCGACTTTCGCGGCGACACCGTTCATCCCTCGACGCTGGAAGTGATGCACGAGCTCGGCCTGCTGCAAGACTTCTTGAAGGTGCCCCACCAGGAACTGAGGTCCGTCTGCGGCGTCTTTGGAGACTTCGCCTTCCGGACGGCCGACTTCAGACGTCTGCCCACGCCCTGCAAGTTCGTCGCCCTGATGCCGCAATGGGACTTCCTCAACTTCCTTTCGGAGGAAGGAAAGAAGTTCTCCAATTTCCGCCTGCTCATGCAGCACGACTGCGTTGACCTGCTTCAGGATGAAAGCAGAATTCACGGGGTTGAGGCGCACACACCCAACGGTCCCGTACAAATCCGCGCTGACCTGGTGGTAGGTTGCGACGGTCGCCACTCCACCACCCGTAAGGCCGCCGGGCTCGAGGTCATCGAATACGGCGTACCGATTGATGTGCTGTGGTTCCGTATCGGCCGCCGGAGCAACGATCCAGAAGTGTTGCTGGGCAACTTCAACTACGGCCGGGCGTTGGTCCTCATCAATCGCGGTGACTACTTCCAGACGGGATTGCTGATTCGTAAGGGGTCGTTCCCCGAAATGCAGAATGAGGGTCTGGAAAAGTTCCGCAACATCATTCGCCAGATCGCTCCTTACGTGGGTGACCGGGTTGACGAGGTGCAGGACTGGTCGCAAATCAGTTTGCTGACGGTGCAGGTCAATCGACTGGTGAAATGGTACCGGCCGGGACTTTTATGTATCGGTGACGCCGCCCACGCCATGTCGCCGGTCGGAGGGGTCGGCATCAATTTGGCGATTCAGGACGCAGTTGCAACCGCGAACCTGCTTGCCGATCCGCTGCGCGAAGGGCGGATCACGGAATGGTGGCTGGCACAGGTGCAGCGACGGCGAGAGTTCCCGACCCGCGTCACTCAACGCGTCCAGGTCTTTGCACACAGTCAGATGCAGAAAGTCTTCGAGAAATCCGGGCCGATGAAAGCGCCCTGGCAATTGAAGGCCGTCTTCAGCATTGCGGGAATTCAGCACGTGCTGGCGCGGGTTGTGGGCATCGGCGTCCTTCCCGAGCACATCAAAGGCGCAAAAAAGCCCTGCGGATTCAGCATTAAGAACGTCGCAGTCGGCGTCGGCGTGGCAATGGGAGTGGCCGCGTTCGCCGTAGCTCTGATCAGAAGGCAGCGCAGGCGCGCGACAGCGTAGGCCGTTCTCTCAGCTCAGCAGGCCCATCGAGGCCGATTTCAGGCTGCCTCTGCGCCGTCCTTCGCGCGTTCCATCTGATGGACTGACGGGCTGGGCTTTTTCCCCATCACCTCTGCCTCGGCCTGGAGCCAGTCTTCCACGTCGTATCCGTGCCGGCAACCCCGCTGCTCGAACAACTGGTGGGCACGCATGCGAATGATTTCCTCGGTTAATTCCTGAGAACCAATGTCCGCGCTAGCGGGTTTTTCACTTTTTCTCGGCATGGCTGCCTCCTGAGAATTTCCTGTGCTGAGCACTGCTAGAAGAGGTGAACAACTGGTGACTACGGGGCAACGACGTCTATAACTATTCTAGACCAATCTCGAAGTGTCATCTTGAGCGACGAGGTTGTCGTTCAGGATGACAGAACCAAAACGGCTCATCACCGACCGCTTCAGTCAGCTGAGACCGTGCTCGCTTTCTCCTGAACGTTTGGTTCCGGCGTGCCCTTCAGATACGCATCGATCGCCTTGGCCGCTTTCCGCCCTGCGCCCATGGCCAGAATCACCGTGGCCCCGCCAGTGACGATGTCGCCGCCGGCGAAGACCCCGGGCTTCGAGGTGGCCAGCGTGTCGTCGTTGGCTTGAATGTAGCCGCGCTTGGTGACAGCCAATCCCGGCGTCGTTGACTGAATCAGCGGATTTGCGGACGTGCCAGCGGCAATGATCGCTACCTGGCACGGCACAACGAACTCCGAGCCTTTGATCGGCACCGGACTCCGGCGGCCTGATTCATCCGGCTCACCCAGCTCCTGACGGATGCACTTGACGGAAGTGAGATTGCCCTTCTCGTCGCCGAAAAACTCGACCGGATTCACCAGCATCTCGAAGTGAACGCCCTCGTCCTTGGCGTGATGCACTTCCTCCACACGCGCCGGCATCTCTTTCTCCGTGCGGCGATAGTAGATGCTGGCACTCTTCGCCCCCAGGCGCAGTGCGCTGCGCACAGCGTCCATCGCTGTGTTGCCGCCGCCGACGACGATCACGTCGCGGTCCTTGCAGGGATACAGCGGCTCGTCATACTCAGGAAAGCGGTAAGCGCGCATCAGGTTGACGCGCGTCAGAAATTCGTTGGCTGAGTAAACCCCGTTGAAGTGCTCGCCGGGAACGTTGAGGAAGCGCGGCAATCCGGCGCCCGTGGCAATGAAGATGGCGTCGAATCCTTCGTCGTTCACTAGCTCGTCGATGGTGACGGTCTTGCCCACGACCACGTTGGTCTCGAATACAACGCCGCGGCGGCGCAGCACATTGATTTCGTGGTGGACAATCTCTTTGGGCAGACGGAATTCTGGAATGCCGTACACCAGCACACCGCCGAGCTCGTGCAGCGCTTCGAAGACATGCACTTGATGCCCCATTTGGATAAGGTCGCCGGCGCAGGCCAGGCTGGCCGGCCCGCTGCCGATGAGGCCCACTTTCTTGCCCGTTGGAGGCGCGGAAACCGGTGATCCGAACTGGCCGGTTTCCCGCTCCCAATCGGCGACGAAGCGTTCAAGATAGGCGATCCCAACCGGCTCGCCTTTCTTGCCCAGAACGCATCCCGCTTCGCACTGGTCTTCCACCGGGCATACGCGCCCGGTAATCGCCGGCAGCGCGTTGTCTTCGCGCACCTTCGAGGCAGCGCCGAGATAGTCACCCGCCAGGATGAGGTCGATCACCGCTCGCACGTTTACCGAGACTGGACATTGCTCGATGCAACCCGGCTTCGGACATTCGATACAGCGCAGAGACTCCTGCCGTGCCTGCTCCGGAGGGAATCCGAGGTTTACTTCCAGGAAATTGTGGGCACGCACGCAGGGGTCCTGCTCAGGCACCCGCTGCCGTGGCAGTTTGGCACGTTCTTTGTTGGGCAGCGGATTGTGGCTCACGGGCTTGTCGGTCATCGGGTCACCTCGGACATTGCAGCTTCCAGCGCGCAGGCATGTTGCTCGTTACTCTCGCGAAGTTTCCTCAGTTCGGCCTCCGGGTCAGCCTGGAGCAGCTCGATGCTCTGGCGCTCCTGCTCGCGATACATGTTGTTGCGTTGCATCAGGACGTCGAAGTTGACCTCTGAGGCGTCAAAGTCGGGGCCATCCACGCAGGCGAATTGACTCTTGTTGTTCACCAGCACGCGGCATCCTCCGCACATGCCCGTGCCGTCCACCATGATCGAGTTCAAGCTGACGATGGTCTTGATCCCGAGCGGCCCGGTGAGGTTAGCAACCGCGCGCATCATCGGAATCGGGCCGACCGCAAGAACGTAGTCGACCTTGCCGGATTCAAGAATCTTCTTTAGCCGCTCGGTGACCAGGCCCTTCTCGCCGTAGGTCCCGTCGTCGGTCAGAACGTAGGTCTCATCGCTCACCGCGCGGACCTCATCCTCCAGTACTAGAAGGTCTTTGCTGCGTGCGCCCACGATGGACACCACCTTGTTCCCTGCCCGCTTCAGCTCGCGCGCCGTGGGATAGGCCATCGCAGTGCCAACGCTGCCGCTGACGACCACCGTCGTCCCGAATTGCTCTATTTCTGAGGGCTTGCCGAGAGGGCCAACGACGTCGAGGATCGAGTCCCCGGTCTCCAGCATGTTCATCAGCATGGTGGTCTTGCCGATGGCCTGCACGCAGATGGTGATGGTGCCGGCCTTGGGATCGGCATCGGCGATGGTCAGCGGGATGCGCTCGCCGGAGTCGTCCAGCCGCACAATGATGAACTGTCCCGGCTTCTGTTTCTTGGCGATACGGGGCGCCTTGATGACAAAGAGCTTAATATTTCGCGCCAGGGGGCGCGCCTCCACGATCTCGAACACGATTACCCTCCGTCTTTGATTCTCCGGAGAACCGAACAGTCAGTCTGTGGCATACGTCACAAGGCAACGTTCACAGCGCACAAAGGGGAGTGGCGAGCCTAGGCAACGAAATACTTCGCCGCGGGATGGTGCACGATGATGGCGCTCGTGCTCTGCTCCGGCTCCAGCAGGAAGCCCGTCGTCAGATGCACGCCAATCGTCTCGTCGGGATGCAGGACGGCAAACAGTTTGGTCTGATCTTCCAGGTTCGGACAGGCGGGATATCCAAACGAATAGCGCGAGCCGCGATACTTCTGGTGGAAGAGATCGCGGATGTGCGGCGAATCGTCGCCCGCGATACCCAGTTCCTCGCGGATTTTCTTATGTGACAGCTCGGCCAGCGCCTCGGCTGATTCCACACTCAGCCCGTGCAGATAGAGATACTTGGTGTACTCGCCGCCTTCAAACAGCTTCTGCGTTTCGTGCGACGCCTGCGCTCCGATGGTGACACAGGACATTCCCAGCACATCCATCTTTCCGCTGCTCTTCGGCAGGAAGAAGTCAGAGATGCACAAGCGGCGTCCTTCGCGCTGGCGCGGGAAGGTAAAACGCAGCGTCTCGGGTGGAATCGCGTCTCCCTGCTTCCAACCCTTGGGCAGGTTGTATACGATGACGTCGTTACCGTCGCCCTGCGCGCCAAAGTAGCCATACACAACCTTCGGCTCGAACCAGCCCGCCGCTGTCACTTCCTCTTCGAGGTCCTTAAGGATCGGCCGGTACTTGGATTCGACCAGCCGACCGTAATCTTCCTGGGAAGCGGTCTTCAACTGCCATTGGTTCTTGAACAGCGCGGTTTCGTTAATGTACTGGAAGATTTCGCGCAGGTCGAAGTCCTTCGGCTGCAAGACGCGCACGCCCCAGAATGGCGGCTGCGGGATGTTCGGCGCGGGCGCGATCTCGATGCTCGGCGCAGTTGCGCCGTCACCGTTGCCGCCAACGACTGCAGCGCGAGCGAACTCCTTCACCACCCGGCCTTCCGCAACGCACTTCTCGCGCTCGCCATCGGGTGATGCCAGACGCTCCATCAGGTGAAGCCCCGCGAACGCGTCATCTGCGTAGAAAACTCCGTTGGAATATTCGCGGCGCAGATCATCCTCAACATACTTTCGCGTCAGCGCGGCGCCGCCGCAGATTACCGGGAACTCAAGCTTCTGGTGATGCAGGTCCTGCACCACGTACTTCATCTCCAGCGTGGACTTCACTAACAATCCGCTCAGCCCAATCGCATCGGCCTTCTCGGCCAGCGCCGCCTTGATGATGGCATCCGACGGCTGCTTGATACCAAGGTTCACCACGCGATAGCCGTTGTTGCTGAGGATGATGTCCACCAGGTTTTTCCCAATGTCGTGCACGTCGCCCTTCACCGTGGCCAGCACGATGGTTCCCTTCTGGCTGCCTTCTTTCTTCTCCATCTTCGGCTCAAGATAGGCGACCGCGGCCTTCATCACGCCGGCCGAGTCGAGCACCGAGGGCAACTGCATCTTGCGCGCGCCGAACAGATCACCCACCGTCCTCATGCCGTCGAGCAGGATATTGTTGATAAGGTCTAGCGGCGTGTAGTTGACCAGTGCCACTTCCAATAGCTCATTCAGCGACTTCTTGTTCGCTCCGTCGCCGACTTGCTTTTCGCCGTTGATGATGGCCCACTTCAGCTTGTCTTCAATGGACAGCGTGTCCACGTGCGCCGTGGTCTTCTCTTCCTTGCCCTTGGTCCCGGCGAAGTGATTCATGTAAGCCTGGAGCGGATCGCCGTTGGACTGGTCGAAGTAGATGAGCTTGCGCGCAAGATCAACTTCTGCTTCAGGAATCTTGTATAACGGATAGATTTTGCTGTAGTTAACAATGGCCATGTCGAGGCCGTTGTCCACCGCCTCGTGCATGAAAACGCTGTTCAGAATGCGCCGCGAATAGGCGCTGAGGCCGAAGGAGATGTTGCTGACGCCGAGGATGGTTTTGACCTCGGGCAATTCCTTCTTGATTGCCTTCACCGCCTTCAAAGTTTCGATCCCGGCGGTACGATACTCCTCCTGCCCCGTCGAGATCGGCAGCGTCAGAGCGTCGAAAATCAAATCCACCGGACGAACACCGTACTTGTTTACCGCCAGATCGAAGATGCGCCTGGCGATGGCCGTCTTCTTCTCGGCGGTCAGCGCCATTCCGTCTTCGTCGATGGTCAGCGCAATGACCGCTGCGCCATAGCGCTTAGCCATCGGCAGGACCTTCGCCGTGCGTTTCTCGCCGTCCTCCAGGTTGATGGAGTTGATGATGGCTTTGCCCGGAATTCGCTTCAGCGCCTCCTCAACCACGTCCGCTTCCGTCGAATCGACGGTGATCGGCGCAGGCACACGGGTGGCAATCTTCTCGAGAATGTTGCTGATGTAGCTCTTCTCGTCCTCGCCCACGATGGCGCAGCACAGGTCGAGCATGTGCGAGCCCTCGTTCACCAGCTTCTTGGCCAGCGTGAGGATCGCGTCGTAGTCCTGCGTGCGTACCATGTTCTTGAAATGCTCGACGCGCGTCGTGGTGTTCATCTCCTCGGCCACGATCAGCGGCTTGGGATCGAGGTCGAGGGGCACCATCGAGTACGCGCTGGCCGCGGCGGCCGTGACCTTCACATCACGCTTCGCGGGCTCCAGATTGGCGCAGGCGTCGGCGACCGCCTTGATGTGCTCGTACGTCGTACCGCAGCATCCGCCCACGATGCGCACACCGTATTCGGTGATGAACTGCTTGTGATAATCGGCGAGCTCCTGGGGCTTAAGGTCGTAAACCGCACGACCGCCCTCGTTGCGAGGTAGTCCGGCATTAGGCAAAACAGAGACCGGCTTCGGCGAATTCGCGCCCAGGTAACGGACGCCGTCATTCATCTCCTTTGGTCCGGTGGCACAATTCATGCCAATCACAGCCACATCGAACATTTCCAGCGTGGTCAGCGCGGCGCCGACCTCGGTGCCCAGCAGCATCGTCCCCGTGGCTTCCAGGGTCACCTGCACCTGCACGGGAATGTTCTTGCCGGTCTTCTTCAGAGCATCGAAGATGCCGACCAACCCCGCTTTCGCCTGCAGAATGTCCTGGCAGGTTTCGAGCAGGAGGACATCAACCCCGCCCTCGATCAGCGCGACAGCTTGTTCGGTATAGGCCGCGGCCATCGCATCGAAGCCGATATGCCCCAGCGACGGCAGCTTAGTCGTCGGCCCCATAGAGCCGGCGACGAAGCGCTTGTGGCCATTGAAGCTTGACGCAACCTCGCGCGCCAGCCGTGCAGCCGCCAGGTTGACCTCGTGCACCTGGTCCTGCATGTCGTACTCGGCCATCACGATGCGCGTCGAGCTGAAGGTGTTGGTCTCAACCACATCTGCGCCTGCGTTGAAGTACGCGGCGTGAATGTCCTTGACGACGTCCGGGCGGCTCAGCACGAGGATGTCGTTGTAACCCTCCTTGCCCCAGAAGTCATCCAGAGGAAGGTTGCGGGCCTGGACACTCGTCCCCATCGCGCCGTCATAGATGACGACGCGCTCCCGCACGGTTTGGAGAAAATCACTCATTCGTCACGTGAAGCACCAGCAGCTTCAGATGCGCCGGTAAGCCCTCTTTCTGCTGCTCGAATCGCGTAAGGCTGATTCTGAATGGATGCGTAGCCTGTAGCTTAAGTATCGCAGTTCCCCGTGGGTTGGGAAAGCTGAGTGCAGCTGAATGCAAGGTATTCAGGCAACCGGTGCCGCAATCACATTGAGCGGGCGCCTGAACCAACAAGAAGGGGCATGGAGATCTCGCAATCCATGCCCCGAACGACTGTGTACCAGCTCCGCAGTCGTGATCAGGCTAATCGCGCTCGTGGCACGAGGTGCCGGCGGCGCACTTACACATGATGCACAGTTACCCGATCGATGATGATCTTCTCGATCCCGGCCTGGTTATCGAACCCAAAGTCCCGGACACCGAGTTCGATAGTCTGATTCTGGAAGTAGGCTTCCTGGATCAGCGCGTACATCGGATTGTCCATGGTCAGAACATCGGTCTTTCCGGTGTAGGGGTCACCGAACATGCAGATGACGGTCTTCTTGCCATCATTCACCGTGACCACATAGAAGTGCTCTTTGTCCTGGAGCAGAATCTGCTCGATCTTTCCGGTCACCCAAGTGAGCGGCGGAATTTTTGCGGTGGGTTGAGGAACAGTGATTTTTTCAGGAGTAGTCATCGTGGGCATAGCATTTACCTTCTTTCTCGATGATGGATGGGGAATCCAAGGGTCCGTAACTGATGACTCACATACTCGCGCTGTTCAGAAGTGTAGAGCGAATGGGGAATGCTGTCTGTGCTTCCGCAAGATTTTTGTGGTTTGGTTCCCGAATCGGGAGACTCGCTTTAGCAGCCGAGGCCGTGCAGGCTGGACAATGATTCCGTGCCTCTACCGCACCTGAATGACCACCAGACCATTTACCGGCAGCTGCAGCGTGTAGCTGCCGTCGGTCAGCTCGTCGTAGGTGGGGTCGGGCAGTCGTGAGTTTTCGCGCAGGTCGCGAATCTGGTCCGGCGTCGGATAACGCGGTTTGCCCATCTTTTCGTAGAGCCCCAGCGTGTTCCCGTGCTGGTCGTCCACGCGGCTGATGCCGATCCGGGCGTCGGGCTTGACGCCTTTGAAGTCGAGCTTGACAGTCTTGGGCTCGCCGCTCACGCCGGGTTCAGCGAGGTTCCACACTGCCACCGTCAGGCGGCCCTCGCTGGTCTTGGTCACCAGGACGTTCGGATTGCTGTTCTCCAGCCGCTTATCACCAAGCCGATGCAGCACCTGAAAAGCGTAAAACGATGGCTTGGGGATACCACCTGCGGCGATCAGCCCGAAACCACCATAGAACGGCTCCTTCACAATTCCCTGCTCTTCGAAGACGTCGGAGAAGGTCCAGTACGACATCATCTCCGCAAGACCGTCGCACTGGCTGATGGTGGTTGCCAGCCAGGGCGCCATGTAGATGGAATCGGTGACAGCGACCTCGTTGTCGTACGCCGCGTTGAACTCGCTCACGATGAGCGGCAGCTCAGGCCGCGGTGAGGCCTTAAGCTGCTCCCGCATCATCCTGACCGCGCGGCAAACCATCTGGTCGCGCGGGACCTTCTCATTGCTGTGAAAAACGTCGCTCGCTTTGTCGTTCCCGTAGACATGACTCGAAACGAAGTCCAGCGGCACATTCTTCTTCTGCGCATGTTGGATCATCGCCGGTATCCACGCCGCTTGTGCGGTCGCCGGACCGCCAACGCGCAGCCGGAGGTTGACCGCTTTGATGTCGCGCGCGGTGTGGTCATAAAGCTCGAAGTACGATTCCTGCTTCGGAGTTCCCGCCCAGAAATCAATGTTGGGCTCGTTCCACACCTCGAAGTACCAGGTCGCTACCTCATCAATTCCATAACGCTCGACGAGGTGCTTAGTGAATTGAGTGACAAGATCGTCCCACTTGGCGTAATCCTTGGGCAGCGCGACGTTGGGTTGATACCAGAACGAATGCAGGTCCTGCCGCGCGGCGAGCTTGTACGGCATGAAGCTCAGCTCAACGTAGGGCTTGACGTTGTTGGCCAGCAGGCCATCATAAATCTGGTCAACATAAGAGAAGTTGTAGATTGGCTTGCCCTGCTTGTCTTCGTCGTACACGCCTACCTCATCATCCAGAACCGCATGAAAGCGAACGTACTGCATTCCCGTGATCTGGCGTACAGCACGAAGATCGCGGCGATACGCATCGCGCAGACTTAGGACGGCCCGACCCGAGCCGAACATCTGCTCCCAATAATGCGGAAACGGATGCGCCGGGGCGCTCGCGTCGATGGTGATGGTTTCGGTGGGCGGTTGCGCAACTAGCAGCGGCGTGGAAAGTAGAAGGAGAATCAGCAGATAAATGCTGCGCAATCGATGGAGCATCAGTTCTCCGTGAGAGCGGGCGAGTTGTCGCCCTCGTGATTATTCTCCAACGGTCATGCGACCGGCAATGTCAATAAATGGTGGCTCGCCAGGAACTCCCTTGCCACTGCCGCTGCGTCCCGCTTCTCCCCGTCCACGGCGTAGTTCATCTTTCGCATGTCGTCGGCGGTGATGCGGCCGGCCAGCTTTTCAAACACCGCTCGCGCCTGCGGACACTGCTGAAACAACTCTGGACGCACCACCGGCACTGCGTCGTAAGGCGGAAAGTAGTGCTTGTCATCTTCCAGCACAACCAACCCGAGGGCGGCAATGAGTCCGTCGGTGTTATTTCCCGCGACCACGTCCACCGACTTGTTTTCCAGCGCACGATAGAGCAGGCCCAGATCCATTACGCGCGGCGCTTCCGCGAACTTCAATCCGTACGTGCTAACCAGTCCTTTGTAGCCATCCTGCCGCTCGAGAAACTCGTATCCCACGCCGAGCCGCAACTGCGGCGCAACTGGCGCCAGTTGCGAGAGCGTACTCACGCTCAGGCGGCGGGCTTCATCGCCGCGCATCACCATGGCAAAGCTGTTGTCGAAGCCTAGAGGCGGCATCACCTCAAGGCCGAATCGGCTGCGATATTCCTGCTTCACCTGCTCGTACACGGCCTGCGAATCGCCGGAAGCATTTTGTTTCAGGATCGCCGCCAGCGCCGTGCCAGTGTATTCCACGTAAACGTCAATGCGTCCTGCAAGGATAGCCTGCTGGCAAATGTACGTCCCCGCCAAGTAGAAGCGCCTCTCGATAGGCATCTGGCAAACGCTGGCGAGATATTGCGCCAGCAGTTCGCCCAGCACAAGCTGCTCGGTAAAGTTCTTCGAGCCGACAGTAATTTCGCGCGTGCGTGTCGCACAGGCGGCGCAAGCCAGCAACAAACCGGAGACGAAGCCGCGCCGATCCATGTCAGTGGATCCTGCGCACCAGCAGTTTTTCGACTCCGCTCAGCCCGAGGTCAGCGGCAAGGGCCATCAGCGCGGCGGGAATTGCGCCGGCGAGGATTACGCCATTGTCCACCATGGCAATGCCGCGGAAGATGAACTCGCCCAGACCGCCGGCTCCAATTGCGGCGGCGATGGTTGCCACTCCGATCGTGATCACTGCGGCCACGCGAATTCCGGAGAGCAACACCGGCATGGCTAGCGGCAGCTCAACCTGCCAGAGAAGCTGGCGCGACGTCAGGCCCATAGCCACCGCTGCCTCGCGAACCGGCGCGCTGATGCCGGCGATGCCAACGTAGGTGTTGCGCACGATGGGCAGCAACGCATACAGTGCCAGAGCGACGATCGCCAGCCGGTCAGCGCGCGCGCCCAGCCACGGCAGCGGAAGAAGCAGCCCAAAAAGCGCAAGGCTGGGGATGGTCTGAATGACGTTCGTGCTCCCCAACACCAGCGCCTTCCATCGCGGACGCCGCGTCAGCAGTATCCCCAGCGGCACGCCGATGGCGATCGCCAGCAGCATCGAAATCCCAACCAGCCACAAATGTTCGGCGGTCAGGGTTGCCACCTCGTGCTTGTGTGTCAGCAGAAAATTCAACGTCCAAAACCTTAAACCGTGGATGAACGCGGATTTCGCGGAGAAGCCAAACGCTTGCACTGAAAGCATGCCACTCCAGAAGAATCCGCGTGCTCCGCGCAATCCGCGGTTGATATCTCAGTTCTGAAACATTTGTTGCCCCGCCCGGAACACATCGACATAGGCTTTTACCGAGTCGTCGGGCGAGCGCAGGAATTCCTCCCTGCTGTAGACCCCGCGCAGCTTGCCGGTCTCCATCAAGCCGATGCGTGTGCCCAGCAGCAAGGCTTCGCCCACATCATGGGTCACGAAGACGATGGTTTTCGCCAGCTTCTCCTCCAGCTTCTTGAATTCCATTTGAAGCTCGGTGCGGGTGATGGGATCGAGTGCGCCGAACGGTTCGTCCATGAGCAAGATCGGCGGTTCGGCGGCGAGCGCCCGCGCCAGCCCGACGCGCTGCCGCTGACCGCCGGAGAGCTGATGAGGATACCGCCCGGCAAACTCCCTCGCCGGCAGGCCCACCAGCGCCAGCACCTCCTCCACACGCGCGTTAATCCTGGGGGGCTCCCACTGCTCCAGCCGGGGAACCAGCGCCACATTTTCATATACCGAATAGTGCGGGAACAGGCCGACATCCTGGATCGCGTAGCCGATCCGCCGGCGCAACTTAATGACGTCCCATTGCGCAACTGGAACCCCATCCACGCGAATCTCGCCCGCTGTGGGCGTGTACAGGCGATTGATCATCTTCAGGCAGGTGGTCTTGCCGGAGCCACTGCGACCGACCAGCATCAGCGTCTCGCCCGGGCGCACCGACAGGTTCACATCGGACAGCAGGGCTCGGTCCTCCGAGACGCGAAAGCTCACATCAGAGAACTCAATGGCAGGAGTTGAGGGTTCGCTCATGGAGTGCCCGGCGCATCGCGCCGCTCAAGCGTACCAGAAGTTCTCTCCCGTTAAGCGCAAACACAAATGCCGGAGCCAGTGGTCGCGCCACCAACTCCGGCAAAGATTCTTGCAGGGTCAGGAAGGCTAAGTGCTAATAGCGTCCCCAGCCACCGCCGCCGCCCGAGCGGCCACGGCCTCCGCCACCTCCACGCCCACCGTAGCCTCCTCGCCCGCCGCCGCCGCCTTCGCGGCGCGGCCGGTCCGCCTTGGGACGCGCCTCGTTCACCGTCAGATTGCGGCCTCCGAGGTTGGTGCCGTTCACGGCCTCCATCGCCTTGCTGGCTGCTTCGTCATCCGTCATCTCAACGAAGGCAAAGCCGCGCGACTGCCCCGTGTCGCGATCGGTGATGATGCTGACCTTGTCGACCGCGCCGTGGGCTTCGAACAGAGACCGTATCTGGTCCTCAGTCGCATCGAAACTCAGGTTCCCAACATAGATGTTCTTCATAGCTCCTCGCATTCCGGTTAGGCCGTCGTGCGCGGCATTGTGAAACCATCGCGCGCGGCTGGGGTTGGGTGAAATGAACGACTGAAGACTCAACGGACGCTTGCCTGAAAAACAAAGAGGGCAGCATCTCTGCCGCCCTCTTATCTCGTCATGGTTTACAGAAGCTGAACGTTCTCGGCCTGCCATCCCTTGGGGCCGCGCTTCACTTCGAAGCTGACCGCCTGGCCTTCTTGCAGCGAACGAAAACCGTTCGCCTGGATGGCCGAGAAGTGAACGAAGACATCTTCCCCGTTCTGCCGTGAGATGAAGCCAAAACCTTTGGCATCGTTAAACCACTTTACTGTTCCTTGTTCCATGTGTTTCTTTGAATATCCTTGTTTGTTAATCGCGCAGGAAGATCGGAAGGTTACCGGCAGAAATCGCTCGACACTACGGAGGGATGGCTGCTAGACGCGCCGTTCGTACTTACGCGCCTATAGTATACACGAGTCGGCCCTTCTCGCTCTGGTCGGCCAGTCAGAAGAAGCGCTTGTTCGTCGAATGCCTTGTAGCATGAGTGCATGAATCTACCCGACGCTCCCATCGCCCAGGAAGGTTTTTTCGTCACACACTTCTTGACCGTGAAGGACCAGGCAATATCCCGCGAGTTCTACGTGCGGGTTCTGGGAGGAAAAGTCGTAAGGCCGGAAAATCCCTGCTACATCAAGCTGGCAAACTCGTGGATCATTCTCAACTCGGGCGGCGGCCCCACACCCGATAAGCCGGAGGTGATCCTGGAAGCTCCGCGCGACTTGAACAAATTCAGCAGCTTCCTCAACCTTCGAGTGGCCGACATTTGGGCCTGCTATTCGCAATGGAAGGCGCGGGGCGCGCAATTCCTGACCGAGCCGCTCGACAACCATGGCCGTGAGACGCGGTGTTACATGCGGGATCCGGACGGGTACATCATCGAAGTCGGGCAGTACACCCAGGCGTCGATTGACACTTTCCGGCAGTACCTCGCATCCCACTGAACTCTGAGCTTCACGGTAGATAAGCTGTCGGCGCCCGCGTTCGCCACGGGCGCCCGGACCTTACGCCAGATCAAACAGCAGGAACTCGGCCTGTCCATTTCCGCTCGCGCTGGTCAGCCGCAGCGTGGACTCTCCGCTGATGGCGGCGCCGTCGCCTTTCGTCAACTTTGTGCCGTTGACGTCCAGTTCCCCACGCACCAACTGCACCCAGGCATGCCGGCCCGGCTTGAGCCCCAGTTCCAGCGACTTGCCGCTGTCGAGCAGCGACGCGTAAATGCTGGCGTCCTGATGGATGGTAGTCGAACCGTCGCGCCCGTCGTGCGAGGCGATAAGCCGCAACTGATTGTGTTTCTCTTCCGGCAGGAACGTCGTGTCTTCATAGCTCGGCTTCAGTCCCTCCGCCTCAGGCAGCAGCCAGATCTGCAGCAGGTGTACCGGCTTGCCGGACTGGTTGACCTCGCTGTGCATCACGCCGGTACCCGCCGACATGCGCTGCACGTCGTTCGTCCTGATGGTGGCGCCACGCCCCATGCTGTCGCGATGGCTCAACTCGCCATCAATGATGTAGGTGAGAATCTCCATGTCGCGGTGGGGGTGCATCCCAAAACCCTGTCCCGCGCTGATCCGGTCTTCGTTAATGACCCGCAAGTCGCGGAAGCCCATGTGCTTCGGATCGTAGTAGTCGGCAAATGAAAAGCTGAAGTGCGTGTCGAGCCAGCCGTGGTTGGCATGGCCGCGCTCTTCGGATGGCCTGATGGCAATCATCTCGTCCTCCTGATTCAAGAGATAAGATGCTTTAACGTTAAAGAAAGATTCAAAGACTGGACCGGCACTGGGATGCGCGGCAAGCCATTCAGAAGCAAGGGGGCGTCGGAGGAGGCCACAGGGTTCTGACGTTCCGGCAGACGCTTAAGCGGGAACGTTGACTTCATCGCGGAGACGGAAGCGCAGGCGCCGTTCGGCGGCAAATCCCACGTTCTTCTTGCCTGTGAGAAACGCGGTGGTCGTGCCGGCGGCCGCCCCTATGCCGCTGCCAATCAGGGCACCCTTGCCGCCAGCAGCCAGGGCACCGATCAGCGCTCCTCCGCCGCTACCTCCACCAATCCACGCCAAGTTTCTCTTCTTGTGCGAGCCGCCACGCGCGATGATGTTCGACGTCGTCAACGGAATCTGCTGCTGCCCCACGGTCACCGTGTCGAGGGTCAATCCCAGTTCACCGGGGTGCCGCAACCGGCCTGAGGGGCGCGCCAGGATGACGTGTCCCGTAACCAAAGTTCCTACCGATAATACGATTTGGTTATCGATGACAACCGGCTCGTCGATCACCGCCTCAAAACGCTCGCCTGGCCTGGCCGACGCGCTGGAAAGCGATTCCTGCAGCCGAACAGTGATTGGGGTGCCTGCCGGTATCGTCAGCTCTGGCGGAGTCGTCGTCGCCGCCTGGCTTGGAGTATTTGCTTGATTCCCGGGCTGAACCTGTCCGGGTGCTTGGGACGCACCGTTGGAATTGGCGTTAGCAGATGGGCCGTTGGCGGAATTCTGCTCGGCCGAACCTGGCGCCTGCGCGGATTGCTGCGGACCTCGGTTGCAGCTACACAGCGCGAGCAACAGTAGCAAAGCTCCGACCAGTCTGAAAAGGCTTTTCGTTTGCATCATCTTTTCCTCCCCCAGATACCAATGGAGTGAGTCGCAAGTGCCGTGCCACCTCAAGGGGAGCCTTGGAAACCATATATTTGCGCACTGTGGGCCGGAAACAGGCCGGGTAGTTTTTACGCGTTTCCGGTAGTGGGCGACTACTGCGCAGTATTGGTACTGCTTGCGCCCTTCAGAATCTCCCGCCGCCCGAGCTTCCGGCAGAGGTCGCCGAGCCGAACCTGTTCCTCGGGATTAAGAACCGCGAGAAACTCGACAATGGCGGCAGCGTGTCGCGGGAAAACCTGCCGAATCAATGTCTTTCCTTTTGATGTCAGAGCCGTGATCTGAACCCGCTTGTCCTCGGGCGGTGAATGGCGCTCGATCAGGCCCTGTTTTTCCAGATTCCCGGCCACCATGGTCAGGTTCCCACCGGTAGTCAGCACCTTCTGCGCGATGTCGGATAGCGACATCGGCCCCAGGTGATAGAGCGCCTCCAGTACCGCGAACTGGGTCAGGGTCAGCCCGGTGCCGGTGAGAGTGCGGGCGGCAAAGTTGCGGGCCGAGTTGGCGGCGCGCATCAGCTTGACATAGGTAAGGAGGGCCAGGCGCTCCTGGGAGCGGTTTCGAGACATGAACATATTCTACAACGTTAAAGCAAGTAGACAGGCCCTTTGCGATTTCATTTCAGCCCCGCGTTCTCCGCCGCCAGCTTGGCCGTGGCGCTCCAGTCCGCATCATCCATGCCGCGCGCGATGGCGGTCAGCATGTGGTCGCGAATCAGGCTGGCCACCGGCAGAGGAGCATCTGCCGCTTCCGCCGCCGCCAGGGCCAGCTTCACGTCCTTGAGTCCCAACCGCATCTTGAACCCTGCCGGCCGGTACTTCTCATCGGCGATAAGGCCGCCATAGGTCCTGTACACCGGCGCTGCGAACAGGCTGTTCGTGAGGAAATCGATATACTGATGCGGCTCAATACCATACTTCCGCGTCAATGCAACTGCCTCTCCTACCGACTCAATCACCGACGCGATAAGGAAATTCCCGCTCAGCTTCACCACATTGGCCATCTCCGGCCTGTCGCCCATCACGAAGACCCGTTGGCCCATCGCCTCCAACAGGGGCTTGACTCGCTCTATCACTGCTTTGTCACCGGCCGCTGCTATGAAGAGCTTGGCGGCTTCTGCGGCCTCTGGCCGGCCGAACACAGGAGCAGCAATGTACTTGTGCCCGCGCTTGCCGTGCTCCTCCGCCAGCTTGCGCGACAGCGCGACGCTGATGGTGCTCATGGAAACATGGGCCGCATTTGGCGGCAGGCTCTCCACCACTCCCCCGGGCTGCAGCACCGCCGACTCGACTGCCGGATCATCCGCGAGCATGGTGATGACCGCTTCCGCTTCTTTCGCGGCCTCACCCGACGAGGTTGCGACCTTGGCTCCCTGCGCGCGGTGCTCTTCTGCTTTGGCCAAGGTGCGGTTCCACACCGTCACCTCGTGCCCGGCCCGCAGCAGATTGCGCGCCATGTGGCCTCCCATGTTTCCCAGTCCGATGAATGCAACTTTCACGTGCTCCTCCTTGCCAACAGCATCGCATACTTGGCGGCACCGCGCTCGCGGGGCGTCCTCGATGAAACGTTACAATCTCAAAGAATGCGTCTGAGCCTGATGCCCGCCAGCCTGCGCTTATTCATCCTTTTGTTTGGGCTGCAATTGTTCCTTGCGTGGCCCGTGGCCCTGGCGCAAGGCGGGCCGCCGTTTCTCACCGACGATCCTGAGACGCCCGGCAACCGCCATTGGGAGATCAACGCCGGCTTCATCGCGAACCACAACCCGGCGAACGCTTACTATCAGACGCCCGATTTCGACTTCAACTATGGACTTGGCGATCGCATCCAGTTGAAGTATGAGTTGCCCATCGCCAGCCACACCGACGAGAACGGTGTCACCAGCACCGGATTGGGCGAATCGCTGCTGGGAGTGAAGTGGCGATTTTACGAGCATCGCCAGCCGGATGCGCCAGCCGATGCCGATGACCTCGTGAACTTCGCCATCGGTACCTATCCACAGATCTCGCTCGACAATCCCACCAGCGCCGTGCGCCGCGGCATCGTGGAGCCGGGGCCGCAGTTTCTCCTCCCCATAGTGGCCAATGGCCGCGTGGGACCGATCCAGCTTAACTGCGAGTCGGGCTACTGGTTTTCTAACAACAAGGCGCCCAGCTCATGGATCTTTGGCTTCCTCGCCAGTCACGACTTTAGCGAGAACACCGAACTTGCGATGGAGTTTTACAACCAGCAGGACACCACCTCCGTTGGCGGACTGGCAAAGCAGCGGCAAACCGTTTTCGACATCGGAGGCCGGCAGGCGCTCAACAAGTCCAGGTCGATCCTGTTGCTGTTCATGGGAGGCCGCAGCCTGGTGAACGTGACGCGCACGAACGGACAGCCCGACTGGATCGCGTATGTCGGCTTCCAACTGCTGCTCGGGCCCAAGACCAGCAACCCGCAGGTCGAGCAGACCGTGCCCGTCGAGCAGCCGCACTTCAGGTGAGCGCAATCAACTACTGCTTGAACACCACCATGGCGAGCGGCGGGAGGTCGAGCAATAGCGATTGTTCGTGGCCGTGGCAGGTGATGGGCTCAGTGTCTTTGCCGCCAAAATTTCCCTGATCGGTGCCTCCGTAGATCGCGGCATTGCTATTCAGCACTTCATTCCAATGCCCGGCGTGCGGCACGCCCACGCGATACCCCTCGCGCGGCACAGGAGTGAAGTTACCCGCAATCACCAGCGGCGCGGTGCCGTCCTTGCGGAAGCGCATGTAGGTGAGCACGCTGTCGTCGGAGTCGTCGGCGTCAATCCAGCGCCAGCCGTCGGGGAGGAAGTCGGTCTCATACAGCGAAGGTTCGTTGCGATAGAAGGCGTTCAGATCGCGCACCCATCGCTGCGCTCCCTGATGAAACGGGTATTTCAGCACCCACCACTCCAGGCTGCTGTCATGCTGCCACTCGCTCCATTGTCCAAACTCGCCGCCCATGAACAGCAGCTTCTTGGCCGGCTGGGTGAACATGTATCCAAACAGCAGCCGCAGGTTGGCGAACTTCCGCCACTCGTCGCCCGCCATCTTGGCGATGAGCGATCCCTTGCCGTGCACGACCTCATCGTGCGACAACGGAAGCACGAAGTTCTCGGTGAAGGCGTACAGCCCGCGGAAGGTCAACTTGTTGTGGTGATACTTGCGATGGATCGGGTTCTTCGACATGTAGAGCAGCGTGTCGTGCATCCAGCCCATGTCCCATTTCATGCCGAAGCCCAGCCCGCCGATGTAGGTCGGCCGCGACACCAACGGCCAGGCCGTTGACTCCTCCGCGATGGTCTGAATGTCGGGAAACTCCTGGTACGCGTCTTGATTCACCCGCCGCAGGAGCGATACCGCGCCCAGGTTCTCGCGGCCGCCATATTCGTTGGGGATCCACTCGCCCTGCTTGCGCGAGTAGTCAAGGTACAGCATCGAGGCGATGGCATCCATGCGCAGACCGTCGGCGTGGTAGCGGTCGAGCCAGAAGATGGCGTTGCTCACCAGGAAGCCGCGCACCTCGTTGCGCTCGTAGTTGAAGATGGCCGACTTCCAGTCGGGATGAAAGCCTTTGCGCGGATCGGCATGCTCGTACAGGTGCGTACCGTCGAAGTAGGCCAGCCCGTGCTCGTCATTGGGAAAATGAGACGGCACCCAGTCAAGATACACGCCGATGCCGCGCTGGTGCAGGTAATCCATCAGGTACATGAAATCCTGCGGTGAGCCGAAGCGCGCGCTGGGCGCGTAGTAGCCGGTCACCTGATAGCCCCACGAACCGAAGAACGGATGCTCCATCACCGGCAGAAACTCGACATGCGTGAAGCCCATGTCGTGGACATAGTCAGCCAGCTTGGGCGCCAGCTCGCGATAGCTGAGTGAGCGGTTCCCTTCCTCCGGCACGCGCATCCACGAGCCAAGGTGCACTTCGTAGATGGAGATCGGCGCGTCGAATTTGTTGTGCTCGTGACGCGTGCGCATCCACTCCTGATCGTGCCACTCGTAGTCAAGGTCCCACACCATGGAAGCCGTCTTCGGCGGAACTTCGTTGTAGAAACCGTACGGGTCAGCCTTGGCCACCGCGTACATGTGATAGCGCGAGCGAATGTAGTACTTGTACACCGCGCCCTGGCCGAGATCCGGGATGAAAGCCTCCCACACGCCCGAGCTCTCCCGCGGATTCATGGGATGCGAATCGGAGTTCCAGCCGTTGAAGTCGCCGACCACGGAGATGCGCTCAGCATCCGGAGCCCACACCGCGAAGTAAGTGCCGCGCTTGCCCTCCACCTCTGTCAGGTGCGCGCCAAACTTCTCGTATAGCCGGTTGTGATTGCCTTCGTTGAAAAGATGAAGATCGTAGCTGGTCAGCAGCGTGGACTCTTTCTCCTCAGACGCTCTGGTTGCCATCAATTCGCTCTCCCTCGGCAGAATGCGCTATCCACTATACGCGCCTCAACCCGTGAACCGTCAGCGCACACGCCTTGGTGACGCACGTTACTGCCTTCCACTCGCCGCCGGTGTTCTCCTTAAAGTGGCGGCGTGCGCTCCCGGGATTCTCGCCGCGACTCAGCGCGCCGACCGCACTCTTTAAGGAGAACAATTTATGGCTGACAAGAAAGCGGACCTGGCTGGCCCCGGAATTGGCGACTACACCGAACTGGAACGCGTGCTTCCGGCGGATTACACCTCGCTGCTGTCACCCAAAGAAACCCAGAAGGCAATTTTCGAAGCCAAGAGCTACATTGAAGAAAACCTCTGCCGCGAACTGAATCTAATGATGGTCACCGTGCCGCTCATCGTGGACGAGCAGAGCGGCGTCAACGACTATCTTGACCGCGATGGGTCGCGCACTCCCATCCAGTTCCATATCTCCAACGATCGCGAGAAGAACCCGATCAACGCCCAGGTTGTGCAGGCCGCCACCAAGTGGAAGAGGATGGCGCTGAAGCAGTTCAACTGCCAGCCCGGCGAAGGCATCTGCACCGACATGCGCGCCGTGCGCAAGGACTACTTCCTCGACCACGACCACAGCGCCTACGTAGACCAGTGGGACTGGGAGCGCGTCATCGCCGCCGACCAGCGTAACCTGCAATTCCTGAAAGGCGTGGTCAGCAAGATCTGGAAGGTCATCGTCGGGGCGGAGCGGCACGTGCAGCACATCTTCCCGCAGCTGCGCGACCCGCGATACCCCAACTTGCCCGAGCAGCTCACCTTCCTGCATGCCGAGGAGATCCTTGACCGCTATCCCGAGCTCCCGCGGAAACAGCGCGAGACCGCCATCCTGCAGAAGTATCCCGCGGTCTTCATCATCGGAATTGGTTGGACGTTAAAGGATGGCTATCCGCACGAAATGCGCGCCGCTGACTACGACGATTGGGTCACCGAGACCCGCGACGACAACGGCCACGTGCGCCACGGGCTCAACGGTGACATTCTGGTGTGGAACCCCGTAACCAAACGCAGGCACGAGCTGACGTCTATGGGCATCCGAGTGAACGCCGAATCGCTGAAGAAGCAACTGGAGCTGACGGGGCAACTCGACTTCCTGAAGTTTCCCTATCACCAGGCCATCGTCAACCACCAGATTCCGCTCAGCATCGGCGGCGGCATCGGGCAGTCGCGGACGCTCATGCTGTTGCTGCGCAAAGCCCACCTCGGTGAAGTCAGCGTCACCGTGTGGCCGAAGGTGCTGAAGGAGATGTGCGAGAAGAAGAACATCCACGTGCTGAATTAGTGGCCAGTGGCTAGTGGTCAGTGGTTAGAAAACAGGTAGTGGGCAATGCGATGAGCCTTCGTTTCTCCTATTCGGCATGAGCAACGAGCTTGCTAGCCACTAGCCACTGAGGGATTTCTCGCCTGTAGCAACGACGAATTCCCTCAGGGGCTAAAGCCCGCTTCTTTCGACCCCTTCGAGGCACGGCTGAAGCCATGCCCTTTCAAAGCGACTGCCTGCGCTGCAACCTGCATGTTCACGAATGCAGCTCGTCGAGTACCTTCCACAGCGGACCTAGAGGAATTTCAACCGGCGAACTTGGGATCAGGAACTCATCGACCCGCTGCCAGGCGCCCTGGCGCAGTCATAACCCTTGCGCCGTATGGGATCGATTACCCATACATTCGCAACGCCCATTACACGGTAATCGTCCAGCCGCTCCTGATAGCGCGACACTCGGTCTTCGGGTGAGAGCACCTCAATAACCGCGAGCGGTGGCTGTGACGGTACTGCCTCATACGGTCTCTTCACCGGAAGGATGGCCAAATCAGCGACGCGAAATCGCGTCGGCGAGATCTGCAGGCGCAAATCCGGATACGCTTTCAAATGCCAAATGTCTCGATGCGCAATGAACCAGCCGATAAGGAACTCCTGTGCCTCGGAATGATCTGTCTCGCCCAAGTTGCGCTCCTCCAGCTCGCCGTCCAGATAGTCGCAGTCCGGCTCGTAATCCGTCCTGAGATACTCATCCAGCGATACCTGCGTGGTTGCCATTGCGGGCGCTCCTGAACGGAAGTTTGCCACCAGTCATTTGTTGGCGACGCATCACATTTCACGATCATCTGTCTAAACTGGAGGCTGCGTTCCATGTCCAGCGCAACCAAGCCCGCCACTCGCCTCGAAAAAGACTCTCTCGGCACCAAGGAAATTCCCGCCGACGTTTACTACGGCATTCAGACGGCGCGCGCGGTGGAGAACTATCCCATCAGCGGAATGCGCGCGCATCCCACGCTCATCCGAGCTGTGGCGATGGTGAAAGAAGCTGCGGCGCTGGCCAATCGCGAGCTTGGCCTGGTGGACGAGAGGACGGCCAATGCCATCATCGAAGCGGCCAAAGAGGTTCAGCAGGGGAAGTGGAACGACGAGTTTGTAGTGGATGTTTTCCAGGCCGGTGCAGGCGTCAGCTTCCACATGAACAGCAACGAGGTCATCGCCAACCGCGCGGCCGAACTGCTGGGCGGCGCGCGCGGTGAGTACAAGCACGTTCATCCCAACGACCACGTCAACTACGGGCAGTCCACCAACGACGTCTTTCCTAGCGCGATGCGGCTGGCAGCGCTGCTCGAGCTGGAAAAACTTTATCCCGTACTTGATTCGCTCATCGGGGCGCTGGAGGAGAAAGGCAAAGAGTTTCACCACGTCCTGAAGTCGGGCCGCACACACATGATGGACGCGGTGCCGATGCGTCTTGGCCAGGAGTTCCATGCTTACGCCGGCGCGCTCAAGCGTGCGAAGAGAGCGATTCAGGAGCAGTCGGAATTCCTCCGCGAGGTCGGCCTCGGCGGCTCGGCGGTGGGAACAGGCATCAACACGCATCCCGACTACCGCGAGAAGGCCGTTGTGAACCTCGCCCGCATCTCCGGCCAGAAGCTGCATCCGGCGGACGACATGCGCTATGCCATGCAGTCGAACCTGGCGATGTCGTCGGTCAGCTCGGCGCTGCGCAATCTCGCGCTGGAACTGATTCGCATCTCCAACGACCTGCGTCTGCTCTCGTCCGGGCCGAACACAGGCCTGGCTGAGATTAATCTGCCCGCGCTGCAGCCGGGCTCGTCCATCATGCCGGGCAAAATCAATCCCGTCATGGCCGAGCTGGCGGCGATGGTTTCATTCCAGGTAGTTGGCTACGACACCGCTGTTGCGCTCGCAGTGCAAGCCGGTCAGCTCGAACTCAACGTCATGATGCCGACAATGGCTTACAGCGTGCTCACCTCCATCACCATCATGACCAACATGCTGCGGCAGTTTACCGAGTTCTGCATCAAAGGCATCACCGTAAACAAAGAGCGCGCTGACTTCTACGTGCAGAGCACGGTATCGCTGGCCACCGCGCTCAATCCTTACATCGGCTATGCCAAGGCCGCGGAGATCGCAAAGGAATCGGTCAAGACCGGCAAGTCCATCATCGAGATTGCGCGCTCGCGCGGCGATCTGACCGAAGAACAGATCGAAGAAATCCTCGATCCCGCCCGCATGACCGAACCGGTCCGCCCGCTCGACGCCGCCAAAGAGCGGGAAAAGCTGAAGGCGAAATAATTATGCCGTCACCGCCGCCTTAATCTCTACGTCAATCTTCGGCGGATGCAGAAACGTCTGGTGGATGAGGCAGCGATGTACTGCCTCCTCGACGCCTTTCGCCTGAGCGTCGTTCAGCTCCCCCGGCACATCAACTTCGACCTTGAAGTTATCCAGCCGGAACGGCGCCTTGACCTTGTCCGCCGTGACGCGAACCGTTGTACCCTCTTTAAGAAGGCGGTTACGTTTCAGGTAATCCACGGCATAGTATGCGGCGCACGACCCCAAAGAGCCGAGAAGCAATTCCGGCGGCGTCATACCTTCGTCGTAGCCGTTGTTCTCTGTTGGCTGATCGCTTATCACCGAATGCTGCCGGGTCTTAATTTCGAACTGAACTGCTCCCAAATGTTGAATGAGAACTTCCATGACGACCTCCCGAGCTATGAAAGGAAAATTGCAATTTAGTTTTGCTTGGCGCTGGCTGCTGGCGCCAGCGCGGCGTCCATATACCTGCGGATGTTGGCGCGAGCGCGGTGCAAACGCGATTTCATCGCACCTTGAGTAATCTTGAGCTTCGCGGCTGTCTCTTCTCCTGCCACCTCTTCCACATCACGTAACTCATAAACTTGGCGCTCCGTCTCCGG